>Ga0065720_1020350_pt1 | contig 15075 bp, 12 predicted proteins | sample Thericmetagenome_FD_59107 | JGI IMG/M metagenome (GOLD analysis project Ga0065720, IMG submission 59107) | Thermophilic microbial communities from the Joint Bioenergy Institute, California, USA of rice/straw/compost enrichment - eDNA_2 v2... | ecosystem: Engineered > Solid waste > Grass >... | reverse complement strand
AAGATTTGGGGAGAATCTTGTTATCGCTTGCCCGGGTCGCGTTTTGATGAGGGTGTGTCTGCCTGACAAGTCCAACTTGAACTCTAGGGGGACCCCAAGTGGGGTGACCTTGCTTGGCGCAATGGAGGGGTCTTCTCGGTGCACTGAAGACCCTGTGTCCAACGCTTCTTCTGGCTTTCACTTTCCCGCTGCGCTTGGTGTTACAACAAATGGGAACTGTCAGCAGCAGTCAGATGCTCGTCGCGTACGGGGGCAAGACGAACGTGTATGCTTCAAGCTTAAATCAAGTGCGACATTGGGGCTCAATGGTTTTGTGCATCAACTCCCAGGTTTGGTTTCCAGTTTTCTGGAGCTTTATGATGGCGGGGCTTCTCCGTATTTTAGGGGAAGCCTGACACCTCTTCGTAAAATACCATACCCGGGCAAGGTCCAGCAATAGAAAGACTTTAGTCAAATCAGCCAAGGTACCTAGCCTTGAGATTAATGTTTACGTCGCCTTGCATTGTGCTTACTGATCCTAACTTAGCAAGACACCGAGCAATAAAGCGATGATCGGTCAATTTGATAGGCTCTCGGTGTATTTTTCGAGCCTGCTTTAAATCCTGTGCGCGCATCCGTAAAATTGCACTGTTGTTGAGAAAGCCCCGCGCTGGCTCCACAACGGTTTGATGTCTCATCTCTCTCAAGTTTTTTCATCACAGCCCTCTCTAAAGTGAAGTTTTCCTGTTTTTAACTTTGCCATCGAAAGCGAGGCCTTGGTTTCGATTGTTCATGGGAATCGCTCAAGTGACACAACATGGTTACCGCTCAACGCCAAAACACGAGACACAGCAGGTCCTTAACAAAAAAATCCTGCCCATTCCTTTCTTCATGCAAAATGTGGCCGTGCAACACATAGCCTCAAGCATGCAGCATGTTTAGAGCATCCAGCTCTTTAGTGTACCCGGCGATCCGTTTAGCCTTCCTACGCAGCAGGGAAACCTACAAGGCGACGTTGGAGATTGGACGATGAATAAGGCGATGGGCGGGCCGAAGCATGCTCCCGGTCGGCCCCACCCACGGCTCCACTATCGTGGATGTGTGATCGGGGTCCCGGGCTCGGAATGAGATTGGGTTTTCACCATCTCCTTTATATATTATATATACCATTGGACCGGGATCGCCTATTCGGTATACGGTGTACGGTGTACGGTGTACGGAGCACGGCTGCCAACATCGGGCTCAGCTCCCAACCTGGACGTCATATGCAGTGTTTGACTTGTCGCTCTTCGCTGTTCGCTTAAGTCTTAAGAGAGAAGATCAAACCCTTGGCCACGCTCAGCTTGTCAGTGCCACTAGATTGCAGCTTGCTTTCTTTCTAAGAGCTGCCCCATTTTTGCCCAGTTTAAGCCTTGACTCGTAGCAATGTCTGTCGACAACAACTTAGCAGACCAGGGCAGCGAGTTTTGGATATTCGGATATGGGTAAGCCTCGGTATCAACACACGCAAGTGTGTAAGAGTGTGCAAGGCTCTGGAAAAAATACATATGACTGACCTCAGGCTGTGTAGGAGTTTGATCTGGAAACCGCCACCGCATTTTGGTATGGATGACATTCACCCATGTTGACGTCTGAGCTCTGGATGCCTGGTCACGCCCGAGCACTTCCGGTTCCCGTATGGCAGGCTCAGCGGCAACTCCCTCAGCCCAACCCACTGGCGTGATCGCCTACCAGGGCGGGAACGTGGTGTCTAGTGTGCTAACTGGGGCACAGATAGGAGGATTCCAGGCTGGGTCACCGGCTATGTCCGGAGATTTTGGCAGGTATGTTCGTGCATGTCAACATCAAACTCCTTCTTTTTTCTTGCGCTCCCGTTCCTGCTGCGCCTCTATTCCTGGTATTTGGCCCGCCGAGTGACTCAGACTTCGATCCCAGTTCGCTATGCTTTACAATATCTCAATACCGTTGACTAACCTATCATCTAGGCAAGGTAACTCAAAGTCAATTTGGGAGTGTTAGCAATCATCGATGCCTTAGATCTGCTAACCTTTTCCCTCTGCAACAGCCAAGACCACCGCGGCACCCCTGAAGCCCCCGGTCGCGTCGTCACCCTAATCGAACGCTCCTACTGGGAGAGCCTAACTGACCACCATGATAAACCCCCCGACAAAGTCTGGGGAGTTGCCTACCGCATTATCCCAGAACGGGTCGCTGAGGTAAAAGAGTATCTCGACATTCGCGAGATTAACGGATATACCATCCATTACACACCCTTCTACCCAGCCCCGGACGTCGACTCTGCCCAGCTGCCCAACGGGAGCCGGGAGCCATTCAAAACGCTGGTGTATATCGGTACCCCCGACAACGACCAGTTCGTTGGGCCGCAGGATCCCCAAGGGCTGGCAGAGCATATCTATCGGAGTGAAGGGCCTAGCGGGTTAAATAGGGACTATCTTTGGGGCTTGGAGCGTGCCCTGAATGAGTTGAGCCCGGAGAGCGGAGACGACCATGTCACGGATCTGGCAAACCGTGTGAGAGCGATTGCTGAGAAAGAAGGGAAGGCCGCTGAGGTGTTGGCTGGACTGGAGAAGGTGCTGGAGAAGGAGAGGAGACATCATGAGCAGCCACATTTGTTTAGAAAAGTTACTAGTGTGGACGAGGAAGAGGAAACGGAGAAGAAAGAATAGGTAGAATCCTGAGAGAAATAGAAGGTAGTGAGAAGCAAAAGATCTAGTATATATTGAAGTTTTTGAGAAAAAACTCTCGTGGATTCTCTATTCTCACATATGTGAACATCTTGTGTCCTACTGCACGACAGTTGTAGTGCATGAACTTCGCAGAATAACTCCATGCCTACCAATTTGGATCAAAAGCACCTGTGACCAAAGTATACCATTCTATTCCTCCAAGCTCATGCTCTTCCTCTGACCGAATATTTTTCCTACCTGTTGGTTTCCGGCCTGGAGAATGCTAAGTGAAAGAAACGAAGTCAAAGTCGGACGCCATTTCTCCCCTTCCCCCCCACCCCGAAAAAAAGAGAGAAAAGAGAGAGAGAAAGGTGTAAGTAAATCCCAATCATGCTTATTGCAGCTATATCTTTCCAGATTCTCTTAAACTCGCGAGCCTTTTGTATCATCCAGACCACTGCAGAATCCCAAGCGGATCTCGGGTCCCAACATCCCCAGATCAACCTAACCCCTTTACTCAAGAGATGCCCAACTATACTGGTGTTCCCGTGGCATGTGGAGGGCGGTGCCACTTGCAAAAGGTATTTGATTTTAAAGGGTTATGGGTCATTCTGCGCCCCCCTCCTCCGCCCCCCCGCCCCCCATTTTCTTTCACAATTCCCTAAATAGCATCACCTTGCTGCTCCCGGCGGAAGACACATCCATGACATGGTCAATGTCACGAACGGTGGTCTAGTTCTCCCTATAACCCGAAGGGAGACCGACCTTGTATCAGTACCGGCCAGGACCGGCCGAAGGCTCCTGACTAGATGGCTGGCCCTGCTGGGTAGCGGGAGCGGGATACATGTACAGCTGAGTAGCCCAAGCTAAGTACTTGTCAGCACTCCATCGGAATTCTCCTTTTTTTTTCTCCCTTCATTACATACCTTGCGCGGGAATAGGATACCCCGGCTGCACGTAACCGCGGGGATAGTTGGGGTAGATGCCAGTTGTCGCAGGCGGCATGCCATATGGGGTCGGCTGTGGCGCGCCATACGCGATGGGAGACATCGGTGAGCTGCTAATTACCGGCATCGGGATCGCGTAAGGGCTGCGGTTGGTATTGTTGAATGTCGCTGCGGCAGGGGACGTTGAGGCGCGTGCAGCAGTGCCGCCCTTCGGACCTGTGTCAGAGGCTTTATCGACACGGATCTGGCGGCCGTCGAATCTGATGTTGGGCGGAAAAGGTCAGTATGCAGGTATGTTTCCATTTATATAAGCATCTGGCATCTGTGTGGATGGGATGAGTGCTCACTCGACATTGTTCATCGCATCCATGGCCTTCTGGGCATCAGCCTCGTTGGTGTAACGAACGAAACCGAAGCCTCTGCTGCGACCTGTGTCACGATCCTTGACGACAACCTGTTGATTGGTGTTTGTGAGTTATCCAGTCCGCGATGCTAACAATCCAGGAGACATAGCAAGATGTAGATCGCTCGAGCTATTGAGAATACTAAACACCAAAGGGGTTGAGTGACATACCGCTTCTTCCACAACACCAAACTCCTCAAACTTTTTCTTCAGTGTGGCATCCTCAGTGTGCCATGCGAGGCCACTGTTCCGGAATCAGCTCTAAACACCCCTAACCTGACATTGATGGAGATAGGGAAATATCCTTACCCAATGAATAGCTTTGACATTGTTGAAGAAGTTTTCTAGTCTGAAAAGACTTAAGTCACGCGCCAGTTAGCTTCTGTTGATGGGAGTTTGTGCTGTGGTAAAATATCCGGACCAGAAAGGGTTTGGTTTGAGGAAGGAACTCGGCTGGGTGAGAGGGATGCTTTGGTGTGGCTACCACGCTGTCACAGATGAGGAACTAGTCTCTAGCGAATCCAGGAGCACGAAACTTGGTTCGCCCAGGCGCAGGACAACAAGACTGGAAGAGGAGGATAACTGATTGTGATTGAGGAGACGGTGGGGGCGTTAACACAGCAGCTTTAAGTGGTACTGGTCAATACTGGTTAGTGGACAAGGCTTTCCTGAGCCTATGTTCCGATCACAATGGCTTCTTGGTGAATGAAGTATGATGATGCAAGGGAGAACTAAAGCAGCCAGCGTCTTCCCTCAGTCAGCTTATATATGATAACGGAAAGGTTAGCATTCACACGGCCAGGTATGTACTAGACATGCCCACATGGCATGTTCTCGCGTAAAATTCACGGTGATCACGAGTGAGACAGCACCAGCGCGCCAGATCTTTGTCTAGACAGACAGCTTACTACCCACATGGCCATGGTTGTCTTTGCTAGTGGGTGCTCGTTTCAACGAGCATGATGCTGACAGCATGGCTGGGCCCAGACAAGTATCAAACAGGCCAAAGAAACCGCTCAACACCAGGGCAGTTAGCTTTTGCCTTGGAGCTCTCGCATGAATGGAACACTTCCACGCAAACATATAAAGAATCTGGAAAGTCTCGAGATTGCTAGCCACATGCTCGCCCTTGGAAGTTCAGATCCCAGACCCCAATAGGGTAGGAGCCAAGTCTGATGAGTGCTCACGGATCAAGCCTGGGAGATCACCTCCAGGGGTTGCCCAGGTATTATAGGTCCGGAGATATAATACGTATACATGTAGCCAACTGCTGCTTCTATGGTAAGGCCAGAACTGCATCTGACAGTACATCTGCAAGCTTCTATTTTATGACAATAGTCTCAGAACATCTGTTACTTTTCCAAACGGAAGAGTACACCGCTGTTTCGATTCAGATTTTGCTCAAGTAGGCACGTCAGGGACTTGAGTGAATTGACCACATATCCATAGCATTGGCCATGATTTTGCCTGTACTGGAAAATAAGCACAATAATTATGCTCCACCTTCTGCGACTTGCGTCAGTCCACAGGCAAGGGGAAGTATAGAGTTATGGTGTTCTAGTCCCACCCAACCTGTACCTCATACACTCGGCAATCCGATGCAGGAACCTACTGCTGATCAGGCTCAGATACTGACATTACAAGTACACCGAACTCATCGGGAAGCTGACCGGAAAGCACATGAAACTCGGAACATTGGCCGTTAACAGCTGAGTTTGGACCGGATGTTCGGGAGCCAAGTATTTGCCCTGGTAGAAAGTGTTGGCATGGGTAGTTGCACGAGAAGATCCTGGACAGAGGAGCTTCGTGGAATCGAATCTGCATGAATACAACAGGAATACTTTGACATTATTATCTTAACTACAGTTGCATTCGGTCTCAAGACGGTTAGGTTGACTCCGGCGGATCTCAAGACCGTCAAAGAGTCAAGGAGGTACGATATCTCGAGCACAAAAGGCACTTATAATCTAGTCTGTGGCAGGATATCGCTTACACAGGATGAACTTGAAATGCGAACATACTTTGGTATGCTTTGGCAAAAGGTATGACTTCCCAGAAAGGAAATGTACAAGGGGTTTGAGACGCAAGGCGTTGCCTGAAGTCTCGAGGGTTGATAGCAAACTGGAAATACACATTCGAGAATGAGAACACGGATCGACAAGTATTTGAGTTTTGGCAAGAAGCGATCTCTGGAACTGTACGATTCCCTGACCCCTGTTGTCGATCATCCTTTAGCCGCGCTGTACCTGTCAAGACGGGAGGTAGCCGAGCGCGGGGACAAAGAGGTCTTTTCCGAGCTCCAGAGCTCAGAACTTCGGCTTCTTCCATCTCATAGTCATGCTTGGCAAAGCTACTATGCTGGTACTGATGAAAAATGTCAAAAGGCCGACTCTGTTCCCGGGTTGAAGCTGGCATGTTGATGTATGTTTCCCCGGATCGGCCGACAAGGCTCCGTGTTCCATGACACAACCTCATTAACATCTGAGCCATCAACAACCAGCAAGTTCAATGATCGGTTAGACGTTGGAGGGATAACCAAAGTTCTGAGGTATGTTGTCGCGAGTTTGGAACTGCATACAGTTAATGCTGATGATGTCAGGCTATCAACGGCGGGGTCCCACTCTAAAGTCTGTGGTCGTGCATCCCTGCCGCCGCAGCATGCATAGTTCGGATGGAAGAAGCGCACGGTCCATGAGTCTGAGGATCTCCTGTTCGTCTTGGGCATCCAACACGGGAAGCGAGCAGTGACAGCAGTCGCAGCCATTCTAGTGGCGACGATCTCATGCCCAACACCTTCGGCAGTCGGGAACTCTAAGAGGCAGCATATGCTCAGGAACCATTCGGTATAGACCGCTCCAACCTCGCAGGTAGTAAGGCGTCACTCGATGACGGAAGGTCTGACAATGCCGAGTCTCAATAAAGACAATTGACAGACTAAGGCCCGGAGAGGACAAACGCTTCGAGTCCCCAATCCCCTGGACAGGTGAAGGGAACATTCTCCCCATTGACATTCCACTCGCTTAGCCCTGTACCTGGAGGTATGGAGTGATATGAGGACTTGAAAAGGGAGATCGAACAGACAGTAACTTCCCGGGCTCACTTTAAATGATTTCCAGCCCAGCACTAGGAGAGCCTCTCGGAAAATAGCCCGGAGGTATTTAACTGCATCTTCTCGCATATCGTTGACTTCACCGGGGATGTCACAGGCCGGTTCGGCTGGGAAAGTTGGAAGACAGAGAAATAAGACCCAAGATAGTTCCAAATGGTGCATACATGGCCGGCGGTTGACAACCGAACGAGCAAGTGGGGGCCATGGAAATTCAGACATGAAGCAATGTGAGTACCAGGATGAAGGGCTCCAGCGGAGCGTTCTGAGAGAGGGAGTCGAGATGCCAAATGATGATGTGCAGACGGGGAATGACATAAGCGTCCGGTCCCTGATTGTCTTAGTTTACGGAACCCTAGAACGGACCGGCTGACGAAAGGGTTTGTTATTGAAATCGAATCAAACTGAAAGTTGATGCTGGTGACTAATGTCGTGATTGCAGTTGAGGGTTGATCTAGACTGGTAAGCTTGCTCGGGCCGTTCCAGGCCGAATTGCCCGGCTCTCGGAGAGACATGGAACTTTGAAGAGCCACTCGCAGTGGGCTTTCCTCCACTCGTATGCATGTGTGCAAGTCAGCAGTTTGCTCTGTCGTCGTGCAGATGAACCTAGGGTTGGTCAAGTGGCAACGGAGCGTGCCTTCCAGGATCAGTCCTCGAGCCCTTTGACAGTCACATCTCGGTGATCTCGTGCGTTTCTGGCATTAGTTGCCATCTTGTTGTTAAACGATCACTCACGATACACCAGTGTCATTGCGCTCAATGGGCGCCGTTGCTTCAGTTGTTTGGTTGGCCTCTGATAAGTTTTGCAGTGCTTCTTTCGCGACTGGCTGTCCATGATTGACGACAACGCCACGTCCATATCGAGAGTTTCTCTCTATTCTTCTCTACGTTTCCTGGGAACAAACTCCCTCCATTCGGTTGTTCAAGTCACCAAACTAACTCGCATATCTTAGTTTCTCGATGTAACACGAAGACACAGATATGCTTCGCTCGAAGGTGACATACACCCAATCTTGGTTGCAGAGGACAGGACGTGCTGCTCATCCAGACCGTCCGGGAGACACTTTGGACAACGACTATTCGAGTGAGAGGGTGCGCTCTCCGGTTCAGTTAGAGGAAAAGAACAAGAAAAGACGGAGATCGCCGTCTTATCCAGAAAGTGTCGTCCAGTCGGAGACGAGACCTTTGAGGAAAGAGAAGTTTCGGTTCGAGAAGAGAGCACGTTACAAGACCCATGAGGATAAGTATGAATATAAGCTGCCAGTCAGCCGCAAACCTGCCCGGGTTCAAGAGATCGGAGAGAAGAAGCGCACGAAGAATAGTGCAAAGGGGCAAAGAGTCCAAGAGCAGAGGTAAAACTGAGGTTAGTAAACGAAAAGTGCACCCATTTCCGAAACATTCTGGCTAGTGTGAGAACTAGCCACATCATCAAGACTTGGAGAACACTCCGGCGTATATGGTTAGGCGAAGTAAGATGCTGTTCTTTCCACAATGGTTACAAGTTTCTAACGAGACGAAATGCAGCAAGCGAGTTGGCATCTAAGCCCTACCATATTACCGAAGCCTTGACGCGTGGAAGATCGGACCCACAACACTCAAAACCGAGGAGCAAGAGCCAGAAGGAAGATAAAGAATTAGAAGAGATCTCTGCGTTCTTCTCACGAAGGCGGTCCAGCAATCGTTATGGTTCAGAAACACAAACCCGTCATCAATCCCACGACGCTCAGCCTCGGTCAATGCCTTATGACAACCAGACGCAAAGGTGTGCTTCATCACACGGTTCTCGGCTATCTTACGGAGACAAGCATGATGGCATCGAGCGTGAAATAGAGACCTCTTGGGTACTCAAGTCTGATGCCGACCGCAAGCAATCTGATTCACCACCCTAATCTCCGTTTCCACCGCAGCAGTAGTAGCGGAAGCCCGTTCCCTTTACGCTCACTTTCACGTTCCTACCTCCCTCTTGACGAAGATTCGCGATCGTGTCTTTCGAAGAGGTCAAATTCCAAGCTGAGAGATGTTGCCGCGTCCCTTGAATTATCCTGCTCTAACAATAATGTCAATCCTGATACGGATTTCCGAAGAACTCAACCCATGGCGATCACGAAGAATGAATGCAGAGACGTCGGCATGCAAACTGATCTTGACGAGGAACCACAAGTCCAACCACCTTTACATACCTCAGGGTCGTTGAAGTATCCTTTCAGAAACCCTGTACTGCCAAGAGGCGAAGGACACAGGCCAGGACGGACCCAGACAACGAGCACGCAACCTGAGCCACATCTCGCCCCCGCTTTGCAACTCTTACGAAGTCAAACAGAGGGCGAAGACCGATATGAAATCTATGGCCTTCCGCAGTTCGGCACAATTGAGTATGGGGAAGTAGAAGTGCAAGACTTGATGTCTAGGGAGACAGTACCATTTGATTACGTCGATCACAGGAGAGGCTCAAGTGGCCTTGCACAGTCGAGGAATAACTTCCTACCAAGTGTCTGTCATTCAGATCAGCTGTCGTTCGTCGGAAATGCAACAACCGGAACTAACAATAACTTCCTGCTCCCTCCCGCGGTGTTAAGACGCCGTGCAACTTTCAACAGCCACGACTTTGGTTTCTGTCGGGATAATTCTGAGGCTATACTAACGAACGACCCCGCCATTGAGAGCCTGGAAAAATTCATTCACAGAATAGAAGAGGAAGCTTCGATTAAGCTAGCTCAGGCTGAAGAAACTTGGGCAAGCCTCTACAACGACCAAAAAAACGACGTATTCTCAGGCATGGAAAGAGCATGGTTTGAGCCAAACGCATAGCCAGGCAAATCTGAACCTAAAGGGAGGTACGTTGCCGAGAAGAGAGATGTTAGTGGGTATCAACCAGGCTCAACCAGAACAGGAGGGTAGGAACTTGAGTGTCTCGAGAGATCAGGTAGCTTCGCTCAGTTCCATCGGGGGATACCCTCAGCATCACACAGGGACACAATGGAGTCTGATAGACATGTGTAGCCTAACAGATTCCGGATGATTGTAGGAGGGAGATCATTATATGTAATATAGGAGGCAGGGTAGTTGTGATGACTCTCGTTGGGGCAACCAGGGGATATGCAAAGTTAGCTGTATACTAGCTCATGCTTTTTATATATATTTTACGAATATCCTGTAATTCTGACAGGTTTATGCAATCCTTAAGCAAATGAAACTTTTAGGAACCTTAAATGATTGAAGTTGGTCTTTGAGGTTGGTTTAAAAAGTGACTGGTAGAAGTTTTGGGAGACGAGGTTCAAGGGGGGATTTTGCTCCTTTGACAGTCAGCTGATGCCAACTGGCACTCAGCTCCATTTCATAAATTACACATTACACAGCCCGTAAGATACACATGACAGTTCTCGAGTGGGGCTCTCACCACGTATCAGGCGCAACCGCAGCTCAGGCCAGCTTCACTATCGCAGCGGCAGGACCCTGACGCAAGCACCTCATCCCACTGTCCATCTCCAGTGCAGCTCTCACCACCAACGCCCATCAAGCAGCAAGCACGACAACGACAAGGCCCTTCTGCCCGTTCGCGATATGGAACAGGCACAGCCCGCGCCGGGCGCCCTAAGTTGGCGCCTGAGCTCACATCCCATTACGCTTTTGACGTTCCTGGCCTTCCGGGTCTGTATGTATATGTCCCCTCCCTTCTGCGATTAGGTGTACCGGCGCGCCCGTCAACAGTGATTTTATGGGATGGTTTGGACAATTCTGACGATATGCTATAGCCAGTTTACTTGTATACCTCTTTGGAATGCTTTTCACACAGAACCTGTACGCCTCTCTTGTCCCATCCTATCCGATCTACAAACGTGAACTCCTAGAGCTGACCCTGTCTTCCTCCCTCTTCTTCGCGAAGCGTCATGATCTTCATAATTACGATCCTTCTCCTTGCCGCAGACTTTTACTACCTCAAGAATATTGCTGGGCGCCGGCTGGTCGGCCTGCGCTGGTGGAACGAAGTCGACCCGGCGACGGGGGACTCGCATTGGGTGTTTGAGAGCGCCGAGCCCGGCACCAAGGTAGTCAACCCGACAGACAGCCGGTTCTTCTGGCTGGCCATCTACGTGCAGCCACTGTTTTGGGTTGCGCTCGCGATATTGGCGTTGGTTAGGCTGATGTTCATTTGGCTTCCGCTTGTTGGTGGGTTTATATCTTGTTCCTGTCTTGGGGGTGGTTGCCTAGAATGGGGGGGATGACTGACTGTGTTATGTATGCTAGCGATCGCCCTTGTCTTGACCATCACCAACAGCCTTGCCTTCTCGCGGTGCGACAAGTTCAGCCAGGCCTCGAACCTTGCAGGCAGCGCGTTTGGCTCTTCAGGTCTTGCGGGAAACATTGCGAGCAGAATGGTGGGCAGAATCTTTGGGAGGTGAGCACGCTTTGTACCATTTATATGGTCGATGGGCTGATATGGGATCAAAATGGGATGGGCACGGTGTTTCGTAGTTTTCCTTGTCGTAATTATGTTTTTAATTATCAACATGGCTAAAAGGGGCTCTTGGTGATAACCCAGAGTCCGCCGGAAGTGCTGTGAATGTCTGTTGTGAGGCTGGGAAGGGCTTACGGATACCTCGAGGCCTTGTCGGTGGCCATAACGGTGTTATTTGCCCAAGCCAGACATTGGCGGAGGCATGAGTCAAATCAAAGATATCATCGGTGTTTAAAGTAAGGGTTATCAAACTGCCAGCTAGCTTGAGGTTGGTAAGATGAACCATCGGAAACCGCCATATACATCATCCGGATTTTTAACATATACACGGCCTTGAAATATGTTCTTGTGCAATCTCCTCATCTCTCTCGTTTTGCCAGACAGCTACAGGAGAACAGTGCATTTTCCTCAAGGAAAACGCAGCGTAAAACCATCTGCAAAGAGCATCAAAGCGAGTGACGCATCCTAGCAAACCCTCTCTCTGCTCAACCACGCAAATGCCAATGCAAATCTTAATGCCATGGTCGCATCCCAACGCATAAGAGAATGAAGAGACGAGCCAACTCAGAGATAACTCAGTACCCCATAAATTCGGAGACAATCCTGATTATTTCCATATCAAAATAACCATCTCAAAATAATATACGCTCATCATCATATCACTCCTCCCAGCCTCAAAATCCCCGTTTCTTCTCCTCACCCCAACCAAACACCAAACTACTCTACTCTCCTCGCTCTTGGACCAAGTCTTTCATCAATCGCCCGATCCAACTCCCTCTCCTCTTCCTCCAGCCGCCGGATGTCCTCCTCTGTCATACCCTCTTCAATCAGATGCGCCAGCGGGGTCGACAACGCCCTCCCGGCAGGGGCAGTCGTGGCAGGAGCCGGTGCAGGAGTCGATGCCGCGGTTGTTGCCGTGCTGGGCACACTTGAGCGGGTCTCATCGGCTGTGGGCCCTGCAATGATCGATGAGGCGGTGCCCACGCTGAGGGTTCCGGGGGCAGGGACGGGGATGACAGCTGGCACGGCAACAGGGACGCTGTGGTTCGAGTACGGACTGCTGCAGGAATGCTGAGGGAAGGACTGGACAGGAGTATCGGATGGCAGAGAGGGGTGGTGAGGGAGCACCGGTGCTGGTGCCACTTGCGGTGCAGCTTCGTCGGAGTATGGAGAGTGCGCTTCGCCGTCCACACCACCGTCTTTTTCAGCCATGAGACCTCCTTTCACCTCAGTGCCCGGACTGCCAACTCTTCCCTGTTTCTGGAGGTACTTCTGACGTAAGAACCAAACAAGTGCGAAGACAAGCAGAAGACCGATCACACCGCATGCGACCGCAATACCGATTATGGCACCCCCAGAAAGGCCACCATTTTTGTTCTCACTGTTTCCCAAGAAGTTGTTTCCTACCGGAGTGCTTGTTTCGGGTGTCCCTAAGCCATTTGGGGACTCGGTGGTGGTTGGGGGACTACCATTAGCAGTGCTTGTATTGTCTGAATGTGTGCGTTCATTCAGATAAGGCAGTGGGTCAGCATACTTCTCCTTGTTGGTGATCTCACTCAAGTTGTGGGCGAAAGTGAAGAGTCTGCTATAACTTCGCCCCATATCTCTCCGAGTATGGCTTCTCCAAACAGCCTCAAAATAAAGCGGAACATCGACAAGATTAATTTCACTCTGTGAGCACCAGGGGACGCCTCCTTCGAAGTTATTCGGATACACTAGATCGTTCTCACAGGTCAGTAAGGTCTTGGTATTAGCAGTTGTTGTGGCAGGCCCATGGAAGTAGGAAAGACGAACTTATAACATCCGGCTTGGATTTACGAGCGTTCAAATCACAAATCAGTGTATGAATGGAAACTGAGTTCAGAGAAGAATCACCGCGAGCAGAAATGGAGGCCACGGGTTCACTGCCTGGGTTCCCACTTTCACCCTGAATTTCCTTGAAAAGGAAAATCTCCGAGACCGAGGCATCGTGAGTAGTCCAGCTGAATGAATGGCTGCTTATAGCTGATACACTGAATATTGCGTAGTTTGGATCCAAATCCCCGATAAACTGTTCGTTGTTGAATATAACCCTTGTGTTTTCCCGATTTGCGGTGCAGACCACCTGGTTTGCCAGGAACAGAACTATTGTGGCAAGCCAGCCTGTACTTGACATCCTCATCTTCGTGGGCGGGCACAAAAAACCCTCCGTGACGGTAGTTCAAAGCAGCAGTTGAAGGGTTGTTCAGAATCACCAGCCCATCGCAGCGACAGCAGAACCGCGTATGTCTAGGGAAGCGTGACGTTGCAGAAGACCAAGGGGGTAATGTGCGTTGTCAAATCCTAGCCTTCCGTCCGTGAAAGGCGAGCAAGACAATGAAACCGGCGCAAAAACAAGAACAAGACCGATATTGTGTGAGCAACAGGAAAGGTGAAGAAAAGATGCAGGATGAGGAAGAGAAAGGATGGGAAGAGACAGAGACAAGGCTTTGCAGCCCTCCAGCTTCAGTCAGCACTTAGCAGCGCAACCCCCTCCTGCGCTCATCCATCTATTCATCCATTAACATCTCGCAGCCCGCCCACGCAGCCAATTCTTGGTCTTCTCCCGACTGGGCACGAGATTCAGGAATGGTTGCTTATTGCCACTCCCCTCCCAGCCCAGCCTGGTCCAATCAACCTACCCCCCGGGTCAGCAGTACCACTGCCACTGGGCTGGGCGTTCTCGCTGGGTCGGCTAGGCTGGCTGTGAAGGGCCGTCAACTATTGGATTGGCAACCATTCCCACTATTGCTTTGCTGCTACATTGAGGCTGGAGGCGCAGCTTCACCAACCAGAGACCCCTGTTCTTCAGCGTACGCCATTCCAAATGTGGCACGCAACACTTCAGAGGGGCTATCTGCTGCAGGACATTACCCACACTATTATTTACCCGCCTGGGTGCTCTGACGCTTTCACACTTGCGACAAAGAGGCAAGCTGGGCGATGGGTGAGGTGTGGGATAGTGTGTAGATATGGATTGGACCAGTAACTGATAAGCTGGATAAAGTTACGATCTCCCAGCCTCGAGTCAGCGATCAGCATGGTTTGTTCTATATCACTATGGAGCACCCGAAATCTAATCAACGGTCGTGTTCGCGCTGTCAAACAATGTGCTTGCTTCTCTCTTATTAAGCAGTGCAACATGAGAGTGACTGAGCCGTGCGCGATGGCCGGGGCCGAGTCTTGAACAAACGCTGAGTTTCCCTTGAATTGCACAAAAAGTACCCATGTCAGCAGATTTCTCCGTTGTTGGTCGCATCCTCTTTACTTCTATTTCTCTTTGAAGGTAGCAAAACGTTCGCCAACTGCGAACATCTGATCGCTGCACCCGGCCCCCATTTGTCTGGCCGACTGCACATGACAAAGACTCTAACAATAGCAGCAGGTGTGCATCGGATGGTAGTGTGCAATAAAAGGCTGCGTGCCAGCGACTCCCAGGCTTTTTTTGAGTTGCTTGGCTTTTTTTTTTTTTTTTTTTT
>Ga0065720_1020349_pt1 | contig 15076 bp, 11 predicted proteins | sample Thericmetagenome_FD_59107 | JGI IMG/M metagenome (GOLD analysis project Ga0065720, IMG submission 59107) | Thermophilic microbial communities from the Joint Bioenergy Institute, California, USA of rice/straw/compost enrichment - eDNA_2 v2... | ecosystem: Engineered > Solid waste > Grass >... | reverse complement strand
GGTTCTTTAGGCTTTTGGATAGAGTGTCTAGTATGATGGTCGGAGATATTCAAGATGACGACCTGATGAATCTTGACTTGAAGAGCCATTAAAGATTTTTTTTATATTAATTTATTCCTATACAAAAACTCTGATAAGAATGTATTGATAATGAAATTTTTTGTTTCAATCCTCACGAGAAATATGCCAGATTTAAATTCTGACTACATAGCTCAGCTCGACAAGTATTAAGAAGAAGAATAATCCAATTTTTTCCTTGGAAAACTGTACATGGAAATGTTTATTGTGTTGCTCAAATTTAGAGCTCGAATTTTATACCTGAAGCAAAATTTCTCTTTGTGATATCCTATGATATGAGTATTCGAACTCTCTACCTATATGAATTTTTTTGAGCTAAGAAACCTTTCAAAATCGTTAGTATGTCTGAGTGTTTTTTTAAATTTTAGAATATTGTTCATTCCGTTAACAATTTATATTTAAGAAAAAGAAATGCAAAAGAAGGCCACTATTACGAATAGTAATAGCTACGTCACTGGAACTCATGGGAAATTTACCCCCAACAAAACTTTCTCAAGTACTTTTAAAATAATGAACAATTGAGAAATATAGGTGATCCTGGACTCTTGGATATTATTGATCTCAAAAATGTCGGTTCTGGAAATAACAGAGCTAGCAAAGTAACATTTAATGACACTGGAAATACATTCGCTGCAACTGATTCCTCTGGAAATGTCTTCGTTTTTTACATCACAAAGAATAGATACGTGAATGTCTGCAAGAATGTTTATCCTACTGCAATCTGCTTCACTGAGAAATACAATGGTCTCGTATTCCTTGGAATGCCTAACAAGACTATCGAAGTTTACAATCTTGGTAATTGCATTACAGCATTTGAATGATCTTTCTAGCTGGAAAACTTCTTCATAAACTCAAAGGACATAAATTTAATGTCAACTCCATGAAGATAAGTCATTCTAGAAATCTACTTCTCAGTTGTTCCCATGATGCTTGTATCTTGTGGGATCTTACTACTTTCAAGATTTACAAGATTCTTCATTCTAAGAACACTGGATTTTCAGCAGCCACATTTTCCCCAGATTCAGATTCCTTGATCACCTGCTTCCAAGATTGTACCTTGTACTTCTGGAGTTTAGCTACTTTCGAAGTCGAGGAAAAGATCACGTTGCCTTTGCATACTAAGATTAATAAATTGGCCACTTCCTTGGAGAGCAGATATCTTGTTGCTGCTGGAGCCAGTCCTATTATCTTCGTTTTCGACATGCATCAAAAGCAGAATTATAGATCATACCAAATTCCAAGTGGATGTGATGAAATTAACGATGTTTACTTCCTTCAAGATGCCAGAATGGCTCTTCTTGGAAATGATGATCAAGTTTATATAGTTGACCTTGACAGAGAGCTTCGTATCCAACTGAAAAAGGGAATTACAGGCAAAGCTATCATTTCCTTTGATATTGATTTCAACGGAAAATATTTAGTTGGAGTGACTAATACAGGAGAAATTTATCTCTACGACTTGGCCAAGCTTATCGAAGATGAAGAAAAAACTGTCAGCAAAAAATTGAGCATGGGTGTTCCTGCAGAATTAGCATATCAAACCCTTAAAGCTTCTCCAGTTGGACAAATCAACCAACAACTTGAGAAGAAATCTGAGACTATGCATATCCCTACCACTCATGAAGTCACTGATAGATTATCTGAAAGACCAACCTCTCCTGCTAGATCCGTTGACACCCTCAGACAAACCGGTGAAAGTGCGTTTAAGACTGGAACATCCAGACATCAAACCTTTACTGATAACTTGTCAACTGGCAAGGTTAGAGAAAGAAATGAGAGAAGCAGGAGCACTATTGCCGATAATGCTTCTAGAAGCACCCATCACAGTATCTTCAGTGAGAAGATTAAGACTCAAGAATCTACTTATAGCGCCTCCAAGTTTGATATCTCTAAGACAAATATGAATAAACCCCAACTTGCCAAGTTCTTCGCAAAATATGGCATCTTCCCTGATAAACATAGAGCTTTGATCTGGAGATTTTTGCTTGACTTGCCTCTTAACATTGAAGCTTATGAAAACTTGGTTGCTTTAGGAACTCACTCAGCTTACGCTAACCTCCAAAAGAATTACCCTATCAAGTCCACCAAGCTCTTCAACAAGCTCCAAAGAATGTTGTCATGCTTAGCTCACTATTCACCTATCTTTTCGGAAGTCGAATATTTGCCAGGATTCATTTTCCCCTTCGTTAAGCTATTTGCTCACGATGAATGCCTTTGCTTTGAGATAATCCTGACTTTCTTCCTTCATTGGGGACAACATTTCTTTGAATTCTTCCCTAATCCTCCTCTCACAATTATCCAAGCCACTGAAGAACTTCTTAAATACCATGATCCTGCCTTGGCTAGTCACTTTAAGTCATTAGGGTTGAACATGATTCATTATATCTGGCCATTCATGCAAAGCCTCTTCACTGAAATCCTCACCAGAGATGATTGGCTCTCTTTGATGGACTTTTTGGTTCTCAATCATGAAGAACCTCTTTACATGCCAATGTTCATTGTTGCTTATTTCAGATATTTCAGAACTGCCATTATCCCCTGTACTGAAATTGAAAACATTGAATACTTCATTAAGAAACAAAATGCTGTCAATATTCAAAGTGTTATCAAGTTGATGACTAGCATGATGAAGAAGACTCCTAGCGAAGCCATTGTTTGCACTTTCAAGACCCATATTCCTCTTATTGGAGGCCAATACCCTATTTATAACTTCTATCCTAAGTACTCTGTGGAAAATCATAAAAAAATCAGAGAGGAAATTGAAAACGAGGAAAGAAAGCTCGAAGCTAGAAAGAGCCAAATTGAGCAAATTCAAAGTCTTACTGACGAGCTTCTTAAGCAAGAAGAAAGATACAAGGAAAGACAAGAAGCCTTGATTAGAGCTGAGAAGGAAAGAAAGGAAATGCTTCTCTATGAAGAAGAAATCAGACTCCAAAAGAAGTTGAGGCTTGAGGCTGAAGCTAGAGAAAGAAGATTGAACCAACTTAAGGTTTTGGAAGAAGCCGTTAAGAAATCTCTCCATGAACAAGAAAGACTTAGAGAGGAAGAATTCAGAGACTTCAATAGAGAATTGGAGATCAGAAACAAGATCGATAACTATATCATCCAATCCAGACTTGAAGAGGAAGCTTTGTTGAATCTCGAATTCCAAGCTGCTCAAAGACTTAATGAGATCATTGATCTCAGAAATAAGGAAGAAAGAGCTAGAAAGCTTAGAATTGAGATGGAACAGAGAGACAGACAAGCTAGAATTAAGGAAAGAATCTGGGAAGACAACATTAGAGCTGAAGATGAGGAGGCAAAGTTGAAGCTTGATCTTTTGAGACAGCAAAAACTCCAAGAATATACCGCTCAACTTGAACAAAATGACCAAAAGGAACTTGAATACAGACTTATGCTCGAAGACTTCCAAAGAGAGTTGAAGCTCAGAGACATTGAAAGAGAGAGAAGACTCAGAAGAATTGCCGAGGAAGAAGTCATTAAGAATGAAGAATTCATGAAGTTATATAAGCAACATGAAGAAGCCTTGAAGGAGGAAGACAGAATTCAAGCTAGAAAGCTTATGGATGAAGAAAGAAACAATGCTATTAGAAGAGCTGAAGAAAGACTAGCTATCTTGGAACAAGAAAAGAGAATTCAGGCTGCTGAACTTGAAAAGTACAGAGAAAAGCTCAAGGAAATCGGAAATGCTCAAAAGAGACAAGAGTTCGAAGATAAGATCCTTGAAATGAGAAAAGAAAACGAACTTAGACTCTTGGAAGAAGAAAAGAAGCTTCAAAAGATGATTCTTGAAATTGAAGAGGAAAGAAAAGTTCAAAGAGAAATGCAACAAGAACTTGCTTTCAAGGAAAAAGAATTCCAAGAGAAGATGAAATTCCACCAAACTCTCAAGCAACATGAGGAGCAAATCCTTGAAGAAGAAAGAGAAAGATTCAGAGAATTCAGAAATGCCTTGGAACAAGAACTAGAGAAAGTTGAAGAAGTCAAGCAAAGAGTCAACGAAGCTAAGTTGAAGGAAATGTCACTCCAAAGAGAAGAATTGATCAGACAGCACACTGAGGAAATTAGAAAGAAGATCCAAACCGAAAACATGATGAAATATATCCACGACCTTAAACAAGGAGAGTCTGAACTTGAGAGCCTACACTCCGAGAAGCCTTCAGCAAGCAAAAGAGAAGATACTCGTAATATATTTGATTATACAAGTAATTTTCTAGTCCGAGATTCTAGAACTGGCACCTTCAAATCTGCCAACTCCACTGCTCAGAAACTTGGAAGCTCTGCTTCATCATATACTTACTCTGAAACAGCTCCAGAAGATAATGCTAAGAGCAGAAGAACTAAATCGTCCAGCAAGCTTGGATACTCTGAACATGCTGACGAAGTCAATATGGTAAAATAATTTTTTTTCTGGGTTAATTTTTGTAGCAAAGAAGATCTTATTATGAGCCTCACCCTCAACAGGAGAATGACTTAAATATCTCCAATAATCAAGTTAGAAAGGGAGAAATATTAGAGCAATCAAAAGTCTCCCACCACAGCTCAAGATATCATGACTTACAAGCAAGTCCTGATAATCTAACCTATAGCTCTCTTGAAGCATCAATGAAGAACGATGAAAAACTCTGCATTAGGGATGAATTCTAATAAATATCTATAAATAAGGATCTATCTAATTTCGTATTGTATGTTTGAAATTTTGTAATAAACATTTATTTATGTATTACTGATATCTAATATATTTCTTCCTTGAAAGTTCGCATTACTCTCTTTCTATTTCCTTGCAGGCAAAAACTATTGTCAAAATTTTGAGACACTGCTACCCAAAATTTTTTCAAAAAAGGTAATAAAATTTATTTGAAACACCTCTTATTTGAATTAAGTATGCAAGAATGTTAAGAAAATCAATCGAAAAGCCAAAGGTTCGGAATACACAGCCCATCGAACCGGCTGCTCCTACAAGAGGCCCTAATAGTAAATAGTCCAGGACAGATTTTTTATGATTGTAGGAGGGAAAAGAGGCGGGAAAAGAGGAGGAAGAGGGAGAGGAAGAGGTAAGGTTCGAGGGGGAATAGATCAAGGACTGGATTCAAAATCTCCTGCAGCAGGAGGTTTAGGGATCAATTCTCATATTATAATTGAAGAAGGAGGATTGAAATTGAAGGAAGGCTTGGGAGATGCTGACACATATAATGATGACAGTTCAATACATGACGATGATCTTGACTCTCCCTCGGAGATCACCTTCCTAACGAAGAAAAAGAACATCCTGAATCAGATATTCATTCCTCAGAAGCCTCGGAAGAACACAAATGAAGAATATACTCAGATAGATGACTTAGATTCGCCCTATCAGGGAGAGGATAAAAATGATCTGGATATAGATGGTAAAGATACTCCAGTGAACCCAGCATCTAGAATAGACATAGAAGTTGAAGTTCCAAGAAGGGAGCACGAAAGTAGTTATATGAAGAAAAGAAAGTCCTTTGAAATTTTGGATCCACAGTTTATTTTTGGCAATGACTCACCGTCAAGAGAAGCAACAAAGAACTCAAATATAGAAGACTTTGGTAGCCCTGAAGGAGAGAGTTCAGAGAGGGATATATCAGATAGATTAGTAGATATTGAGTTTAGTTCAAATAAGAAGAATGCAATAGAGCTTCTTGAGTCTAAGGAGCAAGTGAATAAACTTGATGAAAAAACATCTGAGATGCACATTGAAATTCCAAAGACCATACCAGATGAAGAGTCTCAGAAAGAGATTCCTAATTCCGACATTTCATCCCCGAAAGGAGACAATTTTGATATCTCTTCTCCCAAGGAAATAAGTTTCCAAAAAGATGGTAAGGATGATGAAGATTTTTCATCTCCAAAAGAGAAAATTCTCCCCGAGCTCGAGGAAACAATTGAGGTAAATCAAGCTCATGTATCTCCAAAAGAAAACCAAGAAGAGCATCGAGATGTTGGCATAATCATAGAAGAGGATATCAAAAAAGAGCCAATAATAACTGAAAAGAGTCCAGTTGTACAAAAGACCATACATTTTTCCCCAAGCCATGAACAAAATATATCTCAACCAAATTTTATAGAAAATAATTCATTTGAGCCTAAAGAACATGAAGAGTTAGGAATGATCTCCATAGAAGGACAAGAACAAAGTCACAGACATGCTTCTATTGCAAAGTCTAATAAATCTTCCGATAAGTCTCCCGTTTTTGGAGAATGCATAGTTGACCTTATGCATGAGGGCTCAAGTAGTCTTCACCTTTCAGAAGAAGATGACGATGAAGAGGAAAAAGAAAAAGAGAAAGAGAAAGAGAAAGAAACAGGTTCCCAAATAAAGGAGATACCCGAGTCTAAAGAAATTCAGCCTAACGAAATGCAGTCTAATGAAATGCAGCCAGCTCCTCTGGATGAAAATAATTTTTATTATAAAATAGAAAGAGTTAGACTTCCTGAAGGAAAGCGGAAGAAAGGATTCAAGATTGTTCTCAGAAAAATCATTAGAGGTAGCGCTGATGATGTGCCGGGGAAAAGATATAAAAAGAAACCAGCTCCTCGAACTGTTCGACCGAAAGTGACAGGAGAAGGGATGGATGACATCAATGATCCTCTCTATATCAATGAAAAGTATGCTCCAACCTTTTATACCGATGCTCCAAGGCGCTCTTTGCGTGAAAAGAAGGATAAACCAAAATTATATGATCAAGAGAATAGGTAATTATGATAAAATATTGAATCATTCTTGTAGTGAAGATTTCGGATTCACATTTGTGGATTATAAACAGCACAAGACTCAGAAGCTCAAGATTTACTTGTCTATAAAGTAGATAACAAAAATTCTCCATTAATTTTCAGGTCGATCCTGATGATGAATTTGCATTCTCATTTGTCTCGTTTAGAAGTCATTGGCATAATCGGAGGGAGAGTCATATCAGAAGATGGTAACACTCGACAATTCTTTTTTAATCTCCTAGAAATTGTAATCGAAGAAGCAGTTCCATGCCAAAATATATCAGAATCTAGTAATGCACATTCAGTAGAAATGAATCCAGCATCACAGTAGGACTTCTTTCCCTAATTTCTAATTAATTAGAGTGGAATCTCAAGAAAAGCTTGAGAAAATGGGTTTCACAACTTTGGGATGGTATCACAGTCATCCTACTTTTAAGGTAATTTTCTAATGAGCAAGTTCTAATCTATTAGACCACCCCTTCTCAAATAGATCAAACAACTCATGCAAATCATCAGGTCCTATACAAAGATCATGCCTATATTGGAGTTATTATTGGTCCCTATTCTGGGGAAAAATATAAAACCAAAGGGGACATCTTTGTATTCAACGTTAATAACAACTCAACCTATAAATTGAATTTCAAAACTCTAGCGTCTCCCTATCTAGACCAAAGAGATTTTGAGGAGATGGTAAAGTCTGTTCATTTCTCAATCTTAATTTTCAAGAAAACGCTAATTCAACAATATAAAGAATCGACTAAAGGGATCAAGTTTAATGAGAATTGGTAAGCCATATAATAGAGATTTAATTTTATAGGAAAAAAGGAACTACCTATAAAGAAAAGCTGCGCAGTTGCTTCGAAACATTGCTTTTTGAAAATTTATCTGGTCTACAATCCCAGAATCATCATGGTGGAATCTTTCTTGGCCATGAAGCGGGCAATAATTTAGACCCTGAAACACAATCGAATAAAATTTTTATTAATTCTGAAGAGTGTATTAAAAGCTTTCTTGATCTTTTTAATGAATTACTTCAATAAATTTTTGTTCTATATATTTGGAGGTATTTTTAAGTGCACTTCTTGGTCATGTTTGTTTTGTCCTAACATACATCATGAAATTAATATTACATAAATTCAAAATTTTGTCTTTGTTTCATCCTCATAATTAAGCGCTTTACTAAGATCTGTTTTGCAAAGATAATTTAAAAAAAATTAAAATGAATACGGATTACACAATTCTCCTCGACAAGTCGACCCCTTTCGATGAAGGAAAAATCAGAGTTCTTGATGAATTACTGCATCTTTTCTACACTAATCCAATGAGTCTAAACGTACTTTCATCTAACAATGTCTAATGAGATAGATCGCTCAAGCAAATCAGATTCTTGTCACCTTAAAAGAAGATCCTGAATTCTGGCTTAACGCTGATATGATCCTTGAAAAGGCACAAGGGAATAATACCAAATTCTTTGCATTGCAAGTCCTAGAAGAAGCTGTTAAGGTAAGCCTAACACTTTTCAGACTTCTAATGCAATTTTCTTTAGATTCGCTGGAAGATTCTTCCTGAAGAACAAAGAAACGCAATTAAGAACTATATTGTCACCATGGTCATCAAAATGGGTAGTAACTTACAGAACAAAGACCAACACTATGTGCTCTCCAAAGTTAATTCTCTATTAGTTGAAGTACAAATCAGTGAATGACAATGCTAATGTTCTTAGATTGTCAAGCAAGAATGGAATACTACATGGAGAAACTTTATTCCTGATATTTGTACCGCCAGCAAGCAAGATCAAAATATTTGTGAAAATAATCTGAATCTTTTGAAGATGTTGAGGTAAAAACATTACAGATCAATGCATAACAACTCTAGTGAGGAAATTTTCGATTATTCCAAGAATACAATGACCTCAGCCCAAATTGCTGAATTAAAAGAAACTATGCATAAAGAATTTGAATCTATTTATGAACTATGCTATTTCATCATGAAAAGTTATATTGAAAATCCCAGCCAAGTCAGATTTTCTTTGATCGAGGCTTGCATCAGAACTCTTCATGCCTTCTTGAGTTGGATTCCCTTGGGCTATATCTTCTTGACCGATTTAATTGACGTTATTTTGGCATTATTTGAGTTCAAAGAGTTGAAACCAATGGCCTTAAAGTGCTTGATTGAAATCGTCATCTTATCCGTTGATGGGTGCTCTGAAGAAGAAGGCAAGAAGATTAAAGAACAGATTTTCAAGTTATATTCTGGGTTCATCTACAAGCTTTCAGCCTTCATCCCTGCTGAACTAAGCCTTCAGCAGGAAAGAATGAAACTCGAAAAGCAGAAAAGTCATAACTTGACGGCCTTTGACCAATTTTGCCAGCAATTGGCTCTCTTCTTCTCCGGATTTTTGAAGACTCATCTTCCATGGATTGAGCCTCTTGCCAACAACACTGCTAATCCTGATCAAATGGCTGTTATTGAACTTATCAAGAAGGGATTCGCTTATCTTGTTCAATTGAGCTATCTTCCTGATGTTACTTTCAAGATTTGTGTTGACTATTGGTATGAATTCACCAATTACTTGCTCAAGAATCGTAAGCATTTTCAATAATCTTAAAGTACTTAGCCAACAAAGGTTCTAATGGATTTGGAATGGGAAACAATGAACCTCTGTTACTTCTCAGCACAAACAATGATAATATGAGTCTTCAGACAAATGTTTACAACCTCGCTTTGGTCCAAGTTAGAAGTATCATGATCTCAAGAATGGCTAAGCCTGTTGAGGTACCTTTGTTTTAACAATGAAGTAAATTATAAGGTGCTCCTTGTTATTGACGAAACTGGAAGACCTGTCAGACAAGTTCTGCAAAATACTGAGAATAACAGTTTGTACGAAGTTATGAAGGAACTTATGATCAACCTCACCAAGCTTGATTGGGAAAATACAAAGAGCATTATGATCAATAAGCTCGAAAAGCAGGTTAGAATTAGGAGAGAGAATCATTAATTATTTAGCTGGATGGAACTGAATACAGCTTCGATAACCTCAACTCTTTGTCTTGGGCTATTGGTTCTATCAGCGGTACCGTTCCTCAAAACGAAGAAAAGAATTTCTTGATTATCACTATTAGAGTAATCATATTTCTTTCGTTAGTAATGTAATAAGAATCTCCTTACTTTGTGTGAACAAAGAAAAGGAAAGGAAAACAAGGCCGTCATCGCATCAGACATCATGTATGTCGTAGGACAATATCCTAGATTCTTGAAATCAAACTGGAACTTCTTGAAGACTGTCGTCAAGAAGTTGTTTGAGTTCATGCACGAAAGTTATCCAGGAGTTATGGTAAAATCCTTAGCAACATTTATTAATGTTGTAGGAAATGGCTGTTAACACTTTCTTGAAAATTTCTGAGACTTGTAAAGAAGAATTTGTTATCTCTCACACCAAGGAGGACTCCCATCATCATCATCATCACCACCACCAAGAGAGTGAACCTTATATTGATGAACTCATCAGAAAGATCCCTGATGAGACCAATCAACTGGAGCCAGAACATAAATTAGTCTTCTACGAAGCTGTAGGACATATGATCTCATGTGAAAAAGACTTCGATAGAAAGAACTATCTTTTGCAAGGAGTTCTCGGTGTTTATTGGGAAGCTTGGGAAAATATGCTCAGAGAAATCGAAATGAATATTGAAGTGTTGAAGAATGAAGCCTACATTGAACAATTTGTCTATATTATTAGAGTACATGAACGTCTGGCTTACTCTGTTGGCCACGACTTCTATAAGGCTTTAGCCAAGATCTACATGGATCTCCTTAAGCTTTATACTCTCTACTCTCAACTCATAAACAGTGAAATTGAGGCACAAGGAGCTTATGTTATCAACTATGCTCAAACTAAGAGAATCAGAGCTCTCAAGAGAGAAATGCTAGGACTTATTGAAACTTTTATTGAGAAGTCAAATGACAATGCCTTGATTGCTCAAAACTTTATTCCTCCTCTCAGTGATGTTTTGCAAGATTACGCTTCTTCCATTCCTGACGCTAGAGAAGCTGAAGTTCTTTCACTTTTCACCGCTATTGTCGAAAAGCTTACAGGAGATCTCACCGATACTATTCCTAAGATCTTGGATTTGATTTTCGGAGCCACACTTCAAATGATTACCACTGATTTCAATAGTTATCATGATCATAGAGTCAACTTGTTCAAATTCTTGAATTCCATTGCTAATCATTGCTTCCAAGCCTTGTTCAACATTCCACCTGAACAATTCAAGACTGTCATTGACTGTGTCCTTTGGGCTATAAAGCATGAACTTCCAGCAATTTTCGAAGTCGGATTGAACGCCTTAGAAACAATCCTAAATGTATAAATTACTTTTTTCTTATTAATTATTTTAGAATCTCAATAAAGACCAAAATATAGCTAACCAGTTCTATCAGGTGTACTTCATGAACCTTTTACAGGATATCCTTTTCGTGTTGACAGACTCCTTCCATAAGAGTGGTTTCAAGCAACAAGCTTCTATTCTTTCCATATTGTTCCAAGTCTTGGTGTCTAATTACATCACAGTTCCTTTGGACAAGGACCAAGGAAACCTTTCCAATCAAGAATACATCTACAACTTCTTGGTTAATTTGTTCTCAAGTAACTTTGCTACTCTTTCAAAGCAACAAATCTCTCAATATCTGCAAAGATTGTTTGAAACTTGTGGAAATCTTCATGACTTCAAGGTAAATTTCCAGAATTTTTTTTTTTAACTTGTCATAGGTCATTCTCAGAGATTACCTTATTAAGATGACCCAATTTGATCCTGAAGCACTCGAAGAAAAAGGACAAATGAACCAGAATATTAATGGGAATATGTGAGAAAAATAACTTTATTGTATGAATATATCTTCTTGTTGTTATTATGGTTTCATAATTAGATGCTGAATCCATAATGTATGTTGTTATTATTAAGGGTAAAGAAACTGTAAATCTACAAAAGATGATTTTACATTCAAGTCTATTCAAAGGTCATAGTACCATTGCCAGTCTTTCTTTTTACTTTAAGAGTCTTTCTTATTTCAGGCTGATTCTGTTGAATCTGATATCTTGTAGAAAGTATAGTTTTTAAACTATTCCTCAAATCAAAATCTAAGATCTGCATCAACATATTTCCAAATTCAGGATTAGCCCTCTTGAAATCATTATATATATTCCCAAAGATAGTGTATTCATCCAATCTGGAGATAGGAAATTCCAATCGATTAAGATAATGCAAAACTTTTTTCTAAAAATTAACTTTCTTTCTCTATAAGGTATTACATTCAAATCTGTAATTTTGATATGAGTGAAGAATCCGTCTGTGAGCTTCTCAGGACTTGAAATGTCAAATTTGTTCTCATGAGGGTGACCTAAAATTTATTTGTGGGAATTGCGTTTTACCTGAAACTTGATCATAATCATTTTCATCGGTTTTCACTTCCTCCATGACCATTTTCTTGTGGGGTAAATCAATGGTTTCTTGTATATTATTCTGATTAGTGACCTTTTTCTCAGGCATGTATTTCAATATTTTAATCAAATTAATAAAGCAGGTTCGAGAGAGATGCTCGTCTAACTGTGCGGATGAATGATTGGAGAATAAGGCTGCCAGTCCAATTGCAAGAACCTGAAATTAATATATTTCAAGATATATTTATTACTTTTTTGGAATAAATCTCGTCAGGACTTTGGAAAAACTCCAAATAAATTTCAGGAATTTTTTCGATAAGGACTATGTATAAAGTTTGATCATTAATATGGCGTAATGTCTCTGGAGGATAATAATAGATTAAGCAGTAGTAGATTTGGAAGAATCTAGGGAAGATCACAGTCGATTATTATTCTCTTACCTGAAAGCTACAATTCGATAGGCATCAGAATTTAGATTGTTTGCAACCTTCTGAAGCTCAGTTAGAATGTCATTGATCACAGGAGCTAATTGACCTTCACTGAATGTCTAAAGACTTTATGAAAATTATTATATTAGTATACTTGAATAATCATCTGCAGAGCTATGCAAGCCAAGCTAAAGTGATAATATTCTAAGTCAAGAGTCTTGGCAGGGAATGAAGCAATACTCATTAGACAAACTTTGACCATCTATAACTGTTAGAAGAAAAATATTATTTTTACTTCTTTTAATAGGGATTCAGCTTCAGTAGAGATGAAAACACAGCCATTATAGCACCAATGATAGAATAAATCAAATACATTGTCTATCACATTGTCATTCTTCTGGAGAATACGGATCAAATTTCTTTCAACAATTTCGAAAATTGTCGTGTTTATACTGACATTTTTTGCAATTTCTGTGGTAATATCTAGCAAATAGTTTTCAAATTCAATCTTGTCAATTCTATCCAGAAGAACAAATAAATTTTGCAAATCATCTTCAAAGGCAATAAATCCTTCATCAATGATATCTTTTGTGGCCACCATATTTCTTATAGCTTCAAGACATTTCTGTATAACTAGATTTGTTCTAGTTGAATCCAGTTGCACAAATTCCTATCGATTAGCAACATAATTTTTAGTATACCTTCCAGACCCTCTCCACCAATAGTTTAATGATATTAGCGCTATATCTTGCTATTCTTTCTTTATAGTCACTAAAGATTAATGTGTTGAAGGATGTCTATTACTCCAAGAAGTTAATCATGTAATCAAGGTACTGGACTCTATCACAGCGTTGGATGATTTTCTCTAGATAAGATAGGATATCAAAGACCAGAGGTTCTATTCTTTGGTATTGTGATGTAGATTTTGTAATTTCTCTAAGAGCTTCCAAAGCCTACCAAATTAAAGAAGCTAATTGTATTATACTTACTTGTAAGGAGACCGCTTCTTCTTCAAAATCGACTAAACACTCAAATAAGAAGTTGATTGTTGCAACAAATGTGGTTTCATTCCTGTCAAAAAGAACTGGGATCATTACTTCCATGAATAAGCACAATCTGCTCTTGAGAATGACAGATTTCACTTTGGTCAGTAATGTAAAGTTCAACTTGAAAAACTCATCAAAATTTTGACTAATGATTAATTGAGAAGATTAAATGATTTACACCAAATCAGGTCTATTCTGGATTTGTTGAAGCAAAATAATGAGACAAACTAATCCTGTTTCAAGTCTTGTCACTGAATTGACGCCAGAAAAGAAGAATGATTTGTCAAATTCGGCAAGATCAGAAAAATCTCCTGGTTGTCCAAGAGACATATGCATAGTTCTTAAAATAAGCATAGTGAGCCATGATAAAGCGCCATCAATTTTTTGACAATATGTAAAAAGAAAATTAGCAATATTTCCATGAATTGTTCCTGAATTCTATAATTTTATTCTATTTTCTTGTGATTTTACTCTTCCTTGAACAAAGTCATGCTCGCGGCAAACAAAATCTTCAGGATCTTCACTGGCCAAAGCTATATCTTGTTTCGTGGTCAACAGGAGATTGATCACAATATTGAGAAGGATCCTATAATTTAAGAATAGTATTCCCATTATTACTCTTTTCTATTATCATAAAATATTTCATAATATTCAAACTGCTCAACCATTATTGTCAGTACATCAAGTACCTCAATGATGAGCAAAGAACTATCGTTTTGCTAAAATTTTAATTTAATAACAAAAAGTGTACTTCTCCGGTGAATGGTTTTCCTGCAGACAAGCTCCAAACAACAGCTTCATGTAATTGAGTAATGAAGAACTTCAAATGATCAGTAAATAATTGAACAAAGGCATTCGTAATCTCAACTTCATTAGGAATTAGTTTATCCGCAAAAGTTGTTTTTATTGAGAAAACATAGGAATATAATAAATTGAGACCTTGAATAGAGTGCCTTTTAGCTTTATTAAGGATTGCATTAATTTCTGGTCTGGGTGTCAATGAAATCAACTTAATATGGCTATCGGTTAGATTAAGCATCAGAATCCTTTCTAAAACTTCAATCAGTCTCTGGTAAATCTTTGGAGATTTAAACAAGGTGCAATCATGAATTTCTTGGTCATTTTTGAATATTAATTCCACCCCTTTACTATCTTCTTCAACAGGCATTCTGGCTATTGTCTTTTCTAGCAGGGTCCAAGACATTTCACTGATGACATAAATCATCTCCAGGATATTTGCTGTATCAATTGAAATTTCATTAGATTGCTGAATTTGGTTAAGAGAGTTAATTCCCTGTTGAGATATAGCATCCAACTGCATGTTTACTCTGTCAAAATCGATTTCTTTTGGA
>Ga0065720_1020348_pt1 | contig 15081 bp, 12 predicted proteins | sample Thericmetagenome_FD_59107 | JGI IMG/M metagenome (GOLD analysis project Ga0065720, IMG submission 59107) | Thermophilic microbial communities from the Joint Bioenergy Institute, California, USA of rice/straw/compost enrichment - eDNA_2 v2... | ecosystem: Engineered > Solid waste > Grass >... | reverse complement strand
CCGCCCCCGCCGCAGGAGGTGCGCCGTTCCCGGCTCGCCTCCCTGGGGCTGCGCCACTCCAGGAAGCGCGACGCCGAGGCCATCCACCACCACTACGACGTCTCCAACGCCTTCTACGAACTGGTGCTGGGCGAGTCGATGACCTACACCTGTGCGGTCTACCCGACCCCGCAGGCCACCCTGGAGCAGGCCCAGTTCCACAAGCACGAGCTGGTCGCCCGCAAGCTCGGGCTCGCCCCGGGCAAGCGGCTGCTGGACGTGGGCTGCGGCTGGGGCGGCATGGTCATCCACGCGGCCCGGGAGCACGGCGTCAAGGCCCTGGGCGTGACCCTGTCCAAGGAGCAGGCCGAGTGGGCGCAGAAGCGGATCGCCCAGGAGGGGCTGGGCGACCTGGCCGAGGTGCGCCACATGGACTACCGCGACGTGCCCGACGGGGAGTACGACGCGATCAGCTCGATCGGGCTGACCGAGCACGTCGGCAAGAAGAACGTCCCCGCCTACTTCGCGGCGCTGTACGACAAGCTCGTCCCGGGCGGGCGGCTGCTCAACCACTGCATCACCCGGCCCCGCAACGACCTGCCGCCGTTCAAGCACAACGGGGTCATCAACCGCTACGTCTTCCCCGACGGGGAACTGGAGGGGCCCGGCTGGTTGCAGACGGCGATGAACGACGCCGGGTTCGAGATCCGCCACCAGGAGAACCTGCGGGAGCACTACGCGCGGACGCTGCGGGACTGGTCGGCCAACCTGGACCGCAACTGGGACGCCGCGGTGCGGGAGGTCGGCGAGGGCACCGCCCGGGTGTGGCGGCTCTACATGGCGGGATGCGTGCTGGGCTTCGAGCGGAACGTGGTGCAGTTGCACCAGATCCTGGGGGTGAAGCTCGACGGGACCGACGCGCACATGCCGCTGCGGCCCGACTTCGAGCCTCCCGCCCCCTGAACCGGACGGCGCGGCCGGGGTGTGGACTCCGACCGGTGGGCATGATGAGGGGCATGGCTGCGACAGACGACACCCGGCACCACAAGGCCGTCGCCCTCGACCTCATCGACGCGTACGCGCACGCCGACCGCCGACTGGTCCGCGAGCGCTCCGCGGGGATCAGCACCGAGGCGGGGGAGCGGATCGCCTCCGAACTGAAGGTGTTCGCGGCCTTCCTCTCCCGCCGGGTGCAGGACACCGGGGTGCCGTGGCGTCCCGCCGACACGCGGGAGGCGGTCTCCCGGACCGTCGCGGACCTGCTGGACCCCGAGGTGGAGCTGGCGGTCGTCACGACCTGGGAGGCGTACGCGGTGGGGGAGCACGAGGCCGCCCGTGTCCGGGCCCAGGGCGACCCGCTGGTCTTCGTGCACATGCTGGCCGCGTTCTCCGCGGCCGTCGGGACGGCCGTCTACGGCAGGGAGGAGCTGCTGCCCACCCTGCGCGCGGCCGCGGAGCTCTCCGACTGACACGCCCCGCGGCGCGGAAACCGCCCCGGCCGGGGCGGCCCCGGCCTAGAGTGGACGGAACCACCGGCCGCGGGGAGGCAGTGATGGACCACCAGGCGGACGACCACCTCGTCGAACCGGACGACCCCTGGCCGCCCAGTCCGACCGGCGTGCCGATCCGCTGCAACGTGTGCCTGGACGTGCGGGTCTTCGAGGACCGGCACGCCCTGCACCTCGACGAGTTCGGGCCCGGGCCGTACTGCCGCACCTGCGGCAAGCCCATCGAGTTCCGCTGCACGGTCTGCGACGGGCAGTGGCAGCCGTCGCCCTGAGCCGACCGCCCCGGTCCACTGGGCGGACCGCCGTCGAGCGCCCCGCGCGTCCGCCGGGCGGGAGGGGCCTGCCCGTGCCGGGCCGCGGGCACCGCCCGGCACGGGCGCTCCGGACGGCGCGTCAGCGCAGTTCGCGCTTGAGGATCTTGCCGGTGGCGGTCATCGGCAGTTCGGAGCGGAACTCCACCAGCCGGGGGTACTTGTAGGCGGCCAGCCGCTCCTTGGACCAGTCGATCAGCTCCTGCTCGGTGATCGTGGCGTCCTCGGTGGGGATCACGAACGCCTTGATCTCCTCGCCGTGCGTGTCGTGTGGGACGCCCACGACGGCGGCCAGGCTCACCTGGGGGTGCGTCATCAGCACCTCCTCGATCTCCCGCGGGTAGACGTTGTAGCCGCCGCGGATGATCATGTCCTTGGAGCGGTCGATGATGAAGTAGAAGCCCTCCTCGTCGCGGCGGGCGATGTCGCCGGTGCGGAACCAGCCGTCGCGCATGGCCTGTGCGTTGGCCTCGGGACGGTTGTGGTAGCCCTTCATCACGCAGTGGCCGCGCACCGCGATCTCCCCCGGCCCCTCGCCCTCGACGGTCTCGAAGTTCTCGTCGACGAGCTTCATCTCCACACCCCAGATCGGCAGGCCGATCGAGCCCGGCTTGGCCTTGCGCTTGGGGTTGTTGAAGGACACCACCGGGGAGGTCTCGGACAGGCCGTAGCCCTCCAGGATGCCGATGCCGAACTTCTCCCTGATCCGGCGGGAGACCTCGGCGGGCAGGGGCGCGCCGCCGGACACCGCGGTGTGCAGGGTGCGGGAGATCTTCTCGATGTCGTGCTCGCCCCTGGCGTTGAGCAGCCCCCAGTACATGGTCGGCACCCCGGCGAAGAGGGTGACGCCCTCCCGCTCCATCAGCGACAGCGCCTCGTCGCCGTCGAAGCGCGGCATCAGCACCATCGTGCCGTGCCGGTACAGCGCGGCGTTCATCATCGTGGTCTGCCCGAAGATGTGGAACAGCGGCAGCACGGTGAGGAACACGTCGTGCCCGTCGGGGGCCTGGTCGAACATCGCGCTGGAGGAGACCGCGTTGAACAGCAGGTTGTTGTGGGTGAGCTGGGCACCCTTGGGCTGGCCGGTGGTGCCGCTGGTGTAGATGATCACCGCGGTGTCGTCCGCCTCGGTGCGCACCGACTCGAACTCGCCGGGCTGGCCGGCCAGTGCGGCCCAGAAGGTCTCGGCGCCCTCGATCGCGGACTCGGTGGCCCCGGCCGTGGCGGGCAGGTCGACGTACACCTCGCACTCGGCGACCTCGTGGAACGCCTTCCACGCGCGTTCGCCCAGCGGCAGTTCCGGGGTGCCGGTGAAGGCGAACAGCGCCTTGGCCCCGGAGTCGCGCAGGTGGTACTCGATCTCCCGCGGGGTGAGCAGGACGTTCAGCGGGACCACGACCGCGCCCGCCTTGAGCGCACCGAAGTAGACGAAGGGAAAGTACGGGACGTTGGGACAGGCGATCGCGACTCTGTCCCCCGGCCGGACACCCCGGGACACCAGCAGGTTGGCCACCTGGTTGGCGATCATGTCGACCAGGGCGTAGTTCAGCCGCATGTCGCCGAAGACGATCGCGTCGCGCTCGGGCTGGTTGCGTGCGCCGTCCTCCAGCAGAACCGAGAGATTGAGCATCCTGCCTCCTCCGGAAATGTCGCCCATAGTGTCCTACTGCACAGTAACTTATGGGAGGAGGCAGCGACCAGGAGCCCTCTGCCCAGGAAGCGGGCGGTTATTCCGCCCTGGTGAGCGTCACCGAGCCGGGCATCGACTCGCTGAAGCCCAGCTCCGAGACGTGCCAGGAGACTCCGCCCACCTCCAGCTCCTCGCCGAGCTCCAGGGACTGCTCCTCGCCCCGGCCCCCGTCCGGGGTCACGCTGATGACCACGCTCGGCTTCGCGTCGTCGTACCCGGTGATCTCCAGGACGAAGGAGTCGCCCTCCTCGGTCGTGAGGGTGTAGGGGGTCCCTTCGACCAGTTGGATGCGGTTGTCGTAGTCGCCCAGCACCGGGGCCTGGCTCTGCTCGGACACCGTCTCGGCGGGGACCTCCTCGCCCTGCGTCGAACAGGCGGCCAGCGCCGCGCCCGCGGCGACGGCCAGCACGGTGGACAGCAGCGTCCGGAACACAGTGCGCAAACGGGACAGGGTCATCTCGATCGGTCTCTCCACTGAACAGACAGCCGCGCGCCGGTGGCCTCGCACCGCACGCGCCTTCGGACGGCGGGCCCGGCCCTCGCGGAGGGCTGCTCCCTCCGGCGCCTCGGCGCCGGTGTGGGGCCGGGCGCCGGCGCACCGGCGGGGCGACGCCCGGGGGACCGGAGCCTTCCCGCGTGGCATCCACGGTAGTGGGTTACCGTACCGTCACGTGGGGTCCGAGGTTTTCCGCGCGGGCCGCACGGCCCGTCGCCCGCCCCCCGACCAGCCCGGGCGCCCCCCGTGGCGGTGCCCGCCGAACGGATGGCGCCGCGGGCGTGTCGCCGCGCGCTAACCTTGAGAGACAGGCACTCGGAGCGGCGGCCCCAGGGACCGCCGACGAGCCGGGAGCGGCTGGTCCACCAGCAGCAGGGCGCCAGATCGGAACCTGTCCCCAGGGCAACACCGGTAGAGGAACCATCCAACGATGACAGCGGTTAGCGGCGAGCAGACGACGAGCGACTCCTACGACGCCCGGGCACTGCAGGAGAAGTGGCAGGCCCGGTGGGCGAAGGAGAACCCCTTCACCGCCAGTGAGGACCCGGCCGACACCCGTCCCCGGCGCTATGTGCTCGACATGTTCCCCTACCCCTCGGGCGACCTCCACATGGGCCACGCCGAGGCGTTCGCGATCGGCGACGTCATCGCGCGCTACCACTTCGCGCGCGGGGAGAACGTGCTGCACCCGATCGGCTGGGACTCCTTCGGACTGCCCGCGGAGAACGCCGCCATCAAGCGCGACTCCCACCCCGCCGAGTGGACCTACGCCAACATCGAGACCCAGGCCGAGTCCTTCCGGCGCTACGGCATCTCCCTGGACTGGTCCCGTCGCCTGCACACCAGCGACCCCGAGTACTACCGCTGGAACCAGTGGTTCTTCCTCCGGTTCTACGAACGCGGCCTGGCCTACCGCAAGGACGGCCTGGTCAACTGGTGCCCGCAGGACCAGACCGTGCTCGCCAACGAGCAGGTCGTGCAGGGCAGGTGTGAGCGCTGCCACACCGAGGTCGAGCGGCGCGCGCTCAACCAGTGGTACTTCAAGATCACCGACTACGCCCAGCGGCTGCTGGACGACATGGAGCAGTTGGAGGGCGGCTGGCCGGAGCGCGTGCTCACCATGCAGCGCAACTGGATCGGCCGCTCCGAGGGCGCCGACGTCGACTTCGTGATCGAGGGCCGCGACGAGCCGGTCACCGTCTTCACCACCCGTCCCGACACCCTGTACGGGGCCACCTTCTTCGTGGTGGCCGCCGACGCCCCGCTGGCCGACGAGCTGTGCGCGCCCGAGCAGCGCGAGGCGTTCGAGGCCTACCGCGTCCAGGTCAGCAAGCTCAGCGACATCGAGCGCCAGTCCACCGAACGGGAGAAGACCGGCGTCTTCCTGGGGCGCTACGCGATCAACCCGGTCAACGGCGAGCGCATCCCGGTGTGGGCCGCCGACTACGTGCTGGCCGACTACGGTCACGGCGCGATCATGGCGGTGCCCGCCCACGACCAGCGTGACCTGGACTTCGCCCGCACCTTCGGCCTGCCGGTGCGGGTCGTGGTCGACACCGGCGAACCCGACCCGGCCGAGACCGGGATCGCCACCCCCGGCGAGGGCGTCCTGGTCAACTCCGGCCCGCTGAACGGGCTGAGCAAGAGCGAGGCCATCCCGCGCATCATCGAGATCCTCACCGAGCGCGGCACCGGCAAGGCCGCCGTCAACTACCGGCTGCGCGACTGGCTGCTGTCCCGCCAGCGCTACTGGGGCACCCCCATCCCGATCATCCACTGCCCCGACTGCGGCGAGGTCCCCGTCCCCGACTCCGACCTGCCGGTGCGGCTGCCCGAGAACCTGCGCGGCGCCGACCTGGCCCCCAAGGGGATCTCCCCGCTGGCCGCGGCCACCGACTGGGTCAACGTGTCCTGCCCCCGCTGCGGCGGGGCCGCCAAGCGGGACACCGACACCATGGACACCTTCGTCGACTCCTCCTGGTACTACCTGCGGTACTGCTCGCCGAACCTGGACACCGCGCCGTTCGACGTGGAGAAGGTCGAGAAGTGGGGGCCCATCGACCAGTACGTCGGCGGCGTCGAGCACGCGATCCTGCACCTGCTGTACAGCCGCTTCTTCACCAAGGTGCTCTACGACATGGGCCTGGTGTCCTTCACCGAGCCCTTCGTCCGGCTGCTCAACCAGGGCCAGGTCATCAACCAGGGCAAGGCGATGTCCAAGTCGCTGGGCAACGGCGTGGACCTGGGCAAGGAGATCGACCGCTACGGCGTCGACGCGGTCCGGCTGACCGTGGTCTTCGCCGGCCCGCCGGAGGAGGACATCGACTGGGCCGACGTCTCCCCGGGCGCCTCCCTGAAGTTCCTCAACCGCGCCTACCGGGTGATGGCCCAGGCCGGAGCCGCCTCCGCGCCGGGCGTCGACCCGGCGACCGGCGACCAGGCCCTGCGCCGGGTCACCCACCAGACCCTGGCGAAGGTGACCGACGCCATCGAGGCGCAGCGGTTCAACGTGGCGATCGCGCGCATCATGGAGCTGGTCACCGCGACCCGCCGGGCGATCGACTCCGGCCCCGGCGCCGCCGACCCGGCCGTGCGCGAGGCCGCCGAGGTCATCGCGATCACGCTCGGGCTGTTCGCGCCCTACGTCGCGGAGGAGGGCTGGGAGCTGCTCGGCCACTCCGGCTCGGTGGCCGTGGGCACCTGGCGCGAGCCCGACCCCGCGCTGCTGGTGCAGGAGAGCGTGACCTGCGTGGTCCAGGTGGCCAGCAAGGTCCGCGACAAGCTGGAGGTGTCGCCGGACATCTCCGCGGAGGAGCTGGAGAGGCTGGCCCTGGCCTCGCAGAAGGTGCAGGGCTTCATCGCCGGGCGCGAGATCCGCAAGATCGTCGTGCGCGAACCCAAACTGGTCAACATCGTGGTCGCCTAGCGGTTCTGCCCGCCGACCCCCGCGGGGCCGCGGCTCGACCGGCCGCGGCCCCGCGGTGTGCGGGGAACAGCCGGGCGTCGCGGCGGAGGAGAGAGGCTGCGGACATGGGCGAGGCGAGACGGCGGACGCTGCTGCGCTGGGTCGCCGCGGTGGGCGGGGTCGCCGTGGTGAGCACCGGGGCCGTCGTCGGCGGGCTGCTGTGGGACGCGCGCGGTCCCGCGGTCGAGGCCACGGAGGCGGACACCTACCCGCAGCCGCCCGACTGCGCGTCGGTGCCGACCACGGCGGTGGAGGCCGTGGTCCCCTCGGCGGTGCTGGAGAGCGACACGGCCGGGCCGCTGCCCCAGTCCGCCGAGCGGTCGTGCGTGTGGTCCTCCCTGGACGCGTCCGGCGCCGACGCCCGGGTCCTCGTCGTCTCCTTCCGCGCCCACTTCGGGGACGGCGACGGTTCGGTGAGCGGGGCGGACCGGGCCGCGGCGGAGCTGGAGGCGCTGAGCGGCGACGCCGCGGAGCCCGTCGAGGAAGCAGTGGTGCGCGCGGCGTCCGTCGGCGACGGCGCCGAGGCGGTCCTGCGGGCCGACAACCTCACGGTCCGGGTCTGGTACGGCGGAGTACCCGCGCAGGAGGCCCGCAGCGCAGCGGCCACGGTGGCCGCGGAGGTGGCCGCGGCCCTGTGACGGCATCCCGGCGCCGACGCCGGGGCGCGGGCCGGGCCGCCGGGAAAAAGGTCTTCGATCATCGCGAACTTTGTGGCGGGAAGCGGCTTCTCACTCGGTAGAACGGGACGACCGGACCACCTGACGCCGCCACCGGCCGGGTGGCTCCCGACTAGTAGCGTTGGCACGTCGTACCACCCCCGCCCCGGTCCGGGACAGACGAAGGGAAGCCCATGGTCCAGCCGCCCCCCTACGGCGGATTCGCCCCCCAGCAGGAGACGCCGCCCAAGAGCGGCCGCGGTTGCGCGACGGTGCTCCTGGCCGGTGCGGTGCTGGGCCTGGCACTGCTGGTCCTCGGAGGGATCGGCTTCCTCGTCTGGCTGCGCGGGCCGGGTGGGGACTACGAGGCGGCCCCCGAGTGCGCCGTGGTGGAGGAGAGCGGGGTGCTCGACCGCTTCGTCAAGGGACACGTGGCCGACCTCGACAGCCCGATCGACACCGGGGACGCCGACTGGTGGGACGGCACCCAGTGCCGCTGGACGACCACGGAGGACTCCTCCGGGCTGCCCGCCAGCGTGAGCGTGGCGTTCATCCGCAGCGGCAACCGCCTCGGCTACGGCGGAGAGGCGTCGGCCCGGGCCGACCTGAGGAGCGAACCCGGGGGGAACACCGCGGTCGCCGTGGACGACCTCGGCGACGAGGCGGTCCGGTGGTACGACGCCACCACGCTGCACGGGTGTGTGGCGGTACGGAAGTCCAACCTCATGATCTCCACCTGCTACGAGTCCAGCACCGATTTCGCGGCCAGTCGGGAGATCTCCGCGGCGGAAGCCATGGAGGGCGCCCTGACCGTGGCCAGGGAGATCGTCGCCGAACTCGAAGCGGAATAGACCCCCAGGGACCGGGCAGGCGCTCTGCGCCGACACCGGTCGTCCCCATCCCCGACCACGCGGATCACCCGCCAGTACTCAGCGAGGAACCTGATGACGCAGCCGCCTCCCAACGGACCGCAACCTCCCTACGGCCAGCCCTACGGGACTCCCCAGCCCCCCTACGGCCAGCAGTTCACCCCCCAGTACGGGGCCGGATACCCGACGCCTCCGCAGCGGAAGAGCAACGGCTGTCTGATCGCCGGCGTGCTCGTGGGCGCGTTCGTGGTCCTGGCCGTGGCGGGGATCATCGTGTTCTTCGCCCTGAGCGGCGGCAACGAGGCGCCGTCGGCCGGTGGTTCGGGCAACGTGGCCGAGAGCCCCCAGTCCGGCGGGGAGGAGCCCCAGGAGCCCGACGAGACGCCTTCGCCGCAGGGGGAGTTCGTCGTACTGCCGGCCTGTGAGGAGATCGCTCCCGACGAACTGGACACGCTCATGCCCGGGTACAGCCTGGAGGTCGAGGACGTCGACACCGGTGCCCAGGAGTGGTGGGAGGGCTACCACTGCTCCTGGGACAACGCCGTCACCTGGGAGGAGGGGAGCTACTACTTCCTCACGGTCGTGCTCAACGACCCCGAGGAGGCGTACGACACCGCCGACGACCTGGAGCTGTACGCCGAGGACTACGACACGACCCCGGTGAGCGGGCTCGGCGAGGGCGCCCTGTCCTGGTACGACTCCACCAACGAGGTCGGCTGCGTGGCCACCTACGTGGAGAACCTGTCGTTCTCGGCCTGCTACGACGAGATGAGCGGCGGAGAGCCGCTGCCCGAGGACGAGGCGATCGCGCAGGCCGAGGAGCTGGCCCACTCCACCCTGGCGAAGATCGAGAGCGGCGACTACCGCGAATAGCGGAGCCCGGGCGGCGCTCCGCAGCGGGAGCGTCGCCCCCGTGCCGCCCCGGGCGGCCCCGGACACGGGGCCGCCCGGGGCGGTCGTGTCTTTCCGGCACGGGAGACCGCGCGGACGGCGGCGGAGGCGTCCACGGCGGGGGCGGAGACGGGGTGCGGGGCCGTCAGGAGGCGCGGATTACGGCGCCGTACCGAAACGACGCGGAGTTGTTACACCTTACGGAGAACGGTGACCACCTTGCCCAGAATGGTCGCGGAATCGCCGTTGATCGGCTCGTAGGCGCTGTTTCTGGGCAGTAGCCAAACGTGTTCTCCGTCACGTTTGAACACCTTCACCGTGGCCTCGTCACCCAGCAGCGCAGCCACGATGTCGCCGTTGTTGGCGTCGGGCTGCTGGCGGACAACCACCAGGTCACCATCGGTGATGGCGGCGTCGACCATGGAGTCGCCCACGACGGTGAGCATGAACAGAGTGCCTTCGCCGACGAGCTGTCGGGGGAGGGTGAAGACGTCCTCGACGTACTCCTCGGCCAGGATCGGGCCGCCCGCCGCGATACGGCCCAGGAGGGGGATGCCGACCGTGGCGGGAGAGTCCGCTGCCCCCGTGTGACCAGGGGTTTTCTGCGGAAAGGTGGGCATTTCGCCGGGAATGCGAATTTCCACCGCTCTTGGGCGATTCTGGTCCCGGTGGAGGTAGCCCTTGCGTTGCAACACCTTCAACTGGTGCGCGACACTTGAAGGGCTGGACAGTCCTACCGCGTCACCGATCTCCCGGATCGACGGCGGGTACCCCCGCTCACGGACGTAGCGGTGGATGACGTTCAGGACACTCCGCTGGCGGTCGGTGAGTGTCGGAGCGGCCTCCGCCCCCCCGGTGGGGGTCGCAGCGGAGTCATCCGTGCGGACCGGGCGGAGTGCGGAGACGGCACTCTCCTCCGCACGGGGCTGCCGCCCTCCGTTGTTCTCCTCCGGCACGTCCGGCCTCCTCGGCGGTCGGTGTCCTGGGTCGTGGACTGTCGGCTGTGTGGCATCGGTGCTTGTTCCGGATGGCCGAGGGTGGCGGTGTGACACGACCGACGCCGACGCTCTACCGGAACGAAACACATTCCACGTTAGTCCCTGCACAAGGCGAGATCAAACAAACGTTCGAGATGGTGCTGAAAAATTTCCCGGAATGCGGTAGTAGTCGAACGCCAGTTCTAGCCGGTGGAGGTAAGGAGACGACGATGTCCCAGACCGCGCTGCCGCGCGCCGCGCAGGCCGCCGACCGTGTCCTCCGCCGTGCGGCCCGCGACGACCGCGCTCCCGGTCTCTACGACTGGTCCCGCGAGGTGCCGGAGTGGGCCGGCGCCGTGGAGCCGCACCGACATCTCCAGGCCGCCGGGAGCCGTCGCAGCACCCGTCCCGTCCCCGCCGGGCCGCCCCGGCTGACCAGGCGCGGCCGGATCGTCCTGTACAGCCTGCTCGGCACGGCTGCCGCGGCGGGCTGCGGACTCCTCTCCGTGGCCTTCGTGGCCCTGAGCGCCACCACCGCCGACGCCTCCACCGAGAGCCTCATGGACCTGCCCGAGCGGTCGCACACCCTCATCGTCAACGAGGGGGACACGCTCTGGGAGATCGCCGAGCGGATCCGCCCCGCGGAGGACCCGCGCAAGACGGTGGACGAGCTCGTCGAGATCAACAACCTGACCGGACCGGTCCTCACGCCGGGCCAGGAGCTCGTGCTGCCCTCCCACTGACCCCGAACCCCGCTCCCGCCGCCTGCCCGCACCAGGCGGACGCCCGCGGCTGCGCCGTGCCCGCGGGACGGCTGGGGTGTGTGCCACGACACTTCCGGGAGACGGACCGGCGAGTTGCGCCCGGGGACGGTGAGGTCTAGGTTATCGACCACTAAATCTTGTACCCGCGTGGGTGAAAGCATCCACAAGTTGTGGTCCTTCGGCGTTGACCTGGGAAGGAAGAGGACTGGTGCGCTGCCCCTTCTGCCAGAACCAGGACACCCGGGTGATCGACAGCCGCGCCGCAGAGGAGGGGGCCGCGATCCGGCGCCGCCGCTCCTGCCCGGCCTGCGAGAGGAGATTCACCACCCAGGAGACCGTGCTGCTCATGGTCGCCAAGCGGTCGGGCGTCACCGAGCCCTTCTCCCGCAGCAAGATCATCGCTGGAGTCCGACGGGCCTGCCAGGGCCGCCCGGTCAGCGAGGACGCCCTCGCCCTCCTCGGCCAGCGGGTCGAGGAGACCATCCGCGCCCGCGGGGCCGCCGAGGTCCCCTCCCACGAGATCGGGCTCGCCATCCTCGGGCCGCTGCGCGACCTGGACGAGGTCGCCTACCTGCGCTTCGCGAGCGTCTACCGCAGCTTCGAGTCCCTGGAGGACTTCGAGAACGAGATCGCGGAGCTGAGAGCGGAGCGTGCCGCGCCGCAGGACTGACCCACCCGACGCCCCACAGCGTCCAGCAGACCAGAGAACACGCACGGTGCCGCCGTGCCGCGACGGGACCGGGCGGCAGGCACCGACCGGGTACACCTCTTCACAGATGGGGGAGCAAAGCGACATGACCGAGACGGCGAGCGGCTCTGCTACACGCAAGGGCAGGAAAGCCCGGGGAGGACTGAAGATCCGGCGGGTCTTCACCACTCCCGGAGTCCACCCCTACGACACCGTGGAGTGGGAACGCCGCGACGTCGTCATGACCAACTGGCGGGACGGCTCGATCAACTTCCAGCAGAACGGGGTCGAGTTCCCCAAGAGCTGGTCGATGAACGCCACCCAGATCGTGGCCAGCAAGTACTTCCGCGGCGCGCTGGGCACCCCGCAGCGCGAGTGGAGCCTCAAGCAGCTCGTCGACCGGGTCGTCAACACCTACACCGCGACCGGCCGCGAGCACGGCTACTTCGCCTCCGACGAGGACGCCGAGATCTTCGACCACGAGCTCAAGTACGCCCTCGTCCACCAGATGTTCAGCTTCAACTCCCCGGTCTGGTTCAACGTCGGCACCTCGTCGAAGGCCCAGGTCTCCGCCTGCTTCATCCTGTCGGTCGAGGACACCATGGAGTCGATCCTCGACTGGTACAAGGAGGAGGGGGTCATCTTCAAGGGCGGCTCGGGCGCGGGCGTGAACCTCTCGCGCATCCGCTCCAGCAAGGAGCTGCTCTCCTCCGGCGGCACCGCCTCCGGCCCGGTCTCCTTCATGCGCGGCGCCGACGCCTCCGCCGGGACGATCAAGTCCGGCGGCGCGACCCGGCGGGCCGCCAAGATGGTCGTCCTCGACGTGGACCACCCCGACATCGAGGAGTTCATCGAGTGCAAGGCCCGTGAGGAGCACAAGATCCGCGCGCTGCGCGACGCGGGCTTCGACGTCGACCTGGGCGGCGCCGACATCGTCAGCATCCAGTACCAGAACGCCAACAACTCGGTGCGCGTCTCCGACGAGTTCATGCGGGCCGTGGAGCAGGACGCCGAGTTCGGCCTGGTCGCCCGCACCACCGGCGAGGTCATCGAGAAGGTCAAGGCCAAGGAGCTGTTCCGCAAGATGGCCCGGGCCGCCTGGGAGTGCGCCGACCCGGGCATCCAGTACGACGACACCATCAACGACTGGCACACCACGCCCGAGAGCGGCCGGATCACCGCCAGCAACCCCTGCTCGGAGTACGTCCACCTGGACAACTCCTCCTGCAACCTGGCCTCCATCAACCTGATGAAGTTCCTCGACGACGACGGCTCCTTCCGCGTCGAGGAGTTCGAGCGGCTCGTCGAGCTGGTCATCACGGCGATGGACATCTCCATCACCTTCGCCGACTTCCCCACCGAGAAGATCGCCGAGACCACGCGGGCCTTCCGCCAACTGGGCATCGGCTACACCAACCTCGGCGCGCTGCTGATGGCCACCGGCCACGCCTACGACTCCGACGGCGGACGTGCCGTGGCCGCCGCCATCACCTCGCTCATGACCGGCGCCGCCTACCGGCGCAGCGCCGAGCTGGCCGGGGTGGTCGGCGCCTACGACGGCTACGCCAAGAACGCCGAGTCCCACAAGCGCGTCATGCGCAAGCACGCCGCCGCCAACGACGCCCTCAAGACCGTCGGCGAGCTGGAGAAGCCGATCCACGCCGCCGCCACCCGGGCGTGGCGGGAGTGCCTGGAGATCGGCGAGAAGAACGGCTGGCGCAACGCCCAGGCGAGCCTGCTCGCGCCGACCGGCACCATCTCCTTCATGCTGGACTGCGACACCACCGGCATCGAGCCCGACTTCTCCCTGGTCAAGTTCAAGAAGCTGGTGGGCGGCGGGTCCATGCAGATCGTCAACCAGGGCATCCCCCGGGCGCTGCGGACCCTCGGCTACCAGGAGGAGCAGATCGAGGCCATCGTCGCCTACGTCGCCGAGCACGGGCACGTGGTCGACGCGCCCGGTCTCAAGCCCGAGCACTACGAGATCTTCGACTGCGCCACGGGGCGGCGCTACATCCGGCCCATGGGGCACGTGGACATGATGGCGGCGGTCCAGCCGTTCCTGTCCGGCGCGGTCTCCAAGACCGTCAACGTCCCGGAGGAGGCCACCGTCGAGGACTTCGAGCGCCTCTACTACGAGGGCTGGAAGAAGGGCCTCAAGGCGCTGGCGGTCTACCGGGACAACTGCAAGGTCGGCCAGCCGCTGTCCACCGCCAAGAAGGAGGAGAAGGAGAAGGCCGAGCAGGCCCCCCGCACCGTCGAGGTGCGGCGCCCGGTGCGGCGCAGGCTGCCCAAGCGGCGTCCCAGCCAGACCGTCTCCTTCACCGTCGGCGGAGCCGAGGGCTACATCACCGCGGGCTCCTACCCCGACGACGGCCTGGGCGAGGTGTTCCTCAAGCTCGGCAAGCAGGGCTCCACCCTGGCCGGGATCATGGACGCCTTCTCCATCGCGATCTCCATCGCCCTCCAGTACGGGGTGCCGCTGGAGACCTACGTGGAGAAGTTCACCAACATGCGCTTCGAGCCGGCCGGGATGACCGACGACCCCGACATCCGGATGGCGCAGTCGGTGGTGGACTACATCTTCCGCCGTCTGGCCCTGGACTACCTGCCCTACGAGGAGCGCGCGGCGCTGGGCGTGCTCTCCGCCGAGGAGCGCGCCGCCCAGGCCGCCGGGGAGGACCCCGCGCAGGTCGCCGCCCAGGTGGTCACCTACGCCCAGTCGGCGCCGGTGGCCGAGGCGGGCGACCCGCTGCTCGAGGCTCCCCGGACCACCGGGGTCCGCGGGACGGTGGAGGCGGCCGAGGCCCGGCAGGGCTTCAGCGCCGACGCCCCGCTCTGCGTGAGCTGCGGCACCAAGATGCGGCCGTCCGGGAGCTGCTACGTCTGCGAGGGCTGCGGCTCCACCAGCGGTTGCAGTTGATCCCGGCGCGTTGGCGCACACGTCCCACGGGGGCGGCCCACCGGCCGCCCCCGTTCGCTGTCTCGGGGCGGTGAGCGCGGCGGAGGAGCGGGTATGACGGTAATACCATTGGTAGCATCGCGGTTGTGAGAGTTGACTCGATGGACACTGAACACGGCACCCCCTCGGAGGTGTCCGCCGAACTCGTCAGAGCTCTGCGGTCGGGGCAGGTCGACCCTCTCACGGTGATCACCGCGCTCCACGACAGCGGGAAGCTCCCCCACCACGGGGAGACGGCACGGTGGCACGTCGGAGAGCGGGGGCGCTTCTCCTCCGGCTCCGCAAGCCGGACCCGCAAGATCAGCATCTCCATGCCGGAGGACCT
>Ga0065720_1003703_pt1 | contig 15084 bp, 10 predicted proteins | sample Thericmetagenome_FD_59107 | JGI IMG/M metagenome (GOLD analysis project Ga0065720, IMG submission 59107) | Thermophilic microbial communities from the Joint Bioenergy Institute, California, USA of rice/straw/compost enrichment - eDNA_2 v2... | ecosystem: Engineered > Solid waste > Grass >... | reverse complement strand
GGATGACGAGCGGGGCGAGAACTTCGACCCTTCCTTCCTCTCGTTCAACTCCACGAGAGGGCGGGCGTTGAACGCCGTTATCGACTACGCGTGCTGGTTGCGCGGCTCAACGGATGCGGCCCGAAAGGCCGAAGGGCAGCCGCCCATCACGTTTGACTCGATGCCCGAGGTGCGCGCGGTACTTGAGGCGCATCTGGATGTCGAGCGGGAACCGACACTGGCCATTCGCTCGGTGCACGGACGCCACCTGACATCGCTGGCCGGCCTGGATTGGGACTGGCTCCGCGCCAACGTCAGCCGAATCCTGCCCGAAGGGGCCGAGGATCCCGCGCGCTTCACGGCCGCATGGGAGAGCTTCGTCTGCTTCAATCGGCCCAACACCACCCTTCTGCCGGTACTGATGCCTGCGTACAGGCGGGCGGTCTCTCAGATAGGGCAGCCGGGCGGTATGATGCATCGCGCCGAGTTGCCGGACGATCGTCTGGCGGAGCACCTGATGGTCTACTACTGGCTGGGGAGCTTGGAGTTCGGGTCTGCCGATGGTCTGCTCGACGCCTTCTACGCTACTGCACCAGATAAGTTGCGGGGGCATGCTATGTGGTTCGTCGGCACAAGCGTGTCCCATTGGGATGACGGTGCGCCGTCGCAGATTTTCGACCGGCTTAGGAATCTCGTCGACCGGCGGCTCGAAGCGGCGCGACAGGCCGCCAACTCAGCAGACTTTGTGCAGGAACTGGCCAACTTTGGATGGTGGTTCGCCTCCGAGAAATTCGACGAACGCTGGTCGCTCGAAACGTTACTTGCCGTTCTCCAGCTCACGCGTAAGGCGGAGGGCGAAATGGATGTCGTCAAGCTGCTCGCCGCCCGGTGCGCCAGGTATCCCGTGGAATGTGTCACCTGCTTGCGCCTCATGATTGAGGGCGACCGCGAACGCTGGCTGCTGCTGGGGGTCGAGAACGACGCCATGGAGTTGTTGCGGCAGGCCGTGGGAAGCAACAACCCGGAGGCAGCTCTCAGTGCGCGGCGATTGGCTGAAGAGCTCATCGCACGGGGGCACTTCGGATTCCGGACCTTACTGAAACCATGATTATAAAAAGCGACAACGCTCTGCTTCCCCCAACGATTCATCTCGGCTATCTTCCGGACGCGCACGTCGTTGCTCTGCGCCATGCCGACTTCGCCAAGGCGGCGAAGAAGGCGAAGCTTTACCTCGACGAGATGTACGAGGAGTATCAAGCGGCGAGAGCGCGGGAGTGACCAGATGGAATCCACCCTCGCATGGCTTGACTTCAACGCCGCCGAGCGGGAGCGGACGCAGCGCGTCCTCGCGATGTTCGAGGAGCGCGAGACCCGTGACGAGTTGGGTTTGGGCGCCATTCGCGACTCGTTTTCCGATCACCTGTTTCCAGGGACGAGCACGATCCAGACGCGGCTGCGATACCTGTTCTTCATTCCGTGGATTTACCTGCGGCTGGAAAGGCAACGCGTGCCGTCCCGCGAGATCGCAGCCAAAGCCCGGAAGCTGGAGGTTACGCTCACGGAACCGTTGCTCGCCGAGACCGACAACGCCGGAGTGTTTGGGCGATTGGCAAAGGGCGAGTTGAAGCGGCTCCCCAGCTCGGTGTATTGGGCTGGCCTCCGGCTTTACGGCATCTGCCTGTATCCCGGCGCCCGCGAGGATTATCACCGCGACTTGGATGCGATTTACCGGCGGCGTGACCGCGCCCGGCATGAGGCCGACGGCGGCCGGGAGCCGTATCAGTTCACCTGGCATCCCAAACTGCCGGCGGCTCCACCCGACTTTCCGGAGCACCCCACGTTTCGATTGACCCGCGGGGAGGCGCAGTTCTTTCGCGACTGCCTGATGGGGCCGGCTTGCCGGAACAGCTTGCTGACGCATCTGGCATGGCATTGCGAACCGGCTGACGTGGACTACCCGTGGGAGCACCCCCGGCTGGCCACATTCTCCGAGCAACACCGCCAACTGCTCGAAAACGCACGGCTGTTCGCGCGGACGATGCATGGAGCCGCGATCCTATACAACCTGCTGCTGGCAGAGGCGGGGATGCGCAATGAACTGGCTGCTCAATACGCGAACGAGTTTCAGGCGTGGTCCGACGATCTGGCGGGTGAAAAACGGCGGATTCGCGAATGGGATCTGCATGGGTTGTGGGAGATCGCCCGGCACCCGAATCACAGCATCACGCCGTGGGCGCGCGAGTTCGTGAAAGGTTGGATCCGGCTGTGGCTCGATCACGGCGCTGGTCTTTGGAAGCGCGAGGACGCCAGGCGCCTCATCCGGAATCGGGAGAGGCGGCTCAAAGGCCCGCGTTCGCGCTTCGTGAACCGGCGTGCTCTGGAGCAGTGGGGCGGCGAGGCGGGGCTCATCCCAATGTCTTTCCGCTGGTACAACGCCAAGACATTTCTAAACGACCTTGCGGAGGGGTTGAAGGCATGATGCTTGAGCCGAACAACCGCTTCCTGCTGACTCAGGCGTTTCGGGCTGCGGCCGGGTACCATTTCCACTCGGGCATCGCGACCACCTACTCGCTCGATCTGACAACTCTTCTGGGCGCCACGGTACATCTCTCGATGTTTGGCGATGAAGGCACGGGCGAAGAGCTCCGCAATGGTATTGCGTTACTGGAAGCGCTTCGAAGAACATCTGCGCGCCTGACCGTTTATTGCCAAATCGGGCAGATCGCCGTTCCCAGGATGGCTCACGTTCTCTACGGCCTGCTGGAACCGATGGTGGCGCCCATGACTGCGCCTCTGGGCGGTGTTTTTCATCCGAAGCTCATCGTCTTGCGGTTCGAACCAACGGCCCCCGGACAACCTGTCGTGTTTCGGACCCTGGTCATGTCCCGCAATCTCACCTACGACCGGTCCTGGGACGTTGCGTTGGCGGTAGAGGGGTCGCCGACCGGACGGAACCGGCGGGATAACGAAGGCCTACGGGATCTTGTGGCCGCTCTCCCCGGAATGGCGGCGGTCCCAGTGCACGCGGCCAGGCGACAACAGGCGGAATCGATTGCCGAGGAAGTGCATACGGTCCAGTGGATGCTGCCGGATGGATTCGAGGCGCTGTGGTTCGAAGCGCTCGGATTGCGGCCCAGGCGCTGGCGGTTTCCGCAGCGCCAGCGGCTCGCGGTCATCTCTCCTTTCGTCTCCGAGGAGGGACTCCGCGCACTCGCAGATTCAACCAGCGACGCCGTTGCGCTCATCTCCCGGCCGGAGGAACTGGACAAGCTGGCGGGTTCCACGCGCCAGCTTTTCCGACAAAACTTGGCCCTCCGCGAGGCCCTTGAGAGCGAGAACGGCGAGGATACTCCCGCTGGCGTGAGCGTGCTGCGCGGCCTGCATGCGAAAGTCTACGTCGCCAATAACGGGTGGGACACCAGCATCTTCGTGGGATCGGCGAACGCGACCAAGGCCGCCATCGTCGATTGCATCAACGTTGAACTCCTGGCTGGCCTCACAGGCAAGAAGAGCACGGTGAAGGGAATCCGGTGGAAGGCGGCTCCAGCGTGGAACGGCGGGTTCCCATGCTGCCCTTCAGCAAGGAGCAGCAGCGTCTGCCAGATCTGAGGGCAAGCCTTGCGGTCTACCGCCTTGTGTTCGGGCAGCCCCGGCAGGAAGACCTGCTGTCGCACCTGAAGGGGCGCCCCCCAGAGGACATTGCCCGGTGGCGCATCTCGCTGGCGCCGCCACCATTACCCTCGGACATCGCTCCGAGCACCCCACCTCTGGCTGAACCTGAGCATGGCGATTCGTTGTACTGCCGCCGGTGTGGCGAAGCTGTGCTCCACCGATGCGGTGAACCAGCCGGGACGGCACTTCACTGGCAGACAGGCGATGAAGTGATGTTCTTTTACTGGTCGCGACGGAACGGCGGTCCGCAGTACTGCATTGGCGAGGTTGAGGCAGTGAATGATGGTGTCGCGGAAGTCACGTTTCCCGACTTCAGAGGCGTCCTGCGCCGCCGGGAGGGAGATCTATTCTGGGACTCGAACTCGCGTGAGCGCTGCCGATTCGTGAGCCATTGGGACCCGTCGGGTGGGCCAGCGATTGCGTTGGTCTGTCCGAAATGCGGACGGCACATCTCGCACTCCTGTCAGGTTCCTCCACCCTCACCCTGTCACGAGTTCCGGCGGGGCGACCGAACTGTGGTCACATACCCGCCAGCCGACGGGATTGAGGCCGGCTCCTATGTGGGTTTCGTCGTGCGCAGCACCGGCCACGTGGTCAGAGTGAACTTGGAGTATGACGACTCGACAAACGAGACCGTACACTTGGCCAGGAATACCAGCGGCGCCTGGGTTGACCTAGTGTAGTGGGTCCGAAGTAGTAATCAGTATCGGGGAAGCAACGTCTCTACAATAGAGAGGTTCTTCCCGCATGCGCGTTGCTCGCCCGATTGTGCTCAGTCCCGAACAGAAAGAAGCGTTGGAGCAGATTGCGAGGGCGCGCTCCCGTTCCGTCCGCGTGGTCGAGCGGGCCCGGATCGTATTACTGGCGGCTGCAGGAAAGCAGGACAAGGAGGTCGCGGCCGCGTTGAGTATCACCGCCCACAAGGCCGCGCGTTGGCGGAACAGATTTCTCGATCTGGGCATGGCCGGTTTGGAGAAAGATGCTCCGCGAGCAGGGCGCACGCCCAGTATCTCCGCGGCCAAGATAAAGCGGGTGATTCACAAAACCACGCAGGAGAAGCCTGCCAACGCCACGCACTGGTCCACGCGCAGCATGGCGGCAGCCGTGGATCTCAGCGCGGCCACGGTGCGACGCATCTGGCACAAGCACGGACTCAAGCCGCATCTGGTGGAAACTTTCAAAGTCTCCACCGACCCGCACTTTGCCGAGAAACTGGAGGCCATCGTCGGTCTGTATCTGAATCCGCCCGAGCATGCCTTGGTGTTGTGCTGCGATGAGAAGAGTCAGATTCAGGCCCTGGACCGGACCCAGCCCGGCTTGCCGCTGAAGCGTGGCCGGGCGGGAACCATGACCCACGATTACAAACGCAACGGCACGGCGACACTATTCGCGGCTCTGAATACCTTCGATGGTAAAGTCATCAGCCTGTGCCAGGAGCGTCGCCGGCATCAGGAATGGCTGCGTTTCCTTCGCCTGCTTGACGATGCCACGCCCGAACACAAGCAGTTGCATCTGATCGTGGATAACTACGCGACTCACAAACATCCCGCTGTCCAACGCTGGCTCAAGCGCCATCCACGGTTCCACATCCATTTCACGCCCACCAGCGCTTCCTGGCTCAACATGGTCGAACGCTTCTTTCGAGACCTTACCGTGAATCGCCTTCGGCGCGTTGTGTTTCGCGATGTCCTGGAACTGGTCACCGCCATCGACGATTACGTCGACCATCACAACGAACACCCCAAGCCTTTTATCTGGACCGCATCTGCCACCGACATTCTCGAAAAAGTGAAGCGCGCCCGCAGGACTCTCGTTAATGTTCACTCTGAGTGACGCAGACCACTAGCTTACGGCGTTCCCTGCGAAGTCGCGGCGGCCGAATGACTGCCGACGCACTTTCACTCTCAGTGCTGGCGGTCTATGGGGTCGAGTAGAGCAGGATGTAGCCGAGGGTCGCCACTGCTGGGTCTTTCATCTTCAGGCCCACAAGGAAGTGCCCGGCTGAAAATCTTGGGGTCCGTCCGGCTTGCCGTCGCGTAGCGGAGAGCCAGATCCAGGTGCCCGGCGTCTTTGGCGGCGGCGAACCGAGCCCTAGCGATTACAGCGGGGAAGATCCGCTAAGATTGGGATTTGGATCCCTTGGGCCAGATCGGGATGTGCCGGTTCGCCCCCTGGCCATGGAAGCTGCGGCTATGGAACCATCTCAAGCGCATTTGGCATCGGCTGTTGAAGTAATCCGGAAGCGCATTCTGCAGATTCGAGACAGGAAAGAGACGATCGGCGAGCAGAACACGAAGGCGGCCTTGATCGATCCACTGCTGAGCGCCCTGGGTTGGGACCTCCAGGAAATCGACGAGGTCCGCCGGGAGTACAGGCGAAAACCGCAGGACAACCCCGTTGACTACGCACTTTTCCTGAACCGGACAGAATGTCTGCTGATTGAAGCCAAGTCGCTGGAGAAAGACCTGGGGGATCGCAAGTGGATCTCGCAGAACATCAGCTACGCGGCCGTGGTGGGAGTCAAGTGGTGCGTTTTGACCAACGGCGATGAGTATCGGATCTACAATTCGCACGCCGAGGTCGACGTTGAGGAGAAGCTGTTTCGGAAAGTGAGCCTCTCAGGCACCGATTTCAAGACCCTGCTCGACACCATCGCCTTGCTGTCCAAGGACAAGATGCGTGGTAGCCTCCTTGATGAGCTGTGGAAGGCGCACTTCATCGATCGAAAGGTGCGGCTTGCGTTTGAGAGCCTGCTCCGCGAAGACGACGCCGCATTGATTCGGTTCATCTGCAGGAAGGCGAGTGGTGTCACTGCTTCGGAAGCTCGGGCGTCGCTGAAGCGGGCCAAGATCACGATTGATTTCCCGGTGCCGAAGGCCCCCGAACAGCCAGCGACAACTTCACCACCGCCGCATGCTGCGCTGAGCTCCGGAGTGGCAACCTTTCTGAAGCAGGACGGAGACTTTGATACAGAAACCAGGCCTGCGGTGGCAGAAGTCACGCTCTCCACGCTCATAGCGGCCGGCCTGATCACCGCACCCTTGGAGGTCTTTCGCACTTACAAGGGTGTGAAGTTAGTGGCAACAGTTCAGCCGGACGGGCGCGTCGCCTTCGGTGGGCAGACCTACGACTCCCTCTCGACGGCCGGCGGCATGGCGCGCAAGTCGGTGATCGGTGCGCCGGCAGGCCGCGCCTACCCCCAGACCAACGGCTGGGCGTTCTGGCAGTTCCGCGATCCGAAGACCAGCCAACTTCGGGATATGGACAGCCTCCGCCAGGAATTCCTCGCCGGTCAGGCCAAGCGCGACTGATCTGTTGGTAGAGTGTGGCCGGCGGCGGGATCAATGCGGTACGGCCGCCTCTTACGGGCCAAGACTGAACACACCGTGCGTTCCGTAGCCTGTCACTTCGCCAAGTGGCCGTGCAACTATGCCCGTCGCGTTAGTCGGCGGAGGATTTCCGCGCGCAAGAACTGCGGTGCGCCGGCGTGTGAGGCGCACATTCGGTCGAGGTCGCTCTTCGCGTCAGCTTCCACGCCGAGTTGACAGGCTGCCGCCAGGAAGTGGTCCACAGCGGCGGCAAGGTCGAGGGCGGTGATTTCATAACCGTAGCCAGCCAGGATGCGCTCGACGGCCAGGCGTCCGACACGGAGCGCGAAGACGGGGTCAGATTCCAGGAAGTCCCTCGACGCGCGGCTGAGCGTTTTGGGGTCTGTCCGGCCAGTCGTCGCGAAGCGGAGTGCCAGGTCCCGATGCCCAGCGTCTTTGGCGGCGGCGAACCATCGTCCAGGGTCGCCGCTGGCGTCGGCTAGATCGGTCAAGATCCGCTGGGGCTCGATCTCCGGGTACTTCTTTGCGATCTGCCGGAACGTTGCCAATCCCGTATTGGCGTGGTTGGCAGTTAGGGCGTAGCGCTCGTAGGCTTCCTCGCGGCGGCCAGCAGCAAGGAGGATCTCCTCGCATTCGGCGTCCACGGGCGAGTTCGGGATGTTGAGCCCGCGCGAGGCCTCCGCGTAGGCGAGCGCCTCTTCTAGGAGTCCCTGGGCGCGCAGGGCCCTGATCCCGTACCGGCGCCACGGCCAGATCGGCCGCTCCTTCAACGCCAGGACGTCGAGTAGTTCCTGATAGCGCCCGGCCGCAAGCAGGCTGGAGAGGCAGAGATCCGTTCCCGAGACGAAATCGCCGGGCCGTTCCTCGGACCACACTCTGCGCAGGAGCGGTAGGATTTCGTCTGCCCAGCGGGATGCCACCTCGGCGGAGGCGCACAGCTCACCCCATCGCTCCTCCACCAGCCACAGGTAGCTCACTCCGTCGTCTTGAATGGCCTGCCACAGGCGATCCAGCCAGCGGTCGCGCGTTTTCGCGTCTGCCGGAGCCCTGGCGATTACGGGAATCAGCTCGCCCAGCGTCCAGTTCACCGCGCCGCCCAGCGCACCCGAGGACGTGTCGATATGTTCGAAGGCCGGCCAGAGCCTCTCCATCAGCGAGACGGCGCCGTCAGCAGCGAGGATCGGATCTCGCCGTGCGACGGCGCGGATCTCCGAAACTGCCTGCTTCAAACGCTCGATCGCCAGCCGCGAGCCGCGCCACCCGAACGCTCGCGCCCGGAAGCGTGCCTTGAACGCCCACTTGTGGCTGCTTCTGTCGCCCATGTGTTGTCCGTCGTCCAATTGTGGCAGGAACGGCAGGCGTCCAGAGCGAGATCGCTGCGAATGGAAGATTAGTCAGCTAAGGGTTCGAGTAGAGGAGGATGTAACCGAGGGTGGCGCCGGCGGGCGTTTTCACTTTGAGCACGCCCGCCCAGCCGGAGGGGTTGTTGGCGGCGGCGAGTTCGGCAAAGCGGTAGCCGTTGCCGGAGCCGCCGGCGAGGATCAGTTCGCCGTTGGCGGTGAGTTCGAGAAGGGTGCTGTCGGCGAGGTTGGAGCCGGGGCCGTGGATCTTGAGGGGCGACGTGGCGTTGTCTGGCGCGGCGATGACGGTGGGGCCGGCGGCGAGCCCAGAGGTGATGTGCGGCGTCTGGGACGCCCAGGTGCGGGTGTAGGCTTTCTGCGGGTCGTTACCCTTCTGGAGGCAGGATCCCCAGAGGTGGATGTCGCCAGTGGTCCAGTCGTCGCCGTTGCCGACGAATTGGCGGACCACGATCCAGAGGCCGGTCTGGCCGCTCGCGAGCGTGCCGGTGATCTTGAACCGCTGCCACGAGGTCGTGAGCGTGATCTGGGTTGGGCCAGCCAAGTACGCGGCATAGGGGTTGTCGACGATGGCGATCGAAACCTTGCGCGTGCCGGAGGGGACGCGCGCCCAGATGTAGAAGGTGTACGTCCCGCCGTCGGCGAGACCCGCGATCTGCTGCTGGATGACCGGGGTATCGGTCACGGCGGTGATAATGTCAGCGGTCTGGTTCCCATCGGGCGCGATGATGGCGTTCGAGGTAACAGAACACGATCCGCCGTTCTTGTCCCAGGCCATCGCGGCGAAATCTTCGGAGTACTTCGCCATGTTCTCCAGCGGGCCGCCGATGGTCTGATGCGGTCCACAGTCCACGGGCCCAGTGAAGTGGTCGCCCGCGCGGTTGGCCGGAATGTAGCCGAGGGCGTTCGTGATCTCGCCCGCTTCGGGCGGACTGGCGCTGATGGTTACGCTGACACGGTCGTTGGTCGGATCATCGGCGGCAGCAAGCGAGACGCGCGTGCCCTGGACCAAGTTGAGCGCCCGGCGCGTGCCGACCTCGGCGCCGTCCTTCTGGACCTTGTGCGGGAGTTCACCGGAGACGATATCGGTGGCGGTGTGCGTGTGGGCGGGCAGGTCGCCTGCCGCGAGGTTTGCGCCGGCGCTCACACGGCCTTTAGCGTCGACGGTGACCTTCGGGTAAGTCCCTGGCGTGACGCCAGACGGCGGCATCGAGAGTACGCCCGACTCGACGGCGAGACCTCCCGCGGCGTCGATCTGCACGATACCCTTGTTGCCGTAGCCGGCGTCCGGGTAGGAGAATGCGCCAAAGGTCTGCCCCGGCGCGAAGTCGATGATCGCGTCCGAGACCAAGTGATCGTTGGCGTTCAGCGCGAGGCCCAGGTCGCCGGAGCCGTCGGCCTTCCGCCACTTCAGCGCTCCGGTGTTGGGCAGGCGCACCAGGCCCGTCGCGGCCTTGTTGCCAGAGCCAAACTCCGCGCCGTCAACGAAGCTCTTCGCGCCGGTGATCGTCACCGGGCCGTCCTTGCGGACGTAGTTGCGGTTGGACGCTGCCCCGAGTTCCTGCTCGACCGCGATGACGGCTTCCTGAAGCGCCTTGATGTAGGCCGAAACCATGTTGGCGCGCACGGTTGCGCCGGCAGTGTGCTGCGCTGCCACGGTGCCGAACGCCCCGCGCTGGCAGCCGGTGAACTGCGTGGCCGTCTTGCCCGTGTAGACGATCTGTTCGTCGTCGATCGAGAGGATGCCGTACTCGTCCGGAAAGCCCACTCCCGTGGACTCAACGCTGATGGCCGTGTCGCCGGCGTAGACCGGCATCGTGGTGATCGTTTCGAGCGGCTTCGCCGAGAAGGCATCGGCGGGCGAGTAGAGGCTCGATGCGTCGTCGATCGCGTTCGGGTACTGGCTCATCCGTTCAACCTCCTCCCGTTCAATCGGAACGTGTTCATGCGGCTACTGGGTTCAGGCGCATACGCCACGGCGACGGCCGCTTCGGGCGAGCGCGCGGCGCGCGGGCGGCGATAAGAGACGAGCGTTGCAGCGGATTGCGCGGGCACCTCCAATGGCACCGGTCGCGAGTTCAGACAGAACTGATCGAAGGCCCAGAAGCAGAACGAGTACAGCCCGCGATTCCGCCACATGCCGTACGCCTCCCGCATCGGCGGGTCGGGTGGGCCGTAGATGCCGGCCAGATACATGCACTCCGAAGCCGGGCGGCCGAGCTTCAGCGGGAACTCGAGCGCCTGCCGCATGAGCCGTGCGTTCTTCTGCCAGACGTCGTAGTCGAAGCCTTCCGAGCGGAAATACTTCACGCCGTAGGCCGAAGTCTTCCATTCGTTGGGCAGGTTGACGTGGAAGTTGAGCGCGCGGAACGCCGGATCGGGCGCAGGCTTACCCTGGTTGGCGTCGAGCGGCCAGAGGCACTCAAACACCGCCGAGGGGTGCAACCGCCGGACGTAGCTGATGACCTCGGCGCAGTACTCCCAAATGCGGTCGCGCAGGAAGTCCGCCGATTCGATGTCGTCGTTGGGCGAATCGGTGTTCGAGAGGAACCGGTGCAAGGGGCGCCCGTAGCGAGCCTGGAAGGCCGCCTTCGTGTCGTCATCGTAGAACGGCATGCCAGAGGCGTTCGGAAAATACCACCACTGCGTCTCGCCGAACTGGAGCACGACGGGCAGGCCTGCGGCGGCGATCTCGTCGGCGCACTCCTTGTACATCTGCTTGAGGTAGTTCCGCACGCGCGGGCCGAAGTGCATCTGGTGGGACGGAATGGGCAGGAAGACGGGCTCGCCGTCCCAGTAGCGCGCGGCCATTGCCATGGGCGGCAGGTAGCACTCCATCGAGAATGCGAAGCTCGCGTCGATGCCGGCCTGTTTGAACTCGCGCGCCAGATCCCGAATCCAGTTCCGCGCGCCGTGGGTCATCACGGGCGTGATCGAGTCGATCATCTCCCAGTCGCCATCGGCGCCCGGCTGATCGAGCGACGGTGTGCCCTGCGAGATGCTCAACTGCGGGCTGGCCGAGATCGAGAAGGTGTAGCTCGGCGCGCGGGAGCGAATATGCACCGAGCCGCCGTCGCTAGTGCACCACACTCCAGGGAAGGTGACGTTGATCATCGCGCGCAGGTGTGCGGCGATGTCTTCGGTCGTGAGGCCCGCGCCCGGCGAGAAGTAGAGCGTGGTGCCGGACAGGTTGATCCACAGCGGCTGATCCACCTGCCACGCGCCGATGATCACGGTGCAGTTCGGGTAGGTCGCCTCGATGCGCCGGCGCTTGTTGTTCCAGAAGACGCCCATGTAGACGTCGGCGTGGCCCATGAAGCCAAGCTTCTTCAGATGCCACACGTGCCATGCGGGCGGCTTCTTATAGCCGTGGTCGGTGTCGAAGTCGATTGCGAGCGAGACGTCGGGATAGATCTTCGGCGGGTCGGGAGGATCCTTAGGTTCAAGCGGCCAAAGATAGTCGAAGTAGGAATAGTAGCCGTTGCTCGACGGATGCTTGTCGAACAGCGCGCGGATCTCGACCGTGTGCGTCCCGCCAGCGAGCGCGGCGGCGAGCTTCTTCATCGCCGCGAGGCCGTTGTAGTCGTTGAGGTAGAGGTCATGCACGACTGGCACGCCGCCGTCGATCGTAACCTCGATCCGGCCCGCGTCGCGGCCGAGCCAGGTGCCGAGGTAGAGATCATGCCCGCGCGGGTAGGAGTAAAGGATAGTGACCACCCGCTGGTCTTGGGCGTCGTTCGGTGCACAGCGCCTGGCATGGCCGAGCGACCACCACTGCGTGGGCCAGCCTGCGCCGTAACGGTAGTCTTCCCAGAAGCCCTCGTACCGGCAGCGGCCATCGGCTTCTTCAATGCGCGGGCCGTCGCCACCCACGCCGGTGACAGTAAGATTCGAGATCTTCACCTGCCACTCGATGTCCGAGCGCGTTCCGGTGATGGTCGAGATGCGCTGGATGCGCGTGCCAGGCGTCCAGGCCTGCGGCGTTGAGGAGTCCTCGCCGCGGCGGACGAGCACGCGGTAGTACCAGGTTGCCGGGTCGTCAGGGTCGGGCCTCACGAGGCCGAAGTTGCCGAGGCAGGAGATGCGTTCTTCGACCTCAGTCGTACCGACGTAGTACTTGCGGCCGGCGAGCATCTGCTCGGCGTCCGTCAGATGCCATTCCTCTTCTGTAGCTGGCGGCGACGCTGCAACACCTTCCTTGAGCCGTCCACCCGCGCGCAGGCCTGCCTCGACATCCTCGAACCGCGGCGCAAAGGTGAGGTGGATTTTCACGATGTCGCCGGCGGGCACGGGCACAAGCGTGTTGCGGTCGCCGTTCCTGTAACCGGTGAGAGAAACGAACGGGAACGTGAATCGGTAGATCCGATCGTTGCCTGCGCCCTGGACAGCAGTGGCAAACACAGCCGCGCCATCCTTCAGTCCGACGATCTGATTGTCGCCAGCGATCGAGACGTGCACGGGCATGCCGTTGGCGTCGCGGCCGTATTCGCCCAGTTGCCCCACGAGCCGCAGCTTCAGTTCACAAGACGTGTTCGTCGTCGTGAACTGCTCGGCGGCAAGGCTTGCGGGTTGCTCGCCGTAATCGGGTGCGGGCGCGTCCACCATGCGGTCCTTCAGCACCCGCCCGAAGTGGCGCGCCCGTGGCAGAACGCGGCATTGGATGTCGCAGATCTTCCCGTAATGTGGCTTGGCGAAGTATGCCGTGAAGGTGCCCGGCCCCACGGCCAGGACCTTGACCACCTCGTCGTTGGCGCTGCCGATATCGACGGCGACGTAGTCGCCCACACGAATCTCAGCCGAGGAGGCAACTTGCGCGGTGTAGATGCCGGGAACGGACCGGCTCAGCGTGGCGGGCGCCGAGCCGCTGTTGGTCGAGACTTCGACCGGACCATTCACGCCGGGTTCGAGCGAGACCGTGATGACGTTGCCGGAGGCGGTGCAGTCCACCAGCCAGCTCGAAATGCCCACCATCGAGGCTAGGCGCGAGGCGATGTCGGCGGCATCGGTCGCCCCGGCCTCCTGGATGCCCGCGCCGCCGTTGTTCACCAGCAGGTAGTGCCAGAAGTTCGGGTCATCCTGCCACCAGATGGCTTGCTCGCAGGAAGGGACGTTCGGCGCGCCGATGTTGTTGAGGAGCCGGGTTTCGAGGTTACAGAACGCGATCGCCTCGGCCGAGGAGCAGGACCAGCGCGTACCCATGAAGTACACGTAGGCCTTGTCGGTGAGCGCGGGCGTGGGTTGGCCCACGAGCAGTTCGTCGAGCGTGGCGGCTTCGCGATCGTGGAGCGAGAATCCGAAGCTGCCGGGCGCGTAGTCTCCCGAGACTACCGCCGCGTGCTGCATCAACGGGACTTCGTGGATGTCGCCGTTGCCGATGGTGATCGTAAGATTGTCCCAGCCGACCGAGACGTAGCGCACGCAATCGGGCCGGACGTTGCCCTCCTCGCCGTTGACCGGCAAGATCTCCATGTCGTACTGGAGGGTCAGCCCGGAGAGATCCGTCACCGGCAGCGGCTTCAGGCGCAGGTGATTGAAGTAATCGTAGGCCGAGAAGAGCTGGACGTTGAGGAAGTCCTCGGCCGCCTGGAAGATGCCGGAGATCTGAAAGCCGGTCTCTGTGGCGTCGTGGAGCGTAGTGGTCGCTGCGCGGCCGGAGAATCCCTGGAGTTGGACCGTGCGGCGGGGATCGAAGATGTGGAGGGGATCAGGAAGCACAAACACCCTTCCGTGTAGGCGTTAACCGCTGTTCGGGCGCTACCGCACGAAGGGTACGAGCAGGGTCATTAGTGAGGCTAAACGGAGTGAAAGCGAAAGTCGTTGTTGGTAAGTCCGTCGTTCTTCAAACCGATATCCGTTCGCATTTCAAGTACCACATCGCCGAACAGTTGTTCACGCGTATCGAGGTTGCGGCTGCCAGCGATGTCCACCAAGAAGGCGGTGAGCTTCGAGACCAAGGATGGATCACCGAGAAGCCACACCTCACGCACCGCTCTGAGGAACTCGGCTTTTCGGGCCGGATCCTGGCTGGTGGAATACAAACTCTCAAGATTCTGAAGAATCGCGAGATATCGTGTCTGTTTCTCGGTTCTTAGTGCTGCAGCTACAGACGTCTCGAATCCAACGCGCTTGAGCGCAAGTTGTGCCTTCATGCTGTAATGCTGCGTGAGCCACGTGGCAAGGATAGACGCGCCGGCCCCAATCACAGCTCCGGCGAACGTCATGAGAGGGGTGAACCACCACTCCAATGGTTTCATAGCGAGCCATTTTACAACTTGGCTCATGAATGAACGCGCCCTACGTTTGGATCACCACCGTCAGGTCCGAGCCCGGATCCGGCGAGGCGACGGCCAGGACGTCGAACGCCAGGTCGTCACCCTCGTTGAGCACGGGGGTCGGCCAGATCGTGGGCCGGATGCGTTCGCCTACGGCGTGGTCTTTGGTCACGATGGCGTCGAATGTCTGGTTCTCCGGATCGACGAGGATCACGCGGACGTACTCCTCGTTCGCGCCGCCGGGATCGAGGAAGACGAAGCCGCCGGGAACGAGGCCAAGCCGGTTCGCGCCGTACGAGGCCGTCTGCAAGGTCTGCGGATCGGCCCCGGCGGTCACATCTGAGATCAGCACCAGGCCGTAGTCGGCGTATGGCAGCCGGCGTGTGGCGGGGAGCCCCAAGCCTTCGTTGTTCACCAGGAAGTCGTAGGTCGTTTTGTAGGCGTCGGGCAAAGCCTGCGCGATGTCCATGTACT
>Ga0065720_1020346_pt1 | contig 15092 bp, 9 predicted proteins | sample Thericmetagenome_FD_59107 | JGI IMG/M metagenome (GOLD analysis project Ga0065720, IMG submission 59107) | Thermophilic microbial communities from the Joint Bioenergy Institute, California, USA of rice/straw/compost enrichment - eDNA_2 v2... | ecosystem: Engineered > Solid waste > Grass >... | reverse complement strand
AAAAAAATCAGCTAGAAGGCCGAGGAACGTCATGAGCCCACGCTAAGTCGAAGGCTTGCGCTTGCTTTAAACACCGCCCACAGCCAGCCAACCAGCTCAAAACAAATTCAAGCCGGCAGCAGAAGGGCAGTACAAGAGAGCGCAGCGCACAGCTCTCAGTACTCAGCCTCACCTTCATTATCAGCCGAGTCGGCCGCGACCTCCTCGTAGTCCTTCTCGAGAGCAGCGAGGTCCTCACGAGCCTCGCTGAACTCACCCTCCTCCATACCTTCACCGACATACCAGTGCACGAAGGCGCGCTTGCTGTACATGAGGTCGAACTTGTGGTCGAGGCGCGACCAGGCCTCGGCGATGGCGGTCGTGTTGGAGAGCATCGAGACGGAGCGGTCGACGGCAGCGAGACCACCCTCGGACGGGTCCTTGACGGGAACGGCCATCGGCTTCTGATAGTTGATGCCGATCTTGAAGCCCGTCGGGCACCATTCGACCAAGTTGAACGAGGCCTTCTGCTTGAGCGCGGCCACAGCGGCACTACAGTCGCGATGAACGACGTCGCCGCGGTAGAGGAGCGCAACGGCCATGTACTTGCCCTTGCGGGGGTCGCAGACGACCATTTGGTTGTTGGGCTCGAAGCCTGGGAGCGGTTAGCGCAAAGTTCCGAGTACTATCCTCAGCTTCTGAAACGTACATTGGAAGGTAAGGTCGGAGACCTTGAAGCTCTCGTGAGCGCTCTTGGCAGCCGAAACGACGGGGGCGTAGCTGATGAGCGGGTAGTGGATACGCGGGTACGGAACCAGGTTGGTTTGGAACTCGTTCAGGTCGACGTTCAGGGCACCGTCGAAGCGCAATGACGAGGTGATGGACGAGACAACCTGGGCGATCAAGCGGTTCAGGTGCTCATAGCTCGGGCGGGGGATATCGAGATTACGGCGGCAGATGTCGTAGACGGCTTCGTTATCGACCAGGAAGGTGCAGTCCGAGTTCTCAATGGTGCTGTGCGTCGACAGGACAGCGTTGTATGGCTCGACGACGGCCGAGGAGAGACGGGGAGCCGGGTAGATGGTGAACTCCAGCTTGCACTTCTTGCCGTAGTCGGTCGCGAGGCGCTCGAGGAGCAGAGCACCGAAACCAGAGCCAGTGCCACCGCCGAAGGAATGGAAGATCAGGAAGCCCTGAAGGGAGTGGCAGTTATCTGTCATCTGGGTCAGCTTCAAATTCAGCTCGCCGACCCTCATCGTGACTTTTTTCAGGAAGCACTCACCAGTGACGCGGCGGATGCGATCGATGACATTATCGATCATCTCTTTGCCGATAGTGTAGTGACCGCGAGCATAGTTATTGGCGGCATCCTCCTTGCCGCTGATCAGGAGCTCGGGGTGGAACAGCTGACGAAACTCGCCAGTGCGGATCTCATCGATGGGCGAGGGGTCGAGATCGACGAAGAGGGAGCGCGGCACATACTTGCCGCTGCTCGTCTCGGTAAAGAACGTATCGAAGGAACCGCCCTCGGCAATATCCTTGGCCTCCGGGTTGATGCGGCCATCAGGGCTGAGACCGTGTTCGAGAAGGTACCTGAGAAATCACCAGTCAGATAACCTCATCGTGATGTGCGACGCGACGGCGGACAGGCGGTGACACTCACAGCTCCCAAGCGCTGTTGCCCAGCTGAGCACCAGCCTGACCCAGATGGATGTGGATGACCTGTTTGCAAGTGTTTTAGCATCTTATCCGTGCAATATCATGAAGGAGAACGCGGTCATGTGTCGTGGTGGTGAGGCCCAGGGGATAGCTCGGTGAGCTCGGGAAGCTCTCCGAGCGGAGCTCAGGCGAGCTGTCGCTCCTGATTTCAAATCACCCCGCCATCCCCGCGAATTTGCCAGACCACAGAGCGCACGACGACGGAGTTATGAAACGCTTCGCAATCTCGCAACCGTGTCTTCGAGTCGCCCAACTCGTTCATCCACCATCAGTCTGACAGCTGGGAACACCCGGGGTAGCGACGGCGGCGACAAGGTTGACGTTCCCCACAGGAATAAGGGGTAGGCATGCGAGAGCGAGGGCGGGCATGGAAGATAGTATCTCGAAGAAAAAAAAAAAGAAAATAAACACGCGAGCAACATGCTCGCTGGGGGTCATCGTACCTCTCCTCTCATATTGACGGGGTGTCGTGATACTAGCTACCGGTAGGAGGTTGTCAGGACTCAAGAAAGCCCGAAGGAAGCGGAACAGCGAGGCGCACAGCGCGTTTTGGCAGGAAGGCCCAGGATGATGGAAAGTAGGGAAGTCGGTCGGCCGTGAAATTTGCGGAGAGGGCGGGGAGGTTAGCTGTTGGTTGTTCGGCCGTGGAGATTGGTGGGTCTCGGGTGCAGACAGTCCTTGGGAGGGGCATTTATCATGGGTTGGGCGCCAAGGTAGCCGGTACTTCTTAGAGGCCATGATTATCCCGCCTTTCTGAGCGCGGGAGAAGTTTCTGTGACTTGGGCCCGCGCCCCCACCTTTTGCCCACTACCCGCTCACCGCTTGAAGTTCCTGGCCTTGTCTTTCGACGTCAACCCTCAGAAAGCCCGCCGCAAGTTATTGATCACTGTGAGATGGCATAGATAAAAACAAAGACATTTCATTAAGAATACTTTTTAATAGTGCACTTTGATGCTTTCGAGACGGTCGATCGAACAAGAAACAAGAAGCAAGCTCCAAATCATCATTGACTCGTCGTCCTACTCTGCTCCGAGCCGTGACTGATCATCAGGTTGTTGAACTGAGCGGGCCAATTGGGCAAAGGTCATTGGGCCCAACTCTCGCCTGGCGAGCATTATGTCCTCATTCTCGGGTCCAAACCACAGGCCAGGAAAATTTCCATGAAGACACTTGGAATTGGTTCAATGACTTGCCTGCATTTGCATAGCGCTTTAGTCCAATTGAGAGCCAGGAAACCAAAACTTACGTTTCCTGCCTGTCTTACACGGCATTTTGGCTCTTCTACCGTATTCTTTTTCTTTCGTCAAGTTGAGGTTGTTGAGCGTTGCCAAGATCGCCATTTACACATTACTATTTAACACGCAATCTGGTGACTTTACAAAGCAATTCTTAGCTAATACCAAGCCTTTGCACACCGTTTGTCCCGTATTTACTGTGTATGGCTTCATGTGCACCTTTCATCGCATTTAAGATCGTTGCACTTGAAGGCTTGTGACCTTGGAAATCAGGGGCTAGTGTCATTAGCAACACTCAACAACTCCACTATCAGTTCCGGCATAGACACGGCTGTGCTCTGACTGAGAAAAAGGCAACATTCGCAAAAATATCGAAGACCACGAGGACAAGTGTTAGACTCAATCCCCCATTTCTCCAGGACCGACGAGTTGAAAGCCGCATGCTCAAACCACATAGTTTATCTATCCAATAATAAGCACACCGTCTATGCCACCAGAAGATACATGAAACAGATCTCATTTGTTGCTTTGATGGCTGCCTTCTAGCCACTGTCCATTGAACGTTAAGAAAATCCCGCTGCCTGGCAGACTCTCAAGCAAGAAAATCTAGACAACAGATGTAACTCGACCAATGCTGCTCACTGAGGCAACCGTTTTGAGGCTTGAGGCATACGTATCTTGCTTGCCTTGTATATCTTTGCTGCAAGACAAGAAAGGAAGGTATTTTAGGTTCTGCATCTGCATCGCGTGCGAAATGCAGGTGCCTGTTACCAGTACAACTTGCGATAGTTTACGGTGTCTGCATCTCTGCTGGGCAACATTTTAGAACCCACAAGCTCACTTTTGAGGATCCGTTAAGCTTGAAATGCACTACGTCACATTTACTTTTGGGAGAAAAAAAAGAAATCGCAAGGGTTAAAGTTTGCACTGGAATGAGCTCAAAGACTCATTGAAGTAAGCCATAGCATGTGCGGTCCGAGAGTTTGACACGCTCGTTTCTTCTATCTCATGAAGGACAGCTGGATGTATTAAAGAGGAAGAAAATTGGAAACTACATCTGCGGAGAATGCCAGGAGAAAATGCATCGAGAAAGTGAATATTCTTTCGCACTGCCTGTGCGTAAGTTATGCCCCAACCCTTGGCCCTATAAACCCCGTTGTCGCGCCTTGCCTATCAATTAGGCCACCACGATAATCGAGCATGATCGCGACATAGTGGTAACGTGTGGTGAGCTTAGCGCCTTGTCCCCCGGGTTGCTCGAGGAGCCGCCTACGCTCTCCCCCGTTGTGGGTTCGAGTTGAGTTGTAGGGGGCAGTCTCATCTTTTGGGTTGTGAGTAGATTTTGGGTTTTGTCCCATGTGGCGGTCCTGGATGGAGAGGGGTAAGTTCAACACGGCTGCTGCGAACTGTAAAAACACTAAGTATCTTAAATGAAGTAAAGAGAAATTACGATAGGGTGTACAAGGGATCAGACAGGAAGTGGCATGAAATGCCATATTGAAATTGTTGATATGCAGCTTGTCCATTCCCTAGCGATGACCAAAGCTGCTATTTTGTTTTCAGTGAACCAAATTTCCTTCGAAGGTTATATGCTTCCGTCAGTACTCTAATAGAAGCACTGCTACTTAAGTATTTCCCTGAGATGCACATGGCGGGCATATCCTTTCTGGCTCTGGCTGGAGTGAAACCCAAGTAGCCCAGGCCCTCAAGACAGAAATGCCGATGGTAGTAATTTTCCTGCCGTCAGATGCGGAAAACGGATTTGGCAATTGAGATTAAGGTTACGGCTTTGAATACGTAGCCTGTGTTCCTTCCTTCCTTCCTTCCTTTCTTTTTTCGTATCCCTGAGCATTGTCTAAACCCCTGACAAGACCTATCTCCTGTTGTTTACGTCTCTCTCTAGGAAGATCGGAGATGTTTTCCAGAGCAACAACAACAACAACAACAACAACAACAACAACAACAACAACAACAACAACAACCGAGGTCTGCGGAAGTAGGAAATGTTTCCGGGGGACTAAACCAAGATGTCTGCAATGACGCAACTGCGATCATGAAAGTTGAAATATGATCTGCAGTTTTACCATGCTTTCGCGCTGTCAAATTTGATAGAGCCGATGGCGATAGAATCTTCAGTTTGAACCTACCACAGTAGGTAACTGTAAGTTGTACAGACACTATCTCCAACTGAGGACTTGCCAATAAATAGTTAGCCTAACTTTGTAACTATCTGGCAAGTGTTCCAATTCCCAATGCTTCGAAAAGCGAAGTTAAGACAGTTACACCACTGACACAAGGGGTTGCTAGAGGTGTCTCTGTTGGATGATATTCGCGCAGAGATTGTTAGAAAAAACTGAGCCAGCGCGCAGCATACTAACAATGTGGCGTCGAATGCGAAGTCGAACAAAACAGTGCTTGAATAGGGATATGTCAAAGTAGCTTGATAACACGAAAACATCTTGCAACAATTGTGATCGACAACATTATGACCTCGAAGCAAAGTTTGTCTGCGCCTCTTGATTTGCATCAAGGGCGGTGCTGTAGACAGCGAAGATGCAAGGGACAGGCAAAGATCGCTGAACCCACGTGCGCTGTAGAATGCAGCGGTGTGTCCCACGTCACACAGCAGGAAAGCTGGGGAAACAAGTAACAACACTCGACACATTGGCACACAATTGTCCATCGACTCGTTGCCACACAAAGGCATTAAGAAGACAAGCGCCCATATTAGGGTATCCCATTGACTTAACGCAGTCTCTCGAGAGAGCTTTTCATGTCTAATAGAGAAAATAGACACCAAACACTGAGTTGACACTCCACAGTGAGATGCTTTCCCCATTAGATTATGTACCGGAGTGATCGTGAGGAAGAGAGCCATTACCATAAATCACTAGCCGTAGGACATCCTGCCACTGACGAACAAGAGATCATACAACTAGATATCTAGAAAGAGGTAAAGGAATATAGCAGAAAACAATGACACAAGATAAACATACCCAATTAAGTCCTCCACACTCTCTTCAGGATCCCGCATTTAGAATGCGAGGATAGCAGCAGCCAGACCACCGAAGAGGGCCAGAGAACTAGCCGCGAGCTGCTTAGCGCCGCCGGTTTGGGCGGCGTCAGTCTCCTCAGTTTCAGTGGCAGAGGCTGTGGTGGTAATGGCCTCAGTGACGACAGTGGTTGGGGAAGCGACAGTAGTCGACCAGTTGCCGCGAAGAGACGAGAGGGTCGACGAAGTCACAGTGGTGAAGGTGGTGGTATTGGCGGCAGTGCTGAGCTTGGTTGAGACGGCAGTCGAAGTGGCGGCAGCGGCCGTGGTAGAGGTGATGACAGCTCCAGAAGTGGTGGCCGCGGGCTCGTCATCGTCGCTGCTCGAGCCGCCCTTCTGCACGATCTTGAAGGGGAAGCCGTACTGGAAGATGCTCTTGTCCGACTCAAGAGTGATCATGATGCCGTAGGTGGCCAGGTCGCCAAAGTCAGCGGGGACCTCCCAGTCATACTCGTTGAGAGAACCATCGACACCGGCTATATGGATCGACTAATGTTAGCGACTCCGTTGCGTGTACCGCGGAACAAGTGCCGATCGTTGATTGACACGTGGAGAATGTCCATCTGGGCGATGATCACTTACCGGCAATGGCATCGACGACAGTCAGAGTCGACGGGCTGGATCCGCCAAGGAGATCGATGGCGATGGTGCCCTCATACTTAGGGTTATAGTCCCAGACGATCTTGTAACTCGTGCCGGCGACGACCTGCTCGTCCTTTTTAGGCGTGTAGATGGGGTGGAAGCCGTCAATCTGGGCAAAGGCAGCGGCGGCAAGAGCCAGAACGGAAGCCAGGGAGAACTTCATGTTGAAGGATGTAAACAAAGGTTGTTTTTGTCTCAGAAGGAATTTAAAAGTAGGGATGGAATAGATCCAAACGAGGGACTGATCAAAAGACGGATCAAAAGAGCGGGATGAAGTGATAACCCAAGGGAGCGACAGGACACTCTGGGGAGCGGCCGGGGAGCTATGGCAACTTTATGTGGAAGAAAGTCAGAAGGAGCGAAAAGAGCGGACTGCGGCTGCGCTGGCGCACCACGCTTGAGAAAGCCTTTACTACTGTAAAGTACGCGTCACGCAAGGCAAAAATTCCGTTGGTTGGAAAAGGGAGAGAGAGAGGGAGAGAGGACGTGAGGTCGTCTGTGTGGCGAAGCCCTGGTCTATAGCTTCAGCTCAACCTCTCGCCCACACATCGCCCACGACGCCCACAATGCCCAGCCTTAACCCTGCATTCCATCACCACTGGTTGGATTAGTCACCCTTTTCGCATGCGACGGTGCTGCCTGCTGGGTAAATTGAACTCCTCGCTCGCCGCAACAATTTGCTTCTGCCCTGCCCCCGGCATGGTAGTCCATGTCTTCCATGTCTCCCATGTCTCTTTCCATGCCCGCCAGCGATGGATCTGGCCGTCCTATCCGACACCATTGGTCCGATTTTTGGGGGGACCAGCATTGCGAACCCCTGAGGGCTCCAACCGTTAAGAGAGCTTGCGTTCACCGCGCCCAGGGTTAACAGACCAGTAAGCCAGGGTTAGCGGTGATGAAGCGTGATGAAAGGTGGGGAGGGCGGACTCTGCAGAGAGGGGCCGTCTGCCTGGAATGCGGGACACGAAAACGTGAGATTGGGTAACATGGGCGGAAGCACGGGAAATGATCAAAAAGGGTGTTCTTGGTCCCAAGAGGGCCCAGTGACAAGCCGCAACAAGCCTCAACCAAGGAGGCGGCATCCAGCGGGTTGAAACCCAATACAGGAAATTTGTGGAGCCGTAAGGCACGCGCTAGCCCGCATCCCGCTAGGCGCTCCATCAAAAAGTCAGATAGAGTGGAGCGGGCTAGGCAGGGACCAGCAATTTGGGCATTGGACCCTAGCCGAATCACTCGTTGATCCTTCCTCATTTGTGTTGGCCAACAACTCACAAATCCCATGCACCCCCAGCCCGAACCAGACATTGAGTGTGAACTCGGACGGTGATGATGGTGACGGTCAGGCAAGCATACAAACCTGTCAGCAGTGAGCTTTTTCACAAAGTAAGAGCAAGAATTGGTAGTGAATCAAGACTGGAGCTGAATAAAGATATCTGGCAACACAGACCCAGACGAACATTTCATCCTACTTATCCAAATCAAACTTTATTCAAGTCTATTTCTGTTCAGCAGTTTCTCTGCCACTCCAATCACATTCAGGACGCGTCCTCCACGGCGCGAGCACCTGCACGCCTTCGGGGAGCATGAATCGACGCCGACTCATCCTCAAGTCAGCCACCCGGCGGAACGTCTTTCGATTCGTCAAACAGGCGAAAATTACGGAGCGTCAGCGCACAGTCGCTTCTTCCCTCCGTCCATTCAAGCGTCCCAAGAAAAAGGATTTGCTCCTTTAGTTTCATGCAGGCCCGTCTCGACTGGGAAGCCCTGTGTGACGCTGACCTGTTCCTGCGCAGCTGAGAAAAGCACGGTTCCGTTCAGCCCTACGAGGTCAAGTCGGAAGCAAACGGAGATCATCAGCAGAACAAACAGAAACCGGCCGACTGGAAAGAGTTAGGTATTGCATTGATCCAATGATAGGAGAGAGGGCTACACTACAGGACGGCAAACACTACTACCTGCTGTGAGGACAAAGAGACATCAACGGCAGTGAAGTGTGCATGGCTTTTTCTTGGCGATTCGGACGATATAACCGCATAGCCGAAGGATGGCTGCTAGCTGTCTACAACTGCCTACGGCTGCCCACGGAGTGGCCACGCACAAGTTCCTCGCAGGATCGCCCCCCTGAGTCGGAAAAAGTTGCGCCACGGATGCATGCTGTTGGTTCTCACGGTTCTTGGATCTCTGGGCAACCTCGGTCTCGGCTTAAAATTATCGGACGATGGTGTTGCATTCATCAACTCGATACAGGAGTGCTTAGTGTCCTCAATGCTTCAGCCTGTTTGCCCTCTGCTTACTCTACAGGAGATCTTCGGACACGCTACCTCTTACTCCCCCTTCTAACCTTCCCAGACATAGGAACCGCCCATGTTAAGCAGCCAAATCAAGCTGTTAAACTCGACATCCAAGCTCTTAATCTGCCAGTAGCCCTCGCGCTTGGTAGTCCCAATGATCGTGATACCGCGGCTAGGCAGGTTGGCTGCGCCAAAGGTGGCGTGCCAGCGCAGGGCGATGGCCTCGCAGTCGACGGCGTCGATGTGGTCGATGACGACGGGGAACGGCGGGTTGGACAGCTGTGCGTCCATGAAGATCTGCTTGGTTGCAAAGGTCGGCTCGCCCAGCGGCTTGTGAATAAAAGTGTTGATGCTGTCGGAGCGGTCGACGAAGTCCTCCGCGCAGTACTTCTCGCAGTCGGTCGGATCGTACTCGGCGATTAGGCGCCGGTAGATCTCGACTATTTCGGCGGCTTCGTCCTTGGTCAGGCAGGCTTGTTCTTCCTGCCGCGGGGTAAGTGTGCCGGTGGGAAGGGCAAGTGCCGTGCCGGCGAGAAGGGCGATCAGGGAGGAGAAGCGCATTTTGTTGGGGAGTTCTGGATCAAAGATCTAGATATCTGGATGATGTTAGACCTGGTGACTGCTGTCCTTCTCGTCATCACCGTCCTCGTCCTCGACATCACTTTATATCCTTACATCGCCGGACTATTTTGAGAGTTGTTCTCTCTTGGCCTCTTTCAGCGGAGAGCTCCCCAAGATGTCCATATTGACTCTGAATTTATCCAGCTAACTCCGATCTGGGACTTAATCACCATTCTTCGGACGTCCGGCCAGCACTAGGAGTATCTTCGCTGGGCACGGTGTTAACATGGTAGTGTCGGTTTGTCCGAGCAACGACGGCCGCGTTGAAAAAGTATTGCAATCACTGCGAGCCCGGCCGTCGGGCCCGGCTCGGACCCGACTTGCGTGGCCGTCATGGATCTGTTCCTGCAACTCAATTGAGACAAGAAGAGAGTGAGTTTCTATCTCTGGGGTTGCCGTGCCCCAAAGTGCTCAAGTGCCGTTACCGAAGACGGTGCCATCAATAAAGATTATGTCAGCTTTCTACACGCAAAGAACTGCGTAGTGATATTCCCCGAGTTCCCTACGCCCTCCCCAGCTAGATTGCCGGGCCCGTACGCCGAGATCTTAGCAGGAACTTGGCGCAATATGGAGTTCTGCATGATCGGATAGACGAGCAGAAGCTTGCCGCTCTCCGAGGAAGCCACATCGTCTGAGTTGGCCGTGTTCCTGCGCCCTCGGGCCCGGCCCTCCCCCGCCTTTCCCGCCCTCCGGGTACTGACGGGCTCGGTTACCCGGAATGCTGCGATTCCACTTTAAGCGTGCCGTCTCATCCTAGATACGCCTTATCAATTGTCTGCTTCTATTTTCTGCGGGGCAGGCATTTGTCTTATCAGGTCAGTGAAATAGGTATATGTGGCTCAATTCGAGCATCCAAGAACCCCGATGAACCTGTATATGGGTCATCACTATTTTACCCCTGAGCGCAAGACTAGACTCCTCATCGCCAACGTCAACCTCACTGTCCATACTAACTACAATTCGATCCTAGGGGAGTCCCTGTTGGAGCAAAGGTATGCACTAAAAAGTGTTTGTGTTGCATCGAGTCGGCATTGTTGATGCACTGGACGTGGCTATCGTACACATATCGAGTATACCTGGGCACCGGAAAAGGTTGCCAGTTTTCGTGCTCTTGTGCTCTCTCGTCTCTCTCTTGCTCCATAGAGGTGTTGTACTATAAGCCCGCATCACCAAGACAGAGAATCGACGCCAAATCAACTACAGGTGCATGTGGAGTCTCATCTGACCACAGAGGTTGAATAAGCTCAACAATTGAACCGAAAGCCCAGCCATAGATGAAGTTCCGAGTACTGACTTTGAAGCTGCTTCAGGGGTTCACCCACTTACACCTGCACTATACCATACAGACATTAGCATCTTGAGCCTCATCTTCCCACTTGGCCTCAAGTTGGCCTCCAAAATAAGGTTCCAACTACATTGGGCACACATCCATGCACGGTCAATATACACATCAGCCACTTGATCTTCTGCACACCACAATCGCCGCATGTCGCGGGGTGTTCCTGTGATCACTGTTGAGGGATCGGCCAAGACGTTGAGGGGTTGGCGGAAGCCGTTGTGTCAAACTGCAAGTCTGGACCCACCTCACAGCTAAACAAAAACTTGTTTGTTTAACAAAAAAAGGAAGCGCATGCCTGTTTGCCAATCTCAATTAGGGTCATTAGTTCATTTATCAATCGATTGAAAAGTTTATGGCAGCTTGTACTCGATAGATTGGACTTGATGTTTTTGTTGTCATCTCCGCATCTCTTTGTAGCTCTCGACCTTGACCCCCCTAACAGTCAAGGGTTTGCTCAATTGTGGGTCGCCCTCTGCGGTGTTCCAAGACAACCCATCAGGGAGGAGCCTCGTGCCACTGCTTCACATTCTCGCAAGACTCATACCCCTCATTCACTTCAAGCTGTCAACCAAGAGCTCCCAACTGACTGGATGCCTGCTCCGCCCTTGGCGCCTTCACCTCTCATCGCTCCTGTCCCATGACCTGCAACCGCGCTTGGCGAGATGTTTCGACTCTTGTGCTTGAAGCTTGATTGAGAGAGGGTTCTTTCTTTTTCTCCCCGTTCCGTGGCTGGTCGGGCGTGGTGTTCTTTCTCTTCCCTCGCTCTTTTGGATGTTCTATCGTTGCGCACCTGGAGCAAGCAAGAACTACACAACGCAACAGCAAGTCTCAGCTCAGCTCAACACAACTTGAGCTCAAGGCGCTTCCGCTGTGCTACAGCGGTTTCTTACATTGGGGTTGTGGCAGCGTACCATACGCTGTTGCACCTGCGGCTCAGCGGTAGTCCGGTCTCACTCAGACTTGCCTTTTTTTTTTCTATCTCTGAATGGTGGTGGGGCTGGCATGGGCGTAACAGTTGCGCGGACTTGTGCTTGTTGCGTTGGCAGCCCTTCTGATGTACTGTTATTTCTTCTTGGATAGACACCTTCGCTGTCTTCGTGAAGTTGGTTTGGAGATTCCTACGCATCGAGATACCTAGGTCGCTGTTCTTGCTGCCCCTTTTCCGAAGGAAGTTCCGATCACATCGTACAGCATTTCAGGTTCGTTCCCTCAAGCTCTCCTAGATGGTCCTCACTAACACCTTCAACAGAACCAACCCAAAACACCTACCGCTTATAGGGTTTTGTTGAAACCAGCACATCAAACATGCACCTCGTTTGGGCCGTGGTCACCCTCTCGGCCACGGCCGTCCTTGCCTGGCCTTGGGCAACTCCGTCCCAACGGCCAGCCCATGATGAAGCCCGCAGCTGTAGTTCCAACTGCGGCTCTACCTTGACCGACGTCAGCATATTCCAGGATATGCTCTCCGCCCTGCACAACCTCCAGGATGTCTACTTCCAGCGCTGGGTCGGCACCTGGCCCAAGGGCATCGACTGGACGCGTGCGGTGATGGCTACTCACGTTGCCGCCGCGCTGAGGACAATTTCGGACCAGCTAGTCCGCGAGCTTAAGAGTGACAATAAGAAGGCAGACTCCCACGTCACCACTACCCAGCTTGACACCATCTCCCTCTATTTCACCGACCTAGTTGCCTACTACTTCGGCGAGGATGCATTCGCCATCCGCAACCAAGCCTACGACGACATGCTATGGGTCGTGCTCGGCTGGCTGGAATCGATCCAATTTGTCCACAACCACGGCAAGCTCCTCGCCCAATACCCGTCCCTCCGCCAGTCTTCTCCCGCAGCCGTCGATAGCAACGAGTGGTACGGCCACCGCTGGATCCCCGCCTTCGCCCATCGCGCTAGGGTCTTCTGGGAGCTGGCGGCCAAGGGCTGGGACACCAAGCTCTGCGGCGGCGGCATGATCTGGAACCCGCGCCTGTTGCCCTACAAGAACGCCATCACCAACGAGCTGTTCATTGCCGCCTCCATCGGGATGTACCTCCACTTCCCCGGCGACGAGAATGATTCGCCCTACACATCCAACATCAAGCTCGAGCCCCCCAACATAAGTCCCAACTTTGGCTGGCACGCGCACGACCCCGTCTTCGGCAGCGCAGCGCAGCGGGGACATGATTGGCTGCGCTCGTCAAACATGACCAATGACCAAGGCCTGTACGCCGACGGTTTTCATGTCTCTGGCCTCGGCAAAGAAGGCAACAATAACACGCGCTGTGATGATCGTGATGAGATGGTATACACCTACAACCAAGGTGTCATCTTGTCCGGCCTGCTGGGCCTCTTCCAAGCCACAGGACAAGAACACTACCTCCATGAAGGGCACGCCCTGATACTGAACGTCATCGCCGCTACGGGGTGGGATTTGACGCGCAACAAACCCCTCGAGCCGCGCGCAGAGAATCTGACTTTTTTCCTCGTCCGCGAGGGGAAGTTACCCCGCTGGCACGGCCTCGGCCGGGCTGGGATCTTGGAGGACGCATGCGACATGCGTGGATCGTGCTCCCAGGACGCGCAGACCTTCAAGGGCATTTGGATGCACCATTTCGCGACGTTTTGTGCGCCGGACGCGCTGGAGTTTGTGCACCCTCGCGCCGGGCTCGACGAACAGACGTTGGAACGGATCCGTGATGAGCATGCGGCGCAGTGTAAGGGGTATCTCCCCTGGCTAAGGCGGAACGCGAAAGCCGCCCTGGGCACGAGGGATGAGAATGGTCTGTTTGGGATGTGGTGGACGCCGGGGTTGTTGGTTGCTGAGTCGGGGGGGCGAGATTCGGTCCTATTGATGGAGAATGTCCGAGTCACTGATGACGCCTTACCCCCGCGTAAGGAGGGGGAGGTGGACTATCGGAACGAGGGTGTGCCACAGGACGAGGTGTGGATGGAGATTGGGCATGTGTTCGGGCAGGAGAGGGAGTTGCCGCCTGTTGTTGGTGAAGAGGGGGGTCAGAGGCCCCTTGGTGGCAGTGGGAGACAGATGACGTTGATGGTGAATGGGGAGAAAAGGAATGGGACGTGGAGTGGGATATTGCTGCGGAAGGATGATGTGATGGGTGGTATTGTGTTTGGGAGGGATCCGAATGTGAGGGGGAGGGGGAGGACTGTTGAGACGCAGGGCGGCGGGTTGGCTGTGTTGAGGGCGTTATGGGTTGTTTCTAGGAACGAGGCATGATGGTTATGACTCTTATCTTGTTGACGTCAGGATGGCGCTTGGAGTTTGGGCGTGATCTCTTGGCTTGGATGGAATGATTGGAACCTGGATTTATGGCTAGCATGAGCACAACAGGGTGAAAAGGGGGAGTTTGCCCCCTGACGGCTTGGACTCCGAGAGGACTGTATGGTTAGGGTTGGCATTTGTATAGGTTTTGTATCGTTATTCGGCATGGCTAGCAAGTGTGTGACCAAGGGAGGATACCCATTGAAATCGATGCTTCTTGCGACTGAAGAATCCGGAACTCGGGGTTTTGTTTGCCTTGGTGATTGATGGTGATTGAACGTCGAAATTGAGCTGCCAGGGTTAGGTTAAGGGTTAGGGTTGTAAGTCAGGCTGGCATCGTTGCCCGCAGCCTTGCATCGCGACGAGCCCCGCGACGATTCGCATCTAATCCAGGTCGTCATTCTCAGCCCAAACCACAACACTCCCATATCCTGTCCACGCTCCAACATTTTAGCGACCACATCGCTAGTTTTTCGATTCGAAACTGTAGAGTACGTTTCACGGAACAAACAAAACTATTCATTCCCGCAATTGAAGCCAAACACACTCTCAAAATGCCGACCGACCGCGACGAAATGGACCTGGACGAGCCCGTCCAGCCATCCTCCTCCGACAAGAACGACAAGTCCAAGACCCCCGCGGACGTCAGCTCCGCCAAACTCGCCATGATGCAGACCCACAACAAGGCGACCGCCGTGCGCTCTATCGAGGGCTGGATCATCATGGTGACCAACGTACACGAGGAGGCCGACGAGGAGGCCATCCAGGACAAGTTCGGCGAGTTTGGTGAGATCAGGAATATCCATCTGAATTTGGATCGGAGGACTGGTTATGTTAAGGTATGTTTCCCTTTCCTGTTCTGCTCGATGTGGTACTAGTGGGATGCTGATGGGAACTTTTTGGCCGGGGGGGGGGTTTAGGGCTACGCCTTGATCGAG
>Ga0065720_1020344_pt1 | contig 15093 bp, 23 predicted proteins | sample Thericmetagenome_FD_59107 | JGI IMG/M metagenome (GOLD analysis project Ga0065720, IMG submission 59107) | Thermophilic microbial communities from the Joint Bioenergy Institute, California, USA of rice/straw/compost enrichment - eDNA_2 v2... | ecosystem: Engineered > Solid waste > Grass >... | reverse complement strand
ATGGCAATTAGTTTCGCATACTTCGATTTACTTTCCTACCTCTTGTAATTTTCTATAGATCAGTTCATACAGGGAGTGAAAAATCAAAAAGACTTTTTGAAACCTGAATTCTTTTCTTAAGATATAGAATCTAGAAATTTCTAACACTTGTTTGAATGATAGAGGTGAAGGGCAGCGTCGTCTTCTAGAGTCTGGTCACTTCATAAAGTTAAGAAAGATTCCATATTGGGTTAGGATTGAGGGCTTGTGAAAATTAATTGAGACTTGCATTAAGGCTCAGAATTAAAATTGAATACAATTTAAAGCCAGAAGCCCTAAATCTTTTATATGCAAAATCCAGGAGCTACTAGTATTGAAGAAAAGGTTGCTCAAGCTAGAGCTAAATTAGCTGAGAAATTTGGTGATGCTTCCAGAGTCGGAGGAAAGGGAACTGAAAGAAGAAAGAAGAAGGCTGTTCATAAGACCCAAGTCAATGATGACAAGAAGCTTAAGACCATTATCAAGAAATTCAACGTCCATCCTCTTCCCGAAATCGGTGAAGTCAATATGTTCAAGGATGATAACACTGTTATTCAATTTAAGAATCCTGAAGGTATAGAATATTGAATTTCAAATTTATTTACTATTTAGTTTTGGCTTCTCTTCCCTCCAACACCTTTGTTGTCATCGGAAAGAACGAAACCAGAGGTATGAATTTTGTATAATAATTTAATACCTAGCTATTAAGGACGTCCTTCCTGAAGTCCTTACTCACCTTGGACCCAAGCAACTCGGAGCCTTGAGAGAATTAACCAAGGGCAGAAAGGGAGAAGAAATCAAGGAAGCTACTAACGAAGAAGAAGATGATGTTCCCAATTTGGTCAACCAAAATTTCGAAAAGGCTGGAGAAAAATAAGCGAAAATTAGATGTCAATTTTGAATTGGAAAAGAAAACATGGGCTTCACCCTAACATCCATATAAATTTGAGTTCTGTTGCATATTCTGTGATTATCATATTTGGCAAACAAAACAAACTAGAAGAACCAAGAAAGAATTAATTTCAAACAAGATGGTTTCTCTGAACTTTTAGAATTAAATAATAAGAGTTTTTTTCTTGGAGTTTTATAAGATTATAACAACATTCTACTAGGAAAAAGTAAATTACAAATGTTATTTATTACACTAATGGTGTTCATACGAAAATTGTTTGAAATTAGAAAATATAAAGTTAGAGTATATCTCTTTTCTTCAATATATGCTTCATCTCTTTGAGGTGTTTATTCTCTTTAATCACTCCTTCCCATAAGCTTTTTCTTAATCTATCCAATCGATAATTCATTATTTCAATCCTCGCCTAATTTTCTCATTAAAGATAATTTCAGACTACCTTCAAATAATCACTAACATACTCTAATTCTTCAGTATCTTGAAAAGTTGGTGGCATTGTTTCTGTAGGGACCTCTAAGCTATTGTTTAGCTCATCTCCATCACTTCTGTCACTATCACTATCCTGAGGTTCAGTTTCTTCATCTGAGTCACTAGGTTCAGTTTCTTCCTGGGACTTGACTTCTTCATCAAGATACTCAGTATATTGAATCAGCTGTCTAACTTGAGCCGGAATTGCTAATGGTTGATGATTTATAACTTCATCTTTAGGGGTTGCTTTAGTCTTCAATTCAGATAGTGCTTGACTAAAGACTTCTAATTTATATGGAGTCAGCTGTTCTTCAACAGTTTCAGAAATGTCATATTGGGCACTAGCTTTATCTGAAAATTGCTTTTGTGCTGATTGAAAAGGAGAACAATGTGTCAGAAATTCAGGGACTGCATAGGCTAAAAACTGGTTTAGCATAAGGGATTTGTAATTGTAATTGCTATTGAACATGCTTGATTTCTTTCTCACGTGATTCTCGGGGATTTGCACATCATCAACAATTTCAATTATAAGTTCGTCTGGCTCTTTGTGGGCATTTTGTTTTGGAGCTACTATCAGAATATGAGAATTTATATTTACCATATTCTTTTGCTTCAGCAAAAATACTCCTTTTCAACTCTTCCTTGTGAAAGCTGGTCATAAACTCGTGAATACTATTTTTCATGGCTCTTTTATATTCCTCTTTAACCTATCTCATTAACTTTTTGATTGGAGATATACCTCTTTGTTGAAAGAGATTCTTTTATAAGCTATCTTCTGTAGGTTTAAATAACTCATAGGATATTTTCCTCCAATTTCGGAAAGAGCTTTCCTGTTAACAAATAAGCATTTTACAGGGTCTTCTCCTGCTCTATATAATGATTATTGGGCTTCAAAATACTTACACAAAATCCATGGTGGAATTGACGTTTATCATACAACTGTCGCCAAAATAAGTTCTTCCATCCAAACATCTAAAAGAAATATTGTCAGATTTCATAAAGACTCTTCCTGATAAAATGAAATATATCCCTTTAGGTTTTGTTCCCTTTTTAACTATGACCTGACCTGGTAGAAACCTATTATAATTATCACAGTAATTAATTTAATGTACCCCTTCGGCTTCATTGCAAGGAAAATATCCTTTTCAAATCCATAATCCTCGACATTTTCAAAGAAAATGTAAAACATTTTGATAAACTTATCAAATGCCATATGTGATATGAGGTCTTGAGTTTTGGGATCGAGGCGATTGAAGAATTCACTCTCTGAAGCTATAGAAGCAAAGTCCATTCCTTTTTCAAATCGAAAGTAATCATAAATTTTTTTCATAACATCTAAAAGTTGTGGATCACCCAGTGCGACATCTTCCTGACTTGAAGACATATTCTTTTTAGCCATTTCTCTTTCAGCGAGCCATACTTCTAAATCCATATTCATTTCTCTTGTGGCACTGAAGAGTAAGTTGCTATTTTGAAGCAAGTATATAATTTTTCCTTGATAAAGTGCAATAAGCAAAATTCCAGAAAGCTATTTGTGAGAAATTTCATATGACAAAATACCTCAAGAATCATACAAATAGCGTATTCTTGAATTGATTTAGGAGTTAGATCTCCAAATCCAATAGTTGTGCCTGTTGTTACAATGAAATAAGCTGAGTGGATATATATTTCAAAGTTATGTTCGGAATCAAGATTTATTCCAGCTTCATAGATCCAAGACTTTCCATTTTCTGTCCAAAATCTTCCAATAAATATCCAAATGCTGATTAATAAATTGAAGAGAGCTAGGATCCACAAAATAAATTTGAAAGACTTGATTACAATAATAGCTTTATGAGTCATCTATAACTTAACAACAAATGATTCCTTTATTACATTCAGTGATAGTTTCCTTATAGCTCTCATGCATCTGGCATAGTGAGCAACCCTGAAAATTTTCAGCACATACAAATCACGATCAATTAGATAATAGGGAGGTATTGAGACAATGTCAAAGAATAAGAAAGTTCTATATGTGTAAGTCAACAACAAATTTGTTACCTTATATAGTGTCTAATGATCTTCCTTCTGAAAAAAATTAGATCATGTTTTTTAGTTATGGCTGTAAATAGAAGAAGAATTGCATCTGCTAGATTAATAACATCCAATATTATGTCAGATATGCGATATTCGCTTGGATCAACGGCTTGAGCCCAGCGATATGGGCTGAGAAAGATAAAGTAAATTATAATCAGTAAGATCATTATGTCCCAAATTTTCTTGAAAGCAGAATTGGGATGAATGACAAATTTACTTTCGGTTTTGATGGCTCGATCTAATGTATTATGAGGAACTCTACAATGTTACTTTTAAGATCAAAGCCATCCATTATACGACTCACTCTTTTATCAAGCAACTCATCAACCCTAGAGGATTAGGAGAATTGACTTATTTTACTGGTGATTAAAAGCTATAGCATCATAGTGAAGCTTTATCTTTCTCCAAGCTATGAATTTAATTTTGTTAATCTCAATTGTACTTTTGGGACTATTTGATCCTTGACCGTCTTGCGATCCTTCTGAAGTTATCTTTTCAATTGAAATTCTAGCTTTAGGAGGATTTTGCTCAATTTCTTTTGAGTTTTCCTTATGAATTGCTCGTGGGATGGGATGATGATCTTCTTTTGGACTTGGGGGTCTATCTGATTCCATGAAAAGTAACTTTCTGGGAGCTAGGTCTATATCTTGCATTGGGTTGATAGGGTCTTGATTTGAACCATTTTTGATTGATCGTGATGTCATTATTTCAAATATGTTATCATTTTCATAATTGTCATCACTTTTTTCAGTAACGATAGGACAATAATGATCACTAGAGAGACTTCTGACATTTTGTTTGGGCTCCGTTTTCATAAGCAAATTCATTTCACCCCCAGGTTTCAGAGATTGCATTTTATTCTTAAGACCATCGAGGATATTTTGAGCAAAACTTTTGCTTCGAGAATGTGTTTTTACTTCCTAACAAATATTAAAAAATTATGTAAACACTTAACTTGTTTAACTCTTCTTTCGGTATCTAGGCTAGTTTCTTTGTAGAACAAATCCGGTTCCTCAGGCTGAGTGTTCATAGGTAATAAAATGTAAATAAATTTATCTTTATGAAATAGAAGTAATCAAAGTCGTTTCATCTCTCTTCAGTCACTTCATTCAGAGAAATATCGAATTGAACTTATAGTTTGTTTCTAATTATTATCTAGATTCATATAGGTTTGACATTAAATGAAAATAATAATGACTAATATGCTGAGGATGAGAGCTAAGCATGGATATTGATAACTTCCAGACTTGTAGTTGATACTGAAAATATTGAGTGGTTCTATTATATTAACAATATAGAGGTATAGTTACTTCTCTTTTTAAGTGTCTTCATGTCAATTCTAGCTACAGCGGCATTATGCAATAAGTTATTGTAAGCGGGCCAATCATCTTCAGTCGTAATATAAACATCATAAATGAGCTTATCTTCGAGATTTGAGATATTTATCACGTAATCCTTTGAATAATCGTTGATACGGGTTTTAGAGTAGTTGACAGGTTGATTGTTCAAGTCTAGTCCTGAATAAATTTGATAAGAGGTAGCAAATTGTTGTGAGGGAAGTTCACTCTGATAGAATGTTAATTCAGTTGGAGTATCATTCCTAGAGCCAGGTACAGGAATTGCAATTGCGTGAACATACCCGCATTTTGTCACTGACACCTATTATATTACTATTGTTTAAAAAAGAGTTACTGTGAAAAAGAGTGCATCTGTTGTTGCATAAGCAAAGGTTGCTCTGGATTTGAATCTTGGTACATCATCTTGCAAGGGGACATCATTTTGGAGCTCTTGAATCTGCAAGAGATCTCCTTCAGCGAGTCTTGGGACAAATGCCTGAATTTCGTCTCTTCTTTCATTTAAATTTTGAACCAATTTCAATGGTGTATTCAAATCATTCTCACTAGTTGGATCAGGGAGGACGTAGACATGCAAGAATGTCGTGTTCGGAGTATTGTAAAAGATGCTATCCTGAGTTTGTACGCAATCACTAGTTTTTTCCATTAGTCTTGATCTTTCTATTGAAAGCATAGCTGCAATCTTTGAGAATATTTCGAGTTTTTGCTCGTTAGCCAAAGTGTTTTGTCTTATAGCCATGACAAATTCTGCTACTGCTTGAGGTTCTAAACAATTTATTAATATTGACCAGCACCTTACTGTTTGTAGTAAATGACAGCCGCTTGTAAGTACTTCCAACAACCCCATTCATATTCATTACATACCCGTAGAAGTCATACTCTTTTCCTGGAGTTAATCCTTTGATTGGAATATCAACAGTTAGCGAAGCTGTCTTGATATAGGCCTCTCCAAATTGAGGATTTGAATATTTTAGAGTTGCATTGTCACTTGTCTTGTTTTGAACATCTATGAATTGGGGTTCAGGGACGTGGAGATCGGCCACAACGAAGTAGATGAAGCTTAATGTACTAGCTGAGATTCGAATGGTTGCAGTACTTCTTGTATAATCAATAACCTCGCCGTATGTAATACTTGGAGGAGTGAAGTCGGATGCTACAAGCTAAGACGAAAATAACTAATGTTATACGGTTGATTGGAATTGTAAGTTGATCTACTGGTAAGGTATAGCTAGGTCCATCAGTGCCTGCAATAGCAAATTGAATATCAACAGTTGATAAGGAATGTGTTGACAAAATTTCAATAGTAAAGCTTTTCTTTTATAATTAACATATGAAGAAAATATTGTACCTGGAATTCTCCTCTGCCATATGTCAAAGTCGTAGTATTCAGAATGGCATCAGTATTGCCATATAAGATGGAAAGAGTAACGTTGAGCTCATCATATGGAGGGTTATTTGTAAATACATATAGTGGGAAACTAGTACCTCCCAAGGGAATGAAACCAATTTCTTCAAATAAGACTTGTCTTTTGACAAAACCACTGCGCATTCTGATTTCAGTTCTCTTTAAGGGTGCATAACTTGGGATGAACGCATCACCAGTTTTTGCCCATGTGATATAATAAGACTTGAGAAGAATTGTTCTAGGAGCAGCAACTCTAAACTTGACTTCTGTTGCTCCCAGTTCGATTTTTAGAGGGAATGGAGTGATCAAGATATCCGAGTCCAGCACATTTGGCGTGAGCCTAAGAATTAAACAAGAAAAAATTCTTTACGTTAGGGTTTGAAGCGAAGGACCAGGCATCTGGATAACTATCTCATCACTGTATGTACCAACTTCTAGGTCGATAGGCTCGTCATTATTAACAATAATTTGAAGTCCATCATATTCGTAATGTAAACTGGCAGGATTCAGGTTACTATAAGTTCTTCCCAAGATTTTCTTGCCAACTGAGTCATAATTATAGATAATAAAGTTTAATGTATCTCCTGCAATATCAGGATTTCTAATACCCATGACTTCAAAGGTCAAAGATCCATCAACATTTGGATCCCATGTCGGATTTGAGGAATTGATAAAAATTCTGTTATTATCGATATAACAGTTGACAAAGAATGAGAACTCCTGATTAATGTTACACTCTCCGTCATAGGAATCGATCAAGTAGTTTGGAGGGAAGTCCATGAATAATTGCCCACCAAGCTCAGTATCAAGAATATTTTGCTTGGTCAAAAAGACAAAAGTGAAGTCATCGAGATATCTTGCCTTTGTGAGAGTAGATTTTAGCGAGATAAATTGAATGCTGTCTAACAGAGTCAAATTGAGAAAGAAGAGATGTACCTGGAGCTAATAAGGGGACTATACCTGGAATATTGAAGTTACCCTCCAGTGCTTCATCACCGAGCATAAGGGCAAATCCAAAAGCTCCAGTTTTAGTAATATCGACTTTGTTTGGGTTTACAATACCAAATATTCTGATAGTAATTGGTTCTGTGACAGTTGCTGGATAAAATCCTGAAATGAGTAGTGTCCTATGAAGGACTGTGACAGCAAGAGCTCCCTCGAGTTGGGCCGATTCAGCACTGATATTGTACTTATAAAGTCGAGGGTCATATTCAAAAGGGAACCTTATAAGGAAATACATGGATCTACTGAATTAGCAAACAAACTATTATTTTACGAGGTCAGGGTTGTTGTGGATGGAGTGAAAGTGAACAAATAGTTGGCTATTTCTCCTTCATTTCGGGGATAGTAGTCCATAGATATATCATCGAGGATAGCTATTAATTAATGATGTTAGTTTTTGTCTTACGCATATTGTTTGAACTTGTGATTGTGGGGAAAGTAACTGCTGTCGCAATAGGTAGTCCTAAATAATTCAGAGTCACTGCAAATCCTGTTAGAGTAGTTAAAGCAGTGGGATAGGTTATAAGACCAAAGAAATAGATTCGAATTGGCAAAGACGGATTTGTATGTTCACCAAATTCTATGGTCAGCTGGGTTCCTGATACACTACATTGAGTGAGGACGGTTAGACCTCCCTCTGCATAACATTCTACATCAGTTGCAGTGGATGAAAACAAGACACCAAATGCTGCAGGAAAGTCAACAATCATGACAGCCTTCTTTGGTAGAGAAATTGTGGGGTTCATTATGAAGTCGAAGTGTGAGGGTACAAGTGGATTTCTTGGAGTCAAAGTTGCAGAAGTCACATCTAAATCAATAGGTGAATATGCTGGACCAGTTAGTGTTGTTGCAGTTGCTGTAATAGTATTGCTTTCAACTACTCCACCCAAGGAATCTAATATTTGGATTGTAAAAGTATCCCCTAAGAAATAACCTCATCATAAAATAACTAATACCATCAATAGAAGCACCTGGATTTGAAACAGCAAGAACATTCACAACAATAGGCTGCATTAAATCGATATCATCGTATCCTTCTATTGTTACTGTTCTAGTAACCGCTGTGCAAGTTATTCCTACTGCAGGATCATATGCTGAACATTTTAGCAAATCTTAAGAATTGGTACCTGTTAGACCTTCAATAGTGCCGCATTCTGTGTTTGCTGTGAAAGTATAAGCAGTTGGGAAAGTGATCACAATTTTTGTCCCATGCTCAGCAAGCTTTGTTGTGGTAAAGTTAAACTGATAACTAGCAAATGTGCAGCCATACATGTTTGGGGAAATGGATAGTCCGACAGAACCCACGTCAAATGATCCAGAAGTGATGGTTGTCATAACAAATGTCGCGTATTCAGCAAATGCATTGGATTTGATAGTCCTTACAATTACATTGACTGCTGATGCTGGTGCTGCCATAGGAGTTTGGATATTTGAGATAACTATGGTATGAGACCCAGGTGAAAGAGTTGCAGCCAATCTGATTGTAAAGAAATTCATTATCGAGAAGAAGTGGAGATGATCAGCAGCAATGAGATTGCCATCGAGTGTAATGTTTGCAATTGTCGGATCTATTACAAATCCTATTTAGTGAGACAGTTATTATTATCTTGTTTACCTGAAGGATACTCAATCTGAATTGAATTGTTTGAGCCAGCTCCAACACTTATTGTGTTGAGGAATGTAATAGAAAGATCTGTAGTGGCTTGAACACTTGTGTTTGCTAGGGTAATGAAGGACGCAGTCATTGCAGCTAGAAAAAATTAATTGAATTATAAAGCTATTACTTCCATATGAGGCAGTTGTTGATGTAAAAGTAACAGTTCTTTCAGCCACAAGATGATCAATATACTCTTTTTGAATGTACAATTGTACTCTGGCTTCACAAGTGCTCAAAGGTGCTATCAAGTTAAATAAATTGATCTGAATTACTTTGACAATGAACAACAGGGAAATTAACATCAACAGAAGAGCCAGCAAGTATTGGATTAAAGTCCTTGACTCGAACAGTCACATAATCAGTATCCGTAGCAAAAATTGGCCCTTTAATCATTTCGCACTGAGGTCTATTAGTTGAAGTGAATACGGAGGGTAGTAGGCCAAAAGTATCACAAGGAAAAGTACCAGTTTCAAGTCCAGTTCCAAGATCATTTGGGAACCAGCTATCAGTAGTAGATACTATTCTAAATCCAATATCTATCCGGCCTGTAAGCTTTGTTGGTTCATCAGGAGAGAAAAATCCGTCAGGTAAGAATATTGGTGAAATGAGATTAAAGTAAACTGGCATCTTAGCCGAACTGGTTGTTGCTAGAGGAAGTAGAGTCATGCCGGGTATTGTTGTCAAAGTCATAGTAAAAGTGGCTGATCCCCTTTCAGTAATGTCACCTAAAGCAACTAAATAATATCTGAATGTGTAGGTTCCAGGCAACACAGGATTTGTAATCCCAGATATCCTAATTGAAGGAGGAGTTTGAGTACCAGCTACTACAGCAGCATTATTTGTAATAGTGTCAGAGATATCCATTGAAAGTACTCCATCTGAGAGGGTGCAGGTTTTTGGAATCCAGGTTGCTGAGTTGTGGAGCTTCCCTAAAACGTTAGATGAAACATAAACATCTTACATGAACAAGAAGGAAGTCCGACAAAATCAGGACCAAATTCCACTGTGATACTGTCTATGTAGTGTGTAGTGGATGGAATAATGCGAAAAGTGAAAATGTTCGAAGCACCAAGGTCTGTATTGTCGGTTGTCAAGCCTGAGTTTGCATGGGTACTAGTAGCTAAAATCTTAAGCAACAAGTCAATTCGAGTTACTTGTTAGCGAGATAATTTGAACTTGAGAATCAGCTGAGACTGTATTTTCGTCAACTTGTTCCTCGAACCCGGGATCTAAGAATGTATAAATTTCAACCATGTTGGTTTTAATAGCCTGTGAGGGTAATGTAGCCATCATTGTGACCTGAATAACTTTTAGATAGATATCTTCTGGCTCATAAGTCTTGAACATGGAGATCAGTATAACATGTGAACTGGGTGTGCAAGTGATACTTGTGAATTCATCAATTTGGGACAGACCACCAATGACACGGCAAGAGCTAATAATAGGAAAGCTTGTTGCGATTTTGATATAGTTACAAGGATTTGAGGGTCTGAATTTGAGAAGAATTTCTCTTTGAATATTTGTGTAAAGTGGATAGGCAGGGTATCTATTCTCAAGTACGACACCATGGATCAGCCCTGGATTGATGTAAAGCCCAGAGACACCTTCATGTTTTTGAATGGTATTATTCGTTCCCACTTCTCTCACATAATACTTAAATGTTTCGGTAGCCATCTCTCTTGGGGGATTGATAACATTTGCAAGAGTAAGGACAACCTCAACTCCCTTCCCAATTGCTGGGGAATTTGAAAACCCATTAAAAATTATTACATTTTTCATTGAAGGAACCAGTTGACAATACAACTGAAGTGCCATTGTTGAGGTGTACCCTCCACAGTCATAGGACTGAATATGACTCAAATTGTATATTACAGGAAATTCAATTTTGACATCAATTAAAGTTGGGAGCTGCAAACTAGGTACAAATCTGAATTCATAATTGCTATAATCTCCTGCCTTATCACTACTTCCAGAGGCAAATCCAACTGAAGCTGATAATAGAGTCTCTGCAGACGGGAAAATACCAATACTACCAAAAGCGAAATTGACATCTAAGACTTTTGCTCCCACTTTTGAAACAACCTTACACTTATTCAAAAAATCAAAAAAGTTACTTTAAAATTTCCTGTTCCTCCTACTTTAAGTGGGTTGTTAATATTTCTGACTTCAATTGTGAATGGCGTATTGGCTTTCCTTGCTCCAACACTACAAATTAAAGTTTTAGCTGTTGCTGAATCAAGAGTTGCTGTCACCAGATTAGGATATGGAGCATAAACTTCAATATTATGAGGAAGACCCAAACCTGGAACATATTGATTTACAGGGAAAGATATTTCTATATGCCCAGAAGCAGGAAGGTCAGTATCGAGTGTCATTGTGAAATTATAATCAGCAACCTCACCTGCATTTGTGGAACTCAAGATGATTGATTGAGCACCATATGGTCTGACAAGTCCTGAGCTCACAAGATGAATTATCGAAAGAAGTATTAAGGATAATAATATCAACATTGCCATTTTGTTTTAGTAAAATTTATTAATTTCTTGTCAAATTCTCAAAATAGGTTTTACATTTCGATAGCAATAAGTAGCATCATTACACTGGAACCAAATAGGCAATTTTATATTTCTTGTTTAGTGGTTGGGTAACTATCTTCTCTGTACAAAAATAATTCTATTAGAACAGCTTATTTACACATTTACAGCATGATTGGATAGTATCATACCAGAACTCCACAAAGAGAACTCGCAGATGTAGGAACTTTGGAAGCTTATTAATTGTGGGAGTTTTTGTTTTAAAGCCTGTTAAAAGCAATAAATTAATACTTTATTCATATCTATTTAGGCGAAATGGATAAAAACCAACAAGAAACCCAAGAAAAAGGTTTAGTTTTTACGGATTGTAGTTAATTAGCTCTAGAGAAGAAAGTTAACTGGGCTGAAGTTGAGGGAGAAGAAGAATTAGAAGAACAAACCAATGATGCTCAAGCTAAAACTGACCAAACAAAGAAAGCTGAGAAGAAGAAAAAGAAGAAGTCCACAACTCAGACTCCAAGCAATCCTCATCTTGCTGTAAACATCCTAAGGAATTGATTAATGTTTAAGAAAAATATGTTCGTCTGCAATGAACTCGATGTAGATGATGATGAAGAAGAACCCGAACCAGCTAAAGATAAAACAAAGGAAGGCCCATCTCTTAGAGAATTAATGGCTGGTATAGAATGTCATTTCTCGAAATTAATTGAGACTAGGCAAGAAGGAAGAGAAGCCTCAACCTGTTCTATCTAAAAAAGAGCAGAAACAAAAAGAATTGGAAGAACTTGATAAAGTCCTCGAAGAACTTGGCTGTAACAAACCAACATTATTTATCTTATACAGCTAGTGAAACAAGAAAACCAACCCACTGAAGCTGAAAAGCCTAAGGAAGAAAAGGCTCCTCAGACAACCACTACCACCACCACCAATGATGAAGCCAAAAAGAAGAAGAAGAAGAAGAAGGAGGGTGAGAAGAAGGCTGAACAGGCCGAAGAAAAGACTGAGGAAAGCAAGCAACCTGAATCAAACCAACCAATTGATGTTGAGAAAAAGATCCAAGAGATCATTAAAAAGAAAGCTGCTCAACATTCTCACCAAACCAAGAAAGCTCCCAGTCTAGAAGCTGCTAAACAAGAAATCTTAGCCAGAACCCAAGCTAAAAAACCTAAGAAGAAGGTGGACTACGATCTTTAATCCGCTTTCAAGCCTTGTGAGTCATATAACCTTTGAAAGTTATTATTTACTTAACATCGATGTCTATATGGGTCCTCGTAAACTCTGAGGAACATCTTAAACTTTTTCACCCTCTAATTCAGCTTTGTAGGGTATTAGGTTTATTAAAGTTACATTTCAAAGTTCAAAAAGATATGAATTGTCATAGTAACTCCAAATGTTCTGAATAGAGATTAAAATGGGTAAAAAACACATTTTCTCTTGGAGGACTGTTCAAATGGATAAATTCCTTGTACTATCAGTTTCAATTAAACAACTCAATCTATTCAAATTCTAAATTTAAATAATGCAACCCAGAAGATTGGACGAGCCTTCAAGGAGATTTGGAGATACGGGTGGTTTTGACAGAAGCCACACTGGCTTTGGAGAACAAAGAGCAAGGTTCGATGAGACGCGAACAAGATTTGATGATCAGGGATATGGTCAAAGTCCAATTAAGCAAATAGATCCATATGCTGGAAAAACTACCGAAAAGTTTGACCCCAGGTCACTTCCTGTCAACTACTTCTACGTCTCAGTCTCTGGTGTTATCGAATCAGGCACAGTATGATTTATAGAATTTAAAAAATAAGCCAATATAGGTTTCAAATGAGATTTATCTGCAATGTAAATATGATTTAGTGGCTTCTAGCGATTGGGAAGTGGTCACAGTATATCTAAACGAAATCAAGTTTATTTATTTTAGGGACAAACAGGAGGATTATCACAAAAGGCAACCACATCTTCAAATTTGAATAAAAGCCTTGTTTGGAATTTCCCCTTTGATGTTACATACAGATCTATAAATCCATCTGGATGGCCTCAATTGGTTGTTACTGTATATGGTCCTGATCTCTTCGGTCGTCTAGTCGTCAGAGGCTATGGAAGCGTTCACATTCCAACTACTCCAGGATAGTAAGAGGATTTAGATTTTTGTAAAACTTGTTAGCCATGAAAGAGAGATATATCTTTATCTGCCTAAGCCAATCTCAATCTTTACTTCAATTTTCGGTTGGCTTAGAGGGAAAATTGCTGAATATGAGACACCTTCCAGAACTATTGCACTTGGAGAGGGAAGAGAAGGTAAATTTAGTTTAATAAAAGCTTAATTGGGCTAGTTACTCGTGTCGAAACTGTCGGAAAAGTCAAAGTTAAATTCAATATTTCAGAGAAAAATATGAAAAAGTTGGGTTATACTTAATTGTAGAGCCCTCTGGTTAATTAGATCCTCAATTTTGTAGAAAGTTACAAATAAGGGTATTAAGTCTATACTGTTTGATATCTTTATATTACAAGAAAGTATGGTTGTAAAATTCAAAAAATGTTGCAATCTTTTTTCTTTTTTCCTTTCAACATTTCCTCTGTTCTTTTTTTCAATACAGCCTTTATGGCATAATCGAAAGTTGCTTTTAGACCTTCCTGAGTCAGTGCACTACATTCAAGATACTTAGCACCTCCACATTTCATCATAAGGACTTTCTCGATCTGACAATTATCACCAATAGAATAAAATTACCTCATCATGAGTGAGAGAGGGAATTTTGAGTACACCCTCTTGAGCATCTATATTATCCCTCAGATCAATTTTAGTGCCCACGAATATTTTCGGGGTATCGGAAGCTTTTTTCTCAAGTTCTTCAAACCACTACCAATAAGAGAATGAAAATTCTTCAATATACTTTATTAACAGCATTATCAAACTGATGTCGTTCATTAACTGCGAAGCAGATCAAGAATATGTCACATTGGGTATAACTTAGAGGCCTCAAAAGATGATATTCATCTTGTCCAGCTGTATCCCTATAATTATTTAATTTGTGCTATGAGTAATGTGTTACCAGAGAGAAATTTGATATTGTATCCCCTCAATTGACACAGTACACTTGTAATTGTCAAAGACTGTTGGAATATAGTCATTTCGAAAAGAATCGTTAATATAACTTTGAATCATACAGCTTTTGCCAGAGGCACCATCTCCGACAAGGACAATTTTCATGGCATTTTTCATTTATATTGAGGACAGTTGAAAAGCTTGATACTTTTACAACAGTAGAGAAATACAAACTTTTAAATAATTATTGCATTATCGAGATATTTTGAATAGGTACTTGTTTCCATCTTGTAACAAGGTTTCTTTCTTAAGGTTATGGGCTTTTGCCTATATGATTAACAAAAGTAAATGGAGGGTACTTTTATCTCAAGATTGTCATTTACATACTTTACTCTGGAATAAAATGAAATCAGAATTTCACAGTCTTTATTCAGATCTAAGGCTTCCTGACAAAATTATTCATATATTCTTTTAAATTACATTAAGGGTTTCCATCAGAGGATCCAAGCTCTCAGGCCAGTATATGATATCAGCACCAATGATTATGTCAATTTTATCATCCTTAGTAAAGGATTTTTGAAAGTTGTTTGTAAGATTTAAGTCTGCCAATTTATCTTTTCCCCAG
>Ga0065720_1003575_pt1 | contig 15098 bp, 16 predicted proteins | sample Thericmetagenome_FD_59107 | JGI IMG/M metagenome (GOLD analysis project Ga0065720, IMG submission 59107) | Thermophilic microbial communities from the Joint Bioenergy Institute, California, USA of rice/straw/compost enrichment - eDNA_2 v2... | ecosystem: Engineered > Solid waste > Grass >... | reverse complement strand
GAGTTCGCGGTCGATGACGCCGTGCAGGAGGTGCAGGACGTGCCGGGCGGGCCTCCATTCTGGCTGGCGAGCTTCGACTGGGCGGCCGGGCAGCCGGGCACGGTCGTGATCCGGGTCCGGGCCCGGAGCACTACCGGGACGTGGGGCCTGCCCGCCTTCACCACCGTCCACATTGGCGGGCCCACCTCGACACCGACCCCGACCGCCCCGTCCGCGACGCCGTCTCCCACGCCAACGCCGTCCGCGACGCCCACGACGACGTCGACCCCGCCGCCTCCGCCTCCGCCTCCGACGACGCAGCCCCCGCCGATCACGCATACGTTCTGTGTCGAACTGGTGGCGCCCGACCTCGCCATCCCCCCGCACCTGGCCGTCGTCAGGACGGTCACGCCCACCCTGGAGTGGCGGTACGGCGGAACGTGCACACCCGGCGGGTTCGAGGTGCAGGTGGCCCGCAATCGGGCCATGACCGAGATCGAACGATCCGGGACCACGGCCGGGTCGACCACACAGTGGACGGTCGGTCCGGCGTTGGCCGACTGCACGACGTACTACTGGCGGGTGCGGGCCGTCACCGGACGTATCCAGGGTCCCTGGTCGGACGTGTACGCCTTCGATGTGGCCGCTGGCCGTTGCCCGTGATCGGATGCGGCGGACCCGTGGACGCGGGTCCGCCGCCCCGGTGAGCCAGCCGGGTGGGGCGGTGCGGCGAAGACGAGCTTTCGCACGAGGACGAAAAACGTGCTTTCGCCCGAGGACCAAGCCTGGCATCGTTCGTCCATGCAGTCGACGCCGGCCGACGTGGTGGAGCAGCCCTCGCCTTCGGTGCACGACCGCCTCGCCGAGATCGTCCGTCCGGGCGCCGGTGAGGTGGTGGTCGACCTCGGCTGCGGATCGGGTCGATCGCTGGCGGCCCTCGCCGCGCGGGGCGGGGCGGCGTGTCTGGTCGGGCTGGACCTGGCCGCGTCCCGGCTGGGCGAGGCGGCTGCTCGGGTGGCGGAGGCACGGCTCGTCCGGGCGGATCTGACCCGGCCGTTGCCGTTGGCGACGGCGTCGGTCGATGCCGTGCTCTGCCACAACGTGATCGAGCTGCTGCCCGAGCCGAGCGTCCTGCTCGGCGAGGTGGGGCGGGTGGTGCGTCCGGGCGGACGGGTAGTGCTGTCGCACACGGATTTCGCGGGACTCGTCGTGCACGGTGCCGAGCCGGGGTTGACCGATCGGATTCTGCACGCCTACGCGCATGTGCCGCAGCCGTGGATGTCGCACATCGACGCCTTCGCCGCCCGCCGCCTGCCCGAGCTGGCGGCCCGCGCCGGGCTGGTCGTCGAGCGGATCGAGGGTCACGTGCTCGCGTTGCGCGATCTTGACGGGTGCCGACGCCTCGCGGAGGTTGCCGAGGTCGTGCGCGGTCACGTGCGCCGCGGCACGGTCGACGTCACAGCGGACGACGTCGATGCCTGGTGGGGGCAGCTCGCCGACGCCGACCGGCGGGGCGCGTTCCTGTTCGCGGAGACGGCCCTGATCACCGCCTGCACGGTGACTGGTCCGAACTAGCTGATTCGCTGGCGCTCAGCCGGTGATCCGGTTGACGTTCCCCGACCCGGTCGTTCCGATTCATGGCGCTCGCCCCCGGCCTTGAGCCCCGGTCATGCCTCGACGCACCGGTGGTCGAGCCCAGGCCTCAGCGGCGACGCCACTTGACGCTGACGGTACCCGGTCGCCCGAGGGCGCTCTACCCAACGCCCGACTTTGTTGCCGAGTGCGTCCGTTGAGGCGATGCTTTCTGGCCGGATCGCGATTCTTGAGGTTGAGTCGCAGCGGTACATACAGGCCGGCAGCGGTCCATCGACCGGCATGCAGGGGCGACCAGGGTACGCGGTCGAGTACCGGGATGGCTCGGCGGACGCGCACTTCCGGTTCGAAACGGATGACGTCGAGGCTGTCGTCGCGGCGTTCGAGGCCTACGCCCGTGACGACCCCTCCGACAAGACGGCGCACCCCTGGCAGCCGTACGCCCTGTAACCGCCCGCCGGCATCAGCCGCCGTGACCCAGAGGTGCGCAACCACTACGGGTGGGGCCCCAAGAGCCGGCGGATAATCGAGATCGAGGCTGGTGCAGCCGACTGGCGGCTGCTCTGGCAGGTTGACCCGGACCCCGACGCGGGCTGGCCGTGGGGCGACGTGGGCACCCGGTATTTCTGGGGCCGTCGTCAGGATCTCGCCGCCGGCGCGTTCGAGTTGTCCCGGGCGATCGCGCAGTCCTATGAGGACTGACGCGCCCCGGCGACCAGACGGGTCACCAGGGCCGACACCACCTCGTCGGGATCGAACCCCGCGTCGATGGAGGTGGTGAGCAGGTCGAGCAGCAGACCGTCGATCGCGTAATGCAGCAGCGCCACCTCGAACGCGCCGCCGGGCAGGCCCGAGGCGGCGTGGAAGGCGACGTCGGCCCGGTAGCCGCGACGAAGGGTGTCGCCCAGAATCCGGGCCAGGCCGGGGCGGCGCACCGCCTCCAGGCGGAGCTCGATCAGGGCCCGGGTCAGCTCGGGCTGCCGGGTGGTCCGCTCGACGATGTAGCGGACGTAGTCGGTGAACAGCTCCAGGGAGGGCTCCCGGGCCCCCAGCTCGGCCAGCACCCGGTCGTCGGGGGCGAACCGTTCCATGATCCGCTCGCCGAGGGCGCCGAGCAGGGCGTCGCGGGAGCGGAAGTAGTTGGAGGTGGTGCCCACCGGTACGCCCGCCTCGGCGTCGACCGCCCGGTGGGTCAGCCCGCGGGCCCCGGTCGCCGCCAGCACCCGCAATCCCGCGTCCGCCAGGGCCGCCCGTCGCGCCACGTTCCGCGCCATGGCAAAACGCTAGCACCAACCACGACAGCTGTAGTACCGTCAACCACGACATCAGTAGTGATTGGGGATGGCGTTGCGCAAGCTCGTGTACTACGTGGCCAGCACTCTGGACGGTTTCATCGCCGCGCCCGACGGCTCGTACGACTTCTTCCCGCTCGAGCCCGACGTCTCCGAGTACCTGGTGGCGCACTGGCCCCAGACGCTGCCGACGTTCGCTCACGCCGAGTTCGGCATCGACCAGCCGCAGGGTCGATTCGACGCGGTCGTGATGGGCCGGGCCACGTACGACCCGGCGTTGGCGGTCGGCGTCACCAGCCCGTACGCCCACCTCAAGCAGTACGTCTTCTCGCGGTCGCTGCCGCCGTCCACCGACGCCGGGGTGGAGATTGTCTCCGGCGATCCGGTGTCGTTCGTCCGCGAGCTCAAGCGCCAGCCCGGCCGTGACATCTGGCTCTGCGGGGGCGGGGAGCTCGCCGGCCAACTCCTATCCGAGATCGACGAACTGGTGATCAAGCTCCACCCGATCGTGGCTGGTCGCGGCATTCCGCTGGCCAACCGCGACTTCGACCCGCATCGGTTCGCGCTGGTCGGCAGCCGGACGTTCGACAGTGGACTGGTGCTGCTGCACTATGCCCGGTCGGTGCCCGAGCCCTCGTCGGAGCGGTAGTCATCGACGACGGGCGCCTCGGGCGCAGTGTGGTGTCGTCGGCCCTCGGGGGCGGCGGGCTCGCTCGGCCGTACGATGCTCGGCGTGTCGTTCTACCGCCGGATCGCCGACGACCGCTTCGAGGCGACGCCGTACACCCGTGGCCCGTGGGACGCCCGGTCGCAGCACGCCGGCCCACCGGCGGCGCTGCTCGGCCGGGCCGTCGAGCGTCAGGTCGGGCGGGACGACCTGCGGGTCGCGCGGCTGACGTTCGACATCGTCCGGCCGGTGCCGATCGGGCCGCTGACCGTGTCGACGCGGGTGGTGCGCGCCGGTCGCAGCGTCGCCGTCGTCGAAGCCGAACTGATTCCGGACGGCGAGCCGGTCGCGATGCGGGTTCTCGCCATGCTGATCCGGACGGAGGTGGGCGTCGCGCCGGCGGTCACGGACGGGGGAGCGCCCGAGTTTCCCGACGCCGGCGGGGAGGAGCCGTTCTTTCCGGTCCCGTACGACGTCGGCTACCACACGGCGATGGAGTACCGGTTCGCCGCAGGGTCGTTCATCACGCCGGGGCCGGCGACCTGCTGGATGCGGATGCGGGTGCCGTTGGTCGAGGGGGAGGAGCCGAGCCCATTGACGCGCGTGCTGGCCGCTGCCGACTCGGGCAACGGCATCAGCAGCGTCCTGGACTGGCGCCGGTACCTGTTCATCAACCCGGACCTCACCGTCCACTTGCACCGGTACCCGGCCGGCGAGTGGGTCTGCCTGGATGCTCGTACGTGGGTGGACCCGGACGGCGTCGGCCTGGCCGAGTCGGCGCTGTACGACCGAACGGGGGCCATCGGCCGGGCCGCCCAGAGTCTGTTTGTCGCGCCGCGGTAGCGCCGGGCGGGTCGCGGGGCGTCGCTCGACGTCGGAGATTGGTCCACCGTGGACGGTGCAGCTCGGTGCTGTCGAAACCCGAGTGGTGACGGCCCGCGTACCGAATGGGCTGACCCGGGCACGAGATCTGTTTCGCGGATTCAGGCCTTATCTATCTCGACGAGTGTCGTCTCGATCTATGTGGCCGCGCGATGTCCGTCGTGACTGAGCGGCGTCGGGCGGGCACACTGACAGCGTGGGGATGACCCGTACCCTCGGGGCGCTCGTGCGAGCGACCCATCCGCAGCCGACCCTGGCCGTGACCGCCGGGGCGGCGGCGCTCGCCTTCGCCACCGGCCGGGACGGCCCCGGCGTGGCCGCGGTCGCGGTCACGATCCTGGCCAGCCAGCTCGCGGTGGGATGGCACAACGACTGGCTCGATGCCGGACGCGACGCCGCGGCCCAGCGGCGGGACAAGCCGCTCGCCCGGGGCGAGCTGTCGCCTCGGATCGTGGGCTGGGCGGCGGCCGTGGCGGCCGTGGCCACCATTCCTCTGGCCCTGCTCTCCGGCGTTCGCGCCGCGACGGTGGCCGCGGTCGGCCTCGGTTCGGCACTGGCCTACAACTGGCCGCTCAAGTTCACCCCGGCGTCGCCGTTGCCCTACATCGTGTCGTTCGGGGCGTTGCCGGCATTCGTGGTCCTCGGTCGGCCCGACGCCGCGGTGCCCCCGTGGTGGCTGGTCGCGGCCGGCGCAACCCTCGGGGCCGGCGCGCACTTCGCCAACGTGCTGCCCGACATCGACGACGATCTGCGTCAGGGGGTCCGGGGTCTGCCCCAGCGTCTCGGCCGGTCGGCGAGCACGGGCGTCGCCGCCGTCCTGGTCATGGCGGTGAGCCTGCTGTTGACGTTCGGACCCGCCGGCCCACCGCCGGTGCCCAGCGTCGTCGGCCTGGGCGCCGCCGCCGTGATTCTGGCCGTCGGCGGGTACCGGCAGTGGCGTCGGCCGCGGTCACGCGCCGGCTTCCGCGCCGTGCTGCTGGTGGCCATGATCGATGTCGGTCTGCTGCTGGTGGCCGGGTCGCTCGTCCAGTCAGCCGGACCGCTCAAGTGAAGAGGTAATTAGTCGAGTAGAACGATGGTTAGCTGGATGTGCGCTGGTGACCCATGACGTTCGATGGCGGCGCACGGGTGAGGCCGGACCGCAGTGGCCGGGTCTGTGACCGCAGGGCGCGTTACTGTCGTGACCACGGTTCCTCGGGAGGCGATATGAGGCCCGACCGGGCGATTCGCGGGCTGCTCGTCGGCGTGCCGCTTCTCGGCGTGCTGCTCGCGTTGGTGGCGTGTACCCAGTCGGGAGCGGTGCTCGTCGACGAGTCCGGGGCGGTCAGCGAATGGCGGTACCATCCCGCCCCCGTGGTGGTCGACTTCGCGGACCTCGACGAGTTCGCGGCGATGGAGGCGGCCGGGGCCCTCCAGGTGACTGCCCCGGAGGGTTGGGACGTCCGGGTGGTGTGGGGTACGCAGCCGTGCCGGACGCGACCGACGATTCGCGTGCACGGGTCGGCCACGGCGATCGCGGCCATCGAGGTTGATCACGGTCCGGCGCCGGGAGACTGCGCCGACTCCCTGGAGATACACGCAGTCGACCTGCGGGTCAGTCCCGGCACTGCGACGACCGGCATCGTCGTCTCCGGGCGGGGCAAAGGGTAAGCGGGCCCGAGTCATCGTCGCGACGCCGCACCAGTCCGTGGCTTTCGACGCCGCACCAATCCTTGGCCTTCGTCGACCGTGGGCCGGAACGTCCCGACACTGCCCGACACGGCTCGCCGATTGATCGACGAGGGGTCGTCAGCTCACCGGTGGCGGGCGGCGAGGCGGCTCTGCACGGTCGGCTGACGGAGCACGGTGATGCGGTCACCCCGGGTCCGGACGATGGTGCGCCCGTCCCGCCGTAGCCGGAGGTCCAGGTCGACGACCGCGCGTCCGATCTGGACACCCTCCAGGGTCAGGTCGGGCAGCCAGTCGGGCAGGTGGGGATCGACGACGATCGTACGCAGCGGCGCCACCGGCCGCAGCCCGAGCAGGGCCTGCACCACGGCGACGATCGCGCTGGCCGACCAGCCCTGGGGCGAGCAGGCGTTCGGGTACGCGCCCGGGTGCGGGTAGCGGCCGTCGCGCGGCAGCCCGCTGATCACCTCCGGCAACCGGTGCCCCTCGAAGAGGGCCGCGGCGGCGAAGGTCGCCTCGGCGAGCTGGTGCACCTGCGGCCAGCAGCCGTAGCGGGCCAGCCCAACCGCGATCGTGCCCGCCTCCACCGGCCACACGCTGCCCCGGTGGTAGCTGAACGGGTTGTACGCCGGATGATCCGCCGACAGCGTCCGGATCCCCCAGCCACTGAACATGTCGGAAGCCAGCAGTCGGCGGGCCACCGTCCGGGCCACCCGGGGCGGCACGATCCCGGCGGCCAGCAGGTGCCCGTCGTTGGAGTTCACCGACCGGACCTGGCGTTTGTTCCCGTCGAGCGCCAGGGCGTAGCAGCCCTGGTCGGGCATCCAGTACGCCTGGTGGAAGCGGCGGCGCAACCGGGCGGCCCGGGCGACCAGCTCGGCCGCGTACGCGCGGTCACCGGCGGCCGCGAACGCGAGGGCGCCGTGGCGCAGCGCGGCGTAGTGGTATGCCTGCAGCTCGCTCGGGGCGACCGGCTCCGGCGCGACCCGACCGTGCTCGTCCACGATCGCGGTATCCGAATCTTTCCAGCCCTGGTTCTTCACCCCGGCCCGGGACCGGCAGTGGTACTCGAGGAACCCGTCCCCGTCGAGGTCGGCGTACCGCTCGAGCCAGCTCGCGACCAACCGGGCCACCGGCACGAGCCGCCGCACGGTCGCCGTGTCGCCGGTCCACAGCAGGTACTGGCCGAGGAAGACCAGGAAGTCCGGCGGCGTCGCCCAGTCGCCGTAGTAACCGAGGAACGGGTCGATCCCCAGCACCGACAGCGGCCCCCGACGCGCCTGGTGCAGCAGCTTGCCCGGCTCCTCGTCCCGCCAGTCGTCGATGTGTCGGCCGACGTGCTCGGCGCCCAGCAGCAGGCTGTCCCGCAGCATCGTCGGCCCGGCCAGCAGCGCCTGCCAGGAGACCGTCAACGTGTCCCGGCCGAAGATCTGCTGGTAGATCGGCAATCCGGCCATCGGCGCGGTGGGACCGGGTTCCTCACCCAACGGCAGGCGTACCAGGTCGGCGATCGCCGTCCGCCAGGTCGCGGCGACACCGAGGTTGGTGGTGCGCAGGTCGGTCATCTCGGCCCGCAACCGGGCGCGGGCCCGGCCGGCCGGGTCGTCCGGCTCGTCGTAGCGGGCCGGCGGTGCCGACCGGCGGACGCCACCGACGATGGGTTCCACCACGACGTCCACTGTGGACGAGCCGCGCGCCGGCACCGACAGGTCGACCTCGATGAGCCGCCCGTCCCAGCGGGCCGGTCCGGCGCCCCGCACGCCGATCACCACCGCGCGGGACAGCGCCGGATGGCGGTAGTCGAACCGCAGCTCCTGCCGCGCACCGTCCCATGCGGTCGCGACCTCGCCGTGCTGCTGGCGCTGGCCGTGCTCGGCCTCGTCGCTGTCGGCGAAGTCGGCCGCCACCTCCAGACCGATCGTCAGCCGGGCCGGCTCGGCGGCGTAGCTGAGCACGGTCAGCCGGGTGAGCAGGCCCTCGCCGAGAAACCGCTCTACGGTGAGGTACCGCGCCTGTGACGGCAGGACCTCCCGATCGCCGAGCTCGGCGTAGGACAACTGGGCGTGCGCGCCGACGCTCGCGGTCGTGAACGCCGCCGGTTCCCGTCCGTCGACGAGGATGCGCTCACGGCTGAGCACCCGCGTGTTCTCCGCGAAGAACCCCTGCGGATCGACGCCGGAGACCCGGCCGTGGATGTCGGTCACCAGGACGTTCCAGCCGCTGGCGACGTACAGCAGGTCCGGCCGGACCCGGCTTTCGCTCACCTTCATCGATGTCTACCTGCCCGGCGGATCAGGACCACCGCGGCGACCAGCGCCAGCGCGGCGGCGGCGCGGCCTCGGGCCGGATGCAGGCCCAGCCATCGGGTGTAGAGGCTGGTCGACTTCGACCGGTCGCCGAACCGGCCGGTGGACTCGCCCGGCCCGCGGCTGGGNTCGTCNAGGTTGTCNCGGCCGTCGTCNGGCNCGTCGGNGCGCTGCGTNTNNACGATGCGCCCGGGCCCGGTCAGGTACCAGTCGACCAGNGCCGGGCTGATCCGCTGCCCGAGCTCCAGCAGGCGTCCGGCCCCACCGGCGAACACCTGACGTACCGGCCGCCGGGCCACGCCCACGATCGTCTCCGCCACCACGCGCGGCTCGTACACCGGCGGGATCGGTCGCGGCAGGCCGTCAAGCTTCGACCGGGCGTGCTCGAACAACGGGGTGTTGATCGAGCTCGGCAGGACGTCGACCACGTGCACCGGTACGCCGTCGTGGCGCAGCTCCTGCCGCAGCGCCTCGCCGAAGGCGACCACCCCGTGCTTGGCGGCGCAGTACGCCGCCTGCAGCGCCACCGCGCGCTTGCCCAGGGTCGAGGCGACGTTGACGATCGTGCCGCCGGTCCGGCGGAGGTGGGGCAGGGCCGCCTTCATCCCGTGGATCTGACCCATGAGATTGACGTCGATGACCCGCCGGATCTCCGCCACATCCATCTGCTCGACGGTGCCGTAGGCGGACACCGACGCGTTGTTGACCCAGGTGTCGATGCGCCCGAACCGCCGCACCGCCCGCGCGGCCAGCTCGGACACCTGCGCGAAGTCGCTGACGTCGGTGGGCACCACCAGCGCGGTACCGCCGAGACGCTCGACCTCGCGACCCAGGCTCGCCAGGGCCTCCTCGTTGCGCGCCGCCAGCACCAGGTGCGCGCCGTGGCGGGCGAACTGGCGCGCGGTCTCCCGGCCGATACCGGAGCCGGCTCCGGTCAGGACCACGACCTGGTCCGCGATCGGACGCACCTGAGCGGCGATGGGGCGAGCCACGACCGACCACCTCCCGGCGTTGACGGACCTTTCGGCGCTGCCCGGTCTCCCGGCGGCTTCCGTCGGTCCTGCCCGTTCCGTAGGTCCTGCCCGTTCCGTTGGTCCTGTCCGTTCCGCAGGTCCTGCCCGGCCGACTACCCATTTCGGCGGGCGACAACCCCCGGGTGGGGGACAGCCGCCGGGGAATCGGCGTACGGAGGACCGGCGTACGGTCGGGCGTACCGCTCCGGGTGGTCGGGACGGTGGGATCAGGGGCCGAAGGGGTTCCAGGCCGAGAAGGCGGCGAAGCCCCCCAGACAGCACCCGATCGTGACGATGGCGGCGACCACGAGTGCGAAGACCAGCACCGGCCAGTCGCTGCGCCGAGACCGCTTCTTGCGCGAGATCATCGGCCAGATCACGTCGGTGGGCATGGTCTGCACCGGCGCCTCCCATTTGAACCGGCCAATCTCATCGGGCCGGTACGGGGGCGCTTCCCGGCGCTGCGCCTCGTGGTACTCGGCGTTGCGCTGCATCTGCGGGGTGCGGACACCCCGCAGAGTCGGGCTCTCCCCGAGGTACGGCTGCGCGTCGAACGGATCCGGGTGGTACGGCACGCCCTCGTACGTCTCAAGCGGCTGCTCCGGGGCCGGCTCCGGCGGCGACTCGCTGGGGCGGGGAGCGTACGGATCGACCGGCGGCCCCACCGGCGGGCGCGGATCGCTCCGGGCGTCCGGGCCGGGTGGGCGCGTGGGATCTTCGGGCGGACGGGGCGGAGGCTCGTCGCGCGGCTCCTGGCTCCTCATGCGACCTCCATCGGTGCCCAGCCTAAGGGCCGACGGGGCCCCCCGGGGGTCGTTGCGCCGGTCTCGCTCGATGCGCGGAACTTGTCGTACTCGGCTGCGAGAATTCGCACCATGCCACCGACAGGGCCACCAACTGGGCGAGCGACCACGATCGCCGTGGGGATCGAGACCACGCCCAAGAAGTGCTTCGCCAGCGCTTTCGACTGGCCCGGGTGGTCGCGGTCAGGGCGCGATCCGGATGCCGCGCTGGCCGCGCTGGCCGGCTATGCGGAGCGGTACCGGCCGGTGACCGAGGCGGCGGGCTATCCGTTACCGGAGCGGTTCGTGTTGCGGGAGCGGGAGCGGCTGACGGGTGGGGCGACCACGGCGTTCGGTGCGCCGGAGGTGATTTTCGAGGCGGATCGGGCGCCTGTGACCGGGCCGCAGGCCAAGCGGTTGGCTGCCCTGGTCGCCGCGGCGTGGGAGTACTTCGACGAGGTGGTGGCGGCCAGTCCGGAGGCGCTGCGCAAGGGACCGCGCGGGGGTGGGCGTGACCGGGACAAGATGATCATGCATGTGCTGGGGGCGGAGAACTCGTACGCCCGCAGCATCGGCATCAAGGTGCCCGAGCCGGCGCTGGGTGACCTGGAGGCCATCGAGGCACAGCGGTTGGCGATCGCCGCGGTGCTCGGTGAGCGTTCGGACGGTGGGCCCGTGGCGCCCGGGAAGAAGTGGACGGCCCGGTACGCCGCCCGCCGCATCGCCTGGCACGTCCTGGACCACGCCTGGGAGATGGAGGACCGACGGCCATAGCCGGGCGGCCGCGAATGCGCGAGCCGTGCGCCTCTAAATCTTTATGCGAATCTACATGTGTCCGGATGCGGCACGGGGCCGCGATCCCAATCAGCCATCTGAGTGTGGGGAAGTGTCTGGCGGTCCGCCGCAGCGGTGGAGCGGGACGTCGAGGCCGGGGATGCCTTGTGTCAGCACCTGTCACCGTGGTGCCGTTGGCGTCGGCGTCGACTGGATCGCACGTGCGACAGCGGGCGGTCTCAACCCGACCGTGACCTGATGGGCCCCTCGGTTGTTGTTTGTGCGGATATAGTTTGCGTCGGCACCTCGGCCTCCGGGGGACCGCGGCGGCCGAGGGTGACTTCGGGATTGGCCAGTTTGCCAACGCCGCGTTCACGGGCCGACGTTGACGATCGTTTCTGAACGATGAACAGCCGTGTCCCGGTAGATGACGAGCATGTGAGAAGTAGCTGACAGGTCCCACAGGTCAGTGGTCCCCACGCCACACCTTCGGGAGTTCGCCGTGATCCGTGCCTACCTGAATATCGCGAGCGACGACCTGGATCCGGACCGGATCACGGAGGTTCTGGGCCGAAGTCCGGATCGCATCTGGCGCCGTCGCTCGCCCATTCGCCCCAAACCGAGCGTCCACGATCGCCATCTGTGGGCGCTGGACCTGGCCAGCCCGGGCGTCGACCACTTCGGCATCCAGGAGCTGTCCACCGCGATCACCGGCCTCGGTCACGATCTCGCCGCCCGCTGCCGGGAGCTTCGCAAGTACCGCGCCACCGTCACGCTCCAGGTCGTGCAGGAGGTCGGTGGCGAAGAGGACCATGAGTCGCAGGGAATCCATCTGACGCACGACGCGATCGCCTGGCTGGCGTCGGCCGGCGCCCGGATCGACATCGACCAGTACTTCTTCTCCGTGTGAGGCCTCAGGTCCAGGAGGGACGGACGAGGCCGGCCTCGTAGGCGTAGACCACGAGCTGGGCCCGGTCGCGGGCACCGAGCTTGGCCATCGTCCGACTGACATGCGTCTTGACCGTGGCCGGGCTGACCACCAGGCGCGCGGCGATCTCGTCGTTGGCGAGCCCGGCTCCGACCAGAGCCAGGACCTCCCGTTCCCGTTCGGTGAGCTGGGCCAGGGACAGCGGTGGGGTCGGCTCTCGGCGGGCGGCGAACTCGGCGATGAGGCGGCGGGTGACGCGGGGTGAGAGCAGAGCATCGCCCGCGGCGACGGCCCGGATGCCCCGGATCAGATCGACCGGTTCGGTGTCCTTGAGGAGGAAACCGCTCGCCCCGACCCGCAGCGCCTCGAAGACGTACTCATCCAGATCGAATGTGGTCAGGATAAGGATCTTTGTATCGGCGAGGCTCGGATCGGCCGCGATGCGGCGGGTCGCGGCCAGACCGTCCACACCGGGCATCCGGATGTCCATGAGGACCACGTCGGGCCGGGTCGCCTGGGTCAGCCGGACCGCCGCGGCCCCGTCGGCCGCCTCCCCGACGACCTCGATGTCCGGCTCGGCGTCCAGCAACGCCCGGAACCCGGCCCGCACCAGCGCCTGGTCGTCGGCCAGCCCGACCCGGATCACTGCCCCTCCCCGGCGGCGGGTCGGTCCTCTCCGGCGGCGGGCCGGTCCTCCCCGGCGGCGGGCCGGTCCTCCCCGGCACCAGGCGGGTCCTTCCGGGCGTCGGCCCGGTCGTGGCGGTCGGCCCGGTCCTCCCGGGGCGCGGGCAGGAACGCCTCGACCACGAACCCGATCCCGTCCGGCCCCGGTCCGGCGTGCAGCCAGCCGCCCAGCGCCGCCGCCCGTTCGCGCATGCCGGCGATCCCGCTGCCGGTCGCCTCATCATCGTCCGGTGTGGACGGTCCCGACCCGGTGTCGGCCACGCGTACCGTCAGGCCGTCGACGGCGTAGTCCAGGGTGACGGTGACCAGGGCGCCCGGCCCGGCGTGGCGGCGTACGTTGGTCAGCGCCTCCCGCACGATCCGGTACGCCGCCCGCTCCACCTCGCCGGGCAGCGGCCGCGGCGCGCCCGTCCGGGCAATGTGGACCGGCGTGCCGGCCGCCTCCGCCTCGCCGACGAGGTCGTCCAGGGCGGCGAGGTGCGGGGTGGGCGTGCGGGGCGCCGGCCGGGGAGTGAGCGTGGCCAGCAGGCCGCGGACCTCGCGCAGTGCCTCGGCACTGGCCATCTTGATCGCCTCGAGGGCCTCCCGGGCCTGGCCAGGCTGACGGTCGAACAGGTGCAGCGCCACCCCCGCCCGGACGTTGATCAGCGACAGGTGGTGCCCGATCACGTCGTGCAGCTCCTGGGCGATGCGCAGGCGTTCGTCGCTGGCCAGTCGGCGGGTCTGCTCTGCGCGCGCCCGCTCGGCCTCCGCCTGGGCCCGCTCGGCTTCGGCTTGGGCCCGCTCGGACTCCGCCCGGGCCCGGGCACTGGCCGCCGACCGCTCGCGCTGGGCGCGGAGGACCTCACCGATGGCCAGCGCGACCGCCATCCAGGCGAAGACCAGCGCCCCGTCGCCGTAGGTCGTGCCGCCGACCGGGACGTTGTTGATGTACAGGACGCTGCCGACGTACCCGCGGGAGAAGATCCCGGTGAACCACAACGCCACCAGCACCGGCAGGAAGAACAGGATGGCGAGGCTCCAGACCGCCCCGCGCCGCGCCCGGCTCGCCGCCACGCCGAGCGCCACGGCGGCGGCGAGGAAGTACGGCCCGCGGGGGTAGCCCAGGATCAGGTAGGCGTCGGCCGCCGCCAGGGCAATGGTGAGGGTCAGCAGCGGACGGCGATGCCGACCCAGCAGCGCCACCGGTCCCACCAGCAGCAGCGCGAAGCCGAGTTCCGGAAACAGTGGCTCCGCCCAGGTGAGGGGCGGGTTGGCCCGGGCCGATCCGCCGACCTGGACCGCCGCGATCAACACGGGGAGCACCCAGCGGGGCAGTACCGGCCACCAGCGCTCCCTGGGCGGCGGCGATCCACCCCCGTTGGCGGCGGCTTCGCGGTGCGGGCCGGCGCCGGTGTCGCCCGTGCGGGCGATCGGTGCGTCGGTGCTGGTCATGGCGGCCACGCTAGGCGAGGTGGGGCTCAGGGCGCGTCGGCGCGGCGTCGGATCTTTCGGATCGCGGTCGTACACCCCGGGGAGTACCGGCAGCGGCCGGGTGTCAGGAAGGACGCCTTCCTGACAAGGGTGGGGCTGTGGGTTCCTGACAAGGGGTGGGGCTGTGGGCGTCAGGAAGGACGCCTTCCTGACCCAGCGGTTGGGCCCGTGATTCAGCTTGACAGTGTCAAGTAACAGTGTCAGCATGACGTGCATGGGTGGGGAGTGGACACTGGCGGAGCTCGCGGACCGGGCGGCCCGGCTGCTGGCCGAGGGCGGGGTCCGGGCGACGAGCGGGCGGGTGACGGAGGTGCCCGACCCTCGCCTGATCCGCTGGTACACCACGATCGGCCTGCTCGACCGGCCGACCATCGGCCCGGGCCGGATCGCCCGCTACGGCCCGCGCCACCTGCTGCAACTGGTGGCGGTCAAGCGCCTGCAGGCCCAGGGGCTGCCGCTGGCCCAGATCCAGCAGCGGCTGGCCGGCGCCACCGACGATCAGCTGCGCGCCGTCGCCGCGCTGCCCGCCGGCTTCGCCGACGACCGGGACGCGACCGCCGCAGCGCCGGCCGCGAGCCGGGTCGGCGCCGGCCGCCCGGACGAGGCCGCGAGTCGGGACGGGGCCGGTAGCCCGGCCGGGGCCGCGAGCCGGGACGGCGGCACGCCGAGGCCGAGCCGGGGTGGAAGGTCGGGCCGGGCCGGCACCGAGCGTTTCTGGACCGCGCGGCCGGTCGCCGCGCCGGCCGGGCCAGGCCCGGGTCCGACGAGCCCGGTTTCCGCGGGGAGTTCGGCTTCGGCGGGGAGCCCCGCTGTGGCGAAGGGCCCGGCGCGGGTGGACAGAGAGCACGACACTGTGGCGAGGGTGTACGGGCTCCGCCTGGGCGGCCTGACCCTGCTCCTGCCGGCCGAGCCGGCGCCGAACGACCTTGCTGACATCGCGACGGCCGCCCGGCCGCTGCTCGACCTGCTGGCCGACCGGGGCCTGCTCGATCCCGACGGAGGGAGCCGGAGATGACGACACTGCGCGTGGAACAGATCGACGAGCGCGAGCACCCCG
>Ga0065720_1020343_pt1 | contig 15100 bp, 17 predicted proteins | sample Thericmetagenome_FD_59107 | JGI IMG/M metagenome (GOLD analysis project Ga0065720, IMG submission 59107) | Thermophilic microbial communities from the Joint Bioenergy Institute, California, USA of rice/straw/compost enrichment - eDNA_2 v2... | ecosystem: Engineered > Solid waste > Grass >... | reverse complement strand
GTAGATGACCTTGTCCGCTCCGATTTTGGTCAGCACTTTGCCGTGCAGCTCGTTTTGCGCCTTGGCGACAAGCATTTTGACGCCCATCTCCTTCAAGATCAGCGTCGTCAAAATGCTGGCCTGGATGTCCTGTCCGATGGCCACGACCACCACGTCGAAATTTCTGAGGCCGAGGGAGCGGAGCGCGTCCTCATCGGTGGAATCGGCCTGCACGGCATGCGTCACCATTTCCACGACATCCCGGGTGCGTTCCCCGTCGCTGTCGATGGCGAGCACCTCGAAACCAAGATTGTACAGCGTCTTGGCCACGCTGGAACCGAACCGGCCCATGCCGATCACGGCGAACTGTTTTTTCTGCATGCGATGTCCCAACTCCCGTTTCCGAAATCATTGCTTCATTATACCACAGCCCCTCCGCGCCTTCCCACACCCCGGCGGATGAACGGGCCCGGATTGAGGCATATTATGCTCGGAAATGCGTGAGGAGGTTCAGTGATGAAATCCCTTAATTTGCGCCAGGCGATCATTAGCCGGGTTCAGGATAAATCGGACGAGGAACTGATGGAAGTGATCGAAGGCTCGGTGGGCCATGACGAGCGCTCTCTGCCCGGACTCGGCGTGCTGTTTGAAGTCATCTGGCAAAATCTCGGCGACCGGCAGCGGCAGGAGCTGGTGTCCGTGCTCAAATCGAATCTGTGAATGTTCTTCACCCGCAAAACAGCCGCCGGCCGGCGTCTGCCGCTTTTTTCCGGCGCCGCGGGCCGATGAACTTCCGCGGCAAAACGAAAACGGCGCTCAAGGCGCCGTCTCCAGAAACCGAATATTCGGATTTTTCTCCATGGCCGAACGCAGCGCGTATTCGTTCTCGAACAAGGCCACGAAATTGCCGCTTTTGTCCTTGACCAGCGTCGAATTGACGCGGAAGCGGGACGGGTCGATCTTGTCGCCGGTCACCCAGCGCGCAATCTGGTACGGCTGGCGCTGCAAAACGACCTCGACGCCGTATTCCGCGCGCATGCGGTATTCGAACACTTCGAACTGCAGCTGGCCGACCACGCCGAGAATCGTCTCTTCGGCACCGGGGCCGAGGGTTTTGAACACCTGCACCGTCCCTTCCTCGGTCAGCTGATCGAGCCCCTTCTGATATTGCTTGTGCTTCAGCGCGTTTTTCACCGTCACCTTGCAAAACAGCTCCGGCGAAAAGACCGGCAGCTCGTCGAAGACGATGCCCCGGTCCTGCGCCAGCGTGTCTCCGATGCGGAAAATGCCGGGGTCGAAAAGGCCCACGATATCCCCCGGATAGGCGGTCTCCACGATGTCGCGCTCCTGGGCGAGGAACTGCTGCGGCTGCGACAGCTTGATCTCCTTGCCGGCGCGCACGTGGATGACGGACATGCCGCGCTGGAATTTGCCGGATACGATGCGCAAGAACGCGATCCGGTCGCGGTGCGCCGGGTTCATGTTGGCCTGGATTTTGAAAATGTAGCCGGAGAACTTCTCTTCGACCGGCCCGATTTCCCCTTTCGTGCTGCGGCGCGGCGCCGGCGGCGGGGCAAGCTGCAGGAAATTTTCCAGAAACGTCTGCACGCCGAAGTTGTTGATCGCGCTGCCGAAAAACACCGGCGTGAGCTCCCCGCCGAGCACCTTTTCCGCATCGAACGGATCGCCCGCCACCTCCAGCAGCTCCAGTTCCTGCCGCACCTGCTCGAACAGCTCGTCGCCGGCGATTTCGCGGATAACCGGATCGTCAAAGCCCTTCACTTTACGGACCTTGATCTCCCGGTGCTCCTCGCCGCCCTGATACAGCTCGACCTGCGTTTTCTGCCTGTCGTACACGCCGCACAGCCGGCGGCCCTGGCCGATCGGCCAGTTCATCGGGCAGGAGCGGATGCCGAGCAGTTTCTCCAGTTCCTCCATCAGATCGAAGGGATCCCGGCCTTCCCGGTCCAATTTGTTGATAAAGGTGAAAATGGGAATGCCGCGCATGCGGCAAACCTGAAACAGTTTCTTCGTCTGCTCCTCGACCCCTTTGGCCGAATCGATCAGCATCACCGCGCTGTCCGCGGCCGTCAGGGTGCGGTAAGTGTCCTCGCTGAAATCCTGGTGACCGGGCGTGTCGAGGATATTGACCCGGTGCCCTTCGTAATCGAATTGCAAAACGCTCGAAGTGACCGAAATTCCGCGCTGCTTTTCGATTTCCATCCAGTCGGACGTCGCGTGCCGCATCGCCTTGCGGCCCTTGACGGCGCCCGCCAGCCGGATTGCGCCGCCGAAAAGCAGCAGTTTCTCCGTCAATGTCGTCTTGCCCGCGTCGGGGTGGGAAATGATCGCAAAGGTGCGCCGCCGCGCGGTTTCTTTGGCAATCTCTTCGGTAACCGGCGTAATCATTCAGATGGCTCCTCTTCCCACAAGAAATGCCCGGGCCGGAGCCCCGTCGATGCCCTCCAGCTTGAGGGGAGCGAGCACCAGCGTGTAGTTTCCGGCCGGCACATCCTTCAGGCGGACGCCTTCGACGATGAGAATGTCCGCACGAAACAGCGCCATGTGCGTCGGGTAGCCGGGCTGATCGCGCTCGATGCCGAGGGCGTCGATGGCCACGCCGTTGATTTTGCGTTCGGCCAGATACGCCGCGCCTTCCGCGTTCAAATAAACGAATTCGCGGTCGAAGTTGCCGGATTCGTTGAACGAATCCTTCGTTTTGAGCAAAATCCACTCCCCTTCCTGAATCGCGAACGGCTGCAGATGCTCAGGGCCGATGCTCGGGCTGACATCGGTCAGATCCAGCACGCGGGCCGGCCCGACGAGCCGCTCGAGGGGAATGGCGTCGATGGTGGCGCCGTCTTTCAACATGTGAAACGGCGCGTCCAGGTGGGTCCCGGTATGCACGTTCATATGGATGCGCGATTCGTTCGTCGTCCCCGTTTCCAGCGAAGAATCGCGGGAGATGCTCATCTTTTTGTGCTCGTAGTTTTTCCACACCTGCATGTCTTCTTTGATCGTCATCGATATGTCATAAATCCTGAACAACTTCAAGTCCTCCTTGAATCAGATCATGACCCAGACCGCTTCTCCCTCTTCCTGGCCGTTCACCGGCCACCAGCGGAAACCGTCCTCCGCCGGCAGCATATCCGGCTGCGGCCCCCATGTGCCGGCCGGATAGCCCGCCAGATCGCCCGCGTCCTCCTCCCACGCTTCGGCGATCGGATCGACAAACGACCAGGCTTCCGCCACCTCGTCCCAGCGGGTGAAATAAGTGGAATCGCCGCGAACGGCATCGTACAGAAGCCGCTCGTACGCCTCCGGCGTGTTGATCCCGATTCCGCAATTTTGGCAGAAATCCATGGAAATCGGCAGCAGCGAAAATTCCGAAGACGGCCGTTTGGCGTTGATCTTGATGTACACGCCCTCCATCGGCTGCACCCGGAACACGAGGAGATTCGGCTCCAGATTGTTTTTCCGGGCGAAATAGATATTGTTCGGGACGTTTTTGAATTCGACGACCACTTCCGTCGTTTTGACGGGAAGCCGCTTCCCGGTCCGGACGTAAAAGGGAACGCCCGCCCACCGGAAATTGTCGACGAACAGCCTGGCGGCGACATACGTTTCGGTCAGCGAATGCGGATTGCCGACTTCCGTCCGGTAGCCGGGAACCGTCCGGCCGCCCGCCGTGCCTTCCGTATACTGGCCGCGGATGACGTGGCGCCGCACGTCGCGGGGACTTTCAAACCGCCTGAGCGACCTGAGCACCTTGACCTTCTCGTCGCGGATATCCTCGGGATTGAGCCGGCTGGGCGGCTCCATCGCGATCATCGCCACAAGCTGCAGCAAATGGTTCTGCACCATGTCGCGCAAGGCGCCGGATTTCTCGTAATAGCCGCCCCGCTCTTCGACGCCGACGGTTTCGCTGAGGGTAATCTGGACGTTGGCGATGTACTTGCTGTTCCATAGCGGCTCGAAAAAGGCGTTGGCAAAGCGGATGACCTCGATGTTCTGCACCATTTCTTTGCCCAGGTAATGGTCGATGCGGAAAATCTGGTCCTCCCGAAACACCTGGCGGATTTGCTCGTTCAGCATTTTGGCCGAAGCCAGGTTGTAGCCGAACGGCTTCTCGATGACGAGACGGTGCCAGCCCGGCGAATCCAGCATGCCGCCGTCGCGCAGATTGCAGGTGACGGGACCGAACAGCTCGGGAGCGAGGGCAAGGTAGAACAGCCGGTTGCCGTTCAGCCGGAAGCGTTCGTCCAGCGTCTCCGACAGCCGGCGAAGCTCGATGTACCCCGGCAAATTGTTGATGTCCAGCGAATGATAAACGAAGTGCTCGGCGAACTGCCGCCATTCGTCGTTCTTCTCCGCTTTGAACCGGCAAAACTCCTGTATCGACTGGTACACGTCTTCCCGAAACTGATCGTTCGATTTCGGCCGCCTCGCCACCCCGACGACGGCGAACCGCTCTCCGAGCCGCCCCTCCCTGTAGAGGCTGTAAATGGCCGGAAACAGTTTCCGTTTGGCAAGGTCGCCCGTGGCGCCGAATATGAAAAACAACGTTCCGTTCATGGTCATCTTCTTTCCAATATTTTTTATTCTTTCAAGTAGTTTAGCACATCCGTCAAACCGGCGCCACGCCCGGCGCGTTTTTCGCGGCCTTTTCCGCCCGCGGTGTCCGCCCGTTTTTTCGCCCGGGCGTTCGTCCGGTGCGCGGCGTTGAATGGATGAATACACTAAGGTAGCCGGGCGAGGCTTCGGACATTCGCCAATCGACAAACGGAGGTGACTCGCGTGCAACCCATCGCGCCTTTGACGCCGGAGGGGTGCCGGCCTTATATCGGCAAGCCGGTGTGCGCCGTCCTGCATGACGGCAGCGAAGTGATCGGCTATCTGCACGGCATCGAGGATAACCGGCTCCTGATCAGGATCGCGCCGGATTCGGAACCGGTTGCAAACACGGCCCGCGCCAACGTGAAATCGCACAAAAAAAACAAGCGAAAAACGGTCAAAACATCCGCTTTCGCCCCCTTTTTCCTGCCGGGCGGCCTTTTGGCCCTGGAACTGGCGCTCATCGCGGCGCTGTTTCTCATCCCCTTTTTCTGGTGGTGACCCTGAGGCGGGCGTTCCCGGGCGGCGGACATTCGTCCGCTCCCCGTCCGGACCCCGGTCCGCTGTTCCGAAAAACCAGCCTTCGCCGCCGCGGCGAATTTTCCCCGGCCCCGTCAACCGCCGGGCGCGGCCCGGCCGGTCAATCGGCGAGTCCGTTTTTGTGCGCGTAAATGGCCGCCTGCGTCCGGTCTTCCACGCCCAGTTTGGCCAGGATGTTGGTGACGTGGAATTTCACCGTCTTGACGCCGATGTACAGCGCGTCGGCCACCTCCTGATTGGACTTGCCCTGCGCGATCAGGCGCAGCACTTCCATTTCCCGCTCCGTCAAATCGTGGTGCGGCAGCCGGGCCGTTTTCGGCTGCCGGAGCCGGTTCATCATTTTGGCGGCGACCTGCGATTCGAGGACGGACTGGCCGCGCATGGCTGCGCGGATCGCCTCGGCGATTTCGGCCGCCCGCGACGTCTTGAGCAAATAGCTGAAAGCGCCGGCTTCAATGACCGGATAGATCTTTTCATCGTCAAGGTAACTGGTCAGCACGATCACCTTGCACTCGGGAAGCAGCTCCATGATGCGGCGGGTCGTCTCGATGCCGTCCATGCCTTCCATCACCAGGTCCATCAGCACGACATCCGGTTTGTACATTTGCGCCAGGCGGACGCCGTCCTCGCCGCCGGCCGCTTCTCCGACGATTTCCAGTCCTTCCTCCGTGGAAAGCACGGCCGCGAGGCCGATGCGCACCATCTCGTGATCGTCCACGAGGAGCACTTTAATGGGCCCTTCCGTCGACATTGGCCGTTTCCCCCTCCCTCTCGACAATAGGAATGCGTATATCGACTCTGGTGCCTTTTCCCTCTGCGGATATAATTTGCATGGCTCCCCCGAGCTCATTCACCCGTTCCTGCATCGACGCGATGCCGTAGGAGGCGTGCTTCTTCTGCCCGGGGTCGAAACCGATGCCGTTGTCGCGGACGGTGAGGTGCACCGCGCCCTCCCGCTCCTTCAGCGATACGGAGAGTTTCGTCGCCTTCGAATGGCGGAGCGTGTTGGAGAGCGCCTCCTGCACGATGCGGAACAGATGGTCTTCGATGCCCTTTGTGAGCTCGATGTCCCTGTCGATATCCGCCGCGATCTCGATCGGCACTTTTGCCTTCAGCTCGCGGAGCAGATCGTCGAGCCCGTCGGCCAGTTTCTTGCCTTCCAGATGCACCGGCCTGAGGTGGAGCAGAAGCGCGCGCATTTCCGACTGGGCGACGGCGGCCATTTCCTCGATCAGGGCGACATGGCGCTTGGCCTTCTCGAAATCCTTGTCCATCGTGCGGCCGAGCGCGGTGGCGGTCATCGAGATGGCGAAAAGCTGCTGGCTGACGGCGTCGTGCAGTTCCCTCGCCAGCCGCTGCCGCTCCTCGATGACCGCGGTGAAGCGGGCTTTCTCCGCCAGTTCGGCGTTGTGGGTGGAAAGCCGTTGCAGCGATGTTACCTGCTCTTCCCATTTGCGGCTGATGCGGCCGAGCTGCTCGGCGAGCTGACCGAGCTCGTCGTCGCCGAGATCGGGAATCGGTTTCGACAAATTTCCCTTTTCCAAAAACAGCATCGAATCGCGGATGGCATCCAGGCGGCGCCGCAATCGCCCGCCCTGGTAAACGCCGAAGGCGATGCCGCCAATGACCGCGATGCCGGTCACCGCCGACATGGCGGTGATCGTCTCGAGCAAGCCGCCGAATGCGCCGAGGTACCCGTAATAGCGCAAAAAATAAATGATTCCGCCGGCCAGGATGATGCCGAACGCCAGCGATTCCAAAACGCTGCGCCAGATCATGCTGGTCAGTTTTCTTTTCCGCTCCATCCGCTGGCACCCCTTCCTTCATCCGGCGGATTCAGGATCACAGCATTTTGACTTCAATATCTCCTACGGCGTAAGAGACGATCAGTTTCAATTTGTACAAGCTCCGATGATAGTTGGGCGATTGCCACGTCCTTTTGTTCAGCAAGCCGGACTCCTTCTCCCGGCCGATGCCGATCCTTCCCAAAAGCACGCTCGCTTCCAGTTCGACGCCGAATTCTTCCGGAACCAAAATCTCGACATCGCCGACGATGCCCTGCAGCATCACCGTCGTTTCCTCATGATCCGGAAGCGCCAGCGACAAATCGATGCGCACTTCGCTGAGCAGGCTCCACCGGCTCATGTCCCCGAGCACCCACGGTTCCTTGTCCCAGCGGAGGCTTTCGGCGATGTTCTGGCGCTGCTCGTAATTTTTGCGGCGATGCACGCGTCCGGCTCGAAACAGGTAATATCCCAGCGAAACCATGATCAGCGCGATCACGATGAAAAGATGATTGCCAAGCAGAATGACCGCTCCGGTGATGAGCACGGCGTATCCTTTCAAGTCGCCGTCGGCGCGGATTTTGTAGATGCCCAGCAGGATCATGAGGACGGCGGAAACGGCCAGAAAACCGAATATTTTCCCCGCGATGAAAAACAAGCCGGCAAAGATAAGGAGCAGCGCCGTGTTCCGGTTGCGGTTTTCCATCCGTCTCCACCTCCAATCCGTGATCATGAAAAGAAAGCCATAGCTGCAGATGATGCGCGCTATGGCTTTTTGACGGCACCCCACTTATCATATCACAGCCCGTCTCAGTTGGAAATCGGTTGCTCTCCGTCGGTTATTTTCCGCTTCAGCGCCTGCAGCTCGGCTTCGACGCGCTCTTCCTTCACCGGATCGGAGCCGGTTGCGGCCGCCGCGTACGGGTAGCGGACCACTTCGGCTTCCGCTTCAAGCTGCATGATTTTTTCCTCCATCCGGTGGAAGCCGCGGGAAGCGTTGCCGCCTTCGATGAAATGGCTGCTGCTGATTTGCGCCATTTGCTTTTTCGCCTTGGCCAGCTCGGCGCGGGCGACGAGCTCATTGCGTTTGTTGCGCATTTTGTAGTATTCCTCTTTCATCTCCTGAAGCTGGGCTTTCAGCTGTTCGGACTGCGCCTTCGCCTGCGCGTGCAGTTCGGCGTATTCCGCCGCTTTCTGATCGTAGTACAGCTTCTCCTCCAGCGCGCGGCGGGCAAGTTCCTCGCGTCCCGCGCGCAGCGCCGCTTCGGCCTGGGCTTCCTTCTCCGCGCTGATCTTTTTCGCTTCCTCAAGGCGCTGATGGGTGCGGCGCTCGCTGGCGAGCTGTTTGGCCACCGTAACTTCGGCCTGGGCGATTTCCTCCTCCATGTCGCGGATGTACTGGTTGAGCATAACGACCGGATCCTCGAATTTGTCCAGCAACTCGTTGATCGAAGCCTTCGTCAGATCTTTCATTCTCGCAAAAATTCCCATTTTGTCATTCCCCTTTCTCCAATTTGGCGATTCTCGCTTTAAGTTCCTCAATTTCCTTCAAAAGCGCCTTTTTCTCGATATCCTTCATCATTTCGTCGATATTTGATTCAACGCCCGGTTCGGTCCGGACCGGCGGCGGGGGCGGCGGACTTTGCCGGTGCTGCGGCGGAGACGGCGGAGAATGGCGCGGCCCGCAGTAGTGCGGATTCGGCGCCGCGGCGTACGGATCGGGTTCCTTCGGGATGACCAGGCTGGCCACCACGTACAGGAGCAGCACCGTCCCGCCGGAGAACACGACGCCGATGGCAACGATGAGCCGCAGAATGGTCGCGTCGATATGGAACGCTTCGGCCAGGCCGCCGCAAAGCCCGAATATTTTTTTGTCCCGTTGCGAGCGGTACAGTCGCATCATGAACCCACGGCCCCTTCCCTCTCGATCTTTTGCTTCAGCCGCGCCAGCTCCTCTTCAAGCATCAGCTTGACGGCATTGCCCGCTTCGTAAAGAAACTCCTGTCCTTTCCGGCGCACCTCCGCCAGCGAGCGCGCCTCCAGCTCCATTTGCGAAACGCGGTCTTCCAGCCGCGAGAATATCCGCTCCCCGTTCAATTCGCCGGCGAAACCGCGCCGCTCGTTCAGCCGCTGCTGAAGCTGCGCCGACTGCATGCGGGCGATATAATACTGGCGCTTTTCATAGACTTCACGGTAATCCCCGCGCAGTTCTTCCAGCTGCTGCGAAATCTCGGAGACGGTCTCCAACGCCTGCCGGTATAGCGGTTCGAATTGCGCCGCCTTTTCGTCATGCATCATTTTTTCCCTGAGCGCAATCCGCGCCAGTTCCTCTTCCCCCGCCTTCAGCGCCATCGCCGCCTGCTCCTCGCGTTTGGCGGCGAGTTTGCGGGCCTCATCCAGCTGCGCTTTCAGCCGGGAAGCGTGCTGCATGCACTCGGCATGCAGTTTTTCGGTTTGCCGGATTTGCTCATATTGCTCGGTCAAGTACCTGTCGATCAGCCGGACCGGGTCCTCGGAACGCTCCAGCATGTCGTTGAGTGTCGCCGCGCTGATGTCTCTTACCCTTCTCAGCAAACCCATCCTCGCATCACTCCTTCTTGTTTTCTCTGTGTGCCGTTTTTCTCTCCGACTCCCGAACTTCGGGACTCCCGGGTTTGTACGCTTTTTCTCCGCCGGGCCGAAAGTTGCGGCTCCGCCAAGTTCAGACCGAACGGGATTCCTTGCGAAGCAGCGATATGCCGTAAGCGATGATTCCGACGGCGATCAGAAAGCCGATCAATCCGGCGAATTTGCCAAACAGCATGATCAGGCCGATGATGAAGAACAGCCAGCCGAAAAATTTGCTGCCGTTTCGGATTCCGATATACCCGAGCGCAGTCACCGCGATCGGTACCAGGTACCCCATGAGCCATCCTAGGCCGGGACCGATTTTATCCAGCAGCAGCAAAACGCCGAATACGATCAGCAGCAGGGCGAGACCGATCTTGCCGTTCCATTTCAATGCCGTTCACTCCCTTTCCGTTTCTTGATCTCTCGTTTCTGACTTTATTGTAGGCGGAACGGGAGAAAGGCAAAACGGACCGGGGACTGTTTTTGGGACTGGACCCGGGTCCAGGTTCGGTTCGGCCCTCGGTCAGGCGGGGAAAATACGGGGGTTGCGGGCGGAGACGAGGCGGAGGCGAAGCGGAGATGGGGCGGTCCGCAGCGGACCGCCTCAGAAAAAGTCGGCCAGCCAGGTTTCGCGAGCCGGAATGACGGCCGCAAGCGCCTCGGCGGCGGCCGGGTCGCCCTGAAGCCGGCCGGTTTCGCGCAGGTAACGGACGGTGTGATAGCCCACAAGAAGCGAGGACAGCGTCTGAATGTCGCATTCCAGACGCGGCAGATGCGAGCCGGCCTCTTCCGGCCGCCCGTCCGCCAGCTTTTCGGCGAAGCCGGCGCCGTCCGGGCCGATCGTCCAGCGGAAAAGGCCGTCGTTCCACGGCGCATGCTCATCCCTGACCTTCAAAAGCAGGCGGATCGGTTCATCCGAGGCCAGGCCGGCGGGCCGTTCGTCTTTTTTCAGCAGCGGGCAAAGCTTCAGGAACGCTTCCACATCCACGATGCGCGCCATAAAATACGGCTCGATCTCCTGCCTGAAGCGCGGATTGTCCGCCAGCGAGGGGAACCGGTCGCGCTCCGGCGCCCACATCACGACGCGGTCGATCATCGAGTCGTGATTGCCGATAAACCGCCACATCGCCAGCGCGGCGTCATGGTTCAGCGTCACCCATTCGTGCACGAAAAATTCGCGGTTCTCCACTTTGTATTGAATATAGCCGACGGGCTCTCCGCCCTGATTGCGAAAAACGACGATGCGTCCCTTGCGCCTGCCGAAAATGCGATCCTCCCACCAGCCGGGATCGCGGCTCAGCGTGGCGTTGAAGCGAGAGGCCCACTTTTCGTAAACCGGGCCGAGGAGAGCCGCGTCGGCGCCGCAGACTTCCGCGCTGAGCGAATCCCGCGCGGCGATTTTCGGCAGATGGCCGGTTTCGATCGTATATTTCTTGCGGTCAACACAAGTTTCCCAGCCGTATTTCCGGTAAAAGGCAAAGGAAAAAGGAGCGAGCAGCGAAATCGTCTGCCCCGCTTCCTTCATCACCTTGAGCGCGTTCCGGATTAGCGCCGCCACCATGCCGCCGCGGCGGTATTCCGGCCAGGTGGCCACACTGGCAATGCCGCCCATGGCAAGCCGCCTGCCGTTGACGTAAACCGCTAGCGGAAGGATGCGAAGCTGGGCGGCCAGCCGTCCGCCGACGAAACAGCCCCAGGTATGCTCGGGACGATCCGTCTCGATTCGCTTCCGGCGTTCCTCCTCCGGCAATATGTATTGAAAGGCGTATTCGCTGAGATCCAGCGACTGGGCGATTTCTTCCCGTTTGCATTGGCGAATGACATAATCCCGTCCTGCCCCGGTCGACATGCCCCATGCATCCTCCCCGTGTTTAAAGCCAAGCTGTCCAGCTTGGCCGGAATCCGTATTGTGCGGTATGTTCCGGATCGCCGCCCGTACGCGGCGTCACCGAACTCATTCGACATCCCGGCCCAATCCTCCTGCATCCGCCGCGGCCGGAAAGAAAAATGCCCGAACAGGATAATATTGCTCGAAGAAAAATAATCCGATGATGTAAATTTTAGTATGAAAATCCGATAAAATATATTATTATATGAATCGTGAACCTCTTTATCTAATGTATTACATTTCTGGAAGTCGAATATCGCTGTATTTTCGCTGTGCACCGGGCGGAACCGGACCGAGCCGCGGTTTTATTTCCGGAATTCTCCCATCGCGAGACTGCGACTTGAAAAAAAGAAGTATTGGAAATTCGTTTTACAACCCGGGACATTTCCGTTTGCCGCGCGCTGACAAATTGGCGCATTTTCGCATTTCGCGGCGGAATGCCGATTGCGGGAAGCGCATTCGATTACATTACTATCATCTTACTACGCGAGGGGTTCACATGGATTGGTTGAATTTCATAATTTTTACTTTGATTTCTTCGTTTGAATACGTTGCCGGACTCGTGTTTATCGCGGCATTGTTTCGCTTTCGATATTTCTTGAGAATGAAGATGCACATTTTCATGGTCTGTGTTCTGCTTTCCTATGTTTCCTACACAACCAGAACCGTTTATGGATTGGCCATCGAGTCGACATTGATACAAATCGGATTAATGATGCTCTTTATATGGCTTTTATTCAAGGTTCAATTTTATTATGCCGCATTAATGTCGTTGACAGGTCATGTCGCTTACGGAGCGGTGCAATTTTTACTCTTGTTTGTCTACAACTTTGCCGGAATTTTTACTTTGGAAGATTTGGAGGCGTTAATATGGCCCTCGCACATTCTTCCGCTTTCTTCCAGTCTTATTTTTCTGATGATCAGCAGGCTGATCATCAAAAAAAATTGGGGTTTTTCATTCGTCCCCGACAGAGCCGATGAAGATTTAGAGCTGAAAACAAGAAAGATCACCGTAATTTTGGTATCTATTGCAATCTTAATTTTCATTTTAAGCAGTTTTCACCGAATCGGCATAACGTTGATCAGCAACATATATGTTTCCAGTCTCATTTACATAGCCGCTTTTGTCATTTTTCTGATTATTTCAATCAACAAGGAGCGAAAAAATGATTGAGGCAATCTCCAACAAGCTGGCAATCGCCATCAAATCCGCCAGCAAAAACGAGCAGGCAAGCGTAGCAGTGATTCGGTTTGGACTGATCTTGATCATCAACACCATCATTATCGTCATTTCATGCTTTGTTTTGGGGCTAATCCTGGGCAAGCTCGCCGAAGTCATGCTGGCTCTGCTTTCATTCGCGGCACTGCGCAGCGTATCCGGCGGATTTCACTTGAAGTCGAACATGGCATGCATCGTTCTTTCCGTATGCACGATGATCGCCATTCCCTTTGTTCCCTTGACCCGAACGATCAACTTATCGTTAACAGTTGCAAGTTTGTTGCTCATTCTGATATATGCCCCTTCCAATATCGAAAAACAGACCCGGGTCCCTGAGCGCTACTTCTTTGCATTTAAAATCATTTCGCTGCTGATCGCTTCAACCAACCTGTTCCTGCAGACCGACGTCATGGCATTGGCATTCTTCATTCAATCTTTAAGCCTGATCAGGAAAAGGAGGTGATACCATGAAAAAGAAGGTTGCGAATCTCCTCGTCACTTTCTTTACGCTGATTGCAACAGTTGCTGTAACCAGCGCATCCTACGTCGTTTGGCACCAACCCGAAGTGCCCAAGGAACTTTTGAAAAAATAAGCAAAAATTTAGCAGTTTCAGGTAGTTGACGTTTGCTGGAGTGAATTTGGCATGCAAATTCCAGTCGTTTGCAAAGACGATTCGGGAAATGAACCTTGCATCGTTCTTTTGGATATCAGCGAGATCCTGTACGTATCGAGAGACCATTCGGATCGCATCCATATTCATACCCGGGAAAGAACGTATTACAACCTTCATTCGTTGGACGATTTCGAACTGTTCCTGTCCAAGCACGATTTTTACCGAACGGACCGCGTTTGCATCGTCAACATGTCCAGCGTAAAAAAGATGGATGAGGATTTGGGTTTGGTTTTCTTCGAGGATCCGCCCCGCAAGCATGCCAAGTTCGCCACCGTCGCGTACAACAAACTGCGCAAAGTGCGCGACTGGATACAGAAACGCTCGTAACGCCTGAACCGCCAAACTTCCCGCGTCCGGATTTCCGGGCGCTTTTTTTTTGCATTCGGCGGAATTTAACGGGACTTTAGCGCCGTTCCTATACAATCGCATCCGGAGCCGCAGGGATGGCAACATCGGAACCGCAAGAGCCGGCAAGCGGCAAGGCCTGGCGTTGGCAACATTTACCGGCAGTTTTGGGAAGCAAATTATGGTACGATCGGGATCGCAGGCACCATATTTTAATAGAATCGGGAGGTAGATGATGATTCGCGTTTCCCTGTCGATATTGCTTGCCGTTTGTCTTGCGACCGCTCCGGTAATAACCGTTCCCGCAGCAGCCGCGGCCGAGCCGCAACAGGTTTGGACAGGCGAAATTGTTAGCACTGTAAATTTCAGGGACAAGCCTTCGCTGTCGGGCAACCGGATACGGTATCTGAAAAAGGGCGAAACCGTCGAAATCCTTCGCCAAGTGAACGATTACTGGCTGGAGGTGAAAGACGCCGCAGGCCGGATCGGTTACGTTTCCAGCCTGGAAAAATACATTCGGGTCCGGGCGAATCCGTCGCAACCTGCGGCAAATGCCGGAGCGATCGGCCGGATCGTAAGCACGGTGAATTTTCGCACCGGCCCGTCGACAAGCGCGGAGCGCATCCGCTACTTGAAGAAGGGCGAAACCGTCGCAATCCTCCGCAAAGTGAACGATTACTGGCTGGAGGTGAAAGACGCCGCAGGCCGGATCGGTTACGTCTCCAGCTTGGAAAAATACATACAAATCGAATCCGCGAATGCCGGTTTCGAGCCGAACGGCCAAATTATCGCGACGGTCAACTTCCGCACCGGCCCGTCGACCGATGCCAGCCCCATCCGCTACCTGAAGAAGGGCGAGCTGATCCAAATTACGGAGAAGGTCAACGCCTATTGGTACAAGGCATTCGACGCCAACGGCACCGCCGGATACGTGAGCTCGAATCCGAAATATGTGGAAACCTTCTTCGGCGAAGCCCCGGCCGGCGAGGAGCCCGTCTATGTGGACGAACCGAACGGCACCGTGGTCGCCACGGTCAGCTTCAGGACGGGACCTTCGACGTCCGCCGCCCGGATTCGCTATCTGCAGGCCGGCGAGCCGCTGTGGATCGTGGACAAGCCGAACGCCTACTGGTTCAAGGCGAAGGACAAAAACGGCGTGCTGGGCTACGTCAGCTCGAGCGCGCAATACGTCCGCTCCGGATTTTTGGAAACTTATAAGACGTTGGATCGCGCGACGATCGCGGAGAAAGTAATTCAAGCCGGCCTCAAATACCTCGGTACGCCGTACGAGTTCGGATCGAGCCGCAACGACACGACCACCTTCGATTGTTCCGATTTCGTCCGTCAAGCTTATCTCGACGGCATCGGCTACCGGCTGCCGGGCGATTCGCGCAGCCAGGGCGAACACGTCCTCAGCAGCGGCAATCCGATCGTCACCGACTGGCGG
>Ga0065720_1020342_pt1 | contig 15100 bp, 8 predicted proteins | sample Thericmetagenome_FD_59107 | JGI IMG/M metagenome (GOLD analysis project Ga0065720, IMG submission 59107) | Thermophilic microbial communities from the Joint Bioenergy Institute, California, USA of rice/straw/compost enrichment - eDNA_2 v2... | ecosystem: Engineered > Solid waste > Grass >... | reverse complement strand
AAGACCAAAAAAAAAAAAAAAACATCACAGAATCACTCGGTTATAAGGTTACACCCGCTCCATTATTATCAATGCGCGGGCTCTTGGATAGATCAGGCAGTTCGTAGCGTCTTTCCTTGGCCGCTGTGAACAGACAGAACAGGACAGATCGAAGCCTTGCTCCGGTGCACCTGCGAGATGGCCTCTGTTGTGTAGCGTATGTGCGGCGCCACAGTTGGAGTGCAGTCGGAAAGTTTAGTTGGGGACTGGGAAGGGGCCCATGAGGTAAGTAGGTAGGTAAGTAAGGGATACAATGTGAAGGAGTCTATGGCCCAGGACACGGTCGCTCTGGAACAGAGGAGCAATTCCCGTTAATATGAGGAGGGCTTGCCACTGACTGAGCTAGCCCAAGCCACCTCTTCATTACTCACGTGTGCCTCCACGTGTGATAGCATGAGAAACAAAGACAGCGTGCTCCCCATCCCCTGACACTCACATCTCATCCGAAGCAGAGCTGAAGCTGAACCCTCCTCACTCGTCACCATTGGAGGCAGGCCCAATGCTTCGACCGGTGCTTAGCCTTGTCTTGCCCATTACCTGCCGTGGCAACGGGAGGACCCGTGATGGTGGTCCTATGCTTTCCATCATTGGACAAAAAGCCTTCGAAAAAATCAATAGCGCCACCACAAGCAAAAAACCAATCCCCCGTGGCTGAGACATGCGCTTTCTGGCGTCCCATTGAAGCAGCGATAACTCCATAAGTACCTTATGGAGACGATCCGGGATAAAGCGGGGCTTGAGGGAGAGAAGTCCCAAAGCCCGGGTCAGGGACACGGACCTGAGATCTGCTGCACCTCAGCCAGGTTCCTGGTTACCTACCTTCTTACATATTGCTTATCCAGGGCCAGGGAAGGCAAGATGTTTCGAGAGTGCTTGAGTATGTGAGGGAGGGAATCCAGGAAGAGGGGACTCGAGTTGCATCATATTTCTTCCGAGGTGTGGGGGTACGGATGCTGGTCGGAAAGTTTTCCGATGAATGAGAGGACGAGATGATAGGGCTTGGGGAGTTTTCTCTTGTGGTCTTGGTTATAGTCAGCCGTTCAGTCAGCAGAGAAACATGTACTTTGTAAGTCGTATGGTCCTGGGAGTTTCTGAGAGAGTTTCTTGGTTGGAGTAGCTAGTCAGTTTGTGGAGTCGTGTGTTGAAGAACGGCCTCGGTTGAATCGGCTTTGTCCGAGGGAGATCTGATAGCTTCGCCCTCGTCGCTGCTGCAAGACAAAGCGGCAGCGTCTTGATGATGGCCATGTCGCCCGCAGATATTGCAGGGAAATGAGAAAAAGTTATGATAAATGCTGTTGCAATCTGTCAACTCAAGGAGACTTCCCCGACGACCCGCGGACTTGCTCAAGCAAGATCGGTGTGCAAGATCCTGCTGCTGAGAGCTACGGCGACCGTTCGCGCAGAAACTTTTGCTTCTTTTCGCAAACAAACAAGCAAGTCGGGATTGTTGGTTAACCTCAATGAGCTGTTAGTTCTCTGGCATGTGAGCTCACACCGAAAATCCATTCTAAACAGACGCGATGGTCTATCATATTTTTCGTCTTTTGTGAGAACCCGAAGACCATGGATTTTGAGGACGTCGATTGGAGGCCGAGGCATGGGGCTTGCCGCCGCGGGCTGGGAGAACACGCATTAGTTGGGTGGCCTAAAGTGTCCCGTAATGCACTGTCGATCACATCAGGAAGGCAGGCTGAGGCCTATGATGCGATGCCGGTGCGCGATCGGTTAGGATTCCCCGAGATGCATGCACAGGGAGTGGGCACGTCACTGTCGACGACAGCTTGGCTTGTCGTCTCGCAAACGGAGGTTGGCGTTGAGCGGCAAGAGGGTCGAGATGGAAACTCAACGCGGTTGACAAGCAAACTTAGAAAAAGACTGGACTTTTAAAACTCCCTCCCAGAAAAAAGCCAAAAAAATGTTAGGCATTCAGTGTCACCCACCCCCCCGGGCCTCTCCTTTTAACCACCAATCTCATCGATCTGGATCTCATTGCAACCTGATCTCGTCCACCTGGATCTCAGAGCTGCATCTTGCTCGAGCCTTGGACGACAAGCGACTGGTCAGCCGAGTGATGTCCAGCCCCGCAGTGCTCCTGCGGTGCCCACCTGGGTACTGTGTAGCCAAGCCTTTGTCTGCAAAGCACATGATTGGCTGGCACCCAGGCCAAGCCCTCCCTTCCTTCCCCAAATGGAAATCATGGCTGGGCTCTGTGAGTCTGGCAGCCGTTGACAGGCGGAAGAGCCGAGCTCGGCAAGATCAAGGGTGGGGGATAAACAGGGGTTAAAAACTTTGCCAAGCTGGGACCGGGGCAGGCAATGTGGGGGATGCGGCTGTCTGTAAGTTTGACTTTTCGACTTTGGCCTGATAAAGTCATGATCCAACTTTTGGACCCTTGCTGCCTGCATCCCCGACGTTTACTCTTGAGCTAAGAGTCAAAAAGTCCGGTGCTTTTCGTGCTCTGCGGGCGCGTTGACACCGTCGGAAGAAGGATATGCTCGCGCTCGCGGATCTCTCAGTCTTGGATCTGTCCAGACCACAGCGACGGCTTGCTTACCGTGTGTTTGTGTAATTGAGCTGTTGTGCACCTGTCAAAGCTCAAGACTCTAAAGAGCTCTAAACTCAAGCTGTTTGGGTCTGTCCGCGCTGGTAACCTTGCACAACGGCTCCAGGCGGCCGACCCGGCCATGGTGATGCGTCAAATGAGAGACATGAGAGACATTGCGAGGACAATGGCGTCGTACAGGGATGAGCTACTCTGCTGCGGCCGCGAGAGAGAGAGACGAGAAACAAAGAGCACGGCATTGACTCGACTCTGGCGATATGTCCGTTGCCTAATTCCAGTGTCTAGGTCGCGGCCTCTCCCTCGCTCTCTCAAAGCTCGTTACCCGGAGTCTGGATCACCTGCAGTTGCAGAAAATTCCTGCCAGTCGCAGGCCGCCGTGGGTGTTTCTGGCTGTGTCTGACTGTGCGCTAGTGTAAGTATGTAAGTATGTATGTATGTATGTATGTATCTATGGGGGTGTGTTGTGTGTGTTTGGGTGTGTGTGTGTGTCTAAGGTGTGTGGGTTAGAGGTAGAAACCTATCTCCCTGCTGGCCCCGGGCTCGGGGCTGTCCGTTTATTCTCTTCTCCTCTTGGCCTCTTCCCCATTCTGTCTGTCTGCTTTTGGGCTCGCTCACCTGCAGCTGTCACTGTTGATGCTGTCAGTTTTGCCCCAGTTGAAGCCATTGCCATTGCCATTGGCCAAGCACAGCCGCAGACCCATGGCCCGTGGCGATTTGTTGTTTTCGGACACAGTGCCGAGACGAGCAGTCGGTGTTCGATGTGTATAAGTCGGCAACTTCTCGCTGCCTGTTGGTTTTGACAGCTCCCCGCCCTTAGACCTACTTATTCGAGTCTGGTGCAGTCCCGTCCGGCTGGTATCCGCCGAGTTGACAACGCTTGTTTGCCTCAGCCTTTTCTTCAGACAATAGGATTGGCATATTGGGGCAAAAAATAATAGGGAAAAGGAAGGAGGTCGATCGGGGTGCTTTTGTTGTGTTTTGTTGACAGGAGTCTTTTTTGGGGCCCTCCTGCGGGCCGGCCTCGATTACACTCCTGCCGATACCCCGCGCATATATGGTTCAAGCATCAATTCCTCCATCTTTGCAGTCATTTTATTCAGTCAGCAAATGCACTTACTATTGTGAGGAATTCAATAATATTTCAACCTCCCAAAAATTTTCTTCGACTTTACCTACTTCAACTCCTTCAACGCTTGATCCTCCAAACACTCTCCACACTTCTCTCTTCTTTCCTTTTTGCGGCCGCACCACGAATCTTGCACTTATAGTTTCACTTCATACTTTGGATCCCGCCATCCGCCTGTCGTGGAATCGTTTCGTCCAACGCTTCGGCAATGCTTGTTGCTCTCTGTACCTGACGGGCTTTGTATTACCGAGCGGTTTCCACAAAGTCAAGAGTCGACAGTCGGCTTACTCAACAGACCCTCCCGAGTCTCTCCCCGGTGCCCACCACCTGTGTAAATCCCGTCGATCAGTTCGCCGTCCGATCTCTACACCACAAATTCTTCAACAGATCGATCTGCCAACCTCCAAGCCACAGGCGACCATTTCCGGTCGATCCTGAATCTCCTTCAATACATATCGTTGGCAATCGAGCAGTATTGGTATGTTCGTTTCACATCTTGGTTGTATGAGAATTAAGCTCACACTATGCCCATAGACTCAACCACAATGGCAGCAAGCCTGGAGAAGCTCGAGAAACAGCTCGACCGGCTGGAAAAGCTCTTCTCCAAGCGCAAAAAGTCGAAGCCCTCTCACGACCTCGGCCGCGCCGTGCCCGAGGCTGCTTCTTCAACCTGGTTCCAGCAAGAGGATGACGACGACGACCTCGTGCACTTCCCCCAACCGCCCTTTATCCGCCCTACTTCTTCGCGCATGGTCGCCCGTGATGAGCTCCTCATGGCGCCTCGCCTGACCCGTCGTGCTAGAAGCCTGCCCGAGTCACCGAGCACGCCGCGTCTTACTACTCCAACCAAGCCGGGCAGCAGCAGCACCCGGCTGGCCGACTCCCCTCAGTCTACCCGACCGGATCCCAAAACGCCAAAAAAGGGTCTTCTTCCTAAGTTAAGGCCTGATATTCCGCGTCGACCATCTTCGCTCTTCCTGGCGGCTGCTACCTTCGACATCCCCCCTGAGCTATTCGAGCTCAACTTTTCCAGTCCGACCGGCAGGACCGAGTACTCGCTCAGCAGCGGCAGATCTCCCGCTAAGTCGGCGTCTCCTGTTTCTGTCTCGCCTAAGTCGCAAGTCGAGAGGAAACGTCGGTCGTCGCACAACACTCTCGAGCAGCCCAAGGCCCATGAGGCACTTCAGGAGATGCTCAAGAATGAGAAGGAGACGCTCGGCGACGCGGTCCAGTCTCAGCGTGAGAGCCAGATCATTGTGCCAGCTGATGGGAGCGACGAGGCTGCGCCATTGTCGCCTCGGCTCGTCCCCCTGCCGATGCCGGGCCCGGAGGAAATTGAGTTCTTTGGTCTTGAGCAGACTCAAACTTCAACCACTCAAAACCAACACTCCACAAAGGGCACCGATCCAACAACACCCTCCAAGCCCGACTCCAACCCAGCCCAATCCCTCCACGAGCCCACCCTCGGCGAGTTCCTCGCCCTCAAAGACGAAGACATCGCCGACTCGCAGCCCGTCGCCACCACCCACACCAAGCCTCTGATGCCTCCTCCCCTGCGCATCTCTTCCAACTCCCAGAGCCCCGTGGTCTCAACACCTTCATCTCCCGTCTGCGAGTTCGAGCTGCTCACTCTCTGCCCTCCGCTCGCTAGCCGGCCTGCTGCGGCAGCGGCATTGGAGGCTGCGCGTATTGCGACAAAGTATGAGTTTGACCTGGTTTATGTGGTGAATCTTTGGCCAACAAATATCACCCGGTCTGGGCGGCGAAATAACTCCAATTCCAGCAACTCTCCGACCTCATCGCCTCTATCGGGTCCAAGCTCAGGAGATGACACCACCAACCCGACCAACACTACCCCTCAAAACACCGCTAGCAGTATGACCGGCCGCCTGCTAGCCGCGTACGGCCTCCCCTCCATCATGTGCCCCTTCCGCATCTCAGCCCCCGTTCACCAAAAGGTCTTGCGCACCAAGGGATGGCTCGAGTATCGCAGCGAGGGTGCGTCGCTGGATGAATTTGCCCGGGGTTACTCATGCTCCTTCTATACAGGGTACACACCCACCACTAACCCCCCCACTACAACTACGAAGTCCGAGGTCAGGGGGGGGCAGCAGCAGCAAGGGGGGAAGAAGGAGAGACGTATCCCCAACCGTGGCGTTGTCTTCGCTGCGTTCAGGTTGCCATATGAGGATGGGACCGTGAGATGCAGTGATGCTAGGGAGTTGGATGAGTTGCATCGCGATGCGGAGAGGTTGGTGGATATGGTGTTGGACGGGCAGTTAACTAAAAGACAGGTGGCAATGAAGAAGTCCAGGCAGGCAGCGATGCAGCAAGGTCAAAACCAGAGCCAGGAACAGGGAGGTAAAGGGGTCATGAACTCCAAGCAGAAGCGCTCCTCCCCCGGCGGTCCCAGCAAGCCAATCACCCCGACAAAGAGTATGACTTCCCTGAAGGGGAATTTGAACCCATGCAGCGTCAGCACGACGCACTTCCCCTTCCCTCTCCCTCCGCATACAACTACAGCCCCTGCTACGACCATGCAATACGGGTATCACCACCCCGCGGCACAGCTCTCGGCCCCTGCACTAGCTCTTCCGTCATCTAGCTCTTCTATTTCGGGTTCGACAAATACGTCGTCGATGTATTCGGCGATTTCGACTTCGACTTCGTCTACTACCCCCTTGACTGCGCAGACGTCTGCTACGTCCCCGTCCCCGTCGTCGATTAGGTGTGTGGCGGGAGGGAATGTGGGACGGGGTGGTGTGAGGTCGGAGCAAGCGGCGGTATTAGCCATCTAAGTTGACAACTCTTCATTAGGAGCTTGACATCCCAGGAGGATCAACGGCCGGTTGGAGAGCTCATTTGGCTACTTACCTTCATACATAGGAACCCTTTATCTTGATGAGCGTTGAGAAAGCCAGGCTGGCGTTTGGAATACCCCCTTGGCTACGATGAGATACAGTGATGATATTGCTCGTCAACTCTCCAACCCATTCGCATCAGTTCAGTTGCCAAAGAAAAGTGGCTGAACAAACAACACCCTAAATACCCTAAAGAATCTTTGACCTGCGTTGCAAGCTGTTCGGTCGGATCTCTCAACACCAAGAGCATTTGCCTAACTTATCATCACTACACATCACAGGCAGGCAGCCATCATTCCACGTCTCACTTTTTTTTTCCCCCCTCACCCTCCTTTACTTTCCAATTCCTTTGATTGTTCTTTCACTTTCCAATTCATCACAACAGTCAAGTTTTCCCCAACAAAAAGTCATTGATTGATGCCACTCGTCTGAGTCTATGGATAAGTCTCATTTGCTCCTTTTTCTCTGAAGTTTTCAGGACACACACTACCACAGTCTACTGGAGTTCGGAGCACGGAATGGTGTAGCACAGTTCAGGACAGCTACTGGACGGCATGGAACGGTATGGAATGGGCTTGGTGCTGGTTCGGTGGATTTGCTAAATCTTTGGGACCTGAAAGAGGAGGAGGGTATCGGAGCTGGCTTCATATATTCCTCCCAATATTAGCCAAAATAACCTTGAATTCAGTTGTCGCTCGATTTCTCTCGTTTCCATTTTTCAATATCGTTTACTTTGTTTTTTTTTTTTTCCTCATCAGTAGCTAGATACCATTGCCAAAGAGCATTTCCCCCAACAACAAACAAGTATCCAGCCAGAAGTCGGTTAGAGTGGCAGCCATGGCCCTATGGAATGAGGAATGAGGATGGGAGAGTGGAATGTAGTATAACTTGACCTGACTGGCTGGCGAACGTTAGCCTCAGTGGTAGAGACAAAAAGACACGTAACGTAGTTGTACTACGATATGTTCAACCTTGGTGTAGCGGCATGCGGGTGTTTGGCGCCGTGATACCTCAGTGTATGCCTCATCGTCAACGCTATCACATTGTTACTCCCGGCCGTCTGTCTAACTCAGACTTCAAAAGCGTCATCAAGGTCACACACATCACACAACATCGATAATGATGCTTATAATCTCACCATAGTCTCTTAGAGTTTGGCTTTGAACTTTGTGCTCAGTAAGATCAACATAAAGTTACGTCTCACTTTCTACAGCACATAGTGTTACGTCCTATTAACAGACAGAGAAGGACACACTCCAGAACCGAAAACACAGCATCACACAATATGGGAACTGGTTCTCACAACCCCACTTGGTCCAAAATCCACAAAAAAAGCTACTTACCTTGCATGTACCCCTCAGCTTCTCGTTCCCTAAACGACCTAACCTTCATGCTACCACTGATATGATATGACAGACCTGCTGACATCGTGCATTGACAATATGGTATGGGGTGATGATGATAATATGCATTTTTTGCTCATACCTTAAAATACTTAAAACAACAAAAACCAGAACATATTCATTTATTGATTTCTCCCATGTGTGTTACCGCCCGACGACACAAAAGAGAAATTAAACAGAAACAGAAACCATCGAAAAAAAAAAAAGACAACAAAAAAGTTATTCACATACTCCTTCAGTCTATCTCTCCACCAAACAAAAATCTCCCAGAGAATACTCCCCTTAAAACCATGGTGAGGATGGATATTCACTTGAAACGGACGCCACCACCACGCAACCTACCGCCGGAAACCCTTGGTTTTCCTCTTTTTCTTTTTTCTCCGTGGGAGCTTGTTGTCCGGCAGGGGCTTATCATCCACTTGAGGATGACGGTGGGAACCCTTGGCGCGCGCTCGCTCCTCGCCTACACGGTCAGAACTAGCACGCGCCCTTTCATTTCGCATCGGGTTTGACAATGCGGCAGATGAGGTCGGAGCCGTCGACCGAGTCGCCCTCCTTGACCTGCAGCTGCGAGACGACACCGTTGTGTGGCGCCGAGATGACCATTTCCTGTACAAGTCAGCATCAGAACCTAACCTTATTCCTTGGGGGACAAAACATACCATCTTCATAGCGCTCAACACAGCCAGCGGATCGCCCTTCTTGACTTCGGAGCCATCCTTGACGCGCAGCTCGACCAGCACACCGGCCATCGGGGCGCCGACCTGACTGGAGTCGGTAGGATCAGCCTTGGGCCTGCTGACGTTCTCGACCGACGCCTTTTTGTCGTCGACAGTAACCTGGCGGACCTCGCCGTTCATCTCGTAGAACACCTCGCGCTGGCCGGTGTTCTCGGACAACGGGCCGACGGCCAGCAGCTTGAGGATGAGCACCTTGCCCTTCTCGAGCTCGACGTGGAACTCCTCGCCGATCTCGGGGCGCGACAGGAAGTACTTGGTGGGCAGGACCGACAGATCGCCGTACTTGGCGACGAACTTCTTGTAGTCCTCGAACACCTTAGGGTACATGATGTAGCTGGCCACATCGCACTCTGAGACGGGGCCGTACTTGCGGGTGAGCTCCTTGCGCACCTTGGCGAAGTCGACCGGCTCCAAGAAGAGACCAGGGCGCTTGTCGAGCTTGCGGCGGCCGCGCAGGGCGTTGGTGCGCAGCGGCTCAGGGAAACCGCCGTAGGGCTGGCCCATCATGCCCTCGAAGAACTCCAGCACCGAGCCAGGGAAGTCGAGTTCGCTGGCACGAGCCTTGACATCCTCTGGAGTAAGCTTGTTGGAGACCATGAACTGGGCAAGGTCGCCAACAACCTTGGAGGTAGGAGTGACCTTGACGATGTCGCCAAGGAGCTGGTTGGCTTGCTCGTAGGCCTTCTTGGTCTCTGCCCACTGGGAGCCGAGGCCGAGTTGAGAGGCCTGGAACATCATGTTGGTGAGCTGACCACCAGGAATCTCGTGCTCGTACACCTCCGGGTCGGGGCCGGTGAGGTGAGCTTCGAAAGGCGAGTACAGCAGGCGCAGCTGCGACCAGTAGCTATCCAGGGCGCGGACATGCTGGGGGTTGAGGCCAGGGGTCTTGTCGGTGCCGTCAAGGCAGGCCATGATGGCGTTGATGCTGGGCTGAGAGGTCATGCCGGACATGCTGTCGGTGGCGGCATCAACAACGTCGGCGCCGGCCATGATGCAGGCAACCATAGAAGCGACACCGGTACCGGCCGAGTCGTGGGTGTGGACGTGGATCGGCAGGTCAGGGTACTTCTTGCGGATGGAGCTGATGAGGATGGTGGCAGCTTGGGGCTTGAGGACGCCAGCCATATCTTTGATGCCGAGGACGTCGATGTCGAGGGCAACCAGCTTGTCAACGAGGTTCATGTAGTACTCCAGGTTGTACTTCTTCTTGGGGTTGAGCATGTCACCGCTGTAGCAGACGGTACCCTCGCAGACACCGCCAGCCTTCTGGACAGCCCGGATACCAACCTCGAGCTGATCAATGTCGTTCAGGGCATCGAAGACACGGAAGATATCGACGCCGTTCTTCTTGGCCTGGTCGACGAAGTGATCAATGGCGTTGTCAGGCAGTGAGGCATAGGCAACACCGTTGGCACCACGCAGGAGCATCTGGAAAGGAATGTTGGGAACCAACTTGCGCATCTTGCGAAGGCGGTCCCAAGGATCCTCGTAGAGGAAGCGCATGGCGACATCGAAGGTAGCGCCACCCCAGCACTCCAAGCTGTAGAGGTTGTGCAGAGCGTGGCTGGTCTCCTTAGCGATGTTCAGGATATCAATGGTACGCACACGCGTGGCCAGCAGAGACTGGTGGGCATCACGCCAGGTGGTATCCATGATGAGCGAGCCCTTGTAATTGCGGACAGCCTTGGCGAAGGCCTTGGGACCCTCCTCGAGGATGATCTGGCGCCAACCCTTGGTGCAGGGGACCGAGGTGTCGATCTTGTTGCCATCGTCATCGTACAGTGTCGGGATGACGATGTCGCCCTTGAACTTGGGCTCGCCAACCTGGCCCTTGATGCTGCTGCCGTTGACGGCAACGTCACCAAGATAGGCCAGCAGCTTCTGGGCACGGTTCTGGCTGCCAACCAGGTCGAAGAGCTCGGGAGTCTCATCGATGAAGGTGGTCCAGCACGAGCCGGCCTGGAAGGTCGGGTGAGTGAGCAGAGTGGTCAGGAAGCCAATGTTGGTCTTGACGCCGCGGATACGGAACTCGATCAGAGCACGCAGGGCCTTGCGGCGGGCAATCTCGAAGGTCGAGCCGTGGCAAGTGACCTTGACAAGCATGCTGTCGTAGTAGGGGGTGATGACAGCACCAGCGAAGCCGTTGCCACCATCCAGACGGACACCGTTACCACCAGCGGAGCGGTAGACCTCGATCTTGCCAGTGTCGGGCTGGAAGTTCTTGGCCGGGTCCTCGGTGGTGATACGGCACTGAATGGCGAAACCGCGGGTTGAAATACGATCCTGGGTCAGGCCAAGCTGTTCCAGAGTAGCGCCTGCAGCAATCTGGATCTGCGCAGCAACGATATCGATACCCGTGATCTCTTCGGTAATAGTGTGCTCGACCTGGATACGGGGGTTGATCTCGATGAAGTAGTAGCGGTTTTGTTGATCGACGAGGAACTCAGCGGTACCAGCGTTGCGGTAGTTGACCGACTTGGCCAGCTTGACGGCATCGTTCAAGATGGCATTGCGGACATGAGCCGGCAGGTCCTTGGCCGGAGCGATTTCGACGACCTTCTGGTGTCTTCGCTGGACGGAGCAGTCACGCTCGTAGAGATGGACAATGTTGCCCTGGTTGTCACCGAGGAGCTGGACCTCGATGTGCTTGGGTTTGTCGAGGAAGCGCTCGACGAAGACGGTGCCATTGCCGAAGGCGCTCTTGGCCTCGGAAGTGGCGCGCTCAAAGGCTTCCTTCAGGTCGGCCTCCTCGCGCACGACACGCATACCACGACCACCACCGCCGAAGGCAGCCTTGATGATGACCGGGAAGCCATATTTGTCAGTGAACTTCTTGACCTCCTCAAACGTGCCGACAGCGTCCTCGGTACCCGGGACGACCGGAACGCCACACTCGATGGCCAGTTTCCTGGCCGAGACCTTGTCGCCGAGCTTCTCAATGACCTCGGGTTGAGGGCCAATGAACTACAGCATGTTAGCGTGTCGTCTCCTGGTAGTAGGAACGGGATATGACTCACAATCAGGCCAGCCTTCTCGACGGCACGAGCGAAATCAGCGTTCTCGGACAGGAAACCGTAACCTTGACAGTGTCAGTGCGGAATGCCCTACGCATTGAGTGCGCAATTCAGGGTCTCGACGAACCGGGATGGATCATCTGAGCGCCATGCTCAACGGCAATCTTGATGATCTCGTCGCCAGCAAGGTAGGCGCCGACAGGAGTGTATTGGCCACGCTTGCCGATGACATAGGCCTCGTCGGCCTCTGTGTACATATATCAGTGAGCTATTCTCTCAAGGGACCTCGGAGTGCCTGGGTTTGGCGCATACTCTGCCTGTGCATAGAAAGACGGTCCTCATAGCTGCAAATTGTTAGCCGAGAAAGAAAGATAAGATAATCCCATGCGGAAGGGTCTAACCTGAAGACAGCAATAGTGTGAAGCGAAAGCTCGTGAGCCTAGATGATCATGATTAGACACTGTCCGATGGTCCTCCGATCCGGCGCAAATCTGGAGGTGACTCACAGTTCTGAAAATCTATGGAAAGCAAAGTCCGTGAGTATACCATCTCAAGGGTCAATGGGGGGGGAGTATCTGTCAATTCGATCGCAACATACACGAATAGCTGGAATCGAAGAGTCAGCAAGAAGCCCAGATCAGACCAAAGAGCGTAAAATATGGGCCCGGGTCATGACTTACGGATCTCTCCTCTGTTGGCCACTGCATGCGCGCAACAAAGTGCTTGTGTTAGCCATGTTCTCTCACGCAATTGGAAAGGACTGGGAGGCTGCAGAGGCTCGTCCGGTGTGCGACGTCACTCAGAGCGAGCGCCATCTGCAGTGACCAGCCATCGTCCCCAGGGACCGGGACTGGGAGCAATAGTGACGAACCCAGAATCTTGTTCACATGCATAATCGTCGAGTTGGCGCGAATGCGGTGCACCGTCTTCTCCTCCTTGGGCACCTCGCCGTCCTCGAAGACGTCCTCATACTTGCTTGCTGCTTTGTCGGCCGCCATGGTGAGGGTCGATTGCGTGCGCCGGGGGCGGTCAATTGCAGGGAGGAAGCTCAGGCGGGAGAAGGGGACGGGAAGGGAAGAGGGGAAAGGGGAAAAAAGAGACGGAGGATAAGTGCAGGGACAGGACCTGTGGATACTGGGCGGACAGCTAGCAGAGCGAGGTTATGTGGAGGGGGTTCAACTTTGAACTTTCACTGGGGCAGAGGGCCGAAGAGGGCAGAGAAAGAGGGTTGGCGGGCTGGTGGGGTAGCTATCAAATGCTTGCCCGCGCAGTCCGACTTGCGACTGGGACTGTCAAGTGTCAAGGATGACGGGATTGATGGTGACGGCGGGGTAGACGCGGCGGTGGGGTAACTGTAGTGTAGCGTATCTGGACAAGCACAGGTACTGTAGCGTAGCGGCGTAGCAGCGGAGTGCCCACCACTGCGAGGGTCTGCGACAGAGATGCTGCTTGTTGCTTGGGTGGAGCTCCGGCTATTATTATATAAAAAACCTTAGCTTGCAGCACGGCCGCCGGTCTCACAGCAATCACGTCCTGTTGGGAACTTGGCAGCGGCGAGCGGCGGGCGGTCCAAGACTCCAAGACTCCACGGCCTGCTTGGGGTCTTGGTTGTTTTTGGCGGAGGGCAACCATAAGCGACGGCACTGTTCAAGCCGAGGACGTCCAAGGTCCGATCTATGTGTTTCTTTGGAGCTTGTTGAGAATCAGACTGGTGGATGGCGACGGCCCTGGATGTTTGCTCCCAAGCACAAAGGGGACCCCTACCAACAGCCTCAACAACACTGTTTGGCCGTGAGTGAGGGGATTTTCTCCAAAGCACATGTTGTTGGGCTTCACATGTCTCACCGTCCCAGGTAATTGCACCACGGCAGTCGCTGTGAAGACTGACTGCCATATGGGAGGTCAGGTTGAAATGCGTAGAATTTGCTGATTAGTTTTCATCAACAGTCCCCAAACCCACCATCCCCATCAACTGAGCCCTCAAATACCAGCTACTATCAATTTCATGTTCCACAGGCAGCTGCAAACAGGGCAACCATCAGGAGATCCCTCACCCGTGTCCATGTCCATCCAGTCCGTGTCCGCAACCATGAGCTTATGTCGCCGATGAAGAATATTTGCAAGACACGCGAATCTTCCATATGGTGCTCATGGATGGCTGGATGTAAGTACTGCTGTGGCACTGCATCACGCTGCCTGTACCTGGTGATCCTAACAAAAAGATGAATGATCCTGCGCTGCAGCTGCGGACTGCGTTGCCAGTGGCCAATCTCGATTCCTCTTGATCGTGATTTGGCCCCTTGGCCCCGCTTGACACATGCCCTGGCTTTTTTTTTTTGATAGTGGGTTGCGGCTGCCTACGAGCCGGACAACACACAGCAGCAGGCAGTTTTGGAGCCTCGCAGAGAACAAGCTTCCATTTGCGATGCGCTGTTGGCCAATTGCAGGCCGGTGATCGGAGCCCCAGGAGCAACCACGAGCCGCCAGCCGCACATGCAGTCGTGATGGCCACGAGCTGGCAGCGAGGTGTGAGGTGTCCGCCAAAAAATCCCACCACCACCGCCCTCCGAGCCAAAGAGTGGGGTCAAGCGCAACCCTAGACTCGGTAACTTCGGCCGTGGGTTAGCCGTGGGGTTGATGGCCCATGATTGAACCCGTCGCTCGTCAGGGCCGCCAGCCGGCAGCCTAATCAAATTGCCCCGCGGCGCCTTGGTGCCATCGGTACCATCGTGGGATCTCTAAAGTGGAAATGGCGTTGCCCGAGCCGCTGTGAGACAAGCTTGTCGCGAGGGTTGTACATGGCCTTCGTTGCGAAAAAGTGGGATCAATGCGATCACGCCGCAACTTTGAACCTCTCCCTCTCTTTATGGTGGCTGGCCAACCAAAACGAGGACAATGTCTAAGTCGCTTTGCTAAACTCGTGACACTTTGAGGCTTGGAACCCCCAAATATCCCACGAACTGCCCGCAATTGCCATGAGGGGGGATAGCTCTGCCGCACGCAACCCCATGTACCTTTAGCTACTCTAAGCTCACCAGTCGCTTTCTGTACGTAAAGCCGTCGATATCCTCAACATATCCGACGGCGAAGTTGCACCCAGTACACTTTGTTGGATGCATTCCCCTTCGGTACTTGGTCTTGGTAACCAACCACCGCCCAGGCTGGCCCGCAGCCGGTCGCCGACACTCGGGACGGGGGGGGTCAGACTGGTCTTGGTTTTGCAGCGTCTCCTGACAATGGCCTGTTTTCCGGCATTTTCGTTCTAGCCGAGGATAAGTTGAGAAAGGGGCCGTTGATTTGCATCATCAACAGCCGTGAGCCCGCCGCCGCCCAGAGATCTCCGAGATCTCGGGT
>Ga0065720_1020341_pt1 | contig 15103 bp, 9 predicted proteins | sample Thericmetagenome_FD_59107 | JGI IMG/M metagenome (GOLD analysis project Ga0065720, IMG submission 59107) | Thermophilic microbial communities from the Joint Bioenergy Institute, California, USA of rice/straw/compost enrichment - eDNA_2 v2... | ecosystem: Engineered > Solid waste > Grass >... | reverse complement strand
GTCGGAGCCCAGTCGGGCGACCAGCCATCCGCCCCCGTCGGCCCGCCGCACCGCCTCCTCGCCGCGCAGTGCCTCGCTCAGCCGCTGGCCCACCCGCACGAGGAGCTCGTCCCCCGCCCGGTGACCCATCGTATTGTTGACAAGCCTGAACTCATCTATCCCAACGACCACGATCCCGGCCCGCCCGCCGACCCGGCGCGACTCGTCGACCGCCCGCTGGACGGCGCTGGCGAAGACGTCCTGGTTGGGCAGACCGGTGAGCGCGTCGGTGGTCGCCCGGCGGTACAGCTCGTCCTGCATGCGTCGGCTCTCGGTCACGTCCCGCAGCGTGACCACGACCCCGGTCACGGTGGGCTCGTCGCGCAGGTCCCGGCAGGTCGCCTCGACGACCGCCTCCCCCTCCGGTCGCCCGATGCGCCACACCGGCCCACCCGGGTCGCCCTCGCCGGCCCGGATCCGGGCCAGGCGCTCGCTGACCGCGGGCGCGCTCTCCTCGGCGACGAGATCCGGCAGCGACGCCCCCACCAGGTCGGTGGTTGGGAACAGCGTCATCGCCGACGGGCTCGCGTACCGGATCCGGTCGTCGACGTCGAGGATCAGGATGACGTCGGCCGCGTTGAGCACCAGGGTCCGGAAGTACGCCTCCCGGTTCCGCCTGTCGATCTCCGCGTTGAGCCAGACGCGTTGCAGGGTCAGCCCGGCCTGGTCGGCGAGCACCTGGGCGGCCTCCTGCAAGGTCACCAGGTACGGCTCCTCGGCCGCGATGTAGACCTGGCCGGCCACCTGGCCGCGCTGCCCGGGCACGTCACACCGCAACGTGACCTCGAAGGCCCCCAGATCCTCGGCCACGGCGGGCGGCAGGTCAGCCGTGTAGACCAGGGTGGGTCGCCGTTCCCCCGTGTCACCAAGCGTCGAGCCGTTCGGTCCGGCGCTGGACGGGGCCGCACGGTCGGGCGGCCCGGCGGTTGGCGGGGGCGTACGGTCAGGGCCGGACTCCGGCACCTCGGCCGGTTCGGCGAGATCGAGCACGACCCGGTACGGCTGGCCGGCCGGCAGCAGCCCGCCGACCGCCCGCACCAGCACCGAGGAGACATCCCCGACGTCGGTGCTCGGCAGCAACTGCGCGCCGGCCAGGCGCAGGGCCCGTTCCCGCAGCACCGACCGGCGCTGGCTGCGGGCCACGCGGGCCAGTCGGACCAGCACGAGGGTGGTGAGGATCGCCGAGAAGATCGCGATCGCCAGCCCGTCCTCGACCCCGCTGGTGAGCGCCTCCTGCGCCAGCATGGCCGGGGCCACGAGGCTGGAGAGAAAGGGCAGCAGCAGCCGGCGGGCCGACACGCCCTCCTTACGCTCGCGCAGCAGCTTCGGCTCGGTCAGTTCCCGCATCGACGGGTGCAGGGCGGCCAGCCCCCAGCAGAGATAGAACGCGACCCAGCCGAGGTCGACCGGCGTGCCCACCCGCCACGTGCCGTACAGCTGGATGATGCCGTACAGGACGTCGGAGACGAGCAGGCCGATGCCGCCGACGGCGAGCAGGCGCAACGCGACCGTGGAGCGCATCGACGCGATGAGGCTCGCGCCGGTGGCGAGCACGACCAGGTCGCCGAGCGGGTAGGAGACCGAGATGGCCTTCGCCAGCACGCTCAGCTCGGGGTCGGTGACGTACGGGACGATCAGCAGGACCCAGGACAGCAGCGCCACCGCGGTGGTCAGGGTGAGCGCGTCGAGCACCCCCTCGACGTCGCGGCGCACCACCCCGACGCGGTACAGCCCCACCAGGCCGGCGGCGATGAGCAGGTACATGAGCATGTACGACACGTCGGCGACCGACGGGAACGGGCTCACGTCGAGGTAGAGGAGCACCTCGGCCACGACGTCCCCCAAGGCCAGGCAGGCGACGGCCGCCACGAGGAGCAGCCACGGTCCGCGGTGGCGGGGGCGGTGACGGACGATCCCGGCGATCATGGCCGCGACGCTGGACACGCCGAGCAGCCCCCAGACCGCGGTGTGAACGGCGGGCACCGTCAGGCTCACCGCCGCCAGGATCGCGATCCAGCCGGACAGGCCGACGAGTCGTGCCCTATCCGACACGGTCCCCCTCAATCCCCACAAGATCCAGGCCCCGGGACGCCGGCGTCGAACCTCGCCCCCGGGACCCTGACGCACCGGTTCGGTTCGCCAGCCCGCCTCGACCTCGCCCAACGGCGAATCGTGCCGGGGCCAGCACCCTGCGCCGTGGGCCGTACCGGTCTCCCAGCCTAGGTGCCCGTTTCGTCGTATCTGGCCGTGACGAACGCGGGTTCGCCGGGCGAGTGACCGTCGACGGTCGACCGGGCGGCGGACGGCGGGCGCCTCCGACCGGCGGGCCCGATCGAAGGCTGGCCCGCGGCGGGTACCGTTGAGCGGTGCGCGACCCCTCCGTGTCCCGCGTCGCGGCGTCCCGGTTGTCGCCCGAGCGCCGGGCGGCCGACCTGGAGCGCCTGCGGCGGGAGACGTTCGACGTACTGATCATCGGCGGCGGCGTGACCGGCGCCGGCGCGGCCGTGGATGCCGCCTCCCGGGGACTGTCGGTCGCGCTGGTCGAGGCCCGCGACCTCGCCTCGGGCACCTCCTCACGCTCCAGCAAGCTGGTCCACGGCGGGCTGCGCTACCTGGAGCAACTCGACCTGGCGTTGGTGCACGAGGCGCTGCGGGAGCGCGGGTTGCTCGCGACCCGGCTGGCGCCCCACCTGGTCCGACCGGTGCCGTTCCTGCTTCCGCTACCCCGCGACGGGTGGCGGGGTGGCCTGCTGCGCGGGTACTACGGCGCCGGCGTGGCCATGTACGACGCGTTCGCCGGCGTCAACCCCCTCGTCCGGGGCATGCCGCTGCACCGGCACCTGACCACCGCGGGCGCGCGCCGCATCTTCCCGTCCCTGCGCGAGGACACGATCGGCGGCGCGATCCGGTACTTCGACGCCCAGGTCGACGACGCCCGCCTGGTGACCACCCTGGCCCGCACGGCCGCGAGCATGGGGGCCGCGGTGGTCACCTCGGTGCGGGCGCAGCGCATCCGGCGGGCGGCCCGCGAGGCGACCGGGGCTCACGTCATTGATGTGGAAAGCGGCGAAGAGTTCGATATTTCTGCTCGTACGGTCATCGCCGCCACCGGGGTGTGGAGCGACGACATCACCGACATGGTCGGGGTCGACGGCGGACCGTTCCGGCCCGGGCTGCGCGTCCGGGCGTCAAAGGGCGTACACCTCGTGGTGCCGCGCTCGGCCATCTCCGGCGAGGCGGGCCTGATCCTGCGCACGCCCACCTCGGTGCTGTTCGTGATCCCGTGGGGCGGACACTGGATCATCGGCACGACCGACACCGACTGGCGTCTGGATCGGGCGCACCCGGCCGCGACCGCGCGCGACATCGAGTACCTGCTCGGCCTGGTCAACGAGGTCCTCGACCGGCCACTCTCCACATCGGACATCGAGGGCGTCTACGCCGGACTGCGGCCGCTGCTGTCCGGAGAGGACGAATCCACCTCGGCGCTGTCCCGCCGGCACGCCGTGGTCGAACCCCTGCTCGGTCTGGTCCTCGTGGCCGGGGGCAAGCTCACCACCTACCGGGTCATGGCGGCCGACGTGGTGGACCGCGCGGTGCGTCGCCTGCGGGCCGGCATACCCCGCTCGCGCACCGACGAGCTGCCGCTGCTCGGCGCCGACGGGTACGCCCGGCTGCGCCGCGACCCGGCCGTCCTCGCCCTGCGCCACCGGGTGCCGGTCGACGTGGCCGAGCACCTGCTCGACCGGTACGGCTCGCTCGCCACCGACGTGCTGGACCTGATGGCCGAGCGGCCCGAGTTGATCCGGCCACTGGAGGGGGCGCCGTCGTATCTCGCGGTTGAGGTGGCGTACGCCGCCCGAGCCGAGGGAGCGCTGCACCTGGAGGACGTGCTGGCCCGGCGGACCCGCATCTCGTTCGAGACCGCGCACCGGGGTGTGGAGAGCGCCGTCGACGTGGCGGCTCTCATGGGCGCCGAGCTCGGGTGGGACGCCGACCGCCAGCGCACCGAGGTCGAGCTCTACCTCGCCCGGGTGGCGGCGGAGCGCGCGTCCCAGACCATGCCCGACGACGAGAGCGCCGAGGCGGTCCGGCTCGGTGCCCCGGACGTACGGACGATCCCCGCCGGCCGACCCTCCTCCATCCGGTGATTCTCATCGATTTCCCCCGCTGGCCGGCCCACGGTCGACTGTGGTCGCACCTGGTCAGCGACACGTCCCTGGCCGAACTGCACGCCTTCGCCGAGGCGCTCGGCGCCCCGCGCCGAGGATTCGACCGCGATCACTACGACATCCCGGCCGAGCGCTACCCCGTGGCGGTGTGGCTGGGGGCGCATCCGGTCTCCAGCCGCCAGATCGTTGCCGCGCTGTACCGGAACGGTCTGCGTCGCCCCAAGCACCTGGTGGCGCGCCGCCTGGCCGAGTCCGCCTGACCGCGGTAAGCCGGTCGGCGGCTCAGTGCGTCGGGACGGTGCGCAGGGTGGTCAGCTCGCGGGTGAGGTTGGTCCGGGCGGCGTCCTCCCACCGCTCCCGCAACGCCGGCACATGGAACAGGCTCGGCAGGCACAGCAGGTTGTGCAGCACGGACGCCCGTCCGGCGATGAACTGCGGTTCGCTCACGTGGGCGTACTCCCGTCGGACCGCGGCGGTGTAGGCGAGGTAGGCGTCGTGCGGGCTGGCGAGCACGGCCAGGTCCGCGTCGGTGAGCAACTCGCCGTTGCGGTCGCCCGGGGCCGGGTCGTGACCGGCGGTCAGCCGCACCAGCCGGGCCACCTCGGCCACCCGCTCGGACGGCACCCCGAGGCCCGGCAGGGTCGCCTCGGCGAGCAGGGCACTGGCCTCCTCGTTGTCCACCCGGTGCGGGTCGTAGACCGCGTCGTGGAACCAGGCGGCCAGCCGGACCGCGTCGGGATCAACCGCATGGCCGGCGTTCTCATCGATGACCCCGAGTACCACCGAGAGGTGGCTGGTGGTGTGGTAGTGACGGTGCGGTTCCCCCCACCGCCGCAGGAGGTCGGCGCCAACCCGCGCGGCGGGTTCGGCCGGAGCGGAGGCGGGTAGAGCCTGGCGCCACGACGTCAACAGGTCGGCCACGACTACCAGCATGCGCCCCGGAGCCCGAGTCTGGACACCCGGCGTTACCGGCATCACCGAGTCGGGTGTCAGTCCACGGTGGCCAATCACGTTGCCCTAGAGGTTCAGCGACGGACCGAGCACATCATCGGCATCGATGATGGTGTAGGCGTAACCCTGCTCGGCCAGGAACCGTTGCCGATGGGCGGCGTACTCCGTGTCGATGGTGTCCCGCGAGACGACGGTATAGAAGTGGGCCCGGCGACCATCCGCCTTCGGGCGCAGCACCCGGCCGAGGCGCTGCGCCTCCTCCTGCCGGGAGCCGAAGGTGCCGGACACCTGGATCGCCACCGCGGCCTCGGGCAGATCGATCGAGAAGTTGCCCACCTTGGAAATGACGAGTATCGACACCTCCCCGGCCCGGAACGCGTCGAAAAGCCGCTCCCGCTGCTTGGTCGGGGTCGTGCCCTGGATGACCGGCGCATCGAGGTACTCCCCCAGACGCTGGAGCTGGTCGATATATGCACCGATCACGAGGATCTGCTCGCCCTGGTGCCGCTCGACCAGCTTGCGGACCACCGGCAGCTTGGTGCGCGCGGTGGCGGCGAACCGGTACCGCTCCTCCGCCTCGGCCGTGGCGTACGCCATCCGTTCGGCGTCGGTGAGCGTGACCCGGACCTCGATGCACTCGGCCGGCGCGATCCAGCCCTGCGCCTCGATGTCCTTCCAGGGAGCGTCGTAGCGCTTCGGCCCGATGAGCGAGAAGACGTCGCCCTCCCGGCCGTCCTCGCGCACCAGCGTGGCGGTCAGCCCGAGGCGGCGACGCGCCTGCAGATCGGCGGTGAACCGGAAGATCGGCGCGGGCAGCAGGTGCACCTCGTCGTAGATGACCAGACCCCAGTCCCGGGCATTGAACAGATCGAGATGGGTAAAGTTGCCGCCCCGCCGCGTGGTGAGCACCTGGTAGGTGGCGATGGTGACCGGGCGGATCTCCTTCTTCTCGCCCGAGTACTCGCCGATCTCACGCTCGGTGAGCGACGTACGCGCCAGCAGCTCCCGCTTCCACTGCCGCCCAGCCACGGTGTTGGTTACGAGGATCAATGTCGTCGCCGAGGCCTGGGCCATCGCGGCGGCGCCCACGAGCGTCTTGCCGGCGCCGCACGGCAGCACCACCACGCCCGAGCCGCCGGCCCAGAAGTGCTCGACCGCCTGCCGCTGGTACGGACGCAGCGTCCACCCGTCCTCGGTGAGCCTGATGGGGTGGGCCTCCCCGTCGACGTACCCGGCCAGGTCCTCGGCCGGCCAGCCGAGCTTGAGCAACGCCTGCTTGAGCCGGCCCCGCTCCGACGGATGCACGGCGATCGTGTCCTCGTCGATGCGCGCGCCCAGGAAGTCGGCCACCTTCTTCGACTTCGCCACCTCGACCAGGACCGCCCGGTCGGTGGCGCGCAGCACCAAGCCGTGCGCGGGGTCGTTGATGAGCTGCAGGCGCCCGTACCGATCCATCGTCTCGGCCACGTCGACCAGCAGGGCGTGCGGCGGTGGGTAACGGGAGAAGCGCAGCAGCGCGTCGACGACCGTCTCCGCGTCGTATCCGGCCGCCCGCGCATTCCACAGCCCCAGCGGCGTCAGCCGGTAGGTGTGCACATGCTCCGGCGAGCGTTCCAGCTCCGCGAACGGCGCGATCGCCATGCGGCACGCCTGCGCGTCGGGGTGGTTGACCTCCAGCAACAGCGTCTTGTCCGACTGGACGATCAGTGGTCCGTCACCCACGTACGCCTCCCTGGCTCTCGCCGCTCCGGCCGACGTCCAAGTGTGCCTCGGCCCCCCGACAGCGCACGGCCCGCAACGCACAACCAGGCGCCGGGTAGAACCGGGTGACTGGGGATACTAGGGGCATACCGGCCGAGACTGGGGCCGGGCGAGGACTCGGGCCGGCGGTGACGCCCGCTCTCCCCCGTTTGGCAACGACCGGAGCGCGCGCCCCGCCGAACGCCGAGGCGTGGGGGCGGCTGCCGGCACCGGGCAGAGTTGATCCCCCGAAGGTAAAGACGCTCGAGGACCCCCAATCGGTTGCACCCAGACTCGCAAACGGTTTCGAGCCCAGCGGTCGCCGTGATCGGCCCGAACGGTCCGGTGCCCACCACGCCGGACGCGTCGGGGTTCCGAGAAACCCGGGGTTCCGGGACGATGGAGACGGCGTCGGGTCCGGCAGGATAGGGACCAGCGTCCTGTCCGAGGGGATATAGCCATGGGTGCGGATGGAACGGGAAACGCCGAGACCCGCATGCTCGTGATCGGTGGCTGCGTCCTGTCCTTGCTCGGCGTCGGGTGGTTCGTGCTCTCCCACGTCGTGATGAAGACCCCGGCCGTGGACGCCGTGGTCGAGGCGCTCGGCGTCATGCTGGCGCTCCTGGTGGTGGCGTCGGTGGTCGGCTCGGTGACCCGCGCCCACCGCGACCGCGGACGGGTCGACGACCAGTAACGCAGCCACCAGTCACCGACCCGCGGGGCCGGGACGAGCCGATCGAGGCGTCGGGCCGGCTCAGGTGTCGAGGGCGGCCGCGGTGATCCGGTGCAGGGCGAAGGTGTGGCGGGTCTGACTGCGGTCATCCTCCGCGTGCAGGAAACCGCCGCCCATCGAGACCGGCCGGACCAGCCGCGATCCCGTGCTGCCGTGGGCGTCGACGTAGCCGACCCAGACCCGCTTCTTCTCGGTGATCCCCTGCCGGAGCACCGCGAGGGCCTGGGCGTGCGCCTGGCTGGCGCTGATCGGCGTGCCGTTCTCATCGACCAGTGGCTTGGCCAGCGGGGACCGGCGCGCGGCCCGGGCGATGCGGTCGCCCCGCCGGATCTGCTCCACCACCGCGGCCAGGCGCGGGCCGGTCAGCCGCACCCGCTCGGGGTCGTCGAAGAAACCCAACCCGGCCAGACCGAGCGCCTCGCCCGCGGACCGGACGACGCCGGCCCGGTTCGCGGCGGGGCGGGTCACCACGACCGCGCCGGTGGCGTCCTCGGGCACGGGGGCGTAGCCGGCGTCGCGCAACGCCGCGAGCAGGCGGGCCGGGGTGTGCGGGGTCACGAGCACCGTGGGGGCGAGCCGGCGCAGGACGAGCGGCGCCAGCCGGCGGTCGGCGAGGACCTCGGCGATCAGGTTCTCGTCGTCGCCGCGCAGGTAGGCGCCCGCCGTCCCGACCCGCAGGCCACCGTGCCGCCGGGCCACGTCGTCGATGAGGTAGGTCAGCGTCTGCGGCACCGGGGTGCGCGAGCGGCGGCCGAACAGCGCGTGCAGGTCGGCTGCGGTGAAACCGGCGTCCAGCGCCCGGCGCACGCTCGTCGGGGTCACCCGGTACACCGTCGCCCCGCCGCGCGACTCGGCGTCGGCGACCGCCGCCAACTCGGCCGCCAGGGTCGGCTCGGGCGGCCCGGGGACGACGACGGTCAGGTCAGCCTGCACGAGCACGTGATCCACGGGGGCCGGGAGGAGCCGGTCCAGCGTGGCGACGAGCGCGTCGGCCTCGGCCCGGACCCCGAGCGGGTCATCGTCGTCGTCGGGCCGCTCGGTGAGCAGGATCCGGCCGTACGAGGTCAGGGCGTCGAGTCCGGTCACCCCGAGGGCGGCGGCCTCGCGCAGGGTGGCCCGGGCGTGATGCTCCATGACGCCCGAGCGCCGGTAGCGGCGGGGGTACCGCCAGGCCAACCGGGCCAGGATTGCGTCGACATCGACAGACACCGACTCGCCGGCGCTGGCGAGCACGTCCAGGACCGCCCGACGTACCGCCGGTGCGCTGGCCCGGGCCACCTCGGCGGACAGCGCCCCGATCACCTTGTCCCGGTCGTCCCGCTGCCCCACGAGCGACGGCGCCCGGGTCATGGACAGCCAGGTCCGGGCGATCAGGGCCCACTGCCGGGCGATCGGGGCCGTGCGCCAGGTGTCGTACGCCGGCGTCGGCAACCAGCGCTCGTCCGTCGGGTACTCGCCCTGGGGGCGCTCCGGACTCGGCGCGGCTGCGAGCAGCCCGGCCGCGTAGGCGACCTCGAGCAGCAGCGCGATCGTCGCCTCATCGATGCCGGTCTCCTTGCCCAGGCGGCGCAGCTCCCGGACCCCGAGCCCACCCGTACGCAGCCGCGGCGTGCCCGCCTCCCCGAGCAGGGTGAGCAGGGTGTCGAGCTGCCGAACCGCCTCCATCGCCTGGCCGGCCCCGGCCGCGTCGGCGTTCGGGCGCGGCTGGCCGTCGAGCGGGGGTGGGCTCGGATGGAGCTGACCCAGCGGGCCGGTGTCACGCCGCAGCACGAGCCCGACCTCCCGGGGCAGCTCGACCAGGTCGGGGGCGAGCGGGACCAGCAGGCCGTGTTCCACCAACCACTGCACGGGACCGGCCAGGGGGGCCTGCGACGCGGCCTGGCCGAGGGGCGGCCCTTCCGCCAGCCGGTCGAGCACGGCCCGCGCCTCGGGCGGGGCGGCAAGCAGGGCGCGGCGCAGCCCGGCCGGGTCGGCGGCCAGCGCCACCGGATCGACCGGCGGTTCCGGGAGGCCGTCGGCACCGGCCTCGTCACCGGCGGCCCGGGACCGGGCGGGGCGTGGGCGCTCGCGGCGCCACCCGTCCGGCGACGAGGCCCAGGCCTCCTCCACCAGCTCGGCCGCGGGCCGGCCCAGCCCGGCCGGGTACGGACCCAGGAGCTCGTCGAGCACGCCGACGAGACACAGCTGGTTGTCGTCACCGTGCACGTACGGGCTGTAGACGAGCCGCAACTGGCGCAGCCGGTCCACGGCTTCGCGCACCCGGGCCGAGTCCACGCCGGCCGCGGCGGTGAGGGTGAGCAGCGTCTCGACCGACGCACACCCGTCCTCGCCGCGCACGTACCGCAGCCCGTCGAGCACCTCGAGCGTGAACCGGTCGAGCCCGTCCAGGGCGCGGGCCACCGAGACCCGGCTCTGCACCCGACCGGCCAGCTGGGAGATGTCGGCCGGCACCGGAACCGCGAGATCCGGACGAAGCTGCAACAACGCCCCAAGCTCGTCGTCGCTGGCGGCGCGCAGGTGGTCGGCGAGTGTGCTGGTCACGGGCAGGCCAAAGGTCGGCGAGGTGCTGTCATCGTCTGACCACGCTATCCCGTGTGTGGGGATACGCGGAAACGCTCCGCCGCTGTGCGAGACTGTGGCCGGCCTGACGCGGACGCGACAGCGAGGAGGACGCGATGTCAGAGACCGGCCGTGAGCCCGGCCGCCCGACACAGCGGACGAACAGCAGCCGGTCCAAGACGGTGAAGCCGGGCCGGCTGCCCGTCACCGAGTCAACCTCCGACCGGGCGGGGGCAAATTCCCCCTTCGGTGACGACATCACGTTCCCCCTGCCGGTGCACCAGCTCACGTACGAGCACCCGGGCCGCGGGTGACCGGTCATCCCGACCTGGACGCCGAGGTCGGCGTCCTCCCGTCGCAGTGGCTGCGCACCGCCCACGATCAGGGGATCATCGTCGGGCCCGCGCTGGAGGACGCGCAGATCCAACCGGCGAGCGTCGACCTGAGGCTGGGCGACTGGGCGTACCGGCTGCGCTGCAGCTTCCTGCCCGGCAACGAGTCGGTGGCCGAGCGGCTGCCCGCCTTCGAGATGGACCGCATCGACCTGCGGGACGGTGCGGTGCTGGAGCGCAACCGGCCGTACCTCATCCCGCTGTGCGAGTCGCTGGCCCTGCCGCCCGACATCTCGGGCCGGGCCAACCCGAAGAGCTCGACCGGACGCCTGGACATCTTCTGCCGGCTCATCACCGACCGCGGTCACGTCTTCGACCAGGTGGCCGCCGGTTACCACGGGCCGCTGTTCCTGGAGGTGGTCTCGCGGTCGTTCACCGTCCGCGTCCAGCGCGGGCTGGCCCTCAACCAGCTCCGCCTGGTACGCCGGCCGGCCGCCGGCTCGCCCGTCTCGGTGGCTGTCTCGGACGATGAGTTGCGCGCCTTCCACCGGACCAACCCACTGCTGTGGGTGGCGAGGGCTGGGGGCGACCCGGACCAGGTGCCGGCGCCGGAGGAACTGCCGGTCCAGGACGGGCTGTTCGTGAGCCTGGCTCTGGCCGAGGGCGAGGCTCCGGTGGGTTGGCGGGCGCGCAAGAACAGCCGCCTGCTCGACCTCACCATGGTGGGCGGGCACGACCCGGACGACTTCTGGGAGCCGGTCTACGCCGAACGGGGCGGCGGCGTGGTGCTGGAGCCGGAGGAGTTCTACCTGCTGCTCTCGCGGGAACGGGTCCGGGTGCCGCCCGAGCTCGCCGCCGAGATGACCGCCTACGACCCGACCAACGGAGAGTTGCGGGCCCACTACGCCGGTTTCTTCGATCCGGGCTTCGGCCACGGCCCCACGGTGCCGTCGGGCAGCCAGGCGGCGCTGGAGATCCGGGCGCACGACGTGGCGTTCATGGTGGCCGACGGGCAGCGGGTCTGCCGGCTCTCCTTCGAGCGCATGGCCCAGACGCCCGACGTCCTCTACGGCGCCACCGACTCCCATTACCAGTTCCAGACCGGCGCCCTCAGCAAGCATTTCCATTCCTAGTGATACGCTCGGCGCCGAGCCCCGACCGCCCGCCGGGTCACGATGCGATGGCTGTTCCGGTGGACGGCTTGACGAATAAATCGGGCGGTGGACAACCAGGCCGGCCAACTTGTCATGTTCTTCATCGTCCTCGCGGCCATCACCGTGCTCGTTGACGTCGCGATCAGCCGGAATCGGAAGAGGCATCGCGAAGTCCGACGTGAACTCGAGCGGATTCCCCGGGGCCATATTCGAGCCTGGCCACGGCAGCGACCTGGGCCCGAACGGAGAGACCCGGGGTGGGTACGTCCTCGACATCGGGCAGCTCGGTTTTCTCCCCGCTGGTTGGTACCGGGACAAGAAGCGCTCGCAGGTCACATATTCGCCGGGCCACGTCATGCGGATCATGCTCGACCCGGAACTGGCCGGGACACCCCGCCCGGACCTCATGTTCCCGGGACACCAATTCACCTACGAGCCGAATCCGGAACTCGGTTACGTCATCCCGAAACACCTGCGCGGAATCGACTACTACGTCGCGATCACCCACCCCTGGGCCGCGACGACGAACGAGGCGGACGAGGCGGAACTCAGCCGGCGGATGCAAGCCACGCAGGTGGGCGTGACGGCCGCCCACCTGGCGCGACTCCAACGCCAGTCGGACTCCCTTCTGATGCTGGCCGCCTACCTGGCCTGGTCCAACACATTCCGCTCGAACTGACCCGGCCCGGGTGGTGGCCACACCGAGACCGGCGCCGTCCGCGACCACGGCCACGTCACCACACTCGTCGGTGCGCAGGACGCGCAGGCCGGAGTCGGCCAGGTGGCGCAGCAGAGCGGGGTGGGGGTGACCGTACGGGTTGTCCGCGCCGACGCTGACCAGGGCGATGCGGGCGTCGGTGGCATCCAGCAGGGCTCTGTCCTGATAGGACGATCCGTGGTGGGCGACCTTCAGGACGTCGACCCGCAGCGACGACTCGCCGACATCGCGCAGAATCGCCTTCTGCTGCTCCACTTCCGCGTCCCCGAGCAGCAGGATCGACGTCCCGCGCACGTGCGCGAGCAGCACGAGGCTGTTGTTGTTCGGGTCGCTGCGGGTGCCGGTCAGCCGCCGGGTCGGGCCGAGCGCCTGCAGGTGTACGTCGCCGGCCGGAAACGTCCACCCGGGACCGACCTCGTACACGGGCACCCCCGCCGCGGTCGCGACCGTCTGCACCTCGGCCCGGCCGTACTCCGGCTCACCGAAGGTCGGCACCACCACGCCGCCCACTGCCCGCCCGCGCAGCACACCCCGAAGTCCGTCGACATGATCGGCGTGGAAGTGGGAGATGACGACGGCATCGACCGTCACGACCCGCAGGCGACGCAGACAGGCGTCCACCAACGCCGGGTCGGGACCGGTGTCGACGACGACCGCGCTCCCGTCGCCATCGACCAGCACGATCGCGTCGCCCTGACCCACGTCGCAGGCGACGACCACCGTCCCGGCCGGGGGCCAGCCGCCGGCGAGCCAGCGGACGGGCAGGGTGCCGGCCACCACGGCGAGCACCAGGGCGAGCACCGAGCGCCGCAGGCCCGGATGGCGCCAGGACAGCCACACCCCGACGACGATCGCGGCGAGCGAGAGGGCGCCGGGCCAGCCGTTGGCCCACTCCAGCGCGGCGGCCGGCGCGGCCGCCCCGACCGACGCCACCAGAACGAGCCACCGCGCCGGCCACGACGCCACCCAGGCGAGCGCACCCGCCAGGTCCGGTGACACCGGTGAGACGACCGCGGCCGCCACGCCGAAGACCGTCACCGGGGCGACGGCCGGCGCGGCGAGCAGGTTGGCCGGCAGCGCGACCAGGCTCACCTGGCCGGACAGCCCGGCGATCACCGGTGCGCAGACCACCTGCGCGGCCGCCGGCACGGCCAGGGCCTCGGCGAGACCGGGCGGTGCCCCGGCGGCGCGCAGCCGGTCCCGCCAGCCCGGCGCCAGCATCACCAGCGCGCCGGTCGCGAGCACCGACAGCAGGAAGCCCGCGCTCACCGCCAGCGCAGGGTCGAGCAGGAGCGACACGATCACGGCGGTGGCCAGCGCCGACGTGGCGACCCGGGAGCGTCCGACCAGCAGGGCGAGCAGGCCGACCGCCCCCATGGCCGCGGCCCGGAGCACGCTCGGGGACGGCCGGACCAGGATCACGAACCCGACCAGGGCCAGCGCGGCCACGGCGACGGCCAGCCACGGCCCGGCCCGTAGCCACCGCGCCACCAGCAGCACGAAGCCGACAACGATCGTGATATTTGCCCCGCTCACCGCCATGAGGTGGGTGAGGCCGGTGGCCCGGAACTCCTCCTCCAGCCCGGGATCCAGTCCACTGGTGTCCCCGATGGCCAGCGCGGGCACGAGCGAGCCCGGCTGGGGCGGGAGCCCCGCAGTGGCCTCGCGCAGCCCGGCCCGCAGTCCGCCCGCGGCGTGCTGCACCCACGGGGGAGCCCCCACCGGCACCGGCGGGCCGGGGGCGGAGAGGATCGCCGCCGTCAGGTCGCCGCCGCGCGGCGGTCCGAGACGGCCGTGGGCGGCGACCCGCTGGCCCGGCAGGAGGTCCCGCCAGGCCGGATCACGGGTGAAGACCAGCACCCGGACGTCGAGGCCCAGCCGGGTGCCGTCCGGGGTGACGACCTCGGCCATCCGGGCCGGGACGAGCACCGTCTCCGACCAGCGCAGCGGACGGGGATCCCCGTCAACGACCAGCGCCGCGGCCACGGACGGATGCCGCCCGAGCAGCGCCCGCAGCTGCGGCGCGTCCCGCGCGACGGTCCGGGCCGCGGTGGCCGCGAACCCGCACACCAGGCCCAGCAGCACCGCCGCGACCGCCCACACGGCGACGTAGCGCCGGTGGCGGGCCTGGTACGCACGCCGGTGGCGGGCCCGATACCCGGGCCGCGCCGGACGCTGGCCCCGCTCGTCATGACGCCGGACATGATGGCGCCGGATGTGGTGGCGCCGGATGTGGTGGCGCCGGATGTGGTGGCGCCGGATGTGGTGGCCGGCCACCACGACGAGCGCGCCGGCCGCCGCGAGGAGCGCTCCGACCCAGGCCACCGTGGGGGCGACCCGCAGGCCGACCAGGCTGGCCGCCCAGACGCCGACGGCGAACCCGAACAGCCGCCGGTCCGAGCCGCCGCGGGCGGAACCACCGGGCACGGAACCACCGGGCGCGGAACCACTGGGCGCGGAACCACTGGGCACGGAACCACCGGGCACGGAACCACTGGGCGCAGGCCCACCCCACGGGGAGTCGGGCGCAAAGCCGGCGGGCGCAAAGACGCCGAGCGGGGGACCGCCCGGCGCGGGCGCGCCGGAACGGAAGCGGTTTGGGGCCCCGGGGGTGGCGCCGGCCGGGCCGCCAACAACGGGGGAGTCATGGCCCGGGCCGGCGCCGGTCATACCGTGACCCGGGGCTCCAGCTCGGCGAACGTCGC
>Ga0065720_1004243_pt1 | contig 15111 bp, 13 predicted proteins | sample Thericmetagenome_FD_59107 | JGI IMG/M metagenome (GOLD analysis project Ga0065720, IMG submission 59107) | Thermophilic microbial communities from the Joint Bioenergy Institute, California, USA of rice/straw/compost enrichment - eDNA_2 v2... | ecosystem: Engineered > Solid waste > Grass >... | reverse complement strand
GGCACGATCCTCTTCGTCGGCACCAAGAAGCAGGCCCAGGAGGCGATCGCCGAGCAGGCGTCCCGGGTCGGCATGCCGTACGTGAACCACCGCTGGCTGGGCGGGATGCTCACCAACTTCTCCACCGTGTTCAAGCGGCTGCAGCGTATGAAGGAGCTGGAGGCGCTCGAGCTGACCGGCATCCCTCAGGGCTACACGAAGAAGGAGACGCTGCAGCTGCAGCGGGAGAAGGCCAAGCTCACCAAGACGCTGGGTGGCCTGCGGGACATGACGCGCCTGCCGTCCGCCATCTGGGTGGTGGACACCAAGAAGGAGCACATTGCGGTGGACGAGGCCCGCAAGCTGGGCATCCCGGTCATCGCGGTGCTCGACACCAACTGCGACCCGGACGAGGTCGACTACCCGATTCCGGGTAACGACGACGCCATCCGCTCGGCCGCGCTGCTGACCCGGGTGGTCGCCGACGCGGTGGCCGAGGGCCTGATCGCCCGGTCGGGCAAGGCGAGCCGGGCCGGGGCCGACACGAAGCCGGAGCCGGGCCAGGTCGGCAGCGACGAGCCGCTGCCGGAGTGGGAGCGGGAGCTGCTCGAGGGCACGAAGGCGGAGGACGCCGCCGCCACCGCGGTCGAGGCCTGACCGGGGCGACCGAACCAGAAGACGACGAGTGGAAAGATAGAGACATGGCTGTTTCTGCGGCGGATGTCAAGCGGCTCCGGGACCTCACCGCGGCCGGGATGATGGACTGTAAGAAGGCGCTCGAGGAGGCCGAGGGCGACTTCGACAAGGCGGTCGAGATCCTGCGGATCAAGGGCGCCAAGGACGTGGGCAAGCGGGCCGGTCGTACGGCCGCCAACGGGGTGGTCGCGCACGCCGGCAACTCCCTGCTCGAGCTCAACTGCGAGACCGACTTCGTGGCCAAGGCCGAGGACTTCGTCGGTCTGGCCCAGCAGCTGGTCGAGTACGTCGACGCCAACAAGCCGGCCGACCTGGAGGCGCTGCTGGCCGCCACGCTGGCCGACGGTCGTACGGTCGCGCAGGCCGTGGAGGAGACCTCCGCCAAGATCGGCGAGAAGATCGTGGTGAACCGCTTCGCCACGGTGGACGGCACGCCGGCGGTCTACATGCACCGCAAGAGCCCCGACCTGCCGCCGCAGGTCGGCGTGGCGGTGCAGTACACGGCCAAGGGCGGCGACGCCGAGGCGGCGGCCCAGGCGGCCCGGGGCATCGCCATGCAGATCGCGGCGATGCGGCCGAGGTACCTGACCCGGGACGAGGTGCCCGAGGACGTGGTCGCCAGCGAGCGGCGCATCGCCGAGGAGACCGCGCGGGAGGAGGGCAAGCCCGAGGCCGCCCTGCCGAAGATCGTGGAGGGCCGGGTCAACGCCTTCTTCAAGGACTACGTGCTGGTCGAGCAGGCCTCGGTCACGGACAACAAGAAGACGGTCAAGCAGGTGCTCGACGAGGCTGGCATCGAGGTGACCCGGTTTGTCCGGTTCGAGGTCGGGCAGGCCTGACATATGCCACGAACGAGGGGGTCGTCCTATGGGGCGACCCCTTCAGCATGATGGTCCCGGCCGGCCGGGAGCGGTGACCTGGCTGGGCGGGACGCTCCTCGCTACGGTTTTCAGGGCTTCGGTTACTCAGGGTTACGGGCACGCTGGCGCTTGCTCCTCACACCGGCGGCTGCTCGCCGCGACGCCCCCGCCTGCGGGGACTCCGCGCCGCACCCGCGCTCCGGAGGGGGTTGAATGGACGCCATGACCACGGTGGCGGAACAGGCGGACGGGGTTCACCCGGGGCCGGAACGGGACAACGGGCGACGGGACCAGCCGTCGTCAGCCATCTCGGCCGGTCGTACGGCCGGGCGGCGTGTCGTACTCAAGCTGTCCGGGGAGTCGTTCGGGGGAGGCCGGGTCGGGGTTGACCCCGATACCGTGCAGTCCCTGGCCCGTCAGATCGCGACCGTGGTTCGCCGCGGCGTCCAGGTCGCCGTGGTGATCGGCGGGGGAAACTTCTTCCGGGGCGCTGAGCTGCAGGAGCGCGGGATGGACCGCGGCCGGGCCGACTACATGGGGATGCTCGGCACGGTCATGAACTGCCTGGCCCTGCAGGACTTCCTGGAGAAGCAGGGCATCGAGACCCGGGTGCAGACGGCCATCACGATGGCCCAGGTGGCCGAGCCGTACATTCCGCGCAAGGCGATCCGGCACCTGGAGAAGGGCCGGGTCGTGATCTTCGGAGCCGGCGCGGGCATGCCGTTCTTCACCACGGACACGGTCGCCGTCCAGCGGGCCCTCGAGATCCACGCCGACATCGTCCTTATGAGCAAGAACGGGGTCGATGGGGTGTACACCGCCGACCCGCGGACCGATCCCACCGCGCGCAAGCTCGACACGGTGACATTCGACGAGGCTCTGCGCCAGGGACTCAAGGTCGTGGACGCGGCCGCCTTCGGCCTGTGTCACGACAACAAGCTGCCGATGCTGGTCTTCGGCGCGGAGGGCGAGGACACGATCGCCCGGGCCGTCGTCGGTGACCCGATCGGCACGCTGATCACCGCCTGAGGCTCCGGCCGTACGGCACGACACTCAAGGCAGACCGGCGACAACCGAGCCAGACAGGCGACAAAGCAAGCCAGGCAGAGGCGACAAACCAAGCCAGGCAAGAGGCGACAAGTAAGCCAGGCAGAGGCGACAGTTGGCCCAGGCAGACTGTGCCCGCGAAGGAGGCGACGTACCCGTGATCGAGGAGACTCTCTTCGAAGCCGAGGAGAAGATGGAGCGGGCAATCGAGTTCGCCAAGGAGGAGCTGGCGACGATCCGGACCGGCCGGGCCACCCCCGCGATGTTCGGTCGGATCGTCATCGACTACTACGGCGTGCCCACCCCCATCCCCCAGATGGCTTCGATCAACATTCCGGAGCCTCGGATGGTTCTCATCAAGCCGCACGACCCGACGCAGCTGAAGGCGATGGAGAAGGCCATCCGCGACTCCGACCTGGGGGTCAACCCCAACAACGAGGGCAGCCAGCTGCGGATCATCCTGCCGCCCATGACCGAGGAGCGGCGGCGCGAGATGATCAAGGTAGCCCGGCACAAGGGCGAGGAGGCCAAGGTCGCCATCCGCAACGTGCGGCGCAAGGCGAAGGAGGAGCTCGACCGCCTCGTCAAGGACGGCTCGATCGGCGAGGACGAGGGTCGTCGGGCGGAGAAGGAGCTCGAGGACCTCACGCACCGGTTCGTCGCCAACGTCGACGAGCTGCTGCGGCACAAGGAGACGGAGCTGCTCGAGGTCTAGGGCTTGCTCCAGCGCACCGGAGGGGGCGTCCGTGCCGCTGCGTGGGATCACGCTGATCCCGCGCTGGGGTCGGCGTGGGAGGATAGGCGCACGTACGCAGACGGCACGGAAGGGTGTGACGTGATCGGTCCGAGCGCTCGGGTGGGTCGCTTGGCGTCGGGGCTGTTCGAGGTCTGATGGTCGCCCGCGACGATCCATACGAGCGGGACCCGTACGAGCGGGACGGGCCCCCTCGGGACGGGACCGACCCCCGGTCCGACCGCCCTCGCCGCGCCACCCGGCCCACCCGTCCGGCCTGGGACGCGATGACGTACGGCCGGCCGGACGACGTCCGGCCGCCGATCCGTACCTCGGGTTACTCGTCCCCGTACGGCCCGCCCGCACCCGAGCCTCCGTCCCGGCCCGGGGCGGCCTCGTACGACCGGCCGTCGCCGTACGACCGGGCACCCTCCTACGACCGGCCCTCCTACGAGACGCCATCGTCCTACGAACCGGCATCGTCCTACGAGGCGCCATCGTCCTACGAGCCGTCGTACGACCGGGAGACCGACTGGAGCAGCCGCTACGGGCCGCCGCCGACGCCCGGATCGGTCGCCCCACCGACCTACCCCGCTGCGCCGTATCCGGCCGCGACGTCTCCGGCGTCCACCTATCCGGCGTCGACGCTGTCGAGCCCGACAAGTCCGGACCCGACGAACCCGCGGCCCACGAACCCGGCCTCGGCGTATCCGGCGGCCACGCCGACGAACCCCGCCTCGCTGTATCCGGCGGCGACCGATACCCCGCTGCCGACACCGGAGAGCTTCGCGCCGGAGACGTACACCAGCTACCGCGCGTCCCCCACCGCGGCCGGGCCGTCGCTGGCGGACGCGCCCGAGCCCGTGTACGTCGCCTCCGGGCTCTCCCTTGACGAGCCGGCGCCTCCGAGCCGCCAGAACGGCGCTGACGCGCCGGACGGTCGGTCGCCGGCCTCGCCCGACGCCAGCGCCTACCCCGGCGGGGTGGACGAGCAGCCCCGCGACGAGCCCCCGCCGCCCAAGGGTGGCCGGAACCTGCCCGCGGCCATCGGCGTGGGCCTGGGCCTGGGCGCCGTGGCGCTCGGGTCGCTGTTCATCTGGCGGCCGGCCTTCCTCGGGCTCGTCGTGCTCGGGGTCAGCGTGGGGATCTGGGAGCTGGTCCGGGCGTTGCAGCGGACCGGGGCCAACCCGCCGCTGGTGCCCCTGATCGCCGGCGGCCTGCTCATGACCGGGCTGGCCTGGTGGGGCGGCACGGAAGCCCTCACGTTCGGCCTGGTCGTCACGCTCGTGGCGGTGATGGTCTGGCGGTTCGCCCACGGCACCGCCGGTTACGCGCTCGACGTGACCACGGCCTCCCTGATCGCCGTCTACGTGCCGTTCCTGGGCGGCTTCATGGCGATGCTGGCCCAGCCCGAGGACGGCCACCTGCGCGTGCTCGCCACCCTCATCGCGGTCGTGCTGACCGACACGGGCGGCTACGCCGTCGGGGTGAAGTTCGGCCGACACGCCATGGCGCCGGCCATCAGCCCGAAGAAGTCGTGGGAGGGCCTGGGCGGCTCGCTGGCCGCGGCCGCCGTGGGCAGCGCGATCGTGCTGTGGGTGATGTTCGACGTCGCCGTGTGGTGGGGGCTGCTGTTCGGGCTCGCGGTGGCGTTCGCCTCGGTCGTGGGCGACCTGGCCGAGTCGATGGTCAAGCGGGCCATCGGCATCAAGGACATGAGCTCCCTCCTGCCCGGACACGGCGGGGCCATGGACCGCCTGGACTCGATCCTCTTCGCCGCGCCCGTCGGCTACATATTCCTGTCGTTCCTGGTCCCGGTGGCCTGACCGAGTCTCGGCGGGCGAGGGCGGCCCGGGGGTCGGACCCGGGCGAGGGGCGATCGGCCGACCCGGTCAACCCGGCGGTTCGGGGTTTCCGACGGGTTTGGGCGGGTTGAACCGACACAGGGTGCTTGTGCGGATGCAAGGCATGCGAAGATGGTCGGCGTTATGCCCGCGACCGCCCTGCCCGTGCTCCCCTCCGAGGCTGTGACCCCGGCGGGGGCCGGCACGTCTTCCGAGGGCGCTGTCCGGGCTGGCCGCAGGCGGCCGGCCATGCCGCCGCGGCACCTGGCCGATCTCGACCTCGCTGGCCGGCGGGCCTGGCTGGCCGAGCTGGGGCACAAGGCGTTCCGGGCCGACCAGATCTCGCGGCACTACTTCGGCCGGCTCGTGCGTGACCCGGCCGCGATGACGGACATCCCCGGGGCCGACCGCGAGGGCCTGGCGGCCGCCGTGCTGCCCCCGCTGCTCACCCAGATCCGGGAACAGACCTGCGACGGCGGCGCCACTCGCAAGAGCCTGTGGCGGCTGCACGACGGCTCGCTGGTCGAGAGCGTGCTCATGGGCTACCCGGACCGGGTGACGGTGTGCGTGTCCAGCCAGGCCGGGTGCGGAATGGGCTGCCCGTTCTGCGCCACCGGGCAGGGCGGGCTGCGCCGTAACCTGTCGACCGCCGAGATCGTGGACCAGGTCGTGCGGTCCGCCGAGGTCGCCGCCAGCGGCGTGTTGTCATCCGGTTCGCCCGGCGCGGAGGGTGGCGCCAAGCGCGGCGCCCGGCCCTCGGTGCCGTCGCGGCTGTCCCACGTGGTCTTCATGGGGATGGGCGAGCCCCTGGCCAACTACGACCGGGTCGTGGCGGCGGTACGGCGGCTGATCGCGCCCGTGCCCGAGGGGCTCGGTCTGTCGGCCCGGCACCTCACGGTCTCCACCGTGGGGCTGGTTCCGGCCATCCGCCGCCTGGCGGAGGAGAACCTGCCTGTGACTCTTGCGCTTTCTCTGCATGCACCGGATGATGACCTCCGCGACGAACTGGTACCGGTCAACGAGCGTTGGAAGGTCGCCGAGGTGCTCCAGGCTGCGTGGGACTATGCCGCGCGCACGGGGCGGCGGGTGTCGATCGAGTACGCGCTCATTCGCGACGTGAACGACCAGCCCTGGCGCGCCGACCTGCTAGGTCGCCTGTTGGCCGGTAAGCTGGCCCACGTTAACCTGATCCCCCTCAATCCCACCCCTGGCTCGCGTTGGGACGCGAGCACCAAGCCGGTGGAGCGGGAGTTCGTCCGGCGGCTGCGCGCCGCTGGGGTGGCGACGACCGTTCGGGACACGCGAGGGCGGGAGATTGATGGTGCCTGTGGACAGCTCGCGGCCAGCGAGCCCAGCCAGCCGTCGGTTCCGTCGGCCGGTGAGGGGCCCCTCCGCGGGGTTGGGCCCGTGATTGATACTGGTGCTTCAGTGGCGCAAACGCGCAGCCTCGTGCAAGATCCTGTTGGCATCCCTGGCAAACTCGTGCAGTCTGGGTGGGCGGACTCACGGGGGCCGGGAGGAAAGGCGAAACGGTGACGAGTCACGGTCAACGGTTCCGGCGGCGTGCGCTGCGGCGCGGTTACAAGGTCGACGAGGTCGACGCGTTCCTGGACCGCGTCGAGGCGACACTGCAGGGTGAGCCGATCGGCGCGCCCGTGACCGCCCAGGAGGTCCACGACGTCGTGTTCCGCGTTCGGTTCGGCGGATACGACGAGTGGCAGGTCGACCTGCACCTGGACCGGCTTGAGCGGCAGCTCGCCGAGCTCGAGGAGCGCACGGGCGGTTTCGCCCGCCAAGGGGTTGCTCGGCCACCGCTGCGCGACGAGCCCGTGGAGATCCGGCGTTCGCCGATTCCCGGGCCGCCCATGCCGACCCGGCCGCTGACGCCGGTGCCGCAGATGGCCGGCCCGATGGCCGGTCCCGGCATGATGGCCCCGATGGCGCCGGCGCCCATGTCGGCCCCGCCCATGCGCCCCATGTCCGCGCCGCCCATGCGCCCGATGTCGGCCCCGCCCATGCGGCCCATGTCCGCGCCGCCCATGCGCCCGATGTCGGCCCCGCCGATGGGTGGCCGGCCCATGCCGCCGCCCCCGCCGATCGGCAACGGCTACCCGCGTCCGGACGACACCGACCACGGTGCGTACGGTGGCGAGTACGCTGGCCGCCGCGGTCGGGTCGACATGACCCACGAGATGCGGTTCGACGCGGGCGGCCCGGCCGGTGCCCCGACCGCGGGCCACGCCCCCGGCGCCGTACACCCGGCCGACGTCCAGCGCATCGACCAGCTGCGGCGCACCTTCACCGCCCGCCGGTTCGGCAGCGGCTACGACACGGTGCAGGTCAACCGGCTCTTCGACGCGATCATCGCGTCGCTGTCCGGTCGGTCGGGCATGCCGATCACCGAGGCCGAGCTCGACCCGAACCAGTTCAGCCTGGTGCCGGGCGGCTACTTCGAGGCCGAGGTCAACCAGGCCCTGCGTGAGGTTCGCGAGCTGGTTCGCCGGTAGTTGTCGTCTGGTCTTTCCCCGATGCCCCGGGCCGAGTCGGTCCGGGGCATCGGCGTTTCGTACGCCGTGAGTCCGGCCTGTCGTACGCCGTAGATCCGGCCGGAATCCGCCCCGATGCTCGGGGTGTTTGCCGTCTAGGTCCGGGTTCGCGACACATTACGACCTTGACGGCCCCCGTAGCCTGAGGACGGCCACGTTACACGGGGGTTTAGACGATGGCTTTCCGTAAGGATGTTGCGTATCTCGACGACTGTGTCCCGGCTCTGGTCGACCTCACGGCGCAGGAGTACCTGCGGGTCAGCCGCCTCGTCGACACGACCGAGCCGATCCTGACCGACGCACGCGCGACCCTGATCTGGGAGGCGTCGGCGCGGGACCTGTACGAGCAGCGGATGTCGCAGGCGCAGGACCTGCTGACGTCGCTGCGTTCGGCCTACTGGGTTTCGGGCCAGGCTCTGGCCGAGTACGAGCAGGCGTTGCGCGTGGCGAAGCGCTGGGTGGAGGAGGGCGACGCCTCCCAGCGCCGCCTGGCCGACCTCATCGCGCCGCTGACGCGCTGGCAGACGCCGAGATTCCATGAGTCCGAGCCGCTCGGGCAGTGGGAGGACCTGCGATCGACCACCGGGTTCTTCGACCGGATCGCGGAGTTCATGATCCGCGATGACGTCGAGCGGATCCGGGCCGAGGCGGACCGCCACTACTACGCCGCCGCCCACGCGTACGACCGGGCACTGCGGGTCGAGCGCCTGGCGGCGGACCGGTGCGTGGCGGGCCTGAAGGAGGCCGTCGCGCTGCTGCCGCACTTCGACGCCTCCGGGTATGTCGAGGGGGTCATTCGCGGGGCCCCGGGCATGTTCCGGGAGATCGATGAGGCGGCCCATCTGGGTCGAAGCCTGGTCCGGCTGCCGGGGCAGGGGCCGGTGCCCCGCGACTTCCCGGTCTTCCCCACGAACGGGGTCACCGAGCTGCACCAGCGAATCATCGATCTCTATGGGCCCAAGGACATCAACGGCGCCACCTGGGACACCCTGGACTGGCTGGGCTGGGAGGTCGGCGTCGGGGACGAGCACGAGGCCAAGCTGCAGTTCGTCCGCGACTACCGGTCGATCATCAATGTGGCGGCCTACCAGTACGGCATCCCGGCCGAGCTGCTGGCCGGGGTCGCGTACAAGGAGTTCGGCGGGAAGCCGATGTGGGTGGACGATGCCGCCGACTGGACCCGGCAGAACGTCCCCGGATGGGTGCGGGACGGAATACAGCACTGGGTGCCGGTGGGCGGTCCGCCCGACGACACCTCCTACGGACCGCTGGCGATCCAGGTCGACACGGCCGCTCGGGCGCTGGGGTACGACGCCGAGCACCTCACCGCCGCCCAGCGTGAGGCGATCATCGCCTCGTTGAAGGACCCGGAGCAGTGCATCGTGATCGCCGCGAAGGTGCTGCACGACGCCAAGCAGGCGACCGACTTCGCGCTGGTCGAGCCGGCCGACATGACCGAGGCCCAGATTCACCAGCTCGCCGCGGTGTACAACGGCGGGCCCCACTGGGCGGCCATCGAGCCCCAGGGGTACGCCGACGACCTGGTCAAGCACCTGGACGAGGTCAACGCCGCTCTGCACTGACGCGCGGCTCCGCGAACCCTACCGCCCTGTACTGACCTGACCGCCCTGTACTGACCTGCCGCTGGTCCTGGTTCTGTCGCTCGGTCGACCGTCAGTCGCTCACGCTGGCGGTCGGCCGCCGTCCCGCGGCGGGCCGGGCGGCTGGACCACGTCTATGTAATCAATTGACGTTCGTTGTGTCGTGGTAGTTACCTGTTTCCCTGGGGAGGGACCGTGGATCACATGTCTCTGGCTGGGTCGTCGCCGGTGACCGGAACGACCATCACCGTGTCGCCGGCCAGCATCAACGGCAACGCGCACACTCTCGTCGAGATCGCCGGGCTGTTGCAGGCGGGCCGACCCGACGAGGAGATCTCGACCCGGGCGGTCGAGCCCGCGGTCGGGCCGGACGTGGGCGCGTGGGTGCGTCAGTTCTCCCGGTACGGCCGGGACCAGTACCAGGATGCCGTGGCGTTGCTCGCCGCCCTGTCGACGAAGGTCGAAGCGGTGGCGTCCACGTACGCTGGCGCTGACGAGTACATGACGGACCTCATCGACGAGTTCCTCGGCCACTCCACCTACACGCCGCCCGCGGGTTCGTTCGACGCCTCGTCGGCGGGCTCCACCGACCGCGCGGCGGCCGGCGTTGAGGAGAGGTGACCATGGCTGTCGCACCGGAAGACGTGACACCGACCCGACGGGGCGCGCGCATCGCTACCCGGATCGTGCTCGGCATCCTCAACGGGGCGGGGGTGCTGGTGCTGCTCTTCGCCCTGTTGGTGCTGAGGTCCGATCCCTACGACCGGGACGCTCCGGCCGCCGCCGTTGCGGTGGTGCTCGTCGCGTTCGCGGTCGCGGCGCTCACGGCGCTGCTCACCGGGATCGCAGTGCTGGCCGAGTGGGTGGGCCGGCGGTGGCTCCTCGGGCCGGCCCTCATCACCGTGGTCGGGCTCGTCCTGTGCTTTGGCGGCGCGACCATCCAGCGGCTGGGCTAGCCGGTCAGCACCAACCAGACCATCGCCTGAACAAAAGGCGACTAATCGGGTGAAACCCCCCCAAATAGGAAAATTTGGAGCGGCCGTCCGGGGTTCTGCGGCGGGCCGACCATATCCTCGGTCGCCCGCCGTACCCCAGAGCCGCGGCGTAACCGGGCGGCCGGGCGCGACGAAGTGGCCCCGGCGTCACCAGACGGCTCGGCGTAACCAGGCGGCCCGGGTAACCAGGCGCGCGCCGTGGTCAGTTGCGCAGGCCGGCCTTGCGGAGGAAGAAGTCGGCGAAGATCGCGATCACGATGAGCGCGGCGATGCCGACCAGCCACACCTTCTCCACGCTGCCCTCGTGGTTGCCCACGAAGGCCATGAGCGGCAGCGCGACGGCCGTGAAGAGCGCGGCGAACAGGGTGAGCCGCCGGAACGGCGGGGGCTTGAGCTGGTCGGGTGCCACCACCGGTTCGTCGTGGCCGGCCTCGTGGTGCTCGACCTCGCCATGAGCGGTCGCGTGGCTCACCGCTCCCGTGCCCGGCTTCCTCTCGCCCGGCAGGCTCCGCTGCACTGCTGCCGGTGACTCGTTGCCTGCCACGTCTTTCCCTTCCCTTCGCGCGGTGATCTCGCGATTCAGTCTGGCACAGTCCGCATTCCCGGGGGTCGGGGTGGTCGTCCCGTAATGGCGTGGGCCGCGAGGCGGTCGCCCCGCGCGGTGGCTCCGGGTCGCGGGGCGACTGCCCCGAACGGGTGCCGTCGTGGGCGGTCACCCCCGGTTCCGCGGGCGCCTCCTCCCGCCGCCCGAGGATGGTCGTCCCGGGGCGGGCGGACGCCTGGGCCCACCCGGACCTGTGGGCCAGATTGTGTTGATAGTTTCGGGGCGTGCAGATCACGGGTACCGGTCACGCCAGCATGCGTATCGACACTCCGGCGGGGAGCATCCTCACCGACCCCTGGGTCAACCCGGCGTACTTCGCCTCGTGGTTCCCCTTCCCGGACAACTCCGAGCTCGACTGGGAGAGCCTCGGCAAGGTCGATTACCTGTACGTGAGCCACCTGCACCGCGATCACTTTGACCGCGAGCACCTCAAGCGGTTCGTCGACAAGAAGGCGACGGTGCTGCTGCCGGCGTTCCCGACCAGCGAGATGGAGGACGAGCTGCGGGAGGTCGGCTTCACGAAGTTCATCCGGACCGTCAGCAACGAGGTCGTCGAGCTCGACGGTGGGCTGAAGATCATGATCCAGGCCCTGACGTCGCCGACGGACGGGCCGATCGGTGACTCGTCGTTGTGGGTGGAGTACGACGGGATCCGCCTGCTCAACCAGAACGACGCCCGCCCGGCCGACCTGTCGGAGTTCGCCAAGCTCGGCCACGTGCACGCGCACATGCTGCAGTTCTCCGGGGCGATCTGGTACCCGATGGTGTACGAGCTGCCGGAGGCGGCGAAGCGGGCGTTCGGCAAGCAGAAGCGGGAGCGGCAGTTCGACCGCACCTGGCGCTACATCGATGATCTCAAGGCGAGCTGGGTCTTCCCGATCGCCGGCCCGCCGTGCTTCCTCGACGACGAGCTGTGGCAGTTCAACGACATCTTCGGCGACGAGGGCAACATCTTCCCCGACCAGTCGGTGTTCCTGCGGGAGTACCGCAAGCTGGGGCGGGACAACGCGGTGGTGCTGCTGCCGGGCTCGGTGGCCACGCTGACCGCGGACGACTGCACGGTCACGCACCCGGTGCCGGACCTGGACGAGTTCTTCGCCAACAAGGAGCAGTACCTGCGCGACTACCAGGCCCGCAAGCGTACGATCATCGATGCGGCCAAGGCGTCGTGGGGTAACCCGGAGATCGACGTGTTGGCCGAGCTCAAGCGGCGGATCGAGCCGCTGCTGGAAGAGTCGATCTACATGGCCCAGGGCGTGGGCGGTCCGGTCCGGTTCGACCTGCTCGAGGACGACAACCAGACCGTCAAGCAGTCCATCGTGATCGACTTCCCGGCCAAACAGGTGCGGCCGGCTGCGGACGAGAAGGTGCGCTACCGGTTCCGCACGCGACAGTCCCTTGTGGAGACTCTGCTCGCCTCGGGCGAGGTGGACTGGGTCAACTCGCTGTTCCTGTCGTGCCGGTTCTCGGCCGCGCGGATCGGCCAGTACAACGAGTACATCTACTCGTTCTTCAAGTGCCTGTCTGAAGAGCGCCTGCAGTACGCCGAGGGCTGGTACGACGAGCACGAGAAGGCCGTCGATGCCGAGGACATCACCCTGCGCGACCAGAACACCGGCGTCGAGTGGAACGTCCAGCGGCGCTGCCCGCACCTGAAGGCGGACCTGACCCGGTTCGGCCTCATCGAGGACGGCACCCTCACCTGCCAGCTGCACGGCTGGCGCTTCGACCTGGAGTCCGGCCGCTGCCTGACCAGCGTGGGCCGCACCCTCCGCGCCCGCCGCGCCGACCAGGCCGAGCCCGCCGCCGAAACCACCTCGACGACCTCCTGACCGAACGCGGGCAACGATCTGCTGACTGAGAGCCGGCGCCGAAAGGCGTCGGCTCCGTCATTTCCACGCAGGTTCTGCAGCGCGGAACTCGGGTTCATCCCGCTTTTTCGGCGGTCGCTGCCGTCGGGCCGTCCGCGGACGAGCGGACCGGGTCGGTGGATCGCTGCGTAACCTGGCTGTGCCGTCGGGCGTGTCATCGGATAGATGGCGGTCAGGAGAGCGATGACGGCATGAGTGCTGCTCAGCCCAGCGGCGGACGTCGCCACGCCTTTCGGGGGACGAACGCCGACTTGGACGAGGTGTACGAGGCGTACAGTACCCGGTTGGTCGCGCAGCTGTATGCGTACACCGGGGACTTGGCGCTTGCTGAGGACCTCGTCCAGGAGGCGTTCGTACGGGTGGTGCCGCGGTGGTCGAAGGTTTCGACCTATGACGATCCGGTCGGGTGGATCCGGCGGGTGGCGTGGAACCTGGCCACGTCGGACTGGCGGCGGGCGCGGCGGGTTCGCCGGTACGCGTCGGCGGTTCGTGAGGGGCATGGGCCTGCGCTGTCGCCGGATCGGGTGATGCTCGTGCGGGCTTTGCAAACCCTGCCGCCGGTGCAGCGTCGGGCCGTGGTCATGTTCTATTTGGCCGATATGTCGTTGGCCGACATCGCTGAGCTGGAACGGGTTTCGGAGAACACGATCAAACAGCGACTGCACCAGGGACGAGCCTCCCTCGCCGGCGTTCTCAGAAAACCGAGATCGGGGGTCGGCCATGCGTGAATCCGATGAGCTGGTCTCCGCATTTACCGAGTTGGAGACTTTCGTGCGCGAAACGAGTAGGCTGCCCGGGCTGGCGGCCGCCCGGTCGGAGGCGGACCGGCGCCGCCGCGGCCGCTTGGCGGTCTGGTCGGCGGCAGCCGCCGCCTTTCTGGTGCTGGCCGGCACGGCGGTCGTGGCTAACTGGCTCCCCCGAAGCGGCGACACGGGTCTCGAACCGTCGCCGTGGGTCACGGCGGAGCCGACGCCGTCGCCGTCAGGAACGCGCGGCCCGCTACCTATGGTTCTGCTGTCGGACATGACACCACCGGACCGGCTCCGTAACGCCAGCCTCGACGTCCCGGCCTTCGACTTCCCCGGATGCCCGAGCGGTCGCCTCCAGTTCGTCGACGCGTCCTTTGTTTCGCCGGACGGTGGCGTGCGGATGGAGTATGCGACCGTCGGTGATGTCGACAGTGACGGCCTCGATGACGTCGTTGTTGTGCTGAGGTGCACCCCCGCCGCTGGCGAGCATGGCATCTTCGGGACTCAGGCGGTCGCCTACTCCGGCCCGACGTTGACCCTGCTTGGCTCGATCCCGACCGGGGGCCTGACCGTGGTGCACAGCCTGCAGATGCGCCCCAACGCTGTCGTTGAGCTGGGCATGGTGCAGACCGGCCTTGACCCGGCCATCGTGTTGAGTCGCTACTGGTGGAGCGGCTCAGGGTTTGACCTGATTGAACGAATCGATGTCCTCGCCGACGACGCGCCGGCCGTGGCGGTGAGTGCGGAGCCTACGGCGGTTCAGCTTGTCCCGGGTGGACCAGCGGCGACGATCGTGGTGACGGTGCGCAGCGACGGCCCATATGGTCTTTCGTTGCCGTTCTCCATCGTCGGCCCCGCGCCGGTGACCGTCGAGGTCGAGGGATTGGCCGGTGTCGCGGCCGACGGCCGGCGCGATGTGGTGATTGTCGGCCCACCGAAAGAGGGCCGAGCGGTCACCATCACCCTGCGGATCGCTCTGCCGGCGGGCGCCACGTTACCCGCGGGCTCCACCGTTGTCGTGGCCGCCTACACGAGAGGTCTGCAGCACGCCACCGCCACGGTGGCGCTGCAGAGTTGAGCGGTCACTGGCTGTCACAGGTGACGCGAAGTAAGCCGCGGGCCGCGGTGAGTTACTGGTGGGCTGACCGTACGGTCGCGGCCAGCTTGTCCAGTGTGGATGGATCGACCTTGGGGTCGACCAGGGCCAGCACGTCGTCGGGACCGATCCGGCGGCAAACTGGAGGTCCCGGTGCGAGCAGTCGCAGTCCAGGCCCGCCTTGCGGGCCGGGCCGGACGGTGAGTTGGTGCGTAACCTGGCCGGGTCGCGCGGCGTGTCAGGGGCAGGTGGCGATCAGGAGAGCGATAACGGCATGAGTGCTGCTCAGCCCAGCGGCGGACGTCGCCACGCCTTTCGGGGGACGAACGCCGACCTGGACGAGGTGTACGAGGCGTACAGTACCCGGTTGGTCGCGCAGCTGTATGCGTACACCGGGGATTTGGCGCTTGCTGAGGACCTCGTCCAGGAGGCGTTCGTACGGGTGGTGCCGCGGTGGTCGAAGGTTTCGACCTATGACGATCCGGTCGGG
>Ga0065720_1020340_pt1 | contig 15115 bp, 21 predicted proteins | sample Thericmetagenome_FD_59107 | JGI IMG/M metagenome (GOLD analysis project Ga0065720, IMG submission 59107) | Thermophilic microbial communities from the Joint Bioenergy Institute, California, USA of rice/straw/compost enrichment - eDNA_2 v2... | ecosystem: Engineered > Solid waste > Grass >... | reverse complement strand
AAAAAAAAAAAAAAAAAAAAAAGACCAACCTGAACGCGGAGCATTCCGTTAGGCGCACGAGACAAGGGTATGAGTACCAAGTTCGCGGCTTCGTGTCGAGAGAGCCTGCACGCATGGCCTGCGCAGCCGGCCGCGATCATCTTCGACCCCAGACCACCGGGTCGTTCCCTGGGGCTTGAGCCTGGCATGGCCAAGAACTTTGGAGCGCTCCGGTCCAATCCCAACAAATCAGATGCTTTCAATTTTTCGGTTGAGCGATCTGGAGTTCCCAAATGTCTGGGAAATTGCGCGTGGTTGGATGGATGGTGCTAGGGTTGCCTTTGGGAAAAAAGAAAAAAAAAAAAAAGAGTTAGCGCGCCACGCTCAAGACTTCCCGGAAAGTTTCCGCGGCCTGAAAGGGATTTCGCCTTCGACCAGCCGATCACCCTGGTAGTTTGATAAGATTTTCTAGCAATGAGAAAGATTTGCTTTGTTGATGAAGTTGAGGACAGGAAAATACAAGAAAAAAAGCCAAGATTATTTTTCCAGCAGCTCGCGGGTCATTTTCTTGGGTCGAATGACTTCTCCCACAACCGCGAACGCCCCAATCTCGTTCCCCTCTCGCTGGGATTGATCGCCGAAACTGCATGATAACCTTGTTTGCTACCCCTCCCGGCCAGGCTCCCGGAATCCCTTGTTTCTTTTGTGAGTGTTCTGTCCCATCACAAGACTCCTTGTCGTGAGGTTGGTGATGTGAGGGGAGGTAAGTATCACGGCGTGCAAGGGAGCTTCAGGTGGGCGGAGCCAGATATTCGACAGTCTCTTGCCGATGTTAGGGGCCGTTACGCGGGATGACCCTCAGTCATCTAACTAGATACAAACATTGTTGCATAAGCAACGTTTTGGAGTTGAATTAATAAAACGGGGCCTTGCCAGTCCGTCGAGGTGCAAGATCTCGAGTATGACACGTAGTTAGCAAAAACATGCTTCTCCAGCAAACGTATGGTTTGCAGGTCGTAGACAACAAAGGCTTTAAAGGCTCAAACCACCCGACCAACGAGCATGGCTCCCTCACGGCATCGGCGCGCCCGCGCTACGGCGCGGGCCGTTTGTTGGGGTGCGGACATGCTCGGACTGAAGACGTTAAGTCACAAGGCCTCGCTCTTTCGGCAAATGCGAGGAGAGAAAAATCTATCGATTTCATGCACTCAGTGACGGCGTTCGCCTTGCCTCGTGCAATTTGCAAATTCAAGCAAACAGCTGAAAGTTCAAGTCCCAAACGGCATGGTATGGGAAGTTCCAATCCAATGGATGGCGCATAGGTGTCGTGTCGCATTAACTTTCCACGCCGTTGCATTGCATGAGACTAATGCCCCTCCACTCAAGTGTTGAAGACCTATGTTGGAGGGGCACAGAGCAGCTGGTAAACGGTTAGCAGGAGTAGCATGCGGTTTCCTGTGGACACCACATGTTGACGGGGAGGCGGTTGTTTAATGATGTGTGACTCTGTTGGTATGAGAGTGTTTTAAGATTCAAAAGTTTGAGACTTCTATGGGGAAAAGGCCGTTCTGAGTACTCTATAGCGGTAGTCTGGAGCTCCTAGGCTCAGTGGGGCGCAGGAGAATGCGGGGTTGCCCGCCGGGACGGGCTCGCAGTGAGAACGCCAGATGATTAACTCATGACAGGCCCAAACTCAACGCGTATCAACTCATAAAACAATCTCTATTGATAAAAAGTGAGATCGCAGTTATACAGTTCGTTTCGATGTATTTCATCACCACGAATTTGGCTCACTTCGACGGTAAGGGCTGTAGACAACTGGAAAGCTGCTTTGGGAACGGCTTTGAGGGACTCGGACTGACTTCTTGCTATATCCCACAGTGAGATGCGTGAGATGAGATGAGATGAGATGAAAGACAAATATCAAATCAACTACTCTTGCACCACATCAGAAAAGATCAAGGAGAAGTAAAAGCTATGCTCATTTCGACGCCAACAGTACACTTCATCATGCTGCAGAAAGAAGTCATGTAAATTTACTTTTTACAATGTGAGGCCTCAGGAATTTCGCGAGCGGGCGGCCACGCTGTGGCTCCATCAGCGCTCATAGAGAATAGTAAGAGTCCGACATCCACATCCACGCCGCTGCACCTTGACGATTAGAATGGATTATACCAAGGGCTGCATGGGTTCTGCAGTCAAGTATGTGGTAAAATTGGAACATTATGCCTGAAGATGTGTTCCAGAGGCCGGGATTGAGTGCTTATCATTGTTGGGGCTGCAAGTGATGTGACTGGCCGCGTCACGGCCAACCCTTTCACAGGCAAAGGCTGGCTCTGTTGATTCTACCTGACTCCTGCCTTCCGCCGGAGAGCCTCTTGCTATTGTCGCGAGCTGCGCAATAACTGCAGCTATTCAACGAAGATCTGGATGGCCCCTCGCGCACGCATTGGCTATGGGAATAGCCTGCCAGTTGACATCGCATTGGCCATCTATTCAGGATTTTCTAGCATACAAACAGACTTCGCATCGCACATCCGATTGCACCCCGCACCGCATTTCTGGCAAAGCATCGCCTTCAACCATCTCACAAACCATTTCAAACCACTTACACCTCGCAACCTTACACTCTTTTCACACCAAATATCTACCCCGGTTCCAGCATTGGATTTCTGAGGCAGTTACCGATTCTCAGGGCTTTCCCGAGCCATCGTTGCCACCTCGCAGTCAACTCTTGCCTACCTCACTTTACATTTTCTATCCATCAACGTCCATCTTTCTGGTCTTCCAGCATCGCTGTCTAAGGCACCTGGTAGTATCGTCAATCACGTCGACGGGGTCTTTTCCAGCTTCGTCAGGGCTGAATCATCTCAATTGCCAATTCTTCACTCCCAAAAAAAAACGATCTCTTCCATCACTTCATAGGTAGGTCGTGCCCTCTGCCATCCCATTTTCCCCTGGATTTTGCCCCTATCTTTTTTGACTTACCAGACCCGTTTCATCCCTCTGATCCCTCTACCTCTGTAAACCACTTCCAATCTTTTTTTTCAATCTTCCTTCTTTTACATTTCTTGCCAAGTTGCCCTTCCCTGCCCTGTTTGTACTTTGCCCTCTCACACTTACAGTTGACTTGACTCACGGGTATCCCCTCCTCAGTCAACTCACAAACACACTCTCCATCGTCGCTGGTGACTAACACAGCTCAAGCTTCACTCAGTAAAATGGCTCGCACCGGCTTCATCGGCAAGGCTGCAGAATCCAAGGTTGTTCGTTGCGTTGGTGGCAACCACTGGGTGTACCTGACCGAGCTTTCCCACTCCCAGCGTCAAAAGTATCACAATCTCAAGAATGCGGGCCGGGCCACTCCTTGCAATGCTCAGATTTGCTGCCCTGAGCACGTCGACATGGTTGACGGCAACGGCAATATCCGTCCGAAGGATGGCGTCGAGTGCGACATCTGCCAACGTGTGCTGCCCCCTGATGCTTTCAGCAAGTCAACCTTTAGGAGCGGCCAGCCGGTAAGTTACGACTTCAGCCCTCTGACTTTTTCAAGATCTTGTGCTGACTCTACCTGTGTCGATTAGATTTGCAAGGGCTGCCGTTCTGATACTCAGATCCCCCTTGAGGCCGCCGCTGTAGTTGCCGACCATGATGAGCGCATGACCGAGGAACAATTTTACTACCGCAACAGATTCATCCTTGGTAGTAATGAAGTCTACGAGTTTGAGGACGAGGACGTTGTCCCTACTCTTCCAAAGCTTCCATTCTCGCACCCGGTAAGTTCTCCAGCCACGGCGTAGTTTTCTCAACAGAAATCGCTGACAGGCTTTCAGAAATACTTCCGTCGCTCTGAGAACAGCTTGCAGGATGCTTCTTGGGAGGAGACCGACAATTCCAACTCTCTTGGCGCGTCTTCTTCCAGCTCAGGCACTGACCTTTCCAGCCTTTGCTCCCCTGCCAATGGCGAGGCCGAAGCGGAGTTTAATCTGGCATCCTTCAAGGTCGACTTAGATCAGTTCATCCCGGAGCACCTGCGTAACGTCGCTGAGGAGCCGTACACCCCACCGCATTGGCTTCTTCCCAGCGAGTTTTTTCAAGTTACGACTGTGACCAAACGTACCGAGATCTGCTATCGCGTCAATCCCTGTTTTTCTGGCTTCGCCAATGGCCCTAATGGCATCCAGATCGGCGTCAATGAAGTGAACGATGATGATTGGGAGTCTCTCCCCGCCCCGGATTCCACCCTGAACGACAAAGACGGCGGTTGGGACGAGGATTACTACAACGTCGCTGATTCTTGGGATGCTCCTAACAATGCCGTCGACTCTTGGGATACCCCTCACAATGCTGCCGGTTCTTTGGATATGCCTAATAATGCCGCTGACTCCTGGGACGCACCCAATAATGCCCCCACTAACAACAACACAAGCAACAGCGCTTCTAATAACAACAATGTTTATGGCGAAAACCGCAACTACAATAGCCGCCGTGGCAACTCTCATCGTCGGAACAACTCCCACCGTCGTGACGAGTCCAGCAACCAGAATGTTCCTGCCTTGACTGCGGACCAGGCTGCAGAGCGGCCTGAGGAGACCAACACACGGCCATCTGGTAAGTCCCATACCACTCAGAACTCCGACAACTCTGCCATCAATGTAGTCACTGGCACTACCGGGACCAAGACCCCCTACAACCGGAACATGAACCGGGGTGTTGAGACTCGTCACTTCCGTCATAACCACTACTTTGCCCCCGGCCGTCAGTACAACAACAATGGCCACGTCAACAAAAACCATGGGAACAACGGCAAACATACTAGTAAGGGCAACCGTTCGGGCAACAATGGCGATAGTAACCGCCATGATGGCAATGGCAACCATCCTGAAAATAACAATGGCCATCGTGCCAACAGCAGCAACAGCAACAACCGGTTTGGTAATCATCATCGTCACAACAGCAATATTGGCCAAAACTCGTTCCAGCAGGGGAAAAAATGGCACAACTCCAACCGCCAGTCTAATGGCAACTCTAACGCCCACTCCAGCAACAACTACTTTTGCAACTCCAACGGCAACTCTGGCAGCAGGAGAAACAACAGGTGGGAAAAGGATGTAAGTCTCACAACTTCTCAATTCTTTTCCATTCCTTCTTAGTTTGATGTGTGTGCTAACCCAACCTCTCAACAGCCCGCCGGCACCCGCAAGACGGCTCACATCCTGCCCTTCTTTGCCAGCTACCGCGATCCTGGTTCGATGGCCAGGCAGTGAATTCAAAGTTACCTGCGCACAAAGATGCGGGTCTTAACCATGTTTTCAGAGTGTTTTACTTTGATTGAAAGTCATCGGTTGGTATTTCCAAACTCACATGCATCGAGGTTAACCCTCATAGAGATATCCTGTTATGTTTTCTTATCTCTTTCTCCTTCTGGGTATCAAAAATTTGTGTCAACTACAACCTCTTTTCGCTTCTCTTTGCCCCCATACCTTAAACATCTATCCCGCTTGCTTTCCCTCCTTCTTCCAAATTCCCTTTGCTAGCCAGCAGCAGATAGACACATCGAGTCTCCCGAGAAAACGGGGTCTCTGTCGGTAACTTTGATGAAAAAAAAAAAAATACCAAAACGACAACAAAAAAGTACAGGTTGTGTGTCAGTGAAAGAATATCAAAAACAAAGGGTAGAGGTGCTCGAGTTGCATCGACATGATGCAGAAAATCATGCAGCTGGCCATGGATTCTTGTGGCAGAGAAGACAGAATGATTGGCAGGCTTTATTTGGGAGCAGTTTTTCCCTCCTCTTTACTTATTGTTCACTTTACTACTTTTACTTGCTTGCTTTAATTACCTTGCTTTCGATGGATCTCCACGATCAGCACATCGATCAATCATTTGATCTCCTGTGTGTGACCTTACCTTCTCTCAACACCTGTCCCTCGACACAGTCGACACAGGTCGCTTACTTACCACCAGCTCGCAACAATCGATCAATTGATCATAGATGGATTTGCGGATCAGATAGGATGGACATGGACATAGGTTTCTACTCTGTGATGGAATGGGATAAGGGAAACATGAACTTAGAACCGACTTACGAGGGAGGAGTTTTTTTTTTTTTTCTTTTGGTGGAAGGGTGTTGGTGATTAAGGAAAAGGGATGGAAAGGATCGCTTTACTTTCGACGTTTGGGCCGCTTCACTTGTTTTGCTACGTAGCGTACTTGTCTACTAACATACTTGGGATCAACGGGCTCAAACGTACGTACTTACCTACCTGGGAATTGGTCGGTTATCACATACTTTCATGCTGTTCTGCCAAAGTACTGACATGCGTTCGTTCGCCCTGCTTTTAAGTCCGGTGCTTTTATGCTGTCTGCCACCATGAGTGAGTGATACCTGCTTTGTAGGCAGGCGTCAATCAATGCCCAACAACGATTTAGGCTCAAGGGCGTTGAGTTTATCTTAGATAATAGCAGTCCAGGTAGGCAATGAGTGCGGGTGGGGTTGCAGTCGGGGAAGAGAATGTAAGGCTTAGGGCTGATGTATGCAGTTCCTTGGCTTATTGCCCGGCATCACTGAGGAAAGTGAGGAGCAAAGGCGGAAGTTAATGTAGAGCTAGCTCAACATAGACGGAACACAAGTCAATGACAGGTACGAGATGGGATTTGGGAGGATAGGCATGTGAGCTTGAGCTTCAGTAATCTGTATCTTCCTTGTTCGCTCATCGCCCTCATCTTACTCCTCACTAAAGGAAGTCTGTTCCTATTGGGATATCGTAGTGTCACCAACCCTCCATAACCTGAGACATGGCTTGCGGGCAAAAACAAAATGGTCTAGAAGCTTTCTGGCTGGAATGAGACATGCATGTACTTGTATGTGCCTGCCCATCAACTTCGTGGACCCCATCGAAGAAGTGTATCCTTCCAGGGGCGTTATCACCTACCCGTCCATAACTTCGTCCTATCCGACCCAAGAAAGTCGTATAAGCAAGAGGTTTGGTTTCCCAATCTATTCTCGGTGTATGTTCTCTTGTGGGTTTCACCGGCGTCGCCTTCTCCTGGTTTCTGTGGGTGGTGCCTTATCTGTGAAGCTTTGTTAGGTCGTTGTGTACTTGGTTGATATCCTCCTAAGCCTGCACGGGAAAGGGTTGCCCTACTTACACAACATGAATTAGTCAAAGTCGTTTCTTGCGCAGAGGTTAAGAAGGAGTGGTGTGTGATAAGCTACATGCAGCATAGAGAACTGGGACATGGAGCTTAACCCAAGGTAGCTCGGTAGGTCTGTCGGTGAAGGCGAAGGCCAGATAGGAATGTCTTATGGCTATACTTAGCTCAGCAGTGCATTGATGAAGGGTAGTCCACGTGGGGGTGATCTACCTACCTCTACAACACTACTGCCTTCTATCTCCCTGACGGTTAGTCACGAGTTGAGGCACATGGCTTCCCACTCAGGGCAAACCCCCAACCCTCCAAACGAGGCTTTCATCCCGCCAAAGTCCAGTTGGCAAGTTAACAGTTGCTCTCTTTAAGTCGGATGTCTCGGGTATGTATCTCTGCGGCGCTCGTCAACATATTAGCTTCCCACCGGCCTAGCCACTCGTTCATGTTTCAGTGAGGGACGCTTCCGTTGATGCCAACTGGATGAGCAATGCCTTAACAGGATTGGCTGGGTACATTATCCGAACCTCCTGTTTCCCCGGAATGACTTGTAATGAGCCTCTGAATTCTCGAAGCCGAATCGCTGGGCGACTCAGATGTTGAGGTGTTTGGCTTTGGATCTAGCCTGTTAGAAAGAAGAGAGTGAGAACTGTGGGCCTATCGCCGTGTAAAGGCTTTCCGTTTGTTGGGTTTCTCCCGAGTTCCGCTACGCTTCTCCTTTTTGAGTTCCCTAGGGTCAAGGTCGGTGTTCCCTCGGCTACCGACCATCTGATTCGGCTGTCCGCCACACGTCAGTAAGTCAGGACTGAATTGTCTGCATCCCTTCTGTGCCCCAGCCTATGCGGGGCCCCGGCTGTTGGCTGCCGCCTGCCGCACTCCCTACCTCATCCGTACTTACCGGGCGGTGGCGCTCGGCAAGGTAGCCAGTGTCTCAAATACCGACGTATCCTCCGCCTCTGTAGCGGCCCAACCTCAGACTGACATTTCCCTGCCGGTATCCATCGCCGTTAAGACGTGTCCAGTCTGCGGGCAGCCGATTCTCCGATTCTCCAACCGGGAGAGCATTCGACGCATGTCGTCAGCCGTCCTGTCAAGGTGATTGGTGTAGGATGCACAAGTCACAGGTGTAACTCTCTCACAGAAAGTCTTGATCAGGAGAGGTCTTGGTAATGTCCGAAGCGAGAGAGTACAGCTAAGTTTTTAGCTTACAAGAAGATGGTGTGAATGATAGGTAATCTCCTTGCATCGCGATTTGGCAGAGGACGACGGAAACCGGGCGTCAGCAGGCCACTGTTGAGCCGGCTGGCTGCAATGGCTGTGTGTTGCCCTGCTTCCATGCCTCCTGACTGTTCAGTTAACTGCTGTAACACACAGAGCCTCCTCCTAACGCACGCAAATAGCATTCTGACTCCCTGTGACTGTTTTAGTCCCCCCCCCCCAACTCCAACTCCATCCTTGGAAGGGGACATACATACCCCTCCCACCATGGACTTGGGACATACCGGATCCGGTCCTTCTGTCAACGTCTTGCATCACATCTGTGCCACACAAAGGTCTCCAACTCACTCCGGGCGCCTTCACCAAGGCAGCTTGTGCCCCAGTCACACAACAGCAGCGTGTTGTGCATCAGCCAGATTCCGGGTGCCCGGGGCCCAATTATGGCATGTGTGATCTCTGTGCTGTGTTCGGCTTCCAGCCCGGTTTGGCGCTCGGTGAACGGGGCGTGACTGGACCGTGACGCCTGGGAAATTGAGAAAGGATTGGTTTGGAGACAATCCGTGCCGGCGGCTGATGGGGGATGTGAAGGACGGGGGACTACTTGGTCTTCCGACATCCATGCCCGGTTATCTATCAGGGAGTTAACCGGCGTTCTGGAAGGGGAAAAAAATAAGGGATGGCGTCATTGTAAGGGAGATTGATGCCCGACGGATGAATTTGGGGCGTTTTCTATCATCAGGCTCAAGAGTACCATGGATGGAGAGGAGGAATGTCGTCATGCAAGGCGGCCGGGACCATGTGGGTGGTGATGCTAACGGCAATTGCCCGCTCTGGGAATAGATACCTGTTGTTTTGTTGTTGTTGTCACTGCTGCTGCTGCGTCGCGTGCATGCATGATGGTAAAATGAGGCTCCTACGGATCTTGGGGTCGGGTATATCAACCGCGGCTTTCTGCAGCTGTATGGGTCTTTCTGTCTCCCGGTCGTCTGAACGGCACTGTCAGCATCTTTGCTTTCTTTTTGTTTCCTATATCTGTTCCCAACTGTTCGAACTTACCTCTCATGATGTCTGCCCTCCCACAACAAACCTGGTCCTGGCAGGAAGCGGCTCCTCCTCCCCCTCCCCCTCCTCCCCCTGGCGTCGCTGTCCAGGGGCCTTCCCCTCATCATTTCCGCCTGCCTACTGTTCCCCATGGCGCTCAAGCAAGACCAGTACCAGTAATCTGCAACCCTCCCTCTCCCCCACGACCAACCGTTTGTGATGAATCCGATGAGGAAGAGGATGTCGCGGATATGGAGGAGACCCCTTCTGAAGGAGAGCCAGATCATGAGGGAAGAAGAGCGAACGGCGCTGTGAGGGAGCCCCAACCTGTGATGATGAAGAGGGGGATCCCTCCTCAGGAACCGACACAGGTTAATGGTATAAGAAGTCCCCGTACGGTGGCCATGCAGAATGGTATGCTTCCATTCGCTCAACCTTCGCTTCCTCAGAAGACTCACAGAGACAGGACTCCCAACCCCCAGAGCAACACCCGCGGACCCCAGAGCCAACCCACAACACCATCCTTCAAGCCCATCAGCCCCAAGCCCCTCAGCTGCTCGCTTCCAACCGTCCCATCCTCACCCTCCGGGGCAGCAAAACCGCAGCTATTCTCTTCCCCAGCCCGTCAGTCCGGGGAATGTCTCCCCAAAAAGCCATCCAGCTATACAGTGGAGCAATTCTCAACCTCCAAGTGGTGCCTACAGACAGGGAGACGTCAGTACTAGCTCCATAGAGCTTTTTTGGGGCGTGCTTTTTGACCAGAATGATCGGCCTACTAAGCGGTGGGAGCAGGTCGCTTCGGGAATTGGGCAATATATTGTAAGCAATTGCCCCAGCGAATCCTGGCGATAATAGTCAAAGTAAACGAGTGCTTTACTTACTGATCTTCGACAGATGAATGAATTTTTGTCCCAGAGAACGGTCATCATAACCCCAGACAAGATGGCCGCTTTCTACTCCCACTGCAGACTTGACACTGAGCTCTTTCCCTACCTTGGTAGGTCCTTCCCTCAACGCTTTGACTCATCCCTCGATCCCCAACCTTAAGTAGTTGACTAATCGTCCGTTAGAAATCTTCCGTTCACCATCTTCAAACTTTCCCCTCGCCGACTTCTATTCCTATCTGCAAGTCGAATACTTTCTGGCCGCCGACCCTTCCCGGCCCGCATCTCGTCCTTCGATACCGGGCCTAACGCTTGCTGGCTTTGTGCGGTTTCTCACAATCGCCATGCAAGCTTATCCTGAAGACGAATTTCTCCGTCTCAACAAAATCGTGTCGTCCCTGCCAATCATGGTTGAGAACGCGCTTGACAAAAGGAAGGAACGAATCCCGAAGTCTGTGCCAAGACGCTTGCTGCCTTCTATGGGTGATGAAAGGGTTCGTGAACTGTGGAACTGTGCGTTTGAGAGGATAATTCAGGATTTAGGACTAAGGGCGCCCTCTCAGGAGAGAGTGAGGGGTACGAGGTTGGCCAGGGGGAAGAGGGAGAGGTCGAGGTCCCGATCCCGCTCACAGGAAAGGGAAAGGAGGGGCAGCGCAAGTGTGACTCCTTCAACAAACAGCAGCAGTGCTGCGTCATCAGCATCGCGAGACCGTTCGTCGTACCAAAGCAACGGCTCCGCAAGACGAGATCCCCTTTCCCAGGATGTCGCACGACAACGTCTTCATCCATCAACATCACCCCCCAGCCCTATGGCATCCTCCCCACGAACAATGCCATCAACTTCCGAACGGGACCGGTGCTCCGCTGGACCTCCCCAAGGAACAAGCCCAAAGCCTATCCTCAGACAATCTCCACGAGAACCAGCTTCACCAAATGGCACTGCTCCCCTTGCGCAAAAGCGGCATTCTGTGGCTGGGACCATGAGTTGTCCTGCTGGAAGCGGAGATCCAGCCAAGGAGAAAGACGGGAGATACGCCTCGTCGTCACACTACCGGGCTGGTGCTGATCGGTCCATGTCACAGCCTCGATCTCGGTCTTGGGGAAGTGAACAGGAGAGGGAGAGGGGGAGGTACTACAAGGATCAGGAGAGGAAGGTGGCGATCTATGAGAGCAGCACGCGAGTCAACCGGGATCGAGATCGTGAAAAGGAACGCAGAGAGCGAGATCGCCGCGAGCGCGAAAGGGAACGAGATCGAGAGCGTGAGAGAAGAGACCGAGAACAAAAAAGTGCCCGAGCCCGGGAACGAGAGAGATCTCGTCGCCGCTCAAGCTCTTGCTCCCGATCCTGCTCTTGCTCTCGATCCTGCTCCCGATCCTGCTCCCGCGAAAAAAGAGAAAAAGACCGGACCCGAACACAGTCCCGTCCCTCTTCATTCAAAGGGGAGCCGGAGCTAGTGCCAAAGAGGAGGACGACTACGCCTGTGGTGCATAACCACCACAGTGATAGAAGCAATTATCGTGATCGTGAGAGGGATAGGGATCGGGACAGGGAGGATAGGGAGAGGAGGAAGGGCAGAAGAAAGAGTTGGGGGGAGGCGCTGGGGGAGTTGCTTGTTGGATTTTAGGATTATAGATCGCATCTTGTTTTATTATTAATGGTTTGGACTATCTGAGTTGCTTAAGCAGTTTGTAACATTCTGGTTCTCAGTGTTGTTCTCCATGGGCAACGGGTTTATGAGACTGAAAAATTTGGGCATTGGGAAGTGGACCTGTGTATCACCGCAGATGCAAGACTATCATGATGATCAGTTTCTTCCAACCACCATGCCATACCAATGCCAGATTTTCATACACCGAATTCAACTCTTTTCCATTTCCCTTTCCTACCCACATTCTGTTGTGTTTTGTGTTTCTCATGAACCTTGTGCTGTATGTATGTACACCCCACCAGCCGCCACAACAACGAATGACACCACCAATGCGTGCAAGAGAGAGAGAGAGAGAGAGAGAGAGAGAGAATATATATATATATATATGTGTGTGTGTGTATGTATCCATAAAGAGAATGCTGAAAAACACAAACGGAAACAATCAAGCTGCCTCCCGGTAGTCGCTTCTACTTCACTTCTTGGCTGTTTTTTACTCTGTTGATCCTCCATCTTCTCACCGTACATATATCAAAACTCCTAAGCCTGCCATCCATCTGACTGTCTTTTCATCCCTCGTTCATCCCATCCGACAATCCATACATTATTCTGTTCCATAAAAGTAGAGATGATGATGTGCCAAAAGCCCGTCGTCCCCACTATGTTATGCATGTGTATGTTATATTGCCGTGCGCATTTTGTTCCGGTTTTGTGTGTACGTATGTTGTAATTCCGTTCGATGCGTGTGTCTATAGATATATATATATGGGTGTGTGTGTGTGTGTGTGTGTGTGTGTGTGTGCGTATGTGTGTGTACGTTCGTTGGTTGAGAGTCGAGCGATAACCATATATGTGTGGTCGTGGTCCCAGTACAAAACCAATCCCCAGAGTAAGGGCATGCCCTCCTATCTCGCACTACCCCCGAACTCATAAACCCTCATTCTCTCCGCCGCCGTTGTCTTCCACTTGGCTGGATCCTCTGTCCCTGTCTCCACACTCCTCTTCGGTTGCGAAAGCAGCGCCTCAGCATCCCCCACCTGTCTTCGTTCCGACACTTCCAGCACCGTCTTTGCGGCCGGGCTAGTCGGATCCAGCTGAGGCAAATCTTTCAAGCGCTTGCGCATGAGGAGGTAGCGCATTGGCAGCGTCAATCCTCGCGAGCCCCCATTTTCTGTTGATCCTCCTTTGGACTTGGAAGGGGGATCGCTCATGACGGCTGATTGCTATTGCAAAGGTTCAGAGGAGGAGGAGAGGCGGTTGAGGTGGAGGTAGACATCCGTGCCGTAGCTGGAGACAAAAAGTAAGTTAGTCAAAGTCACAAAAAAGGGAAAGGAAAGGGGGGGAAAGGGGGAAGGCATACCCCTCCATGCTAATCAGCTTCAAATCCCCTCCAAAGTACCTCGCATACAGTCTCGAAATCGGCAAACCATACCCAAACCCAGCCATCGGCGCCTTGAAATCGCTCTTGTTAAAGTCCGGATCCAGGCTCGGCGGCCGGTTGACGGTAGTGTACATGTACGTCCAGACAAGGGGGATCGCAGACCTCGGAATGCCGCCACCCTCATCCGAGATCTTGATCGTGATATCCTCCTTGCCCTCGGCGACAATCACCTTTGTCACAGGGAACTCCTGCTTATCTTGCCCATGCGTCTCGACGACCGCGCGCAAAGAGTTCTTGAGGGTCTCAAACAGCATGTGCGACAGGTGGCCAGGCACATACATGAAGTGCAGGTTGGGGTCACAGATTAGCTGGATCTTGGGGGCTTCGAAGAGGCCGTAGTGGTCTTCGCAGACAAACCGCGCATTCTCGATCGCCTCTTGAGCCAAGTCTTTAACGTAGGTCTTGGTGCAGATGATACCGACGTAGCTGGGGTCGCGGTAGTGTGACTGGTCTGTCAGGGCGATATGCTGGCCGATGAGCATACGGATGCCAATACGCGACATATAGAAACGGTCCAAAAACGCCTGGATGTTATTGTCGATCAGATGCCTTTGCCGCTTGCGCTTCCACTCGAGGATGCCCTGGGCCATGGTGGTGACGACGCCGTCGTGGCGGCGCTTGATGCGGTGCAGGGTCTGGGCAAACTTTTGGTTGTAAATCTGCAGCTCAGGCGGCCAGTCGCCGTTGTCATCGACCATGGCGTAGTAACGGCGGGTGGTCAGCGGCCGCATCTTGCCGTTGCCGTTCCACACGTACTGGCCCTCCTCGATACTCGGGTTCGGCGTCGGCTCATCCAGCCACGTGTTCTTGCCGGAGACTTTGGCTGGGCGCATCAGGCGCTCGCGGACTTCGCGCGAGAGTTCTGGACGCGGCATGGAGGTGAGTTCCTGAGGGTGTGGGTGTGAGTCATTGAGCCAGGACAAGTTGCACTTTTGGAGAGGGAGGAATGGCATACCTCAAAAGACTGTGCATACCAATCGGCGACCTTCTTAACGGATGGCATCTCGCTCAAGCCATCCGGCAAGGCCTCGAGCTCTTGGACGCGATGAGCCAGACGGATGGGCAGCTCCTCGGCCAGGAACATAGAGGCGCGAAAGAGGGTGCCTGGGCAGGTGGCAGCGTCAGCATGCCGAGACTGTGTGCGGAAGATATTGAATAGAGATGATGATGATGATGATGATGATGATGATGATGATGATGATGATGATGAAGTAGGAACCCTACCAGTCGACGGGCGCTCGCCGAACTGGACCATCTGGCGTAGACTGACGCCGGTCGCCGGAAAGCTGGCATAGTGACGGATCTTTTCCATCAAGCGCTCCGACCTCTTCCACGACATGTTGGCGGCTCTTGGTGCGCCAATTGGGGACTGCGATGGGGATATGGAAATCGTATGGCGTGCAGCATCAGCATTCGTGTGTCGGGGCGTTCGGTGTTGGCGTTGACGTTGGCGAGGATGGAAGTGTGTCGGGTGAAGTTGAGGGTTGAGAGAAGGTTGAGGGTTAGTCAAGGGTTACGGGTGACAGCCCGGCAGAGGGCGGGATTGATGCAGACCAGCCTCGACGGATGGATGCTCGGCGGATGTTTTTCTTTTAGCCCGGCTCCCGACGTCCCCTGCTTGCTACTGTCTGTCTTGTGACTCGCTCTCGTCTCGTCGCCGTGCCTGTTCCCAGACTGCGGGTTCTGCGGGTTCTGCGGGCTGTGGCCGGCTCTGGCGTCTTGCCGCTCGGCTGTGTGGAGTCAGCGATTTCGATTGT
>Ga0065720_1000312_pt1 | contig 15119 bp, 11 predicted proteins | sample Thericmetagenome_FD_59107 | JGI IMG/M metagenome (GOLD analysis project Ga0065720, IMG submission 59107) | Thermophilic microbial communities from the Joint Bioenergy Institute, California, USA of rice/straw/compost enrichment - eDNA_2 v2... | ecosystem: Engineered > Solid waste > Grass >... | reverse complement strand
GGCCCGAGGTCATCGGCCCCGCAGGCACGAAGACGGCCGGCAGATGGCCGAAAGACAGGGCGCCGATGACGAGCCCCGGCACGATCTTGTCGCAGACGCCGAGGAAAACGGCGGCGTCGAACATCTGGTGCGACAAGGCAATCGCCGTCGACAGCGCGATGACGTCGCGCGAGAACAGCGACAGCTCCATGCCGGCCTCGCCCTGGGTGACCCCATCACACATGGCCGGCACGCCGCCAGCAACCTGGGCGGTGGCGCCCACCTCGCGCACAGCGTCCCGGATGATCNCGGGGAAGCGCTCGAACGGCTGATGCGCCGAGAGCATATCGTTGTAGGCGGTGACGATGCCGAGGTTCGGCGCGTCCGAGCCGGCGAGCCGCTCCTTGTCCATCGCTCCGCAGGCGGCGACACCGTGCGCGAGATTGGCGCAGCCGAGATGGCCGCGCCGCGGCTTCGCCTCCGCCGCGGCGGCGATGCGCTCCAGATAGCGGGCGCGCGCGTCGCGGCTGCGCCTTGCGATGCGTTCGGTGANCTCGCCGATCCGCGCTTGAACGGTCATGGCAATCTCCGTGGGCTGCACTACATCGCGCCGTCTTCGTACCAGGTGCGGCCGTCGCGCTCGATGAGCGCGATCGACGCCGAGGGCCCCCAGGTGCCCGCCGTGTAGGATTTGGGGGCGTCGCGCGTCTCCTGCCACGCCTCGATGATGGGATCGATCCAGGCCCANGCTGCCTCCACCTCGTCGCGGCGCATGAAAAGCGTCTGGTTGCCGCGCACGACATCGAGGATGAGGCGCTCGTACGCATCCGGATTGCGCACGCCGAAGGCTTCGGCGAAGCTCATGTCGAGCGGCAGGTGCTGCAGGCGCATGCCGCCGGGGCCAGGATCCTTGATCATCAGCCACAGCTTCACCCCCTCGTCCGGCTGCAGCCTGATGACGAGGCGGTTGGGCGTGATCGGCCCGGCGCTCGCATCAAACACCGAATGGGGAATGGCCCGGAAGGTGACGACGATCTCCGACACACGCGTGGCGAGCCGCTTGCCCGTGCGCAGGTAGAACGGCACGCCGGCCCAGCGCCAGTTCGCGATCTCGACCTTGAGGGCAACGAAGGTCTCGGTGTTGCTGGCATGCGCGCCGAGCTCTTCCAGATAGCCCGGCACAGCGCCCCCGGCCGAGGCGCCGGCGCGGTACTGGCCGCGCACGGTCACCTGCGCAGCGTTGTGCCGGCCGATGGGCACGAGCGCCTTGAGGACCTTGAGCTTCTCGTCACGCACCGGGTCTGCCGCGAGCGACGTGGGCGTCTCCATGGCGACGAGGCAGAGCAGCTGCAGCAGGTGGTTCTGCACCATGTCGCGCATGGCGCCGGCCGTGTCGTAATAGCCGGCCCGCCCCTCCACGCCGAGGGATTCGGCCACGGTGATCTGCACGTGGTCGATATGGGCGGCGTTCCACAGCGGCTCAAACAGCGCGTTGGCGAAGCGCAGCGCCATNAGNTTCTGGACCGTCTCCTTCCCGAGATAGTGGTCGATGCGGTAGATGCTCTCCTCGGGGAAGACGCGTCCGATGGCAGCGTTGAGCCGCTGGGCAGAGGCGAGATCCTTGCCGAGGGGCTTTTCCACCACCACACGCGTGCGCCCGTCGACCAGGCCATGGGCGCCGATCTGCTCGCAGATGGGCCCGAACAGATCGGGCGAGGTGGCAAGATAGAAGACGCGGACGAAATGTTCCGCCGCACCGGCGGCACGGGCGAGCGCATCCCAGCCATCCTTGCCGGTCGCATCCACCGCAACATAGCTCAGCCGGGCGAGGAACCGCTCGAGCGCGCCGGGCTCGATGTCGCGCGCCGGGACGTGCTCCTCGAGAGCTTTCCTCGCCAGCGCGCGAAAATCCTCGTCGCTCAGATGACGGCGCGAGGCGCCGACGATCNTGGCCTCGGGGGGAAGCTGGCCCGCCTGATCGCGATGGTAGAGCGCGGGCAACAGCTTGCGCTGGGAGAGATCGCCCGTCGCGCCGAAGACCACGAGCACGAACGGAGAAACAGGAATAACACGGCTCGTCATGCCACTGTTCTTTCGTGCAAAATCGCTTCCACATCCTGCCGCGTTGGCAGGTCTGCGCCCCTGCGGCTGCAGGTGACAGAGGCGGCGCTCGCCGCATAGTGCAGCGCATTGGTGACGGTCTCGTGGTCGACCGTCGCGATCGATTGACGGTCGAGCTTGTCTCGTTCGGCAAGGAACGCAAGCAGTGCGGCATGAAAGGTGTCGCCGGCGCCTACCGCGTCGACGAGGTCAACAGGTCGTGCCGGCACATCGAGGACGGCGCCGTCGGCAAGATAGGCGCTGGCGCCCTGCTCGCCCCGGGTGACCACGACGAGCTTCGCACCGGCCGCGAGCCAGGCCGCCGCCATGGCGCCGACATCCGCGTCCTGCCCGTAGGCCGTGGCGATGTCCTCGGCGCTCGCCTTGACGATGGTGGCGTGGGAGACAAGGCGCGCAAAGCGCTCGCGCCAGCGGCCCATGTCGCCAATGATGTCCGGCCGCAGGTTGGGATCGATGCTCACGACCCGGCGGGCCCCCTCGCGGGCCAGGAGTGTCTCGATTGTGGAGCCGACCGGCTCGACGGCGAGGCTGTAGGAACCCACGGCGATGGCGGCAAAGCCGCTGCAATCGGGCAGCGCCGCGGCGGGCAGGTCCCGGTCCGCCGCCTGCTCGCCATAGAAGCGGTAGTGCACACTTCCATCCGGGGTGGCGGAGGCCAGCGAGAGGGTCGTCGGCCGGTCGCTGCGCCGNACATGCGCCACGTCGACCCCGTTGCGTACCAGCGTGGCGACGAGCTCCTCGCCGAGCGGGTCGCGGGCGATGGCGCCGCAGAACGCCGCCGGGCAGCCGAGGCGCGCGAGGCCGACGGCGACGTTGAAGGGCGAGCCGCCGACGACGGCCGCTGCGTCGAGCCCTCCCTCGCCGCGTGCCTTGATGAACAGATCGACGAGTGCCTCGCCGCAAACGAGAATCATGGCCCTTGCATGCCTTCTTGTCGTGGGGGCGCCGGAATGACCGGCGCCCGCCTTCCGCAACGGGCCGGCTCAGCCGCGCGGCGCCGACCAGCCCTTGTAGTCCTTGACGTTGTCGCGCGTGACGAGTGTCGAAGGCATCAGCACCATCGGCTGCTCGGGCTTCTTGCCGTTCATGATGCCATAGCCGACCTCCACCGCCAGCTGTGCCATGGCATAGGGATCCTGGCTTGCGGAAGCCTCGATCATCGTGTCGCCCTTGAGGGCCGCCTCGATGTCCGGCGCGCCGTCAACCGAGGTGATGATGATGCCCTTGCGGTTGAGCTGCTTGGCGGCGAGATCGGTGCCGATAGCCTGCGGATCGTTGATGGCGAAGACGGCATCGATCTTCGGGAAGCGCGTCAGGTGCCCCTGCATGACATTGAGACCGCCCTCACGGGATCCCTTGCCGTCCTGGTCCGACGACAGGATGTTGATGCCCGGCGCCTTCTCGAACACCGCCTTGCAGCCGTTGACGCGGTCGATGACGGCCGAGACCTGCGGGCCGTTCTGGATGATGACGTCGCCCTTGCCGCCGAGCTTGTCGACGATGTACTGGCAGGCGATCTCGCCGGCCTGGACGTTGTTGGTCTGCACCGTCGCATCCGCGCCCGCCGCCGCGACGTCAACCGCCATGACGACGATGCCGGCCGCCTGGGCCTTCTTCACCGCAGGCTCGATGGCCTTGGGATCGACAGCATTGAGCAGGATGAGATCGACGCCGGAGGCGATGAAGTTGTCAATCTGCGTGAACTGCTTGTTGAGGTCGTAGTCGGCCGAAACCGAGGTGACGCGCACGTTGGGATTGATCTCCTTGGCCTTGGCCTCGGCCCCCTTGGCGAGTGTGACGAAGAACGGGTTGCCGAGGGAGCCGAGGGTGATGCCGACCGACTTGAGCTCCTTGGCACTGGCGACGGAGGTCGCGAGCGCGAGCGCGGCACCGGCAAGCAGAACGCGTTTCAGCATGGTGTTTTCCTCCCCTGGTCGGTCGTTGAGATCCTGGCGCCGGACCAGAACGGCGCCTTCTGGGTGAGCCGACGGCCCGTCAGGTGCGGGCGCTGCCCTGCAGGCGGAAGCGGTCGAGCGCCACAGCGCCGATGATGACCAGCCCCTTGATGATGAACTGCCAGATGTCGGANACGCCGAGCAGAATGAGGCCGTTCGACAGCACGGCGATGATCAGCGCGCCGATGAGCGTGCCCCAGATGGAGCCGATGCCGCCGACAAAGCTCGTGCCACCGAGGATGACGGCGGCAATGGCGTCAAGCTCGTAGGACTGGCCGAGTTGCAGGCCGTTGGCGGCATAGAGACGCGCCGCCGACATGACCCCGCCGAGCCCGGCGAGCAGGCCCGAGACCGCATAGACGAAGAGCAGGACGGCCCAGACCTTGATGCCCGACAGGCGGGCCGCGTCGGCATTGCCGCCGACGGCGTAGATGTGGACGCCAAGCACCGTGCGCCGCAGGATGAACCACGAGGCCAGGATCACCGCCATGGCGATGACCGCGAGCCACGGGATGGCGATGACCCCCGGCACGAGGACGAGCGAGCCGTTGCCGATGAAGGCGAAGGGCAGCTCCGGGTTGAACACGGTCGTGTCGTTGCCGAGCAGACGCGCGATACCGCGCACGGCCGTGAGCGAGCCCAGCGTGACGATGAACGGCGGCAGCCGCACGAAGGCGATGAGCGCACCGTTGACGAGGCCGAAGAAAAGGCCCGTCGCCATGGCGGCCGGCACACCGAGGTTGCCGAAATCCTGCGAGGCGATGACGGCGATCATAGCCGAGGCGGCGAGGATCGAGCCGACGGACAGGTCGATGCCGCCTGTGAGGATCACGAAGGTCATGCCCGCCGCGAGCACCGTGTTGATCGATGCCTGCTGGGCGACGATGGACAGGTTCTGCGCCGTCAGGAACCGCCCCTCCCCGGCCACGTAGATGGTGAGCAGGTGGATGAGGATACACAGGATGACGAGTACCGGCAGCATGCCGACAGTGCGCACGAGCCCCTGCAGCATGATGCGCCGATGCGTTGCAAGAGCGGCTTCTTCGGCTGCGGACATGGGGGTCCCTCTCCTCTGGTCGCTCACTCGGCCGCCATCAGGGCGCGGTCGACGCCGGTCGCGAGCGCGATGATGTTTTCCTGGGTGATGGCGAGGCCGGTGTCGCCGCCGACCTCGCCCGCGATCTCGCCCTCGCGCATCACGAGGACGCGGTCGGCGATGCCGACGATCTCGGGCAGCTCGGAGGAAATGACGAGGACGCCGACGCCGCTCTTCGCCAGCTGGTCGATGATGCGGTAGATCTCCGACTTGGCGCCGATGTCCACGCCGCGCGTGGGCTCGTCGAGGATGAGTACCCTGGGCTCCGTCTCGAGAAGGCGCGAGAGCAGCACCTTCTGCTGGTTGCCGCCCGAGAGGGAGCCGACCGTCACCTCCGGGCTCGCCACGCGGATGGCGAGCGACTTGATGGCCCGCTCTGCCCGCCAGCGAGCCTTGCTGCGATTGAGCACGCCGGCGCGTGCATCGCGGCCGATGACGCCGAGATTGAGGTTCTCGGCCACCGTCATGTCGAGGAAGAGGCCCGTGTGCCTTCCGATCCTCGGTGAGATAGACGAGTCCGGCGTCGATGGCATCCTGCGGCCTGCGGATGTCGACCGGCCTGCCCCCCACGACGATCTCGCCGCTAGTGCGCCTGTCGGCGCCGTAGATGAGGCGCGCGAGCTCCGTGCGCCCGGCCCCGACGAGGCCGGCGAGCCCGAGCACCTCGCCTGCGTGGAGCGTGAAGGAGCAGCCCCTGACGCGCGTGCCGTCGCCGACGTTGCGCACCTCGAGCACGGGCGCGTTGCGCACGCCTGCCGTATGGTCCTTCTTGTAGAAGGAGGACAGGTCGCGCCCCACCATCATGCGCACGATGGTATCGGGCCTGATCTCGTCGCGGCCGAGCGTGCCCACATAGGTGCCGTCGCGCAGAACCGAGACACGGTCGGACAGTTCGTAGACCTCGGCCATGCGGTGGGAAATGTAGATGATGGCCAGCCCCTCCGCCCGCAGCTGGCGCACGAGGGCGAAGAGACGGTCCGTCTCGCGCGAGGAAAGCGCCGTGGTCGGCTCGTCCATGACGAGGATGCGTGACCTCGCATGCACCGCTCGCGCAATCTCGACGAGCTGGCGCTCGGCGATCGACAGGTCGGCGACCAGCGTGCGCGGGCCAAAGGTGGCACCGAGCCGCTTGAGCACTTCGCTACAGGCCTCCGCCATGGCCTGGCGGTCGATCATACCATGGCGGCTGATCTCCATGCCGAGATGGATGTTCTCGGCCACAGTGAGGTTCGGGGCGAGTGCCAGCTCCTGGTAGATGATCGCGATGCCGTGCGCCTTGGCAGCGAGCGGCCCGTCGATGGTCACGGGCTTGCCGTCAATGCGGATCTCGCCGCCGGGGTCGGCCTGATAGGCGCCGGCCAGCACCTTCATCAGCGTGGACTTGCCGGCGCCGTTCTCGCCCATCAGGGCGTGTATCTCGCCCGGATAGATGGTGAGCTGCACGTCGGAGAGCGCCCTGACCCCGGGAAAGGTCTTGGAGATGCCGCGCATCTCGAGGATGGGCTCAGGCGAAGACATGCTCGCTGCCTCCCTTGACGCCGACGGTTGCCTCGCCGGTAAGGATGCCCGTCCGCGGGCTGAGGTGGACGAAGAGCGGCAGGCTCGCCGCGCCGAGCGCGCCGGCATAGGGGCCGAAATGGCCGGCCCGCACCAGCGGCGGCGTACGGGCCTCGGCAACACCGGCGGCGAGCGCCTTCTCGAGCCGCACGATCAGACGGTCGATCCACACCCGGTCGAGGTCGCTGTCGAGCGCGACGAGCGAGATGTCGAGCAAGGCCCGCATGGAGAGGAGCGGCCCGACGAGCGCGTCGACGCAGTCGTCCATCCATTCCTCGACCGCTCGGGGATGGGCGTTCATCGCCCCCGCCAGGTCGCCGAGGCCGGTCACCCGCGCCCCGCAGTGGCGCAGATGGCGGATGAGCGCGTTGAGCGAGGCGCGTGTGAGGAGAATGTTGGTCTCGGGGCCTTGCGGCGCCGAGGGCAGCCGGCTCGGCCCCACCGGCATCACGGCGACGTCGGCGGCGTTGCCGGTCTCGCCGCGCAGGTAATCCCCGCCCATGGCGAGCCCGCCGCCGATGCAAGGGCCGATGAACAGGTAGAGGAAGTTGTCCGCCTCGTGGCCCAGGCCATGGAACAGCTCGGCAATCGCCGCCGCGGCGCCGTCGTTCTCCTCCACCGTGGCAAGGCCCGTGGCGCGCGCAAGGTCGCCGGCAAAATCCGCATCATCCCACTCGCGCAGCGATGGCACCTCGACGAGATCGAGCTGCTGAAGCCAGCTGCCGAGATTGTAGGGACGGCCGATGCCGATGCCGGTGATACGCTCGCGCATCTCGGGTGTGCAGAAGGCGAGCAGCTGCTCCACGTCACGCTGGACGATCTCGAGCGTCGCGGCCGGCGACGGCAGGTCGATGTCATGTGTGTACTGGGCAAGGAGATGGCCGCCCAGATCGACGAGCGCCGTCTCGATGCGGCTGCGGTCGAGCCGGACGCCGATGCCGTAAGCGCCCGCCCTGTTGAGCCGCAGGATCGTCGCCGGCTGGCCACGCTGGCCGCGATGACGCTTGCCGACCGTCTCCACGAGCCCGAGGGCGTCGAGTTCGTCGACGATCTGGCCGACGGCCGTGCTGGTGAGGTCCGCTGCGCGGGCAAGATCCGCCTTGGACGCCTCGCCGAGGCGGCGCAGCCAGCGCAAGACCAGACGCTGATTGTACTGCCGGATCTGCAGGGAATTCGTCCCCTGCCCGGACCGCATGGCACGCATGGCCCGTCCTGACGTTTCCCGGCCGCCAGCAGCGACCTTTTTATAAATCATGTTGATTTATTAAGAAACGTTCCGCTCCTGCTGTCAACCCGGCAGAGCTGATCGCCAGCAAGACGGCAATATGCATAATATGCAATAACTTATGCAGATATATTGAAGCGCCATACAAGGAATCCGATCACCGTCACCTGGCCGTGTCGGCGCTTCTTCGACGTCGCGCGATGATCGAAAGACTCGCTGCAGCACGCATCATCGCGATGCCCGAGGCGCCGCCGCCGGATGAGGCGCGGCGACGCGTTACGCTGCCTTTTTCTGCTCCGCGATGCGCACGAGGTCGCGCAGCACGCGGGCCGTGCCCTTGAGGCGCGCTTCTGCGGTGTCCATGTCCTGAATGAAGACGATCCGCATGTCGGGCCGCACCTTTGCCAGCGTGCCCTCACCGGCCACATAGGCGATGAGGCCCTCCGGATTGGCGAAGGCATTGTCGCGGAAGGCAACGATGAGGCCCTTGGGACCGGCCTCGACCTTCTCCACATTGGCGCGCCGGCACAGGGCCTTGATGGCCACGAGCTTGAGAAGCTGGTCCACCTCCTCCGGCAGGGGGCCGAAGCGGTCGATGAGTTCGGCGCCGAAGGCTTCGATCTCGTCGTCGCGCTCCAGCGTNGACAGGCGCTTGTAGAGGCCGAGGCGCAGCTGCAGGTCCGGCACATAGCTCTCGGGGATCATCACCGGCGTACCGATGGTGATCGACGGCGACCACTGCTCCTCCGTCTCCTCGTCGGCGACGCCAGCCTTGAGCTGCGCCACCGCCTCCTCCAGCATCTGCTGGTAGAGCTCGTAGCCCACCTCCTTGATGTGGCCGGACTGCTCCTCGCCGAGGAGGTTGCCCGCGCCGCGGATGTCGAGGTCGTGGCTGGCGAGCTGGAAACCGGCGCCGAGCGTGTCGAGCGACTGCAGCACTTTGAGCCGGCGTTCGGCCGTCGCCGTCAGCGTGCGGTTGGCGGGCACGGTGAAGAGCGCATAGGCGCGCGTCTTCGAACGGCCGACACGGCCGCGCAGCTGGTAGAGCTGGGCGAGGCCGAACATGTCCGCCCGGTGGACGATGAGCGTGTTGGCACGCGGGATGTCGAGGCCCGATTCAACGATCGTCGTCGACAGGAGGATGTCGAACTTGCCATCGTAGAAAGCCGTCATGGCGTCTTCGAGCTGGCCGGCAGGCATCTGGCCATGAGCGACGACCACGCGTGCCTCGGGCACCTCGGCATCGAGGAACGCCTTCACCTCCGCGAGATCCTCGATGCGCGGGCAGACGTAGAACGCCTGGCCGCCGCGATAGCGCTCGCGCAGCAGTGCCTCGCGGATGACGAGCGGGTCGAACGGCGTGATGAAGGTGCGCACCGCCAGGCGGTCCACCGGTGGCGTGGCGATGATCGACAGCTCCCTCACGCCCGTCAGGGCAAGCTGGAGGGTGCGCGGGATGGGCGTGGCCGTCAGGGTCAGCACGTGCACCTCGGCGCGCAACTCCTTCAGCCGCTCCTTGTGAGCCACGCCGAAATGCTGCTCCTCGTCGACGATGATGAGGCCCAGCTCCTTGAAGCGGATGGTCTTGCCCAGCAGGGCGTGCGTGCCGATGACGATATCAATGGTGCCATCGGCGAGCCCCTCCTTCACCTTCTTCATCTCACCTGCGGAGACGAAACGGGAAGCCTGGGCGATGCGCACCGGCAGCCCCTGGAAGCGCTCGGTGAAGGCCTTGTAGTGCTGGCGCGCCAGGAGCGTCGTCGGCACGACCACGGCCACCTGGTAACCCGACATGGCGACCGCAAAGGCGGCCCGCAGCGCCACCTCGGTCTTGCCGAAGCCAACGTCGCCGCANATGAGTCGGTCCATGGGCCGACCGGCGGCGAGATCGTCGAGCACCGCGTCGATGGCGTTCTGCTGGTCCTCGGTCTCCTCGTAGGGGAACCGCGCCGCGAACTCGTCGTAGAGCCCGGCGGGGGGCTCGATGCGCGGCGCCTCCTTGAGGGCGCGCGCCGCAGCGATCTTGATGAGCGCGCCGGCCATCTCGCGGATGCGCTTCTTGAGCTTGGCCTTGCGCGCCTGCCAGGCGACGCCGCCGAGCTTGTCGAGCACCGCCTCGGTGTCCTCCGAGCCGTAGCGCGACAGCAGTTCGATATTCTCCACCGGCAGGAACAGCTTGTCCCCGCCCGCGTAGTGCAGCTCGAGGCAGTCGTGCGGCGCGCCGGCGGCATCGATGGTCTTGAGCCCGACGAAGCGGCCGATGCCGTGGTTGACATGCACCACGAGATCGCCGGCGGTAAGGCTCGAGACTTCGGCGATGAAATCCTGCGCGCGCCTGGTCTTGCGCTTGGCGCGCACCAGCCGGTCGCCGAGGATGTCCTGCTCGCCGATGACGGCGAGATCATCTGTCTCGAAACCGTGCTCCAGCCCCCAGACGGCGAGCGCGGCCTCGTTGCGGGCGAGCGCCGAGACATGGGCAAGGCGCGATATCGGCTTGGCCTGCGTCAGCCCGTGGTCGGCCAGCACGTGCGCCAGACGCTCGCGCGAGCCCTCGGACCAGGCGGCGAGCACCACGCGTTTGCCCGCCTTCTGCAGCTCGCGCACGTGGCGCACGGCGGCATCGAAGACATTCGCCGTCTCGTCCGCCCGCTCGGCGGCAAAGCTGCGCCCCTGCCGGCCGCCGACATCGACCACGAGCCGTCCGCTCGTCTGCGGCTGGGCGAAGGGCGTCAGGCGCGCGACGGCTTCCTTTGCGATCTGCTCCGCCCACTCGCTCGCGCCGAGATAGAGCGCATCCGGCGGCAGGGGCTTGTAGGGTGTCCCGCCCATGGTGGGCTGCTCCAGCGCCGCCTTGCGGGCGTCGTAATAGTCGGCAATCTGCGCGAGACGCTCGCCCGCCGCATCGTCGACAAGCGCGTCGAAGATGAAGGGCACGCCCGGCAGGTAGGTGAAGAGCGTGTCGAGATGGTCGTGGAACAGCGGCAGCCAGTGCTCAACACCGGGATGGCGGCGCCCTTCGCTCACCGCCTGGTAGAGCGTGTCGTCCCGGGTCGCCGCCCCGAAGGTCGCGACGTAGCCCTGGCGGAAGCGCCGCATCGTCTCGGTGGTCAGCTGCAACTCGCTCATCGGCACAAGATCGAGCGCGCGCAGCTGGTGCGTCGAGCGCTGCGTCTCCGGGTCGAAGGCGCGGATGGATTCGAGCGTGTCGCCGAAGAAGTCGAGGCGCAGTGGCTCCGGCATTCCGGGCGCATAGAGATCCACAATGCCGCCGCGCACGGCATATTCGCCCGTGTCGCGCACGGTGCCGGTGCGCAGGAAGCCGTTGACCTCCAGCCAGCTGATGAGCGCCTCCATGTCCATGACGTTGCCCGGCGCCGCAGAAAGGGTCTCGGTAGCGATGCGGGCAATGGGCGGCACGCGCTGCAGGATGGCGTTGACCGTGGTGAGGAGAATGCGCGGCTTGTCCTCCCCCGCGCGGGTGCGGGCGAGGCGGGAGAGCGTCGTCATGCGCCGCGCCGTGATCGCGGCATTGGGTGAGACGCGATCGTAGGGCTGGCAATCCCAGGCAGGAAAGGAGAGAACGTCGATCTCCGGCGCGACGAAGGCGAGCGCCGATTCCATGGCGGCCATGCGCTGGCCGTCACGCGCCACGTGCACGAGCGTCGCCGGACGTTCCTCGCCCCTGGCGAGGCCACGCGCGAGATCGGCCACCACGATGGCATCCAATCCATCCGGAGCGCTCGCGATGGTGAGGCTTTCCGCCCGCTGCAGGGCTTCGATGGCGCGTTTGAGCTGCATGATCTTCTTGGATGACGAACGCACCCGTCAGCCGGATCGTGCCGGGGCGCAAGGGTTCTCGAACGTTACGATCCCGAGGGATTGCCGCTGGCGTGGAAATCCCGCATGCGATGGAAGAGCGGCGTATCGTAGTCGGGCGGCACCGGCACGCTGCCGGCGATCCAGGAAAAGAGATCCTGGTCGGGAAGCTCGATCAGCTTCTCGAACTCCGTGATCTCCTGCTCGCTCAGGCCGGCGACATGGGCATCGGCAAAGCGGCCCATGATGAGATCCATTTCCCGCATGCCGCGATGCCAGGCCCGGTAAAGGATGCGCCGGCGGCGCATATCCATCGCCTCGGTCGCGCTGTCCATGGCTTTCTCCCGTCTGCACAAGTCACGTGCATATAAGCCCTTGCCGGCATCCTGTCAGCCGATCCGCGACCACCTGTCATCGGGCTCCGCTGCCCCGGTCCCCGTGGCTGGCGGTCCGGCGTGGTCTATCGTCGGGCCGCCCACGGCTGTCGGCAGCTATGATAGGCAGCTGTCACACGATACGCCCGCGATTCTCTCCTCCGAGCCTCGAGCCCACGGCGATGCGCCCCTCGTCCCTCGATCCGCTCTTTGCTGAAGTGACCTCTCTGCCTGGCGTCGGCCCACGCATGAGACTGCTGTTCGACCGGCTCGTGGGCGAGCCGGGCAAACCTGCGCGGGTGCTCGACCTGCTCTTCCACCTGCCTCACGGCGCGGTCGACCGGCGCGCCCGCCCGACGGTGGCCGACGCCGTGCCGGGCGAGGTCGTCACACTCTGCGTCCGCGTCGTCTCGCACCACCCCGCGCCCCCCGGCCGCTCGCGCGCGCCCTATCGCGTCGTCGTCGAGGACGAGACGGGCGATGTGACTCTCGTTTTCTTCAACGCCGACAGGCGGCGCCTCGACAAGCTGCTGCCTCCTGGAGAGCAGCGTTTTGTCTCGGGCAAGATCGAGCTGTGGGACGGCCGGCGCCAGATGGTCCATCCGGACCGCATCGTCGATGCCGCCGGGCTCGCGGATATGCCGGCGGTAGAACCGACCTACAACCTGACGGAGGGGCTGTCGGCGCGCTACGTGAATCGCATCGCCCGCGCCGCCCTCGCCCGGGTGCCGGCCCTGCCCGAGTGGCAGGAGGAGAGCTGGCTGGCCAGGAACGACTTTCCCGATTTCCGCACAGCGCTCGAGCGCCTGCACGCCCCGCAGGACATGGCGGCCTTCACACCCGACAGTCCGGCGCGACGCCGCCTCGCCTACGACGAGTTGCTGGCCACCCAGCTCGCCCTTGCGCTGTTGCGCAAGAGCCTGCGCCGCGCACCGGGACGGGTGAACGTTGGCGACGGCCGCATCGTTGCCCGCCTGCGCGCGGCCCTGCCCTTCGCGCTCACCGCGTCGCAGGAGCAGGCGGTGGCCGACATCCGCCGCGACCTTGCTGCGCCGCAGAGGATGCTGCGCCTCGTGCAGGGCGACGTCGGCTCGGGCAAGACGGTCGTCGCCCTTATGGCCATGGCGAGCGCCGTCGAGGCTGGCCGGCAGGCAGCGATGATGGCGCCGACGGAGATCCTCGCCCGCCAGCATTTCGAGCGTCTCGCCCCGCTCGCCGAGGCCGCCGGCCTGCGCCTCGGCCTTCTCACCGGACGGGACAAGGGCAGCGAGCGGCGCCGCACACTCGCCGCGCTCGCCGACGGCGGGCTGGACATCGTGGTGGGGACGCACGCGCTCTTTCAGGACGAGGTCGCCTTCCGGGATCTCGGCCTCGCCGTCATCGACGAGCAGCATCGCTTCGGCGTGCACCAGCGCTTCGCCCTCGGCGCCAAGGGCGCGGCGGTGGACGTCCTCGTCATGACCGCCACGCCCATCCCGCGCACTCTTGTACTNACCTATTTCGGCGACATGGACGTGTCCGTGCTCAGGGAAAAGCCGGCCGGCCGCAAACCCATCGACACGCGCGCGGTGCCGCTCGAGCGGCTCGACGAAGTGGTGAGCGCCACCGGCCGCGCCATCCGCGCGGGGGCGCGCGTCTACTGGGTGTGCCCGCTCGTTGCCGAATCGGAAACGCTCGACGTTGCGGCGGCGGAGGAGCGGTACGCGAGCCTTGCCGCTGCCTTCGGCGCCGAGGCCGTCGGCCTGCTGCACGGCAAGATGGCGGGGCGGGACAAGGACGCCGTCATGGCCCGCTTCGCGGCGGGAGACATCAAGATCCTCGTCGCGACGACGGTCATCGAGGTGGGCGTCGACGTGCCCGAGGCCACCGTCATGGTCATCGAACATGCGGAGCGCTTCGGCCTCGCGCAGCTTCACCAGTTGCGCGGACGCATCGGCCGCGGGGCATCCGCCTCCACTTGCCTCCTCCTCTACAAGGCGCCGCCGGGTCCCGTCGCCGAGGCGCGGCTCAGGATCATGCGCGAGACGGACGACGGCTTCCGCATTGCCGAGGAGGATCTGCGGCTGCGCGGCGAGGGCGAGATCCTGGGCACGCGTCAGTCCGGCGCGCCCGACTTCCGCCTGGTGCGCACGGAGACGGACGCGGACCTCATCGCCGCCGCCCGCGACGACGCCCGCCTCATCATCGAGCGCGATCCGAAGCTCGCGAGCCCGCGCGGCGAGGCCCTGCGGCTGCTGCTCTATCTCTTCGAGCGCGATGAGGCCATCCGCCTGCTGCGCGCCGGCTGACTACGGCGACGCCGCCTCGAGACCCTTGCGCCTGTGCGCCGGCAGCGTTCTGGGCGCCGACGCGGCGCTGTCCGGCTGGATGACGCCGCCGGACATGATCAGCTTGGCTGCGTCCTCCACCGTCATGGAGACCTCAATGACGTCCTTGCGCGGCAGATAGAAGAAGAAGCCCGTCGTCGGGTTGGGCGTGCAGGGCATGAAGACGCCGACATACTCGCCGGCCTCCGGCAGACGCTCGGCGATGGCGGGGCTTGGCGGCGCGGAGAGGAAGGCGATCGACCACACCTCGCGCGAGGGATAGGGAATGAGCACCACCGAGCGGAACGACGTGCCGTGCTCCGAGAACACCGTCTCGAAGACCTGCTTCACCCCCTTGTAGAGACCCCGCACCACCGGCATGCGCGCCAGGATGCGCTCGCCGAAATTGAGCAGCGAGCGTCCGACGAGATTCGCCGTCAGGAAACCGAGCAGCGTCAGACCGACGAAGGCCACCACCAGCCCGAATCCGGGGATGGCGAAGGGCAGATAGGTGTCCGGCAGGTAGGCCGCGGGAATGAGCGGCTTCACCCAGCCGTCGATGAGGCCGATGATCCACGTGACGATGTAGGCGGTGATGGCGAGCGGCCCGGCGACAACGACGCCCGTCAGGAAGTAGTTTCTCACGCGCGAGCCGGCTGTCTGCGGCCCCACCGCCGAAGCGGCCACCTC
>Ga0065720_1020339_pt1 | contig 15120 bp, 7 predicted proteins | sample Thericmetagenome_FD_59107 | JGI IMG/M metagenome (GOLD analysis project Ga0065720, IMG submission 59107) | Thermophilic microbial communities from the Joint Bioenergy Institute, California, USA of rice/straw/compost enrichment - eDNA_2 v2... | ecosystem: Engineered > Solid waste > Grass >... | reverse complement strand
ATCAAGAAGCTTTTCTCCTCAGAAAGATTAAATTTCGTTCTATAAGGTTCTTTTTTATGAAAACAATTTTCGTAATACTGAACGTACTGTAGATTGGTCCGAATCTCTGATTCTAGCGCAAGCCGATATTATTTCTTTCATACAAAATTCCTCGAAGATCCAATAGTCTTGAGCGTTTTTTAGAAAACCTAAATTAAATTACGAGTCATTAAGAAATGCCCTAATTCTATATTTTGCCTAAAGTGATCATTATTTGTCCACAGAGGTGTGATCGTTTTATAAGGAGCTGGTGAAAGTATAGAAATAATTTTCTATTACTTAAGAAAAGAAGGTATCAATTACATATTCACACTTTGGCGGCACCTTGAGGTTATTAGATATAAAACTAGCCTGATTCCTACAGAAGACTCAAAAATTAGCCATATTTTTCCAAAGTATACTCAAGATGACAAATATAGGAAATAAATTAGCTAATTTTTAGTCCTTTGCCTTGAAGAAAACGAGATATATCGTGAAAACAGTATGGCTTCAAGCTAAAAATTGTCTACACATTTCTATACACAAAAAAGTTAAAATTATTTAATTTACATTGAAATGTTACAGCTTGTGATTTATTTCCTTATCGCTGCGTTTGCAACTTCTACAACTGTATTTATTTCTCCAAGGCAAGGATGTGCTTCAGGGTGCGAAGGGAATCTTGCCCAGCCCTATGATAGCCTGATAGGAGCTCTGAATGAAAGAGCATATGAGCCTGATCTAACCATCGTCCTATTAAAAGAGGAATCTGACCATTTCATCCTAGCAAAAGAGGCATCAAGGCCTACTCAAGCCATAGTTTCTCCACAAATAATCAATACTGTAGCACTAAGGCCTCTTTATTGTAGTGACCCTGAAGTTATTTTGAACTCCAGCTTGTTAAAAAATTGTATAAATCAAGGTGAACGGATCAAAGTCTATTTGAAAACAGAGGAAATCCATCTTTTAGTTAGTGGATCCCTCCAGATTATGAATATAGATTTTGATGGTATTGAAAGTATTAAGCAATTTAATAGGCCAAGTTTGGAACTTGATGATTGCCTGCAATCAAGAATGAGATGCTGTAGCGAAGGAGAAACTATATCCAAGATAAATCCATCTATTTTATGCGAGGACATAATTAGTGGGAGGTCTGGTTCTCATGGTTTCATTCAACTTCAGAATCCTTCCAGTCCTCCACGGCTTATAATTGCAAATTCTACATTCAGGAATATACGAGCTCAGAGCATGTCAAGCCTCATTAAGGCTGAGGCTTTTGAATCCATACACTTTTCAGATACAGTCTTTGAGAATAATTATTTTGTAGATGGAATAGTATCAGGGATGGATCTTTCCAGCTCCAACTGGGCCAATTCATATTTCTCTCTTGATTCAGTGCTTTTGAATTATAGCTCTACTTTGGGAAGTTTCCCACTATTGTTGGTACCTGATCAAACCCCTACCTTCAGCTTTTCTCTCAACAAACTAACTGCCAGAAGTGACTCAGGACAGGGAGTACAATCCCTAGTAACTAGTACAATGATTAAAGTTTTCAAAAACATCGAACTCAAGAACAGTGACTTACAAAGAGTTGCCTTATCAGTAGCCACATCTTCTCTATTGGATATCATGGGGGCAAAAGTTATCAATTGTACATTCTCAAATGGTGCTAAACTCTTCTTCTTAGATGTCAGCGGCCTCAGCAATTTTTCTGACTTTGAATTCCTAAATAATACAGTTTATCCTCAGATCCAACTATTCACTTATGAGTTTGCAGCCAACATAAGAAGCATTAGGTTTACCATTTCAGGGAATAAATTCATAGGAGACTCGCTTCCTTATGTAGCAGCAACATCCTTTTTCTCATCTCAATGGGCACATACAGAACTTGCTGACTCAGTAGTATCCAATAATGTATTCTCTGGACATTCAAAAATATTCGATCAACTAGGAAATAGTTGGATTGTTAAAGAAGAGAACAATATCTATAGTGATAATCTACTGGAAGACTACTCTTCGCTGTACTATCTCCACCAACGAAATATCACATGGTCTAATGTTACCTATAAGAATAACATCTTAAAGGGAGTTTCAAATTTAGTTTATGCAGCTTATTATACTTTCGGTCATATGCATTCTCTACAAATCCTGAACAATACACTAGGCCCTCAGAGCTTCCTGTTCTTTGCAAATGACTGCAATTTTACTGAAGGAGCATTCAACTGGACAATAGATAGCAATATTAAAGCTGGCTCTGAGAATCTGACCAGCTTTGAGAACTCTTTGATGATGTTAAATTCCGTCTTGATATACTTGGATTCCCTTATATTCAGAAATAGTACAAATTTATTATCTGTCGGTTCTTATGGCGCAATGTCAAATCTTACAATTACATCTTCCTGGTTTGAGAATATCAGGCCTATCTCGAACATCAGAACCCTCATTTTTTCAAAGTTCTCAATGATTTATCTTCAAAATGTGACAATAACTCAGAAGGTTGCTTCAAGAGAATTGCAAGTCATTGATAAATGGTTCATTTTTTCCAGATCTCAAGTTACAATGACAGATATTTTTGTATTGGACTGCACCAGTGGAAGCGGAAATGTTATCGATAGTTCCCAAACTAGCCTTACAGTGACAGGATTCAATGTGGCAAATGTTCTATATCTTGGGAATCCTGGATATATTTTCAATATCAAGCAAAATAGTTTTGCTAGTATCAGTGACTCCATCTTTGAGAATATTTCGGGACTTCTCTATGATGAAGGAACAGTTAGTATTTTTTTGACCAATATTGCTTTATATACTAAACAAACTCAACCCAAAATGATATCTTTTCAGAAAACACAAACTATAGTTATGCAGAATCAAACAATAAACATCTCAATAAGTGATTTCATATCTAATAGTGTTATGGATATCATTGATGTCACAAAAATGGTTACTTTGGATGCACTTGTTATAGAGGGTGCAAATACCAAGAATGGGGCTATCTACTTCAGTCTTCAACAATCAGCTACAGAGATACAGATTAAGAATAGCACTTTCTTCAAAAATGTTGGAGTCAACTATGGTAGTGGAGCTATTACGATAAAAGATAGCTTGAATTCAAGTTTCATAATCGAAGATGTTAAATTCATTGAAAATTCTGCACATGGCTATAAAGACGCTGGGGGAAGAGGAGGAGCTATTTTCATTACTAGCCCCAATGTAGGCAATAATTCTACAGTTTCAATAATAAACTGCATCTTCAAGCTTAACTATGCCTCAACATTTGGAGGGGCTATCTACTCTTCATTGGGGCTTATTCCAACAATTACCTCTAGTTCCTTTGATTCCAATACAATTGAGTCTGGCATAGAAAATCATGTAGGAACCTCAACCTTTGATATCATATATATTGAGGATCCTCAAACTCTGAGCCATAATTTTAAACCTGGCGACTTCTTCTCTGATAGGAGATTATTGAGTAATAACTTCCTCCTATTTGAGCATGATATTATGAGCGGCAACCCTATCAAAAACACTTATCAGTTTGCCTCTATAGATGCTTACAATCAAATCTCTCTTGAAGATAATAGTTCAACCGTTAGACTCTTTGCATCCTCAGAATTTTCTTCCTCTGTTGAAGCTGTTCAATCCATTAGAGGAATTGCTACCTTTAAAGATATTCAGGTCAAATATTTTCCAGGAGAAAACGTTAATGTCACATTCCAAGCTGAAAATATAGACGGCACATTCCCAAGTTCTACTACACTCCAAATATCTTTTTCTGCCTGTCCTATTGGCCATGTCATTCTTGATGATAATTCCTGTACAACTTGCAAACCAGGATTTTCCAGCTTTGATTTTCAGAGCAATTCTCATGCGGAATGCCAAGTCTGTCCCAGGGAATTAGACTGTCAATCAGGTATTTTTGCATATCCTAAACCAGGATACTGGAGATTACATCGTTACTCTAAGACTGTTGTGGAATGTCCTTATCCTGAAGCATGTCTAGGTGGTATTGTTGACTCCAAAGAAAACTCTTTTACAGGTCATTGTAAAGAAAGATATCAAGGAAATTTATGTAATGAGTGTGAGAAAGGTGCTGCCAAGGAGAAATCCCATCAAGTTTGTAGTAAATGCAGCACTATTCCTTACCTGAAATTTTCCCTCAGTCTTATTTTTAATGTTGCTATCATAGTATTAATCATAGCCTGGCAAACCGACACAGAATCCATAGCCAAGCCCCCAAGAAAGAAAAGAATTCCATCATCTACTAAAATTGCATTGATCAGAACCTTCATCAATTTCTCAAAGTGCATCTCAATAATAGGCATTAGTTCTGTGATGTTCCCTTCTTTCTCGAAGACAATCATTGATATTTTTGAGATGTTCTCTCTTACAAATATAAATATTCTCCTAAATAATTGTTTCTTTGATAGCCCAGATCTAAGGTCTGCATTCTCAAGGCCCTTCCTTAAGTTACTCCTAGTGAATTTGATGCCAATATTCATCTTCCTGCTTGTGCTAGGGACTCGAATGGTCATCCATACTTTAAAAGAAAGAAAGTTTAGTCTCCAACATTTTCAGTATAAAATAAAAATGAGCTCTTTAGTGATTTACTTTGTCATGAATACGGCCCTTATTTACCAAAATTGGAAAATGTTCCTATGTAGAAAATTTGAAGAAATTGGATCAGAAGAATATCTAGCTGATAATTATGATGTCAAATGTTGGAAGGCTGATCACCTCCTATGGACCTTGATATTTGCATTACCCATGGGATTATTTTGGGGCCTAATGATTCCATATCTTATATTTCGTGAGATTGGCAAGAAATTAATGAGAGAAGATCTCAAGTCGGAATTCCTTCTCTATATTACAAGCTATCATCCTACGAAACGACTTTGGGTGTTTGGATTAATTTTAAAGGATACCAGCTTAGTGATTGTTTTACTAGCAACGGCCTTTTCCAAAGACCTTCAAATATACCTTCTGACATATATTTTATGGGTCTTTTATGGAATTTACTATTACTATCGCCCATATTACCAGACCCAAATATCCAAAAAAGAGGCTTCAAACGTTCAGAGTGAGAATACAGAAGAAAAAATAGATATAATTAGTAACCTTGAGCATTATGCTCATCTCTTCCCTGGAATAATTAGTCTGATAGGAATCAATTTCTTAGAGATCCATCCATTTACAGATTATAGCAGATTTATGGAAGCCTCGATATTCATTTTAATGGCCTACTTTTCCCTCGAATCAATATGGCTCTTCCGTGTTGGTAAGGATTTTTTGACTTCAGCGCGGAAAAAGAAGCTTTGGAAGATTCAAAACAGAGAGAAAAGTGTTCAAGAAAATACAGCAACTAAATGACGATCCACTTAGAAATAAAGACGATATGTATCTGTAGATATATATGTCTATATTCATATATATATATTTGTTTCAAGATAAAAATTGAATTGGCAAATCATGGCTTTCAACAATTTATATTTTAAGTTAAGCTTAGGATAAAGGCAATTTGTTATACTGTAATGTTTTGATAAGACTTTATGGAAACCCTCACAATATACAACTCTTAAGTTAAATCCTTCAATCCTTTTACCTAATCGGTTGCTATTTATTGAGGAGGAATTTGATCTTTGGAAGCGGAATTCCTTTCTCAGGAGATACTTCGATTGCACTCCAGGATATGTACAATCAACCTTCTTCTTGCAGATTTTTCTTCTATCCTAAGCATTGAAGGGCAGAATTTTGATTTTCGTCATCGAAACTAACAATTAGGGCAACTAGCGGTCTGTACAGTCTGGGTGATATACAAATGCAATATAAACCGGAAATTACTTATATCTCTAATGGAATTACAGAATTAGAATTGGATGACTTTATCACTCTAGCTAAAGAAATGGTGATAGCTGCTCTATTTAGAGAATTCAAAGAGCCTTTAGCAGTAAATCTCATCAGCATAGTTACAGATGGTTGAACTATTGGATGGAATAATTATTATCCTCCCTAACAGTTTGAAAGGGGTGCTTCAGGCTTAGGAAACAGTATCAATTGTCAAAGCAGGCATCCTTAATTTTGATTGCATATTGTCAAACATTGAAGAAAAAACTTCCATCAGAAAGACCTATTTCCAAAATATTCTATCAAATCTAAGCCCCATAGCAACTATTCTCTTCCTTATTCTAAGTTGGATAATCTACTTTAGGATAAAGAAGAAGAGTATAATGAGTACTTAATTCAGAACTAACGTTTTTGTTACTATTGTCATTATCCTATTCAACTTGCAGACAATATTTCACTTTCAACAAGATAAGAAAGGAAGAAATTACGCAAAGAAAAATTTGTATCAAGAGATTGCCCTTTTCTACCCGAGAAATTCTATATGAGCATTTGTACTAAGTTATACAAATAAACATATCCTTTATTAAAATTTAAAAGAAAATAATACAATCAAGCCTCTGAATTAATACACTAAACAGTTTTTCAGCTCCCTAAAATCATCAATACTTTTCATAATAGGTCTTACTTGCAACAGTACCCAAGGGTCTTATCCTCAGAATTCTTATGTTTGTCAAGCACATTGAAGAAAAAGGCCTTCTTCTCCACAGAAGTCTGTAATTTATAATCTATAATTTTACCCAAAATCAAAATTCTCCTACCTTGAATATATGCCAACCAGAGTAGACACTTAGCAGTCTTTCTCCAGAGGGCCTGCTTGGACTGATGATTAAGCAATCCTAACAGTAGGCTAGCCTCTTCGACCTTTATTAACTGCTCTCTCTTCTTCAAAGAGCCGAAGATGTATAGGAGATAGTGTAAACAAGTCAAACTCTTATCAGCGATAGCCTAGAAAAATGAGATTCATTAAAGATTTGTTTACCAATTCAACATGATTGCTCAAAGAAATAAAGACTTCAAGAAGTTCCAAGAACTCGGCATTTTGCTTGAGAACAGGGATGGCTTTAGGGTCGCTAATAAATATAGGAGTATATGTATTTTCAAGGGTAGTAGTGGCAATTTTCATTGACTTGAGAACATCAATGATTTTGAAAAGTAAGTGATGGAGGATATCAAGAAGTTCTTCGTAGCACCATTCTTGGTTGTTGGCCCAGAAATGCTTGAGAATATTCACAGCCTTGGACAGGAAATTCATTGAATTCAGCTCATCAAGTGTGACGTCCTTGCATTCTACGATTCTGGTAATGATCTTAAGAGTGTTTGAAGTGAGTCTAGGATGGCTGCTGTTAAAGTATTCTAGGAACAGGCCAAGCATCTTCTTCTGCTTGAGTTTAGTAACGAAGCCGATGTTCTTTCCAATGATAATGGAGAATAATTTAAGACCATATAGGGGCATGGGCTCTTGGTCACTGAGAATATATTTGATGTTGGGAAGCAATTCCTTGGATATAATGTCGTTGATTAACTTGGTGGAGGGCTTATTTCCTGTGACGTCGTATATGGAGTCCTCGTTGAGGTATTGGATCAAGATATCAGTGATCAACTTAAGGCCATTAAATCTTGTGTCAGCATTTTCACTAAGAGATATAGGAATGCTCACCAGAGAATTACCTGACAATCTTGGTCAAAAGACTAGGGAAGAGCATCTGTAGGACGATCTCATGATAGTTGATAACGAGCTTGTGGTTGCTGGAGAAGCTTTCGAAGATGATGAAGACGACATTTCTGAAATCATCCTACAAAATTTAGGAAAATAGATTAATCCTTACGTTCAAGGAGTTCTTGGTGAGTTCGCTGAGATCGTAGATGTTGAACATGGTCATCAGGAAGTTATTATTGATGATCTTATTTCTTAGGAGGGAGGAGTTCATAACACCAAGAATAATAGGCATAAGACTTAGATAGTTCTTATATTCCTTGGGGGAGGTGGAGGCCTCAAATTTAGGATCCTCCTTTTGCTTGATTTTATTCAATTCTTCCTGGATATTCTTCTGAATAATAGGGATCAATTCAGCAATAAGATCCACCAAATGGATAAGACAGCACTGGACGTACTTGTAGGTATCCCTGCTAAGTTTATCAATCAAGGGGCCGAACTTATTCTCGCTAATCGCCATCATCCATTTTAAGTTGGTCTTGAACATCAAGTAGAATGACAAGATGGCCTTTCCTCTGACAACAACACTAGAATTGTCCAAGAGAGACAGGAGTGAAGGAATCAGAGCCTTTTCATCACCGAGAAGTGCGTAGGCCTTGCTACCTGAAGTATGAAGGAAGAGGTTTAGGATGGTGATTAAGGGTTGTTGGAGTCTGGAGTTGGAGTCAGAGAAGCATTGACACATATGTGAAAGCGTGAGTTTCTCCATTATTGGCCAGATAAGGCTGGTGTTCAATCTGGATATATGGGACAGGGCTGAGACTATACAGACCTTGAGATTTTCATTCTTGGTAGTTGTGTAGATTTGCAACAAAGGAACGACAAATTCCATTGTGGCAAATTTGAGTCCAGCTTTGATACTCTGAGCAGTGATATTTTCGACAGTTTTGCAAGTATAGAACTTTACAATCTCGTCCTCATTTGACTTTAGGATCTTGTTAAGAAGAGCGACAATGCTTGTATGAATTTCCCAAACACTCTAAGAAATAAATTAAGTTAACTTGGGCAATTACATTGGAAGAATCTTCATCCATTTGAGTGGCCCCATAGAAAAGGTATTCACCCAAAGCAGCAATAGCCTTTCTTCTAACTTTCTCGCTCTTTTCCTTGAGAATATCTGCCATGATAGCAGGAATTCCAAGTTGAGAAAGCTCTTGTTCAATTACTGTAGCATGTCTGATAAGCTCGCCAATAATAATGCAGAGCTTGTGCTAACAGGTTATTACATATTATTCAATAATTACTCTTAGTGTGGGGTTCTTGAGCTTGCAGAGCTTCACAAGGAGGATCATGAAGGGGGAGTTTACAAGTCTGTTGGCAACAGTGGAATTTTGGATGATAGTCTCAAAGTAGCTCAAGATATTCATTTTATCAAGGATGCTATTGCTGCCAGATCCCAGGTGATTGTAGATTTCTGCTAAATGGGATTCGATGTGAGGGCTGTCAATATCCTTGCACACTTCATCAGGGTGGATATACTTGAAGGGAAGCATATCTTTGCTGACGGTATTGTCATAAGGTTTTTCAATCTCCTTGTTTCCTGTGATTGGCTTGACTGATGTATCAGAAGTATGAGTGAGAAGCTGTTCAAGAGGAGGAACATTGCTCTTCTTAGAAGCATTAGTGGGAGTGGAGACAATAGTTGAGTTGCTTCTTTGGTGAGAAAGGAAATTTGAAGTTGCGAGCTTTTCAGCGTCTTCAATGAGAGTGGAGTGGGACCTGCCATTCTTGGGAGTGATAGACATTTCGTCAACTTCAGGCTTCAATTTACGGTGGTTAATATTAGAAGAGGGGAGGGTCTTAGCTGAAAGACTTTCAGGAGTCTTGATAGCATGCTTGCTCTGGGAATTGAAGTCGAGCTTCATGTTCTGGTTTTCTGAGATTTCTTCATCAGTTCCATTCTCATCACCTGCACCTTCGATATTTTCACCACTGCTCTCTGAATCTTCTTCTTCATTCTTGTCGCCAAAGTTGAGCTCTTGGTCTTTATTGATGAGCTTGACGTCATTGATGATATTGATATCCTTGTTTTCCTTATTCTCGTAGCCAGCTTGACTTTCCTTAATCATATTTTTCATGGCGTTTTGAGAGAGTCTGAGCAAGTTGACTTCCTTCTTGTGGCTTTTTTGAGGTTGAGAATTGGTTTCGGCAGTGGGGAAGGAGTGCTTCTTAGTTAGAGTGGTGGTGGATGTTGGGGTCTTAGGCCTATCTGCATTGTTGGAAGGGGTTGTTGGTCTCTCAGTTCCATTCTGGTTAAGGACAGATAGGGGCTGAGGAATCAATCCCTTGGCTCTGAGATAATTTTCGAAGTGAGGCTGGGGTGGAAGGGTCACAGTGGGGAATTCATAAGGATGCCAAAAGACATGAGTCCTAACTTTCTCCCATGAGATTCTCTTACTAGGATCCTAAAAGGATAAGATTTTGCTTTATAGATAATTACTTTTTCAAGAAGTCCAGCTAAGAGGTCATTAAATTCAGGACTGAACTTTTCGACCCTGGGAGTTTCTGAATTAAGGATGAGGCCAACTAGCTCATTCAAGCTAGCAGACACAAAAGGAGGCTTGCCGGTTGCCATTTCATACAGAACACAACCGAGAGCCCATAGGTCAGAAGCAAAACTATGAACTCCTTCATCCTGGAATAATTCAGGGGCCATGTAGTAAGGTGTTCCCTTCTTAGGCTGTGAACATTAGACAATTTTCGAAGTTAATACGCCATCGCCATCTTTTTCTGTGGAGATAAGGTTGACTAATTTTCTTGCAAGGCCGAAGTCACAAAGCTTCAAGACTCCAAATTCGTTAATCAATACATTGGAGGGTCTTTTTGAGAAATTAGAATAGAGAGCAATATATTACTTTAGATCGCAGTAGATAATACCATGGCTGTGAAGATGAAGCAGGGCATTGACAAGATCCTTTCCGAAACGCTTGACTGCAGGCTCATTGAGCTATTTAATTAAGATCTTCATACTATTCCTTATACCATCTTGTCTTGCTCAATTAAGTGGAAGAGATCTCCACCAGCGCAGTATTCAAAGATAACCCAGAGGTGATTGCGAGTTTCGTACCAATTATAAAATTTTAGGATATTGGGGTGGTTAAGGTTGTGGAATATGCTGACCTATTATACTGAGTTTTGAGCTGGGGTGGATGTTACCTCATTAAGAATCTTCTTTCTGCGGGATTTTTCAAGACTTTTGACTGCAACGTATTCAATGGACTTCTTCTTGCGACCCTATTTTGGATTGAAGAAAGATTGAAAGGGAGAGTACCTTATAGACTGTTGAATACTTTCCCTTGCCGATTTCCTCATAAATATGAAAGTTATTCATTGACGCGGAATGATCCTTTGACTTCCTATTTGAATTTTAAATTTATTTAATGTTAATTCAATATCTCAAAAACACATTAACTATCAAGACCAAACTTATTCACACTTTGGCCGTTTCTCGAATATCAACAAGACTTTATAAGACATGAATTGGGAACCTGAAGTTCTCTCTTGAAAAAAAGTGTTACATTCTATTTTATGCTATAAATTATTTTATCTTAGGAAAAACAGATTGAAGCTGCGATGTATTCTTCAGATGTAAAGTAAAGTTTTCATCTCTGTAAAGCTCATTCTCAAGGATATAAACTGGATTATCGATAGCCTTCAGCTTAGCATTCCAGTCAAACGTAAATGGATGAAAGTAATGCACTATATGGCCTCTCATAGCTTTCACTTCTCCTTTGAACACTTTCCATGCAGTTTCTAACCAAGGTCTAAACTGATTAGTATAATGAGGCCAAGTTGGAAGGTACCAGTCTTCCCAGTGCCCAAATGCAGCCACATTATAAGCACAATCACAACATCCTGCTATACAGGTATCTAAGATATATCCAAGTTCATTGTATAGATCTTTTCTAATTCCAAAGGCATTTCCATTCCATACACCTCTTTTCATGTCAAAGAATGTATTGGGAGGATGATTTAGCATATAGGCATATTGTGTTGAGAAGAGATCGAGCCAAGGAACAGTTTTATTGGAAAATTGATCACGATGATCAAGGCTTTGAAACAATTGAACAACAGCATAATGTTCCAAGCCCCAAATTGCCTCTTCCCACCAATATGTATTCTCAAAGGATTGATGAGCATCAATCCATAGCATATATTCCCAACCTGTAGCTTTTCTAGCGGCCACATTCAATAAATTCTCTCTATAGTAAAATGTATCATCAATAATTAGTTGTATCTCCCAAGGCTCATTTCCAGCTGTGGTTCTCAGATACTTTTGATTAGGGTATATCGCTTCTAGGATAACAGAGCGAATACCAATAGATTTCATATAACCAATGAAATTGTCTTGTAAAATGTAATAGGCATTAGCCTTTTCTTGGTTCTGTGCATAAATAGGACAAAATGTCCACATTGTATCAATAACATCTGCAATATACCGAGTCTTGCAGTTATTACCACCTATTAGTTTACATAGGAGTCTTTCTCTGGCATTAGTGAATCCTATGATTCCTCCTTTTTCCAGAAAAGTCGAAGGACCCTCCCACTCCACTCTCAATTCCTTCTCTTCAAGAACCGGACTTGGATATAAGCTCTGACCAGAGATATTCGTGATGATCTTGATTTCATCCGTTGTGTGCTTATAGAAAATGCTTAAGTTATGAGAATGGCCTCTATGCTTAGGATCACTAACAATAATGGTTGTATGATTCTTGTTGTCTGATATCTGAAATTTCAATGTTTTAGTTGGACCAATCCTTTCCAGGGTTAAGTTAGCTGAGACATCTGATGAGTGAGAATAGAGGAATGTGAATGTTAAAGCAAAGGAGTATATAGCTAGTAGAGTTTTATAGATGCCCATGTTAGAAGTTCGGGAGTGCTCCATTTTGGAGTATAAAAATTATACAATTGCACTCCAATAAATTAAATTCTTCTATTCCAAAAAGAAGTAATAATCATTTAACCACAGGTATAGAGGAAGTGAAGGCTAAACTAGTTTAATTGAAGTCGTCAACACATTGAAATCTAGAATAGTTTATTTATAAATTCATATAAAAAGTCTTAAAAATATTTTATTAAGAAGCAAGAACAAACTGAAGGGAATAATGAGTCAAATGCTCATTATTTTGATTATTTTGTATTAGAAATCGGATATATTTATACCTGAGGTGGTTATATCTCTAGTTTTTACTAACATGAAAATACTCTTTCATTGAGTTCTTAGAAACAACAAATAAAATAATAATTGCTTTTTTTTTGGAAAGATGAATTGAAGTTGTTGATTAAGATCGTAAATGCAGAGAGAAATTAGATTCTCTATACAGCTCATGCTCAAGCACAATTTTAGGATCATTCAGAACTCAACAATCCTTTTAATTGAATCTATAGGGATGGAAACAATGGTATATATGACCTCTCATAGCTTTTGACTTACCACCAAAAACTTTCCAGGCCTTCTCTAACCATGGCATGAACTGCTTGTTATAGTAGGGTACCTTGTCTAAGTACCAGACGTTCGTCATTTTGCCCAAGGCGGCTACGTGATAGGTAACATCGCACAACGATCCTATATAGATATCTAGGAAATATCCAGCTCTTCGTACAACTCTCTTCTTAATCCGTATGCATTTCCATACCAGACCCCTCTATTATTAAAGAATATGGTTGATGGATCGTTCAGCATATAAGCATACATTTCTGAGTACATTTCAGACTAAGGAATTGAGCTATTTGTGGCTTCATCAAGATGATTCAAAGTTTGGAATAGTTGCAACACAGAATAATGTTCTAGACCCCAAATTGTTTCCTCCCAACAATATATATTATTAAAGGATTGGTAAGCCTCAATCCAAAGCATATATTTCCATACTTTAGCTTTCCTGGCTGCAACATTCAACAAATTTTCCCTAAGGTAAATGTATCTTCAATTATTATTTGTATTTCCCAAGGTTCTTTTCCAGCAGTAGTTCTCTAGAACTTTTCACCTGGATAGATTGCTTCTAATACAAAACTGGGGTTCCAATTGAATTTGCATATCCAATAAAATTATCTTGCAAAAGATAATATATTGTAGCACTTTCAGTTGGTGCATTTCTTGGGCAAAATGCATACATCGTGTCAATTACATCAGCAATATATTGAGTATTGCAATGATTTATAATGTTTAGTTTGCATAAAGTCCGTTCACTGATATCATTGAAACCTATAATTCCTCCTTTTTGTAAAAAAGCAGAAGCCCCTTCCCACTCAATTCTTAAGCTTTTGTCTTCAAGTTTTAGCTTCGAGTGTAGTGCTCCTCTACCAGGAGTGTGGAGGATCACTAAGTGTGTTATAGTGAAGTTTAGTTTTTTTTGTTTCACTTTTGGTTTGAGGAGAATCCTTTGAAATCTCATCATCTGTGCTGTAGTTATCATCTTCATGATTTTTTCGGGTTTCTCTCCCTTATTTGGCCATTGAAAAACCAATTTCAATACATTCTCTGAAATGTTATTCCTAAAGTGAAAATTTTCCATAGATGACTAAGAAGAATGGTAAAACAAGAGTGCCGATAAGGATATATAGACAGGTAGGAAGATCTTTACAACCCTTAGAGAGAATACTTGGGAAGTCGTATTCATATCAAATTAAATTTATTGTTTATATATTCTCCCGGCAGATCTTCGCACCATTTTCCAAGAATATGCAAGCGATGGGGTTCAAATCCACAAGTTTATCCCGGTTTTAAGTTGGATCCTTTTACCTATCTTGATTGGATGATAGCTTGTAATCTGAATCAGGGATTTTTTATCATTTAGAAGCAATATATTTTTATTATTTCTTGGGGAAAAAATATATTGAAAATTGTATGGCATCTCTTGATCACACAGTAACATTGTTGGAAGGAATCTTAACCTTTCTTTGAATAAAATAAAAATATTTGCAAGCGGCGAGATTCGAACTCGCGCGTGTTGCCACACCAGATCTTGAGTCAGGCCCCTTAGACCACTCGGGCACGCTTGCTACGTGTAATACCTAATCTAGATTTCTGTTATTTTTCCCTAAATGTAGAGTGTTGGTGATAAGCTAAATTTACTTACGGATGCAGGGAATTGTGATATCAGTATGAAACCAATAGTATTTTGTCAAAATTGGAACTTTAATTTCAAAAATAAAAAGATATGCAAGCAGTGGGACTCGAACCATGTGTATCTACCACCTCTGACTCAAGTAGGGTCCTCAGTACAGCTCGGACACGCTTGTTTAGCTGATATCTTGCTATTCTGAATTAGGTGTTTTGATCATTTTATGGAATATAAGTTTCTTAGTTCTTCTTGGAAAACTGATTGAGTACCTCGAAACATATGTTAGTAGCAGGGCTTTATTGTTTGAAGGAATAATACACTGACTTTTTGAATAAAATAAAAAATTTGCAAGCGGCGAGATTCGAACTCGCGCGTGTTGCCACACCAGATCTTGAGTCAGGCCCCTTAGACCACTCGGGCACGCTTGCT
>Ga0065720_1005003_pt1 | contig 15125 bp, 12 predicted proteins | sample Thericmetagenome_FD_59107 | JGI IMG/M metagenome (GOLD analysis project Ga0065720, IMG submission 59107) | Thermophilic microbial communities from the Joint Bioenergy Institute, California, USA of rice/straw/compost enrichment - eDNA_2 v2... | ecosystem: Engineered > Solid waste > Grass >... | reverse complement strand
GAGGGGGAGACGAGGCGGAGATGACGACGACGTACCGGACCCACCGCATCGTGGTGGACCTCGGTTTCGGGGACGCCGGGAAGGGCACCGTCGTGGACTGGCTCTGCGCGCGGGGGCCGGAGCCGGTCCACGCCGTGGTCCGCTTCAACGGCGGGGCGCAGGCGGCGCACAACGTGGTCACGCCCGACGGGCGGCACCACACCTTCGCCCAGTTCGGCTCGGGCACGTTCACCCCGGGCGTGCGCACCCACCTGTCCCGCTTCATGCTCGTCGACCCCCTCGCCCTCGCCGCCGAGGCGCGCCACCTCGCCGAGCTCGGCGTGCCCGACGCCCTCGACCGCCTCACCGTCGACGCCGACGCCCTGCTCACCACCCCCTACCACCGGGCCGCGGGCCGGGCGCGGGAGCTCGCCCGCGGCGCGGCCCGGCACGGCTCGTGCGGCATGGGCGTCGGCGAGACCGTGGCCTACTCGCTCGCCCACCCGGACGAGGCGCCCCGGGTCGGCGACTGCCTCTCCCCGGGACGGCTGCGGCGCCGCCTCGCCGTACTGCGGGACCACTACCGCGACCTCTTCCCGGACTCCGGCGAGCCGGTGCCGGACGTGGCCGGCTGCGTGGCCGCGTACACCGCCTTCGCCGGCCGGGTGCGCATCGTCGGCGGCGACCATCTCGCGACGCTGCTGCGCACCGGCAACGTCGTCTTCGAGGGCGCGCAGGGCGTGCTGCTCGACGAGTGGCACGGCTTCCACCCCTACACCACCTGGTCGACCACGACGTTCGCCAACGCCGAGACGCTGCTCGCCGAGGCGGGCGCCACCGGCGTACGGCTCGCCGTGGTCCGCGCCTACCAGACCCGGCACGGCCCCGGCCCCTTCGTCACCGAGGATCCCGTCCTCACCGCCGAGCTCCCCGACCCGCACAACGGCCACAACCGCTGGCAGGGCGCGTTCCGCGTCGGCCACCTCGACCTCGTCGCCCTCCGCTACGCGCTCGCCGTCACCGGCGGCGCCGACGAGCTCGCCGTCACCCACCTCGACGTCGCCCGCCGCCGCCCCGGCCTGCGCGCCTGCCACGCCTACCGCATCGGCCCCACCGTGGTCGACCGCCTGCCGGCCGGCCCGGCCGGCGACCTCGCCCGCCAGGAGGCCCTCACCCGCCGCCTGCTCACCGCCCGGCCCGTCTACCGCCCGCTGACCGACCCGGTCGCGGAACTCCATGAGGCCACCGGCCTCCCCGTGGTGCTCCGCTCCCACGGCCCCACCGCAGCCGACAAGACGGCGGCCTTCGGCGGCCGGTCCGGATACACCGTCCTCCACTCGTCCCTTCGCGGCCGGTCGGTGTGCGGCATTTGATGAACCTTGCCGGAGTGGTGGAGGGGTGTAATAAATGACGGCGATGTGACTCCTGGTCCGAGGCGGGCGAGGGCGGGGCGAGGGGGTGGTGCGTGGCCGGGATCGCACTGCGGCCGGGCGACCCCGAGCGCGTCGGCGGCTACCGGATCGAGCGTCGGCTGGGAGAGGGCGACCTGGAAACTCGCAGTGCAGGACAACCTTTTGTTCGAGTCGGTCTTCACCACGAGATACCACGACTGGCGGAACGACCAGGCCATCACCGCGCCTCGCTGACCGTCATATCGCGATGTGGCCCGTGCTCCTGTCCGTGTGGCGCGGGCGCGGCGGCGCTGACGCGCGTGCGATGTCGGTGGTCTGTGGGTCGGCGAGACCGTGCGCGCGTCACCGGATGCGCGGAGGGTCACCGCTTCGGCGGCGGGGTGGCGGCGGTGGCGGTGCCGTACGCGCACAGGTCGCGGAGCTCGCACTCGCCGCAGCGGGGGTCGCGGGCGCGGCAGACGGTACGGCCGTGCGTGATGAAGGCGACGTGCAGGTCGTGCCGGATCTCCGGGGGGATGCGCGGGGTGAGGAGGCGGTGCGCCTGCTCGGCGCCGGTGCGGGGCGGCACCCAGCCGAGGCGGGTGACGATGCGGTGCACGTGGGTGTCGACGGGGAACGCGGGGCGGCCCATGGAGAAGACGAGGACGCAGGCGGCGGTCTTCGGGCCGACGCCGGGGAGTGAGGTGAGGTAGGCCTCGGCGGCCTCGTCGTCGAGCTCGTTGAGCCGGTCGAGGTCGATGCGGCCCTCGCGGTCCTCGATGACGGCGAGGATCCGCTGGATGCGGCGGGCCTTCACGTCGGCGAGGCCGCCGGGGCGGATCGCGTCCGCCACCTCGTCCACCGGCGCGTCCGCGACCTGCTCCCAGCTGGGGAACCGGGCCTTCAGGCGGGCGAACGCCCGGCCGGAGTTGACGTCGGAGGTGTTCTGGGACAGCACGGTCGCCACGACCTGGTCGATGATCGGCAGCGGCTCGCCGGGCTTGAACGGGCCCTGGCGGGCCCGCATCCGGCGCAGCACCTCCCGGACGACCTCCGGGTCGGGCAACGTCATCCGGCCTCCTCGCCGTCGCTGTCGGAAACCTCGCCGCGTACGGCGCCGCCGCCGTCGGCGCGCCACCAAGACTACGCCGCGGCGAAAACCACTTCCCCCGGCGTGCGCCGGGCCGGTACCCTTCCCTCAAGATCGCCCGCCGATCCGGGCGGGCCCGCCGTGACGAGTGAAGGGAGCCGACCGTGCGTGACCGCACCATCGTGGTCGTTCCCCTGTCGCGGCACGAGGTGATTCTGGCATCTTCTTCGCCCCGGTACCGGCTGCGCGCCCGGTGCCGGATGTTCTGACGAACCCCTGATCGGAGCTCCCGGCCGCGGACCCCGGCCCGCCGGCCGTGGGATGAGGCCATCCCTCGGCATGCCCGGCCGCCCGCGATGACCGGGCGGGCTCGTCGTGCCCGCGGCGGCCGGGCGGGGAGACCCCGCCGGCTCGCCGTACGCGAGGCACCCGCCACCGATCCCGGACCGAACCCTCAGGCGTAGCGGAAGACCGGCCCCGCGCCCCGGGCGGGTGCACCGGCCCCGCCACGTCACGGCGTCCTGCCCGCCTGCCCGAGAACAGGGGTCTCGTCGCGAATCGCGCAGTCCCTGACCCTCACGGAACGAAAGGCCATGGACCGTGCGTGACAACCTGCACCGCCGATCACCGCTGTCCGCCGTACGCAACATCGGCATCCTCGCCCACGTCGACGCCGGGAAGACCACCCTCACCGAGCGCATCCTGTACCTGACCGGCGCCACCTACCGGCGCGGCGAGGTGCACGAGGGCACCACCGTCACCGACTTCGACCCGCAGGAGCGCGCCCGCGGCATCACCATCTTCGCCGCCGCGGTGACCTGCGAGTGGGACGGCCACCGGATCACGCTCATCGACACCCCCGGCCACGTCGACTTCACCGACGAGGTCGAGCGGTCGCTGCGGGTGCTCGACGGCGCGGTCGCCGTGTTCGACGCCGTCGCCGGCGTCGAGCCGCAGAGCGAGTCGGTGTGGCGCCGCGCCGACCGGTACGGCGTGCCCCGCGTCGCCTTCGTGAACAAGATGGACCGGCCCGGCGCCGACCTCGACGCGGCCGTGGCGTCGATCCGCGAGCGGCTGCGCGCCAACCCGCTCGTCGTCCAGCTGCCGATCGGCCGCGAGGACGGCTTCACCGGCGTGGTCGACCTGGTGCGGATGCGCGCGCTCGTCTGGGCCGACGGCCGCGACGCCGTCGCCGAGGCGCCGATCCCGGATGACCTCGCCGAGACGGCGCGGCAGCGCCGCCGGCGGCTGGAGGAGGCGGTGGCCGAGCTGCACCCGGCCGCGCTGGAGGAGTTCTGCACCCGGCCGGAGATCTCCACGCCGACGCTCGTCACCGCGCTGCGCGAGGTGACGCTCGCCGGCGACGGCGTGGTGGTGCTGTGCGGCTCCGCCTACCGGAACCGGGGCGTGGAACCGCTGCTCGACGCGGTCGCCGCCTACCTGCCGTCGCCGCTCGACAAGCCGCCGGTGCGGGACGCCGGCGGCGGCGCGGAGCGCCCGGCCGACCCGGCCGCGCCGTTCGCGGCGCTCGCGTTCAAGGTCGCCGCCGCGCCCACCGGCCGGCTCACCTACCTGCGCGTCTACTCGGGGACCGTGCGCAAGGGGGACACCGTGCTCGACTCCGGCACCGGCCGCGCCGAGCGCGTCGCCCGCATCCTGCGGGTGCAGGCCGACCGGCACACCGAGGTCGAGGCGGCGACGGCGGGCGACATCGTCGCCGTGGCCGGCCCGAAGACGGCCCGCCCCGGCGCCACGCTGTGCGCGCCGGACGCCCCGCTGCTCCTGGAGCCGCCGTCGGCGACCGAGCCGGTGGTGTCCGTGGCGGTCGAGCCCCGCGCCGGCGGCGACGCCGAGCGGCTCGCGGCGGCGCTCGCCCGGCTCGCCGAGGAGGATCCCTCGCTCGCCGTGCGCAGCGACCCCGAGACCGGCCAGACCGTGCTGTCCGGCATGGGCGAGCTGCACCTGCAGGTCGCGGTGGAGCGCGTCCGCCGCGAGCACGGCCTGCAGGTCGCGGTGGGCCGTCCCCGGGTCGCCGCCCGGGAGACGGTGGTGCGCGGCGTGTCCGGCCTGCTCTACCGGCACGTCAAGCAGGACGGCGGCGCGGGGCAGTTCGCCCACGTCGTGCTCGACGTGGAGCCGCTGCCGCCGGGCGAGGACGGGCGCGCGGCCGAGGGGTTCGAGTTCCGCTCGACGGTCGTCGGCGGCGCGGTGCCCCGCGAGTACGTGCGCGCGGTCGAGCAGGGCTGCCGGGACGCCCTCGCCGACGGCCCGCTCGGCGGGAACCCGGTGACCGGCCTGCGCGTCACGCTCACCGACGGGGCCACCCACCCGAAGGACTCGTCGGAGCTCGCGTTCCGCACGGCCGGTCGCCTCGCCCTCCGCGAGGCGCTGCTCGCCTGCGAGATGACGTTGCTCGAGCCGGTGGTCGAGCTCACCGTCACGGTGCCCGACGACGCGGTCGGCGCCGTGCTCGGCGACCTCGCCGCCCGCCGCGCCCGGGTCACCGGCTCGACCACCCGGTACGGCACGGCGGTGATCACCGCCGTCTGCCCGCTGGTGGAGCTGTTCGGCTACGCCACCCGGCTGCGCGGCCGGACCCAGGGCAGGGGCACGTTCACCACCCGGCCGGCCGGGTACGCCGTCGTCCCGGAGTCCGCGCTGGGGCGTTGAGTGTTCGAGGTCTGGCCCGTCCTGCCGGCCCGGCGCCCACGGCGCCCGCGCCCCCGCCGCCGTCAGCGGGGGAGGCGCGGATGAGGACGCAGGGCGTGGGCGCGCAGGGCGGCCCGCACCGCGGTCACACCCCACGGGGTGAGGGTGAACGGCTCGTCGCCGCGCCCGCCGGGCCGGTGGCAGCCGAGCGCCCACAGCCGGTCGCGCAGCAGCAGACGCTGCTCGCGCACGACGGCGGGGAGCCGGTCGTCGCCCTCCCACTCCGCGTCGAGGATGTCGATCGTCCGCCGCTCCAGCCGGTTCGCGGTGAGCGGGCCGTGCAGCAGGAGCAGGGCGAGCATGACCTCGCGGACGGCGAGGGCGAAGACCGGCCCCTCGCCGATCACGGCGCGCACCGCGCCGTCCCAGAACACGCGCTCGTCGGCGGCCATGCGGCGGCCCACCGGCGTGAGCACGAGCCTGCGCCCGATCCGCCGGATCGCCTTCAGCTCCTTGGCGGCGAGCATCCGCAGGTTGTGCAGCGGGGCCACGTCGGGCTCCCGGTGCCGCCCGGCCGGGGTGCGCCAGCCGAACGCGTCCACCGCCGTGGCGACCAGGTTCGGGGCGATGTGGTGCCGCTCGGTGAGCGGCAGCCCCTCCCGCGCCTCGCCGAGCAGCCAGCGCAGCGGCGCGAGCGCGGCGGGCGTGGGCGGGACCGGCTCCCGCAGCAGGTGCACGGCGGCGCCGAGCAGCGCGGCCTTGTCCGGGTTGACCGGCTGCGCCCAGGCGGTGAGCCGCTCGGCGCGCACCCGGTCGAGCAGCGTCCCGCCCGGCCGCGGCGCGGTGAGGCACCGCTCGGTGACGGCCGCGCGCGTCCGCTCCCAGCCGCGCGCGCCCGGCCGCAGCTCGCCCGCGATCAACGCCAGCTCCAGCGTCGCCGCGCAGGCGTGCCGCGCCGCGTGCTCCTCCGGCCCGGAGAACACCCGCCACGCCAGCAGCGTGGTGTCCGGCGGCAGCAGGCCCGACTCGGCGATCGCGGCGTCGCACGCCTCCCGGCCCGCGTCGATGCCCTCCCCGGCGTACACCTCGAGGATCGACTCGGTCTGCTCGCACGTCGCCAGCTCGGCGTACCGGTCGAGCCCGGTGAGGGTGAACAGGTGCCCCAGCGCCGCGGCCACCCGCTCCGGGTCGTCGATGCGCCATCCGGGCAGGGTGCGCCACAGGAACTCCTGCAGCCGATGCGCCGTGACCGCCTCCAGCCCCTCCGCGCCCGCGATCACGTCGATCGCGGCCTCGGCGAGCCGGGCCTCCCGCGCCCCGTACCGGCTGCGAAGCTCGGCGAGCGTCACCTGGTCGATTCCCATGACCCCAGTGTGCCGCCATTCGTCCCGCCGTACCGCCCCGGCCCACCGGGAGAAGGGTGACGGCCGTCACCCCGGCGGCCGGCGCGGGCCGGGTGCGTCGCCGCGGCCGCGGCCGGCGAGGTGCCGGGAGCCGGCCGAAGCCGCGGTCGAGGGGGCGGGGCCGAGAGCGGGGTCGAGGGCGCGGGGACCGGGGCCTCGGCGTCAGGTGTCGATGGACGACATGTCGCCGTAGCGGTCGCCCGCCACCGCGTCGCGCGGCACGGCCTGCTCCAGCGCGGCGAGGTCGTCGTCGGTGAGCTTCACGGCGGTCGCGGCGGCGTTCTCCTCCAGGTACTTCACCCGCTTGGTGCCCGGGATCGGCACGATGTCGTCGCCCTTGGCGAGCACCCAGGCGAGCGCGAGCTGCCCGGGGGTGACGCCCTTCGCCTCGGCGAGCTCGCGCACCTTGGCGACGAGCGCGAGGTTCGCCTCGAGCGCGTCGCCCTGGAAGCGGGGGAAGAAGGGGGTGCGCCGCCAGTCGTCCTGGGTGAGGGTCCCGGTGCCGATCGTGCCCGTGAGCAGGCCGCGGCCGAGCGGCGAGTACGCCACCAGGCCGATGCCGAGCTCGCGGATCGTCGGCAGGATCTCGTCCTCCAGGTCCCGGGTGAACAGGGAGTACTCGGTCTGCAGCGCGGTGATCGGGTGGACCGCGTGGGCGCGCCGGATCGTCGCGGCCGACGCCTCCGACAGGCCCAGGTGCCGCACCTTGCCGGCCTGGACGAGCTCGGCCATCGCGCCGACGGTCTCCTCGATCGGGACGTTCTTGTCGACCCGGTGCTGGTAGTACAGGTCGATGTGGTCGACGCCGAGCCGCTTGAGCGACGCGTCGCACGCGGCGCGCACGTACTCGGGGCGGCCGTTGATCACGATGCTGCCGTCGGGCTGCTCCACCCGGCCGAACTTGGTCGCGAGCACCACCTCGTCGCGGCGGCCGGCGATCGCCTTGCCGACGAGCTGCTCGTTGGTGAAGGGGCCGTAGCTGTCGGCGGTGTCGAGGAAGGTGATCCCGAGGTCGAGCGCCCGGTGGATGGTGGCGATCGAGGTGTCCTCGTCGGTGGGGCCGTAGTAGGGCGCCATGCCCATGCAGCCGAGCCCCAGGGTGGAGACGGTGAGCGGGGAGGTCCTGCCCAGTGTGCGGGTTCCGATGTTCTGCTCAGTCATGCCCCGGATTGAAGACGTTCGAGCGCGCTCGAAGTCAAACCGTACGGGTCGCAGCTCGACGCCGCGCGGGGCGAGCCGCAGCATTCCTCGTAGAACTCGATCTTGTACTCGATCGCCTTGAGGTGTTCCTCCATCGCGTTGAGCCGCTCGATCACCCGGTCCCGGTGCCTGCGCAGCAGGTCGAGGCGTTCCTGCTCGTTGCCGGTGCCCGCCCGGGCGAGCTCGGCGTATCGCCGTATCTCCCGGATCGGCATCCCCGTGGCCCGCAGGCGGGTGAGCGTCATGATCCATTGGATGTCGTCCTCGTGGTACAGCCGGTGCCCGGTGGGTGACCGGCCCACATCGTGCAGGAGCAGCCCTGCTCGCTCGTAGTACCGCAGCGTGTGCGGCGAGAGCCCGGTGCGCTTCGCAACCTCCGCGATGGTCATGCCCATGCGGGAAGTCTCACACCCGGGGCACGTGCGACGTCAATCCCGTCCAGCGGAGGCGACATGTTTCGCGAAGGGCGATAAGGGCGACGGGGTGCCCGCCCCCGAGCGGCGGGCACCCCGTCCCGCGGCCGCGCGCACGCGGCCGGGTCCTGGCGAGGCCGGGCGACCGGGCGGTCACTGGTCGCGGGGCAGCCCCGGCGGGTTGAGCAGCGACTCGGGCACCGCCTCGTTCTCCAGGCCCCAGCGCTTGAGCACCTCGCGGTACTTGCCGTTCCTGATCACCACGTTGAGCGCGTCCCGGACGGGCTCGGCGAGCCCGCTGCCCTTCTTCGTCATCGCGGCGATCAGGCCCTGCCGGTCGGCGCCGCCGCCCGAGAAGGTGCCGACGATCTTCGTGTCGCCGCTCACCGCGACGTGGTAGGCGACGGTGGGGTTCGGCGCGAAGTACGCCTGGATGCGGCCGGACTTCAGCGCCAGGTAGGTGTCGGCGGCCTGCTGGTAGTACTGGACCTCGATCGGCTTGAGCCCGGCCGCGCGGTTCTGCCGGTCCCAGTCGAGCAGGATCCTCTCCTGGTTCGTGCCCGACCCCACCGACACCCGCAGCCCGGCGATGTCGGCCGGCTTGGTGATCGACGTGATCGGGCTGTCCTTCGGCACCTCCCAGGCGAGCTGGTCGAGCCGGTAGGTGGCGAAGTCGTAGATGTCCTTGCGCTCCTCGGTCACCGTGATGTTGGAGAACGCGACCGGGTACTTGCCGGAGCGCACCGCGAGGAACATGTTCTCCCACGAGGTCGGCTCCAGGCGCAGCTCCAGCCCGAGCACGTCGGCGACGAGCTGGGCGATGTCCTCCTCGACGCCGATCGGCGTGCGGTTGTCGTCGGCGAGGAACGACAGCGGCGGNTCGAACGTGGAGGTGCCGACGAGCAGCTCGCCCTTGGCGCGGATCTCGGCCGGCACCCGGGCGGCGATCGCCTCGTCCTTCTCGGCCCGGATCCGGTTCTGCTCCGGGCTGGTGTCGAACCTCGGCGCGGTGCCCGCCGGGCTCGCGCCGCCCGCGGGCGCGGCGGCGTCGGTGCCTGTGGCGGCGGTGCCGCACGCGGCCAGCAGTAACAGCGACGACAGCGCGACGGCGGCGATTCGGGACACGGACGGCATGGTTCTCTCTCCCAGGTGGCGTTGCGGGGGAAGTCACGGGGAAAGCGGGTGGGCGGTACGGCACGGCGGCCCGACGGCGGTGCCGGACCCCGGCGTCGGACCCCGGCGTCGGAAGGGACTCAGCGCACCTTGCCGAGGAAGGCGCGGGTGCGCTCGTGCCGGGGCGCGTCGAGCACCTGCGCGGGCGGGCCCTGCTCGATCACGCGGCCCTCGTCCAGGAAGACCACGGTGTCGGCGACCTCGCGGGCGAACCCGATCTCGTGCGTGACGACGATCATCGTGGTGCCGCTGCGGGCGAGCTCCTTCATCACCTCCAGCACCTCGCCGACGAGCTCCGGGTCGAGCGCCGAGGTCGGCTCGTCGAACAGCACGACCTTGGGCCGCAGCGCGAGGGCGCGGGCGATCGCGACGCGCTGCTGCTGCCCGCCGGAGAGCTGCCGTGGGTAGGCGTGCACCTTGTCCGACAGGCCCACCTGCGCGAGCAGCTCGACGGCGAGCCGTTCCACCTCGTCGCGCGGCCTGCGCTGCGCCGAGAGCGGCGCCTCGATCACGTTCTCCAGCACGGTGAGGTGGGGGAACAGGTTGAAGCTCTGGAAGACGAAGCCGATGTTCGTGCGCTGCCGCAGGATCTCCCGCTCGCGCAGCTCGTACAGCCGGTTCCCGGAACGCCGGTAGCCGATGTACTCGCCGTCGATCGTGACGTGCCCGCGGTCGATCTTCTCCAGGTGGTTGACGCAGCGCAGCAGCGTCGACTTGCCCGACCCGGACGGGCCGATGATCACGGTCACCTCGCCGGGGTCGACCCGCAGGTCGACGCCGCGCAGCACGTGCAGCGGGCCGTAGCTCTTGTGCACCCCGCGCATCTCGACCATGGGGCGGCTCATGGCGCGCCCCCACCGCCGGACGTCTCGGCCGCCGCGCCCTGGGCCGCGCGCCGGGCGGCGAGCCGGGGCGCGATCCGGGTCGCGGCGAAACGGCGGGCGCGGTGCAGCGGCGTGGGCGGCAGCTCGCGCGCCATGCCCCGGCCGAACCGGCGCTCCACGTAGTACTGCGCGATCGACAGCACGGTGGTGAGCGCGAGGTACCAGATCGCGGCGACGAGCAGCATCGCGATCACCCGGCCGTTGCGGTTGTAGATCACCTGCACCTGGTAGAACAGCTCGGGCAGGGCCATGATGTACACGACCGAGGTGCCCTTCACCAGGCCGATGATCTCGTTGCCCGCGGCCGGCACGATCGTGCGCATCGCCTGGGGCAGCTGGATCCGGAGGATCTGCCGCCGCCGCGGGATGCCGAGCGCGGCCGCGGCCTCCAGCTGGCCGGGATCCACCGAGAGGAAGCCGCCGCGCACGATCTCCGCCGCGTACGCGGCCTGGTGCAGCGCGAGCCCGAGCACCGCCGCGGTCACCGGGCCGATCAGGTCCATCGAGTCGACCGAGTAGAACGCCGGGCCGAACGGGATGCCGAACGAGATCTGCCGGTAGAGCGCGCCGAGGTTGTACCAGAACAGCAGCTGCAGGATGAGCGGCACGGACCGGAACAGCCAGACGTACCCCCACGCGACCGAGGTGAGCAGCGGCACCCGGGACAGCCGCATCAGCGCGAGCACGGTGCCGAGCAGGAAGCCCAGGACGATGCCGAGCGCGGTGAGCTCCACGGTGAACAGCGCCGCGCTCACCACGGAGGGGTGGAACAGGTACTCGCGGACGACCGGCCAGTCCCAGGCCGGGTTGGTGATGAGTGCGTTGACGGCCATCGCCAGCAGCACCAGGACGATGCCGGTGGCGACCCAGCGCCAGGGATGGCGGGCCTTCACCACCCGCGGCTCCTCGGCCGCGGCGGTGGGGGTCGTGGGGGTGACGGCGGTGGTGCTCACGTCGGCTCCTCGGCCGGCTTCGGAAGGGGAACCTCGGGGCGGGGACGTCCGGCGGCCGCGCACGCGGCGGGGCCGACCTCGGGATATGAGCGGCGGGAGGTACGGCGGAGCATGCCGGAGCGGCGGCCGCCGGGACGGGTCGGCGGATCAGCGCGTCAGCCGGGACACCGGGACGACCCGATGCGGCAGTGGTCGATGTGCCGCCGCCGGGTCAGCGGTGCCCTGCTGTACATGGCCCTACTTCAACATGATCCGCATATCCCGTCAAGCCCTACTTGTTTATAGGGTTTTTTGTCGATACCCGTTGCGCGACGCGGGTTCGATCGGGTTATAGTTCCGGACGAGGTCATGAGCGCCAGCGCTAAGCCCCGGCTTGCTGGCCGGCAACCCTCCGTCTGCGGCGGGGTGCCCCGGGTGAGGACCTGGTCCGGCGCGAGGTGCGTCGGGCAAGCGCAGGCCCCCGAGGACGGGGGCCGATGGCCCCTGGGGGGTATTGGCATGTCCACTCTTACGATCTTCGGCTCCGTCGACTCCGGCTCCGCCGACGCCGGGTCCGGCACCACCACCGTCGCCACCGCCACCAGCGCCGGGACCGGCACCGTGACCAGCGCCGGGACCAGCACTGTGACCGGCACGGGGACCAGCACTGTGACCGGCACGGGGACCGGCACTGTGACCGGTACTGTGACCGGTACAGAGACCGCCGAGGCCGCCGGCCGTCCCCTGCCGTCCGTGGTCGGCGCCGACCTGCTCGTCCCGGTCTCCGGCGGGCGGCAGGTGCCGTACGCGAACCTCGACTACGCCGCGAGCGCGCCGTGTCTTGAGCCGGTGCGCGCGGCCGTCGCCGAGGCGCTGCCGGCCTACTCCAGCGTCCACCGGGGGGCGGGGTACGCCTCCCGGCTCACCACCGCCCGCTACGAGCGGGCCCGGCACACGGTGCGGGCGTTCGCGGGCGCGCGCCCCGGTGACGCCGTCGTCTTCACCCGGAACACCACCGACTCGATGAACCTGCTCGCCCGCTGCCTGCCGGAGGGCACCACGGTGGTGGTGTTCGACAGCGAGCACCACGCCTCGCTGCTGCCGTGGCCGCGCACCGTGCGCCTCGCCCCGCCCGCGTCCCCGGGCGAGGCGGTGCGCGCCGCCGACGAGGCCCTCGCCTCGCTCGACGGGCCGAAGCTGCTCGTCGTCACCGCCGCGTCGAACGTCACCGGCGAGCTGTGGCCGATCGCCGCGCTCGCGCACGTGGCGCACGCGCGCGGCGCCCGGATCGCGGTCGACGCCGCGCAGTACGCGCCGCACCGGCGGCTCGCGGTCGCCGCGCTCGACCTCGACTACGTGGCGTTCTCCGGCCACAAGCTCTACGCGCCGTTCGGCGCGGGCGCGCTGATCGGGCGGCCGGACTGGCTCGCCGGGGCCGAGCCGTACCTGCGCGGGGGCGGGGCCACCCGGAACGTCGCCGGCGACGAGGTGGAGTGGAGCGCCGACCCCGAGCAGCGGCACGAGGCGGGGACGCCGAACGTGCTCGGCGCGATCGCGCTCGCCGCCGCCTGCGAGGCGCTCACCGCCACCGGCTGGACCCCGATCGTGCGCGCCGAGGAGCGGCTCACCGCCCGGCTGCGGGCGGGCCTGCCGGAGGGGGTGCGGGAGCTGGCGCTGTGGGGCCCGGACCACCCGCGCATCGGCGTGGTGTCGTTCACCGTCGACGGGCGCGACGCCCGCGAGGTGGCCGAGATCCTCTCCACCGAGTACGGCATCGGCGTGCGCGACGGCCGGTTCTGCGCCCACCCGCTCGTGCGCCGGCTCGTCGGCGGCGAGGGCGGCTGCGGGGACGGCGCGGGCGCGGTGCGCGCGTCGATCGGCATCGGCACCACCGAGGAGCACATCGACCGGCTCATCGGCGCGCTCCACGACATCGTGCGGAAGACCGCGCGAGGCTGACGGCGGTTCACGGCGGGCGGCGGGCCACGCGGTTGACAGAGGGGTTGACANCCTTCCCGATATTTCCTACAGTTTAACTGGGTTTATAGCACGTCGAGCGCGCAGGTCCGACGGAAGGCGAGGCCGTCATGTTCATCNGCACGCCCGGGCGCACCGACGGATCCCTCCATCTCGTGGCCCGGCTCCACATCGACCTGTGCCGTGTGCTGAGCGCCCGCTGTCGCCGCTCCCTCGCTCGCTGACCATCCGACGATCCGCCATGCCGAGGGAGCATCATGCCCGAGATCACCATCGACCACGCACGCCCTGACATCGACGACACGCCGCCGCACGCGCGGCCGATCGACCCGTACCCGCCCGGCGCGGGACCGGCCGCGCACCGCGCCGCCCTCGCCCGGGCGCTCGCCCGCCACCCCGGCGTGCCGGTCGGGGAGCTGCGGCCCGAGCGGCTGCGGCGCGAGATCGCCGAGCTCGACGCCGTGATCGACGAGTACGTGGCGCACACGATCCACCGCGTCGCCGCCGCGACCACGCAGCAGGAGTACCACCTCGCCCGGCGGGAGCTCACCGCCACCTTCCACGAGTTCGACGGGCGGCTCGCGTACCGGAGGTTCCTGCTCGGCCCGCTCATCACCGAGCCCGACCTCCGGCTGTGGACCCTGCTCGTCCGGTACGACCGCGGCTACAACCCGTTCGCGAGGATCAGCAAGCTGCGGCTCATCGACTTCCCCCGGCTGTGGGCCTACGCCCGCGACCTGTACCAGCAGCCGCCGTTCCGCGAGACCACCGACTTCGCGGCGATCGCCCGCCTGCCCGAGGCGCCGCCCCCGCCGTACTTCCACGACGCGCCCTGGCGGATCCTGGTCGAGCCGTACACCGGTGACTGGGACTCGCCGCACGGGCGCGAGCGGCTGTGATCAGGCCCGTCGGCGGGTCCCGCGGCGACCGGCGCGCGCTCCGGGCGGCCGGGCGCGGGCGGGCGGCGGCCGATCCGGTGGTCGACGCAGTGGCCGACGCGGTGGCCGACCCGGTGGCCGACGGGGTGGACCTCGCCGGGTTCGCGGACGAGCACGGCCTCGGCTACCTGTCCGCGGGGGAGGCCGGTGACCTCGCGGACGACGCGCTGGGCCGGGTGCCCGGCGGGGAGCCGGTCATCGTGCGCGGGCTCGGGCCCGCCTTCCTGGAGCTGCTGGAGCCGCTCACCGTGGGGCGCGGCGGCGAGTTCCGGCCGGGGGTGGGCGGCCGCACGGTGTACGTGGCGAGCGGGTACGAGCCGCGGCTGTACGTGGGCTCCCGGCGCGGCGTGCCGTACCACGCGCGGATCGACCATCCGCTGCGCGCCGGGCCGCCGCCGCTCGGCGGGTTCCTGCGGGACCTGCCCGACGGGCCGCTCGATCACCGGCGGGACGTGTGGCCGCTCATCGCCAAGGAGCTCGCCTACGCCTACTACCACGAGCTGATCCGCGGCCATCCGAGCCGGGTGCGGATGAGCTGGCCGGAGTTCGCCGCGGCGTACGCGGCCGAGCCCTGGGACGGCAAGGCGATGCGGGCGCTCATCCGCAAGGCGGTGCCGGGGCACGCCGACCGCCTCAACCTCGCCCGGCTCGACCGGCCGCTCGCCGGCATCCGGTTCGGCGACTCGGCCGGCCTGCAGCGATGGGTGCACGGGTACATCGCCGCGGACCTGGCGCGGCGCGCGGACCCGGCGTACAGCGCCGACCTCGCCCTCGGCTACGGAATGCGGACGGTGCTGAGCGCGTTGGGCGGGGAGTGCGGTGCGATCGATCCGGCGTTCCTCGACCTGTACGGCTTCGTCGCGTGCGGGCCGCCCGCCTCCGCGCTGCGCGAGCTGCTCGCCCTCGCCCGGGCGGGCATCGTCACCTTCATCGGCGCGGACGCCTGGGTGACCGCGGACCGCGCGGCCGGGGTGTGGCGTTCCGGCAGTCCCGGCGTCCCCGGGCACGTGCGGGCGCGCACCCTGATCGACGCTCCGTCCCCCGTCGGCTTCGCGGCCCCTAGTCCTACCTATCAGGTAGGGATAGCATGAAATCA
>Ga0065720_1020338_pt1 | contig 15137 bp, 12 predicted proteins | sample Thericmetagenome_FD_59107 | JGI IMG/M metagenome (GOLD analysis project Ga0065720, IMG submission 59107) | Thermophilic microbial communities from the Joint Bioenergy Institute, California, USA of rice/straw/compost enrichment - eDNA_2 v2... | ecosystem: Engineered > Solid waste > Grass >... | reverse complement strand
TCAGTAAAAAATATGAAGTCTTATAAACTCTTTTCATATAATTCTAATAGTCTTTCATCTATCTGATCAAATTCATCTTTTTTTAACAATTTAAGTATTCCTTGATTAAGTAATTTATTTCGATCCTTAGTACTGGTGCTAGTGTCTTCAGGCAACACCTTTGGAGGTAAATTCTCGAAGATTTGCTTTTGTTCTTTGGTTAGAATAAGATCAAGTATTCTCTCCAATTGTATAAATCTATTAAGCATTTCTGAGATGTCCAAGTATTCATCAACCTTCTGCGAAGCCTTTTTCACTCGTTTTACAGCATTTACCTCCTTGAAGAAAGAAAGCCACCACTCCCACCACTTCACTCTAACAGGCTCAAACTCCGGAACCAAAGACTCACATATCGGGACTTCATCCTTTTTGCTTTCTACAATTTCTTCAGTGTCTATCTTAACGTGGTCAGATTCAACGCCATGGATATTCGAAAGGATATTATTATCACTTTTGAACGGTGTAAAGGGGACTGACTCGGTGTTCAGAACTTCATTATTATGAATTTCTTCTTCTACTCCACCTTCTGATTTTTGTTCTTGATCACTAAAGGAAACATTTGGAAAATTTAACAAAAGTTCAGGTCTATCTTCGTCCTCTTCTGGTTTTGCTAGCCTACATTCACTCATTTGTTCTGAAACAATATGGTCAGAGCCAGATTTGTGAACAAAAAGATCAGTTCGCTTCATTTCTTTTGGAGGGATAGTATTCTTAACTTCTTGATTTTGACTATCCTGAGAATCTACGCGAATAAGATTCATAGGTTTTTCGACCTGTTCTATAACTATTGACACCTTTTTGGGTTCAACGGGCTCAGCTTTTCTTGATTTCTTCTTTTGGATATTTAGTTTTACAATGGATTTGATGGTTTGCAATTTGTGATCATTTTTGCGCGCAAGGCAGAACGCTTGATTGGAAATCTTCTCGTACATCCTAAACTTGGAATAGTGATATGAAAGAGTACCAAAAATTAAGAGTACTGTACTCATGAAACCACTGATGTTAGCCATCACATCTTGGAGTTTTACATAACTTCTGTAGAAACGATCTACGTTCCCACCGCCAAAGATATAAATAATGGCAAAAGCATCATCATACATCTCAGAAGGACTGAGATCCCTGATGATGTAGTCTATAGAAACATCTCTTACTGTTTCTCTATCTTCAAAGAAAAATCCATAGTCAGTCTCTATCTCAACTTTCTTCATGTACACAGAATTAGTTTTAGTAGTGTTTTGCCCCAACAGGGACATTGCATAATGCCTATCTTCTCTGCTTAATGGAGTAGAATAATTATATACATCGACAGTGACTTCTTTGAAAACCATTGTAAAATAACTTTGTCTTATTTTTCTCTCGATCTCCTCTGGGGATTTACAGGTTATTGAAGAAGTATTCGTACATGGTTTCAGCTTGAAAAAAAAGTTATTCATAGCTGTATCTCGAGTTTGGAGAAGGCGTGTATTAACCGAACTTTCGTCAATACACCACATCATCCCGGGAAATTTTTCCTCAGCTAATAGATTAGTTGAGCAGGGAACCAGCTTAATTGGCACATGTCCAGTTTGGAGATCATAATGAAATCCTTCAATCTTATAAATAGAATCATCGATATATGCCTTTGCTGTTGACGGGTCACTCACAATTAGCCTGAATCTCTCAGATGTGAAATGGAGTACCTCTCCATATGTCCCTTCATAGATTGTAGAAGGCACAACGCTCGGATTTTTTCTTGCAATCATTTCTCTCCCGAAGAAGAATGCAATAAGAACAAACATGGATCCAAAGATCCAGGTTAAAGAAAGTCCAAATATGGAGTAGTCTCTCTGTCTGCCTTTGAAAGTCACTGTTGGCCTGGCTCCGAATAAATCAAACTTGAACATCCCGCTCCTTAAGAAATTTATTTGATTAAATAAATTATAAATCTTATTGAGTATATCGACAAACTCTTAATTGATGACAAATCAAATTAGGCTGTTGAATAGGTCTAATTGGTTGGCTCTTCATAATACTCAACCCTAGAGGTATCTCATTGACTCCACACCGCTCTTCTCTCTCACATTATTACTTCTTCATGACTCCTCACCTCAGATTAGTTGTACCTAATTTTCACGGTGGATAAAAGCTCCTTATTGATATTGCGCCATGCCTATTCTCTCTTCTTTTGTTACAATCCTGGGAATACTAAAAATATCTTGAATACTTCGGAAGAGGCCAGACCAATTTATAGTAATCAAACAGCTCAGCCAATTACTATTGTTTTTTGGACAAAGTCAGCACCTGTTAAAAATTTTCCATATTTCACTTGGTTCCTTCCTCAAACATTAGATATTTCAATTAATTCAATTAAAATCGGAAACCGATTGAGAACCGGGATAGAAATTATATATAAAAAGTTCACTATGCCCTAGCCCTAAACTGCTTAGATTTAGAGTCCAGAGTCTAAGAGTTCTATTTGAATTAGTGAGCTGTTAAATATTTTTAAAATTAAACATTAGGAAATAAGAACAAATCCATCTCAAAAAAAAAATGTTTGATCAGCCTAAACTAGGCCTTGTGATGAATGAGGTGATTTCACTCTAGAGAGTTTTAGCTAATATTGATGAATTGAGGAGGTGGTAGTTAATGCTTAGAGATTTATTTTGAAAAAGGAAATTTCGAAAACAATGAGGTTAGGAGTTTAGGATAACCAGCACAGCCTATAGAGGATATATGCATAAATTATTGAAACCATAACTTACTTCTTCATGAATTTGAAATCCTAATGCATGACTTACCTGTGTAAAATAAGAAAAAAAAAAAAACGACGATCATATGGGCATGACGCCTATAACCTCCTCTCATATAGCTCCAGCACTCGTTCATCAATAAGATCCAATTCTTCCTTCTTCAATAAAGAGAGTTTTCCCTGGTTTAGTAACTTTTCCTTTTCCTGTGGAGAAATCGAAATTTCTTCACTAAAACTGGAGGAGGGAAATTATCAAATATCAACTTCTGCTCTTAAGTAAGAAGAAGATCTAAGACTCTCTCAAGTCCTATAAATCTCATCACGATTTTCGAAACGTCAGGTATTTCATGACTCTCCGAACAGACTTTCTAATTCTTGTTACTTTTGTAATGTCCTTGCACACAAAAAGACACTATTCCCGCTCTTTGCTTCCACAGGCTCTACTTCTGGAACCAATGGTTCACTCAGAGTCTCTTCTGGATCCTTTTCATCCTGGCCACAGTTATTTGGGGTATGTCTAGTCCCTTTAACATCAATTCTGATTTGACTTGACTCCTGAGCATGTCTGGTCTGGGGAATCATCCTCAGATGGAAGAGATTATGGTCTGTCTTGATATTTTTTGGTTCTTGGCATTCAGGTGTTTCCTCTTTTAGACAAGAAGACTCATCTGGAAATTTCAAAGAAAGAGAATCATCTTTCTCAACTTCCTTATAAAGTCCTTCGCTTGATGCGATGCAGTCAAGATCCAATCCATCCTGACTAGTTCCATTTATTTTCCTTTGGATCATAGTTTTTTCAATTAGATCATCCAGGGTTAAAGATGCTCCTCACTAATACTGACAACGCATAGTGACCATCTTCTAAAGTCAATGGATGGCTATAGTTATAGACATCCACAGCAGCTTCCCTAAATACTACAGTCATCCAAGTTAGCCTCAATTCTTCTTCTATCACTTACTTCTGGGGGCTTACAGGTACATTGAAATCGGTATTGTTTTTACAGGACAGAAGAACGAACTGGAAATTCAGGGAAGATATGTCCCTTGTCGCCAATAATTCTGCGTTCTCAGAATTTTGTCGTCAAAATATCTGTGGAGCAGTGACTTATTTTGATTGGGACCCCCCTTTATTGTGTTATTAAAACAATATCCCTCATCAACGCAAGCAGCTTTTTCAGATAGGCTTGTCATGGCAAATTTAAACTTGTCCGGAGAAAAGTCCATGATTTCTTTATTTGCTCCCTTATAAATCCTGGAAGGAATTATACTCGGATCCTTTCTGGTTCAATATAAAAACAACTCCAGCTATCCAAGTCAGCGAAAGACCTCATGTGGAAGATCCTTTTGTCTGCTGTTGAGGATGACAGCTGATCAATCTCCAAAAAAAAGCCAAAACTTAACATTTCTTACTTATGAAGTCTTGATTAGTATAATTAATGAACTTATATATCAATATATTTATTATATATGATTGAGATAATAAACGCCTCTATTCTAATGAATTGAAAAAGTAAATAATTTGAGAAGGTTATGCATGTTCGTGGATAGTCTTTTCAATTTCTTCTGCAAAAAGATGAGTAACAATTTAAGTATCTGGATGTTTCAATGGTTTTTTATTTCTTGTTATGTTGTGAAATTCAATCGCCATTCTTCTTTAGGAGGTTTGTTTCCTTTTGCTTTTTTTTTTTAAATTTTGCTTTCTTCAATGACACTTTGTCTAAGGAGTTTAAAGTTAAGGGTGACTGATGGCCTTCATTGGAAAGATCAAATCTAATTATGTGTTTAAATTAACAAAACAAAAAAATTGAAATCAAATTTAATCAGATACTATCAGAAATATTTACTATTTGACTAACCTCAAAGCAACCCTGCTAGGAAGAGCTGAAGAGAAATCTCTTAAAAGTTAAGTTAAGTTATGTTATGTTATGTTATCCTATTGAAGATCATAGATGGAATAATCTTAAAATATATCATTACGTTCAACGGCACAGAGCGCAAATAAACATTAGTTCATAGGAGAAAACAATCTACTATTTAGTCATTTTACATAATTCTGCAAAAAGCTTTTCATCATGATTATCATCAGCAAGGCCAAGATGCTTCAGAATAGCATCTCCATCTTCCATGTTTCGAATTGAATGTGAAATTGAATCCTTAATAGAAGTCGTTATCTTCTTAATTAAGTCTAGAGGCTCAGTATTTACAGGATAGACCCGAAACTCAAATCTTTTTGACTTGCTTGATAAGCTCTTACCGCAGCCCTTCCAAAGTTCGCTGAATTTTGCAGTCATTTTTTTGGTGCATTCATGAATCTCCATAAAGTTATAGTTTATTGCTAGGGACTTTAGTTGACTAAAGATCTTCTCCCAAGGTTGGTCACTCACAGGATTCTTGTGGCTATCATGCGCATCATGGAAATCTGATCCATGGCAAGGAGCATCTGCGAAATGAACCAAGACACGAGTTGGACTCTGCCAGTCCAAATTAATTACTTTTTGGAGTGCTCCATTGATATCCTCTGGTATATCCCCACCACCAGCAACTTTTATACATTTTAAGAAAGACTCAATTTTAGATACATCTTGTATAAAAGGTTGAATTTCAAAAGAGTTGCTTCCCATATCAAAATCTCGATAGACAACAACAGCTATACGAAAAGAGAAACCTTTGTAGATCTTCTGCACATCTTAAATGATTTTAAGAACCCTAGTCTGTGTTTGTTCAATCCAGGGTGCCATGGAGCCAGTTCCATCAATCATGAAAGATAAATTCACCATCTTCGAGTCTATGGAAGACTGTTTCTTTGACCCATTTTGCTTCATGGATTGTAAAAGCTGTTGGAATGAATCATTGACTTTTGCCTCTTCGTCCTTCTTAGATGAAGTTGAAATTGAGGGCTGGGACTTATCTTTAGTGGAGTCCTGCTTGGGTCCATAGTGATCCTCTACCTTAATACCTAGCTCATTCATCTTCCAAGATGAATGACTTTCTTTTTGAGATTTGACAGAGCTAACATTGGACTTTAGCTTTGAAGCGAGTTCGTCTCTCTTTGACTCAAGCTTTTTCCGTTCTACAGAATCTGTGGTGGACTTTAGTTTCTTGGTAGTTTCTGCCAACTCGTCTGCTAATCCCTTGAGAGAATGCTTTGAAATTTCAGTGTTCGCACTTTCTATTGTAGACTTGTATGAGCTAACACTGGACTTTATCTTTGAAGCAAGTTGGTCTCTTCTTGACTCAAGCCTTGTTCTTTCTACAAGATCTGTGGTGGTTTTTAACTTTTTATTGGTCTCTGCCAACTCTTCAGCCGCAATCTTGATTGAACTCTTGAAATCCATATTATATTTGAAAGATGCTTTTTAACAGCTTAATTAAAAATTGGATTTATTCTTGAGTCTACGGTATTAGAATCTCCCAAACAATAGGAAAAAATCGTAGAACTGATCGATCAGAATGGTCGAATGAGCCTACGAGATTTGGTTAATAAAGCCCTTAAGCCTTTAGCCCTTTGATTTATAATCAATAAAATCTTTTTACTTATGCACAAGAGACTCTTTCAGTTTAAGACATCAAAGGGAACATATACGATAAATACTGACGATGCATTAGGAGCAGTCAGTTTTGGAAAAGTGTTTACAGGTACAGATCCTTTTGGAAGGACCGTCGCTATAAAAATTATTGAAAAGGAAGCTTTTGATACCATTTTAGAGACATTTGGATCAGTGGGTGGTTTGATAGGAGCTGAAATCAAAGCACTGAAGCTATTTAATTGACACCCTAACATTGTTTCTATATATGATTCTGCTACTGTTGCCGAATCAGTTTTCATAATTATGGAATATTGCTCACAAGGCTCTTTGGAAGATCTAACATTAAATGAAGGGCGCCTCTCTGAAAGGCAGGCTTTACGATTCCTAGCAGATATAGCCAATGGCCTTGCTCATATTCATGAAAAAGGGATTATGCATCGTGACTTAAAGCCAGGAAATATTTTCATTTCTGGCGATTGTTGCAAAATAGGGGATTTTGGCCTTGTTTCTGCTAAAAAGTTAGAAACTCGTTACTGTGGAACTCCTGCCTATATGGCTCCTGAAGTAAAATTATGGGGATCAGACAAATATAGAGCAAAGGCATATAGCTAAGAAGTTGACATTTTCTCTCTTGGACAAATATTTATGTTTATGCTAGTTGATTTCCATCCTCCTTACAATAAAGAAGATTTCGAAGGGATACCTAAAGATGTGCTCTCCCTTATGCTGGGAATGATTAATCCTGATACCAAAAGTAGGCTCTCAGCAGAACAAGTAGATACTAAAGCAAAAAACATTCTGAAGTTTGGCTTTTTGGAGACAGAAAAAAAGTCTCCAAAAGTTAAACATAAATATCCAGAACCAAAAAGTGTTATTAGCATGTCAATAACTTCCTTCGATGACATGCTTTCCACCTTATCGGTGGAAGAGTCTAACAAAGATAAGGATAAAGATGATGAAAAATCAAAGCATAGGTATTTCGATATCCCAGGGGTAGAACTTGTATCAAAGTACCCACTTGAAGTTGTAAAGGCTAGTTGTTATGAATCTAGGAAGAAGTATTATTCCCCACAAGTTGTGAAGCCAGGGACGCTTATGGGAACTTACTCTCCTGGAGAATCCCTAAACGATAGAATTTTTGAGTTTCGTTGTATCTGTTGTTGGAAGAGAAGATGTAAGCCCCATGGAAAGCCTTATCTCCATCCTGATGGTACGACTCGAGTCAATCTTTATTGCATAGAATGTGGACCTGATCGTGTGTGTGGTGAAACTATTCTGTAATCTCATAATCCTGTCGGAAATGATCAATACTCTGGTTATGAATTCCTTTTTCTCTTTGTGGTCAATAGCTAATTATGTAAAATTATCAGATGGTTAAAAAAAATACTGGATACACAATATGGTAATATCCGGAAAATATATCTAACAAATACCGATAGTGATTTCTCATCTGCCAATTTTTCTGATTCTTGTTTATTTATTCAGAGTATTTGACTTAGGATCTCATAAACTTTTTTCCAGGCTGATCTAATCCAAATCGAGAAGAAACTTGAAATTTTAAAAAATATTGTTTTAAATTCAGTTTAAACTAGATTAGTGTTCTTCTATGTATTGTTAACTAAGTCCAAAAAAAAAACTGGAATTGAGATATAAGGCAGGTAGAGTATTTTGGAGAAAATATAATGAAATTAAGTCCATTTATAACTTCATTTCATTATGAGAAGTCATGTATCGGACTTTTGCTCACAGATTCAGGTTGAACGAAACGAGAACCCATTTTTTCGAATTACGGTTTACAAACAAATTAGATGTTAATGATGCGATAAATAGACGATTAAACCTATAGTTATCCAAGTGGCCATAACAGAAATAATCATTTGAAGTGTATTAAAAGCATATTGTTTTAGACGCTCTTTTCATAGAGCTCTAACAATCTCTCATCAATAGGATCTAATTCTTCTTTCTTCAGCAAATTTATTATTCCTTGACTCAGCAATTTCTTCTTCTCCTGGGCATTCACAACAGGTTCCTCAACGAGAAGTGGAGGTGGCAGATTATCAAATATCACCTTCTGTTCTTTGCTAAACAGAACTTCTAGAGCTCTCTCAAATTGAATAAACCTGGTCAGCATTCTAGAAATATCTAAATATGTTTGAACTCTCTTGGCAGCCTTCCTAACTTTTCTCACACATGGATTGGACTTGAAGCAGAAGAAAGAACACCACCATTCCCACCATTTGACTCTCACGGGAGTACCTAATGAAAGTAAAGGATCTTTCAGAGCCTCTTCTAACCTAGATTCTTCCCCATTCTCTTTCTTTTCTGGAATGCCTTTAAATTCTATTTTAACAGGATCAGAATCTTGACCTCCGACACTTACAAGGAAGCCTTCTTCTGTATGAAGTGGTCTAAATTGAGGTGATTCTAAGCTAGTATCTTTCCTTCCATCTGCATCTACATCTGCATCCGCATCCACATTTCGCTTTTCCCGTGAAGTAGAAGGGATATTAGGGAAGTCCAAAATTGATGCATCTTCCATGTTTGACTCCTCCTTTTGATCACTTGCGAGGACATTGCCTGGTTCAGATTGACTCACTAAATGATTAGGAAAATCTATTGGTAGTGGATTATTTTCCTGAGAATTGTTTGTTTGACCATTTCTCTAGGATTGTACAGGCTCATTTGATTGTTTGTCCCGAGCAGATTCATTTTGAGCATCCACCATCTTTTGTTTGTTTGCTTTCATCTTCTGAATTTTAGATTTTACAATCTCTTTCACGATCTCAGACCCTTGCTTATCCTTACGCTCAAGACAAAACGCTTTGTTAGAAACCTTCTCATACATCTTGAATTTAGAATAATGGTAAGCAATGTTACCAAAAGTTAACATCACAGTACCCATAAATCCACTCACATTTGCCATAACATCTTGAAGCTTGACATAAGTTCTGTAGAAACGATCAGTGTACCCAGAACCAAAGTCAAAATCACTGCAGCAGCATCACCATACATCTCAGAAGGGCTAATATCTCTTGTGATTGTGTCAATGGTGGCACCAGTTACTTTTTGTCTATCTTCAAAGAAAAATCCATAGTCAGTTTCAATTTCGACCTTCTTGATGTTCACAGAGTTCGTTTTTGCACTTCCAGCACCAAGCATCGACATTGCATAATGACGATCTTCGAATGATACAGGGTTGCTGTAATTATAGACATCAACAACTATCTCGGTGAAAACCATGCTGAAGTAACTCCCTCTTATTTTTTTCTCTATGACTTCAGGATCTTGGTACACAAGGCCCGGTTTGGTATTATTCTTACAAGGCTTAACTGAGAACTGAAAATTATTGAAAACCTGAGCACTAGTGGCAAGAAGCTTGGCATTCTCGGGGCTAGGGTCAATACACCATATAGTTCCAGGAAATCTAGCTGCTCTGAGGACATAGTCACGGTATCATAATGAAAGCATTGAATATACGGTCTCATCGGTCCATGTAACCCCTTGAACAGGATCAGTCATGCAGAAACGGAATCTATCGGGTGTAAACACTATAGGTTCTCCATATGTCCCCTCGTACAGTCTGGAAGGGACGATACTAGGGTTCTTTCGGGAAAGCATTTCATGACTGAAGAAAATAGAGACCAATATGAATAGAGTGCCAACGATTCCAGTCAGAGAGAGACCGAAGGTAGAGAAGGCTCTGCTTCTACCATTGAAAGTCACTGTGGGCCGAGCACCAAACAAGTCAAATTTGTGCATTATGAGGTTGCAAATTGTTATTTAAATAAAATTAATTAGTCACTCGATAATTAAAGTGCATTTTAAGAAATCAGTCAAGAACTAAACCTCATGACTCAATGAGTTTGTCACTAAATGCAGATTTGAAAGGGCTACCAGCTAAACCAGTATTCATCGCAATCCCTTTTTGTTAACTAATCTGACAATGCTTGAACTTGCATTAAAATAATATATCATCTTAGAAAACTGGTAGTTTGCTGATCTCTCTGTGAACCTATCAAGCGGAAATCTTAATGTCCTGTGATAGACACTGGATTATTTCACAGAAAAATTAAGAAAGAAACTATGAGCTTGCAATTCAGTTAAAGAGCATTTAATTATTTGCTTAAAATAAAATCAAAGTAACCAATCCCGAACACTAATAAGCCGTGAAACAAATAAACCGCTTGATTATCTCTTGAGCCTGATTTTCTTGATAGCGAAATCACTCATTATTCTGAATTTAAGGTGTTAATTACTTGCTTTCACTGGCCTATAGAATCTGGAATAACACTTTTCTCTGATATAGTTTAATCATGTAACCTCAGAGAGGAAATAAATTGAAAAAACTCTCTGAAAGACCTTTCTCTCAAAAACAAGAATAGATACTTACAAATACCGAAATTCTTATTGAGTAAATCTTTCATTATAAACAAGTATATCTTTGTTCATCTCTTGGTTTTCAGGCGTATTCTCTGGAATACCATCTGATATATCTGGAAATCAATGAGAAGGGAAGTGAGTTCTTCATCTATAACCTTCAATTCTGAGTTCACCTCATTTACATTATCTTTTGAAGTTTCTCTCTCTCAGAAATCACCGATCTTATTGGTTTTCTCATAAGAGTAAGATACTCATAAATCCACTGGCATTAGCCATAACATCCTAAAGTTTTACTTAGTTCATGGTTTATGTTAAACAGAAATATAATTATTAAAGACAGAGAGAAGTAAAAGAAACATATAAAATATAATAAGTGTTAGCTCTAAAAAGTTTTACAGTGCTCAATCCTAAAAGGCCCAGACCAATCTGGTGATCCATTCATAATTGGTATCTTGTTAGCATTGACCTGTGATGGCAATATATCTGTCAAAGTTAATATTCCTCTTCCTTTTATCTCACCATTTTCCCAGCGTCCTTTATACACATCCTTGGTTGGCCATATATATTCTCCCTCCCCATGTTCTTTGTCGTTCTGAAAGAACCCTTTGAATATCTCCCCATTGGTTTTTATCCATTCTCCCTTCCCATGCCTACGATTATCCTTCCATTCTCCAATATAAACATCTCCATTCGGCCAATAATAAGTTCCATATCCGTCCTTTTTTCCTGCCTTGAAATGTCCAATATATTTTTCTCCATTCTTAAGAATCAATGTTCCTTCTCCCTCCTTCAGATCATCACGGAATTCGCCCTCATATACATCCCCATTATGATATATCAGGGTCCCTTTCCCTTCTCTTTTATTGTTCTTCCAATTTCCAGCATATTTATCCCAATTTTTATATGTCTGCTCACCATATCCATTCTTCATATTATCTTCCCAGGAGCCTATATACCTTTCTCCATTTATCAGTGTAAGTTCTCCCTCTCCTGACCTCTTTCCCTTCTTCCACGATCCTTTATACTTATCGCCATTACTCCAGATATATTCTCCTTGACCTTCTCTCAAATTATCCTTATACTCTCCAAAGTACTTATCGCCATTAGCTAGATAGAGCTCACCCTTGCCATTTTTCTTATTGAAAGCCCATTCTCCAATATATCTGGTGCCATCAGTCATAATATATTCACCCATTCCATGCTTTTTATTTGCTTTGTACTCCCCTCTATAAATATTTCCGCTGGGCCAATAAAACTCCCCAACACCTTCTTTGTTATTGTTCACAAAGTTCCCCTCATAAAGACTCCCATCTGGCCAGGACATCCTCCCAAACCCATTTATCGTATCATGCTTCCAATTTCCTACATACTTTATCCCTCCAACATAGTGGTATTCCCCATAGCCTTCCTTCAAATCATACACCCATTCTCCAAAATAGAAACTTCCATCTATATATGTATACTTTCCCAGCCCATGTCTTGCATTACCTTTCCATTGACCTTGATAGCTACTCTTATCTCTGTATGTGTATTCACCATACCCTTCTTTTTTCCCATTTGCCCATTCCCCAATGTACTTCTCTTCTCTTGCATAAATACATTCTCCAAACCCCTCAGGTCGAGAGTTCTCGAGCTCACCTATATACTTGTTTTCGTCTATTGTTAGTGTTCCCTTTGGTTTGGGTAAGATCTTTCTTTCCCCATTGTAAAATCCATTCAAGTCTTTGAAGATATTCTCATAGAGAGCCCAAAGTACAGTTAGATCTTTGTGGAAGCCCTTGGCAGGATCATTCTTGATAGTTTTTTTACATATTGGACAAGAAAATTGTTTTTCCTCATTTTGAATTTGGTGTGATAGGCACTGTTGGCATATTCTATGTTGGCATTCATGAAGGATAAAAGGATGCCGATATTCGAGATGATAAGGGCGATGGCAGGCCTCACACTCTCGTTTTGAAGGCTCGCTCATTTGATTATTTGAATTAAGATAAATTTTATACCTTCTTGAAAAGAAATGATCGGGAGATGAATGTACTTTTGAAGAGTACGCCTTTAAGCTGTAATGAGATGCCGAAATTTTTGTGTTGGAGTGTCATTGATAAATTCTTAACACAAGTAAATCTAATTATCTTAATGTTCTTAATCCTCTCACTTTGTATTGGTATATTCATTTACATGAAAAATACCTCTGAGCTCATAGGCTGGGAAGATTTTCGATTAAAATCTTTTTCTATAGTTTTCTTTATACTATATTCCAATGAAAAAGTGTGCGAATTGACATTATGCAAGTTCATTATTAGAATCTCTCATAAATTTTTCAAATAATGGAGACTAAATATTATGACTTTGTTGAAAAAATGAATAAGGATCCTTAATAGACACTCCATTTCCCCTTAACTCAAGATAGATGTACCACTCTCCCTATCTATTCTCCCTATCTATTTAGAGTACTGATTAGTTCAAAATATTGAATATGGATAAGGAAGGAGTGAATCAAATTCTTTAAAAGCTTGATGAGAAGGAAAAAATGAGGGTCGTGCTTGAAATATCAGAAAAAAGAAAAATAGTTAAAATGAATACAATATAAAATAATCTATTAGATGATCAGTCTTTTCTTCTCAGTTATTCAATCTTTTGATACCTTCTCACTCTGCTCACTCGGCCTGGAGCCTTTTGGAGTAGTTTCTTGACCTTTAGATTTTCAACTAGATAATCCCATTATTCTCATATATCACACACTCAGAATTCTAAAGAGTAGCTGTTTGCAAAATGCAACATTTAACATTGCCACACAGTCTCATTTTGAAGAGATATGGTCCTGAGAGTGTAAAATAGAACAGTTTTTATTATATTTTGGTCTCCTTCAGGGACAATTTTGAAAAAAAGTTGGGGCTTTTCTAAAGAACCGTGAATTATTTTTCTGTAAAGAAAATCAATACGAAGATTAAAAGACAATTATATTGAACATACATATCAATTTAGTAGCGAACAAGAAATAGGTAAAGCAAGCATCTATTCACAGAACAAAGTCTTAATTAGGTTTTCCTTCACTGACAAGCTTTTCCTTATTTCTAGTTGATTTTCTAATCCATATTATGAAAATACGCCTAGACCTCACCTCTTTAACATGATGCCTTCATCTATTCTATCATCTTTTCTCATCTTCAACAGTCTCTCCACAGTCTCTTTAGGATTGACCTGCAACTCGTTCTTGAAATGTTGGTTAACCTTCTCCCGCAAAACATCAAAAGCTTTAGGATTAGAATAGTCTATATTGATCTGGAAATAACACTAGAAACTTAGCACAGAGGGTTAGCATATAAAGTACCTCATATTTCCTCAGTGAGTGCAAGGAGAGCTTGTCCACATCCCATACACCTTCTTCGTTCATGAATTCTGTCTCAAATAAATTTTAAAATTGTACAAAATTATATTCCTCGATCAGAACACTACATACTTCAGAGAAGAATAAACCTGATTTCCTTTTGGGCATATCAAGTTCCCAAAAGAATAGCCTCCGAATTTCTCCGTTTCATTCTCTAGAATATTAGTCTGATTACGTCATAATATCTATAATTTTTATTTTGAATTCAAAACCTCCAAATGAGTGTTAAGGGTTTATTGTATCATAGCACTGTCTTAGCCTTCACAGGTTACATCACTTATTGGATATTCACCTGTGTTGAGAAGCCAGCCATCGATAATCTCGTTCAACTCACCACAATCAACACCATTCTCATTCTTTATTATTACTTCTTCGCCTGTATCCAAGATATCAAGAATATCCTAGACGAGAAGTTCCACGAGAGGGAGTATCCTTATGGAAATGGAGTTTCTTTGATGTACCAGACTGTATTCTCTCTATCTCACCTGGTGACTGTTGCATATTGGGCTCTGAGACTCTACGATATTACCCTGGTTGTTCCTGCTCATGAACTTGGATCTGTTGGATGGCAGAGCTACTGGACACACGGAATAAACACTTTGGTTCTCTATTTGGAAATCTTTTTGTTCAAAAAGAAGATTCCTTATGCCAATAGTTACATGTTGATTCATTTCAGTGTGTTCACCGTCTTTTATGTCTTCCTTCAGTACTGGTATCATGTTATCACTGGAAAGCATGCATATCCCTTCCTGGCAGCACTTCCTATCTGGGCAGTTGGATCATTTTACTTCACTTTGTATCTTTTCATGATTGGAATTTACATGATTGGAAAGAAATTGGTCCGTCACACTCATGAAAAGCACCATAAGAAGCAAAAGACCCACACCAATTAAATAGCTCAACAATTTATATTTCGAGTATGTATTGTCTTTGAATTATTTTCTCATAGAATATGAGCATATATCCTGGGTATAAAGACATTTGATGTATGTAGTAATTGTTGAGGGTTCACCCAACATACGTTCAATCATTTTTGCTAAGTGATTTAAAAGTATTAATTTATGGGAAATACTCCTAC
>Ga0065720_1001296_pt1 | contig 15140 bp, 11 predicted proteins | sample Thericmetagenome_FD_59107 | JGI IMG/M metagenome (GOLD analysis project Ga0065720, IMG submission 59107) | Thermophilic microbial communities from the Joint Bioenergy Institute, California, USA of rice/straw/compost enrichment - eDNA_2 v2... | ecosystem: Engineered > Solid waste > Grass >... | reverse complement strand
GGCCTCCAGCGACTCGCGCCGGGCGCCCGGGCGGCTGCCGCTGATCGCGTCCGCGGCCTGCACGAGCACGGCCTCGACCGTGCGCACCTCGACCTCGTTGTGGTGGGCCTCGATCGCGTGCACNACGTCCTCGTGCTCGCCGTACCGGCGGGCGATCTCNGCGCCGATCATGGCGTGGCTGCCCTCGACCTCGTGGGTGAGNGCCTTGCCGATGTCGTGCAGCAGCGTGCAGCGCTTCAGCAGCATCGGGTCGAGCCGCAGCTCGGCGGCCATGATGCCGGCGATGTGCGCGGACTCGATGAGGTGCTTGAGCACGTTCTGGCCGTAGGAGGTGCGGTAGCGGAGCTGGCCGAGCAGCGTGATCAGCTCCGGGTGCATGTCGGTGATGCCGAGTTCGAGCAGGGCGTCCTCACCGGCGCGCACGCACAGCTCGCGGACCTCCTCCTTGCTGCGCTCGTAGGCCTCCTCGATGCGCTGCGGATGGATGCGGCCGTCGAGGATGAGCTTCTCCAGGGTGAGCCGCGCCGTCTCCCGGCGCACCGGGTCGAAGCACGACAGCAGCACGGCCTCGGGGGTGTCGTCGATGATCAGGTTGACGCCGGTGGTGGCCTCGAAGGCGCGGATGTTCCGGCCCTCGCGGCCGATGATGCGGCCCTTCATCTCGTCGCCCGGCAGGTGCAGCACCGAGACGACCGACTCGGCCGTCTGCTCGGTGGCGATGCGCTGCACCGCGAGTGTGACGATCTTGGTGGCGCGCTTCTCCGCCTCCCGGCGGGCCTCGCTCTCGATCTCCCGTACGATCAGCGCCGCCTCGCGCTTCGCCTGGTTCTCGATCGTCTGCACGAGCTCGTTCTTGGCCTGCTCGGCGGTGAGCCCGGCGATGCGCTCCAGCATCGCCGTCCGCTCCTCCTCCATGCGCTCGAGCTCGGCGCGCCGGTCGGCGAGGCGGGTCTCGGTCTCGGCGAGCTTCTTCGCCCGATCGGCCTGCCGCCGGGCCTCCTCGTCGAGCCGCNGCTCCCGCTCGGCGAGCCGCTGCTCNCTGCGCTCCAGGTCCGCCCGCAGCTCCTTNAGCTCGGACTTGAGGATCCGCGTCTCCTCTTCGACCTCTTTGCGCATCTGCGCGACGGTCTCCGCGGCGGCCTCGGACTTGCGGAGGATCTCCGCGGCGTCGTTGTTCGCCTTGTCGCGGATCTCGGCCGCCTCCCGGCGCGCCTGCTCCAGCTCGAGGTGNGCCTCGGCGATCTCTTCGGGTGTCGGTCCGGACGCGGCGGCTNNGCGTTCGGCTCCNGTGCGACGAACCAAGACGATGAGTGCGGCAGCCGCGACGACGGCAAGTAGNAGAACNGCTACCGTCAGCGCGATGTCGCCCATGCGCCCACTCACTCCTCGCGTCTCGATATCGTCACGCGAGGGGTCACCTACGCACAGTGACTGGCCACAGTGGCGCTACACGGACAACAGGGCCCCCAGGCAAGGCCTATAGACCACCTGGACCCCCTCACCAGGTGAAAACAGTCTTCTACGTCCGTAACTCACCGTTATGGCAATCCGCACTGCGCGGAGTAACTCCTCACTATGGTCGAGATTAGGTGTCAATGAGGCAACGAGCAAGCCACGAGCGAGCAAAGGCACCTTGGAATTGCCGAGAGATCTACGATCCGGCAGTCCAAAGTGCCTGCTACAGGGCTATTTACCCAGCCCCAAACCACCACAATCGGATCCCCCGCCCGTGTCCCATTCGGGCCCCGGAATGCGCCGTGCCGCGCCCCGATCGCGATCCCGCACCGGCCGCGCCGATTCGGCCCGTTGCGAACGTCCGTCAGAGAGGCCCTCTACGGCGAATTCGCCTCGCCGGGCGGGGGCGGGACGCCACAGGGCGCGGCCTCGCGACGGGCCCGGCGCCGTGGTGAGCACGCCTCGGTGATCCGTACGCTACGGCGACCACCCGCCATCGCGGCGGCGGTCTCATCCGGCCGGCCTGTCGGACGGCCCGGCGGTCACCGCCGGGCGGCGGCGTGGCAGGCGTTCCGCGGCGAGGCGTGCTCCGCACGCACTCTCGCGACTCTCGCGCAGCATTCTCGCGGAGCGCCGCCGGGGACTCGGGGCGCCTCAGGGGATGTCGTCGCCGGGCGGGTCGTCGTCGGGCAGGGCGTGGTCCAGGCTCTCCAGGTCGGGCAGGCCGTCCTCGAGGTCGCCGCCGCGGCCCTCGCTCTCCGGCTCCGCCTCCAGGGCCTCGCGGACGACGCGGTAGGCGAGGCCCGGCGAGTAGCCCTTGCGGGCGAGCATGCCGGCGAGGCGGCGGGTCCGGGCGGCGGTGGGGAGGCCGCGGGTGGCGGGCAGCCGGCGGGCGACGAGGCGGCGGGCGGTCTTCAGCTCCTCCTCGGGGTCGAGGTGGCCGACGGCCTCCCGGACGGTGTCGTCGGCGACCCCGCGGTGGCGCAGCTCGGCGGCGAGGGCCTTGCGGCCGAGGCCGCGCCCGGCGTGCCGGGAGCTCACCCACGCCTCGGCGAACGCCACGTCGTCGATGAGGCCCACCTCCTGGAACCGCGCCAGCACGGCCTCAGCCGCCTCCTCGGGCACGCCTCGGCGACGGAGCGCGTCGGCGAGCTGTGCCCGGGTGCGCGGCGCGGCCGTGAGCAGCCGCAGGCAGATGTTCCGCGCGACCGCCTCCGGGTCGGCGTCGGGCCCCCGGCTCGCTGGGGACCCCTCGTCCGGGCCGTCCGGCAGCCATCCCCCGCCCCCGCGCCGGCCTCGGCGGCGGGGGCCCGGGGTCGCATGCGAGGACATGGCCCGGCCGATCAGACGTCACCCGGGCGCGGCGCGGCGGCCTTCGCCGCCCGGGCGGAGGCGGCCGTGGAACGGGTGGACGCGGCCGCGGAGCGGGCGGTGGACGCGGTGGCGGCCGCGGCGCCGGTGGCACCGCCGGCCGGAGGCTCGGCGGGGGCGTCGAGGCGCGGGCCGACCCCCAGCTTCTCCTTGATCTTCTTCTCGATCTCGTTGGCGATGTCGGGGTTGTTCTTCAGGAAGTTGCGCGCGTTCTCCTTGCCCTGCCCGAGCTGGTCGCCCTCGTAGGTGTACCAGGCGCCGGACTTGCGGATGAAGCCGTGCTCCACGCCCATGTCGATCAGCCCGCCCTCGCGGGAGATGCCGACGCCGTACAGGATGTCGAAGTCGGTCGTCCGGAACGGCGGGGCGAGCTTGTTCTTGACGACCTTCACCCGGGTCCGGTTGCCCACCGGCTCGGTGCCGTCCTTGATCGTCTCGATGCGGCGGATGTCGAGCCGGACCGAGGCGTAGAACTTCAGCGCCTTGCCACCGGTGGTCGTCTCCGGGCTGCCGAACATGACGCCGACCTTCTCGCGGAGCTGGTTGATGAAGATGGCCGTGGTCCGGGTGTGGCTGATGGCGCCGGTCAGCTTCCGCAGGGCCTGGGACATGAGGCGGGCCTGCAGGCCGACGTGGCTGTCGCCCATCTCGCCCTCGATCTCGGCCTTCGGCACGAGGGCCGCGACCGAGTCGATGACGACGATGTCGATCGCGCCCGAGCGGATGAGCATGTCGGCGATCTCCAGCGCCTGCTCACCGGTGTCGGGCTGGGAGACGAGCAGTTCGTCGGTGTCNACGCCGAGCTTCTTGGCGTACTCGGGGTCGAGCGCGTGCTCCGCGTCNATGAACGCGGCGATGCCGCCCGCCTTCTGCGCGTTCGCCACCGCGTGCAGGGCGACCGTGGTCTTACCGGACGACTCCGGGCCGTAGATCTCCACGATCCGTCCCCTGGGCAACCCGCCGATGCCGAGGGCGACGTCGAGCCCGATCGAGCCGGTCGGGATCACTTCGACGGGGGCACGCGCCTCGTCGCCGAGGCGCATGACGGAGCCCTTGCCGAACTGGCGCTCGATCTGGGCGAGCGCTGTCTCCAGGGCCTTCTCGCGGTCGTTGGCTGCCATGGATGCCCCCTGTGAGGGTTGTGTGGGTCCTGTCGGTCACCAGCAAGCTATGGGGTGCCGCCGACAATTTCCCGGCGACACTCGCCTTCCGCGCGGTGGCACCTTTACGGCGGTCCCCCCAGCATAGCCGAACGACTGTTCGATCGTCAGTCGGACCGCGTCGGCGAGTCGCGCCGTCCCGCCGCCGGAGAGATCGCGAAAGCGCTGGTCACGCGGCCGATGCCGGCCGGCACCCGGCCGGCGCCCCGGCAGGACGGCACCCGGCCCGGCCTGGCGAGCCCGCTCCCCGCGAGACGGCCCTCGGCCCGCCCTGGCCCGGCCATGCCCCGGGCCTGCCCGGCCGCCTCGCCGCCCGGCGGGCCGGTGCGCGCCGGTGCCCGGGCCGCTCAGCGCAGCTTCGGATCGACGTCCACGACTTCGCAGACCGCGCGCCAGACGTCCTTGGCCGACTCCCCGTCCGCGAGGGCCTGGACCACCGTGCGGTGCCCCAGCTCGGCGATGACGAAGTCCCTCGCCCACGACTCGGCGTAGGTCTCACCGAACTGCCGGCGCATCCGGTCCCAGAAGTCTGTTAAACGCACCCCTCCAGTATGAGACGCTCCATGAGTGGGCAGCACTTCCTGCCGAAACGGAGGCCCAACATGAAGAGGCTCACCCGCGCCCAGCGTCACGCGCACCGTGCCAAGCGCCGCCTGCTGCGCTCCCGGAGGCTGCAGGCCACGCAGCAGGCCCGCAGGGAGCGCCAGGCCCGAAAGGCCGGTGAGGCGGGCGAGTAGGCCGGACCACCCGTCCGGGCCCGGCACGGCTCGTCCGTGCCGCCCCCGTCGCCGCCCTGCAGCGTCGCCCGCAGCGCTGCCCGGCATCGTCACGCCACGGCCGCGATGAGAAGGCCCGCCCGCGCCCGGCTCCGCCCACCGCGCCGCCGAGCCCCCTGAGGCCGCCGCCATCGGCGGCCCCCGGGGGAGCGCGCGGCCGCGGAGCCGGGTGACGTCCCTGCCCGCGCCGCGCCGACCTGCCGAAACCGTCGGTGGCGGAAGGCAGGATGGACGCATGGTGCTCGACCACTTCAGCACGGTGACCAGGCGGTGGTTCGAGGGAGCCTTCGCCGAGCCGACCGCGGCACAGGCGGGGGCGTGGGCCTCGATCGCGCGCGGCGAGAACACGCTCGTCGTGGCGCCCACCGGGTCGGGCAAGACGCTCGCCGCCTTCCTCTGGTCGCTCGACCGGCTCGCCACGGCCGGCCCCGTCGAGGATCCCTCGCGGCGCTGCCGGGTGGTGTACGTGTCGCCGCTGAAGGCGCTCGCCGTGGACGTGGAGCGCAACCTCCGGGCACCGCTCGCGGGACTGCGGGAGACGGCACGGCGGCTCGGCGCACCGGTTCCCGAGATCACCGTGGCGGTGCGCTCGGGGGACACCCCGGCGGAGGACCGGCGGCGGTTCGCCGCGAAACCCGCGGACATCCTGATCACCACGCCCGAGTCGCTGTACCTGATCCTCACCAGCCAGGCGAGGGAGGCGCTGCGCGGCGTGGAGACGGTGATCGTGGACGAGGTGCACGCCGTCGCCGCCACCAAGCGCGGCGCGCACCTCGCGCTCACCCTGGAGCGGCTCGACGCGCTGCTCGACCGGCCCGCCCAGCGCATCGGCCTGTCGGCCACGGTGCGCCCGGTCGGCGAGGTGGCCGCGTTCCTCGGCGGCTCCCGTCCGGCCGTGGTGGTGCAGCCGCCGCACGACAAGCGGCTGGAGATCGAGGTGGTCGTCCCCGTCGAGGACATGGCCGAGCCGCCCCCGCCGCCCGCGCCGGACCCGGACGGCGAGGGGTACGGCGAGCCGCCCGAGCGGGGGCGCGGCATCTGGCCGCACGTCGAGGAGCACCTGCTCGACCTGATCGAGGCGCACCGCTCGACGATCGTGTTCGCCAACTCGCGCCGCCTCGCGGAGCGGCTGTGCACCCGCCTCAACGAGCTCGCCTACGAGCGCCGCCTCGGCGCGGCCGGCGCCGGCCTGGCGGGCTCCGCGCCGGCGGAGGCCGCCGAGGGCCCGGCGGCGCGGACGCCACCGGCCGGGATGATGGCCCAGGCCGGGTCAGGGCTGCCCGCCGGGCCCGGGATCGACGGGGAGGTGGCCCGCGCGCACCACGGGTCGGTGTCGAAGCAGGAGCGGGCGCACATCGAGGAGGCGCTGAAGTCCGGGCGGCTGCCCGCGGTGGTCGCCACCTCCAGCCTGGAGCTCGGCATCGACATGGGCGCGGTCGACCTCGTCGCCTGCGTGGAGGCGCCGCCGAGCGTGGCGAGCGGCCTGCAGCGCATCGGCCGCGCCGGGCACCAGGTGGGCGCCGTCTCCAAAGGCGTGATCTTCCCCAAGTACCGGGGCGACCTGATCCAGACCGCGGTGGTCGCCGAGCGCATGCGGAACGGCGAGATCGAGGAGCTGCGCTACCCCCGCAACCCGCTCGACGTGCTCGCCCAGCAGATCGTCGCGATGGTCGCGATGGACGAGTGGACCGTCGACGAGCTGGAGGCCGTGGTGAAGCGGGCCGCGCCGTACGCGACGCTGCCCCGGTCGGCGCTGGAGGCGACGCTCGACATGCTCGCCGGGCGCTACCCGAGCGAGGAGTTCGCCGAGCTGCGCCCCCGCATCGTGTGGGACCGGGTGACCGGCACGCTGCGCGGGCGGCCGGGGGCGCAGCGGCTCGCGGTCACCAGCGGCGGCACGATCCCCGACCGCGGCCTGTTCGGGGTGTTCCTCGCGGGCGGCGACAGGTCGGCCCGGGTGGGCGAGCTGGACGAGGAGATGGTGTACGAGTCGCGGGCCGGGGACGTGTTCGTGCTCGGCGCCACCTCCTGGCGGATCGAGGACATCGGCCCCGACCGGGTGCTCGTCTCCCCCGCTCCCGGCCGGCCGGGCAAGCTGCCGTTCTGGCACGGCGACGCGCCCGGCCGCCCGGCCGAGCTGGGCCGGGCGATCGGCGCGTTCCTGCGGGAGCTGTCCGGCGCGAAGGCCGAGCAGGCGGCGGCCCGCGCCCGCGCGGCCGGGCTCGACGAGTTCGCCGTGCGCAACCTCCTGGCCTACCTGCGCGAGCAGCGCGAGGCGACCGGGTACGTGCCCGACGACCGCACGATCGTGGTCGAGCGCTTCCACGACGAGCTCGGCGACTGGCGGGTGGTGGTGCACTCGCCGTACGGGGCGCGGGTGCACGCCCCGTGGGCACTCGCGATCGGGCGGCGGCTGCGCGAGCGGTACGGCGTGGACGTGCAGGCCGTGCACTCCGACGACGGCATCGTGCTGCGCGTGCCGGACACGTTCGAGGGCGCACCGGCGGACGTGGCGGCCTTCGACCCGGACGAGATCGAGCAGATCGTCACCGAGGAGGTCGGCGGGTCGGCGCTGTTCGCGGCCCGGTTCCGGGAGTGCGCCGGGCGGGCGCTGCTGCTCCCCCGCCGCAACCCCGGCCGGCGCACCCCGCTGTGGCAGCAGCGGCAGCGGGCGGCGCACCTGCTGGGCGTGGCGAGCCGGTGCGGCTCGTTCCCGGTGGTGCTGGAGACGATGCGCGAGTGCCTGCAGGACGTGTTCGACGTGCCCGGGCTCGTCGGCCTGATGCGCGACATCGCGGCCCGGCGGGTGCGCGTGGTGGAGGTGGAGACCTCCCAGGCCTCGCCGTTCGCGGCGGCGCTGCTGTTCCGCTACGTCGGGGCGTTCATGTACGAGGGCGACGCGCCGCTCGCCGAGCGGCGGGCGCAGGCGCTCGCCCTCGACACGTCCCTGCTCGCCGAGCTGCTCGGCCAGGCCGACCTGCGGGAGCTGCTCGACCCCGACGTGATCGCCGAGACCGAGCGGGAGCTCGCCCGGCTCGACCGGCCGCTGCGCGACGCCGAGGACCTCGCCGACCTGCTGCGCTCGCACGGCCCGCTGCTCGCCGAGGACGTCACCGTGCGCGAGGGCGACCCGGCCTGGCTCGCCGAGCTGGAGGCCGCGCGGCGGGCGATCCGGGTGCGCATCGCCGGGCGCGAGCAGTGGGCGGCGATCGAGGACGCCGCGCGGCTGCGCGACGCGCTCGGCGTGCCGCCGCCGGTCGGGGTGCCGCAGGCGTTCCTGGAGCCGGTGCCGGACCCGCTCGGCGACCTGGTGGCGCGGCACGCCCGCACCCGCGGGCCGTTCGCGGCGGCGACCGCGGCGAACCGGTTCGGCCTCGGCGTCGCCGTGGTGGACGACGCGCTGCGGCGGCTCGCCGCGACCGGCCGGGTGGTGGCGGGCGAGTTCCGGCCCGGCGGGCGCGGCGAGGAGTGGTGCGACGCCGGGGTGCTGCGGCTGCTGCGCCGCCGTTCCCTGGCGCGGCTGCGGCGCGAGGTCGAGCCGGTGCCGCCCGAGGTGCTCGCGGCGTTCTCCCCGGTCTGGCACGGCGTGCCCGCGTCCGGGCGCGGCCCGCGCGGGACGGACGCGCTGGTGGCGGCGATCGAGCAGCTCCAGGGGGCGGCGGTGCCGGCCTCGGCGCTGGAGACGCTCGTGCTGCCCGCCCGGGTGCCCGGCTACGAGCCGGCGATGCTGGATGAGCTCACCGCCTCCGGCGAGGTTATCTGGGCGGGCCAGGGGGCGCTGCCCGGCGGTGACGGCTGGGTGGCCCTGTACTTCGCCGACACCGCGCCGCTGCTGCTGCCCGAGCCGGCCGAGATCACCATGACCCCGCTGCACGAGCAGGTGCTCGACGCGCTGTCCGGCGGCGGGGCGCTGTTCTTCCGCGACCTGTCCACCCGGGTCGGGTCGCTCGACGACGCCGCCCTCGTCGCCGCGCTGTGGGATCTGGTGTGGTCGGGCCGGGTCTCCGGGGACACCCTTGCCCCGCTGCGGGCGGTGCTCGGCACCGGACGGCCCGCGCACCGGCCCCGGGCGACGCGCAGGCGGCGGGCCGTACTGCCGACCCGGAGCGGGCCGCCCACGGTCGCGGGCCGGTGGTGGGCGCTGCCGTCGCCGTCCGGCGACGCCACGCAGCGGGCGCACGCGCAGGCCGAGACGCTGCTGGAGCGGCACGGGGTGCTCACCCGGGGCGCGGTCACCGCCGAACGCCTGCCCGGCGGCTTCGCCGCCGTCTACCAGGTGCTGCGGGCCTTCGAGGAGAGCGGCCGGTGCCGCCGCGGCTACTTCGTCGAGGGGCTCGGCGGCGCGCAGTTCGCGCTGCCCGGCGCGGTCGACCGCATGCGCGCCCTCGCCCCCGCCGTCTCCGGCGCCGCCTCGCCGGAGCAGGAGTCCCGGCCCCGCGCGGTCGTGCTCGCCGCGGCCGACCCCGCCAACCCGTACGGCGCCGCGCTCCCCTGGCCGGAGCGGCCCGGCGACGGGTCCCACAAGCCCGGCAGGAAGGCGGGCGCCCTCGTCGTGCTCGTCGACGGCAGGCTCGTCCTGTACGTCGAGCGCGGCGGCAAGAGCCTGCTGTCGTTCGGCGAGGAGGAGGACCTGCGGCCGGCCGTGGACGCGTTGGCGCTCGCGGTGCGCGAGGGCGCCCTCGGCAAGCTCACCGTCGAACGCGCCGACGGCACCCCGATCGCCGGCTCCCCGCTCGCCGCGGCCCTCGAGGCCGCCGGCTTCCATCCGACGCCCCGCGGGCTCCGCCTGCGTGCCTGAGTCCACCGCGGCGGCAGGGCGTGGCGGCGGGTCACGGCACCCTGCGACCGGATCGGCGCGGGTCGTGGGCTCCGCCCGGGTACGTGAGCCCGTCGCGGGGGCCGGGCGCCGCCGGTCACGGCACCCGGCGGCTCCCGGGAGATCGTCGTGGGCGGCCACCCGGCGCGGCCGGGTGCGTGCGGGTGCGTGGCCGCTAGAACTTGGCCGGGCCGTACAGGGCGGTGGGGGCGCCGGTGGTCATCGCCCAGTAGCGGTCCCCGTACGACCAGTGCCACCACTCGGTGGGGTAGTTGATCAGTCCCGCCGCGCGCAGGGCGGTGCCGAGGATCTCGCGGTTGCGGCGGGCCTCCGCGCTGATGTTGGGGGCGGCGGTGTAGCAGGCGCCGTCGCTCTGCTCGGGGGTGGCGTTGACGGGGGTGCCCATGTCGAGCTCGGTGCCGTCGTCCGTGCACAGGGTGAGGTCGACGGCGGCACCCGCGGTGTGCGGGGCGACCTCGATCGGGGAGACGTAGCGGCTCGCGGCGCTGTGCAGCTCCTCGGGCGTCATCTCGGGGTAGGCGGCGCGCAGCTCGTCCTTGTACTCCTCGAAGTAGCGCCGCTGCAGGACGGGCGGCCGGTAGCCCTCCACGATCAGCAGCCGGTACCCGGCCGGAAGGCACCGCTGGGCCTCCTCCAGTCGCGTGGCGAGCCCCTCGCGCAGGTGGGCGAACGCGCCCTCGGCGTCGGCGAGCCGGGTGTCCACCGCGAACCTGCCACGCAGGTCGACCAGGGGCTCCCCGATCTCCTCGACCGGGATCGAGGTAACCAGCGGGTCAGATATCAGAACAATATCGGNCACGGGCAGCCATTCTCACACAGCGCCGCGACTGCTCGGACGGCGACGTCGGCATCACCGGGAGCCCCGGCCCGGACCGCGACGCCCGGGCGACGCCGCCGCGCGGCCCGGTCAGGCGTCCACGGTGGTGGCGAAGAGTTCCTCGCGGGCGTGGTCGAGGGCGACGAGGAGAGCGCCGCGCAGGATGGGGTTGCCGTCGACCTCGGTGACGACGACGCGGGGGCGGCTGGGGCAGACGCGGGCGACGGCCTCCTCGACGCGGGTGGCGAGGGCGAGGCCGCCGGCGCGGCCGACGTGGCCGCCGAGCACGACGAGGCCGGGGTCGAGCACGACGGCGGTGGCGGCGACCCCGACGGCGAGGCGCATGGCGAGCTCGTCGAGGAAGCCCTCGTTGCCCGTGGTGACGGCGGCGCGCACGACCTCGGTGATCCAGTCGGCGGTGATCTCGGCGGGGATCTCGTCGGCGAGGCCGTACGAGGCGGCGAGGTTCGCCACCGCGTGGCCGCCGACGAGCCGCTGGAACGAGCCGGACTGCGGCTCGCTCACGTCGGTGGGGAGGGGCTCGCCGGGCACGGGGAGCCAGCCGACCTCGCCCGCGCCGCCGGTGACGCCGCGGTGCAGCCGCCCGCCGAGCATGACGCCGAGGCCCTGGCCGATGCCGGTCCACAGCAGGACGAAGTCGTCGACGCCGCGGGCCGCGCCGTACGCGTGCTCGGCGACGGCGGCGAGGTTCACGTCGTTCTCGATCATGACCGAGCGGCCGAGGCCGGTGCGCAGCCGGGCGAGCGCGCCGAGGTGCCAGGCGGGCAGGTCGAACGAGAAGCGCACCTCCCCGGTGGCGGGGTCGACGACGCCGCGGGTGCCGATCACGACCGCGCGCAGCCGGTTCAGGGCGACGTCGGCGAGCTCGCAGGCCTGCCGTACCGCGTCGTGCACCACGGCGGCCGGGTCGCCGCCGAGCTCCAGGGTGAGCTCGGCGACGGTGGCGCCGGTGATGTCGGCGATGCCCGCGGTGACGGTGTCGGGCAGCACGTCGAGCCCGGCGACGTACGCGCTGGAGGGCACCACCGAGTAGAGCGCGGCGTTGGGGCCCCGGCCGCCCGGGCGCTCGCCGGAGACCGTGACCAGGCCCCGCCGCTGCAGCCGGGCGAGCAGCTGGCCGGAGGTCACCTTGGACAGGCCGGTGTGCTCGCCCAGTTCGGCGCGGGTGAGCGGCCCGCGGGAGAGGAGGAGCTCCAGGGCCGCGCGATCGTTGAGCTGGCGCAGCAGCCGGGGAGTGCCCGGGCGTCGGGACAAGTCTGGCCCCCTGTCGTCGCGATCAGCATCGATCTTTTAAGAAAGTTTCTTTATAGTTTAACGGCATCCCGCCGCACGGGAAGGGCACGGGCCCCACCAGGTCAGGATCGGGCGAAAATCGCCTCTCGCGCGTGCTGGAGGGCGGCGAGGACCGCGCCGCGCAGCACCGGGTCCGCGCTGACCGTCGTGGTGACCACCTCGGGGCGGATCGGGCAGATCCGGGCGACCGCGTCCGCGACCCGCGTGGTGAGCTCCGCTCCCCCGGCCTGGCCCACCTCACCGGCGAGCACGATCAGCTCGGGGTCGAGCACCACGCACACCGAGGCGACGCCGAGCGCGAGCCGGGAGGCGATCTCGTCGAGCAGGGGCCGTCCCGCGTCCCCGGCCGCGACCGCCGCGCCCACGCACTCGGCCGCCGTGGCGCCGGGGAATCCGTGGCTCTCGGCGAGCTCGCAGACCGCGTCGGAGCTCACCAGGGTCTGCAGCCCGCCGCCGAGCGAGGGCGGCCGCCCCGGCCGGGCCCGCACGTCGTCGGCGAGCGGCACGCCCGGCACCGGCAGGTAGCCGATCTCCCCGGCGCTGCCCGAGCGCCCCCGGTGGAGCCGGCCGCCGAGCACCACCGCCATGCCGATGCCCCGGGCCACCCACACCAGCACGAAGTCGTCGAGCCCGCGGGCCGCGCCCTCGGCCCGCTCCGCGATCGCCGCGAGGTTGACGTCGTTGTCGATGATGACGTGGGTGCGCAGGTCGCGGGCGAGCGCGTCGTGCACGCCCTCGTGCCAGCCGGGCAGGTCGAAGGAGAACCGCACGTCCCCGCTGCGCGGGTCGACCACGCCCGGGGTGCCGATCGCGACCGCGTCGAGCCGGCTCAGCGGCACCTTCGCGGCGCGGCACGCCTTCGCCAGCGCGCCCCGGATCATCGCCACCGGATCCGGCGCGGCGCGCCCGTCGCCCTCCCCCGCCGGGCGGTGGTCGTCCGGGTCGATGCGCACCCGGGCCCGCACGTCCCCCTTGATGTCCGCGATCGCCGCGGTCACCTGCTCGGGGCCGACGTCGATCCCGGCGACGAACGCCGAGGACGCCACCACGCCGTACAGCGCGGCGTTCGGCCCGCGGTTGCCGCCCTGTTCGCCGACCACCTCCACCAGGCCGCGTTCCTCCAGCCTGGCGAGCGTCTGGGACGCGGTCACCTTGGACAGCCCCGTCGCCTCGCCGATCTGCCCCCGGGTGAGCGGTCCGGACTCCAGCAGCAACTCCAGGGCGGCCCGGTCGTTGATCTCCCGCAGCAGCCTGGGCACGCCAGGACGTCGCTCCATACAGCCCGCTTCCTTGTCGTCGTTGCCGATGATTTATCACAGTCCGCGACGGACGCCCACGGCGGGGCCGGGCTAACCACTGTTTAGCAGGCGGGATAATCAGCAACATGCGTCTATCCGCCCGAGTCGACTACGCCCTCCGAGCAGCGGCCGAGCTGGCGGCCGCGGGCAGCGGCCCGACGACCGTCGGGGAGCTGGCCAAAGGGCAGGAGATGCCGCCCAAGTATCTGGAGAACATCCTGCTGCAGATGCGACGGGCGGGTCTCGTGCGCGGCCAGCGTGGCCCGGAGGGCGGCTACGTGCTGGCCCGCCCGGCCAATCAGATCACCCTCGCGGACGTGATCCGCGCCGTGGACGGACCGCTCGCCAACGTGCGCGGCGAGCGTCCCGAGCACGTCGGATACACCGGCGCGGCCCAAGCGCTGCAGCAGGTGTGGATCGCGTTGCGAGCGAGCGAGCGCGCCATCCTTGAGACGGTCACGCTGGAGCACATCGCCTCGGGCGAACTGCCCAAGCAGGTGCTCGATCTGACGGCCGATCCCGCGGCCTGGGGCTGACCGGTGCCCGAGGGCGACGCCGTCTACCGCACCGCCGCCAGGCTCCGCGCCGCCCTCGACGGCCGGCCGCTGGCCAGGTCGGACTTCCGCGTGCCCAGGTACGCCACGACCGACCTGTCCGGCCGCGTCGTGCTCACCACCGCGTCGTACGGCAAGCACCTGCTCACCAGGATCGACGGCGGCATCACGGTGCACACCCACCTGCGCATGGACGGAAGCTGGCGGGTGCAGCCCGCCGGGCGCCGCCTGCCGCCGGGCGACGTGGTGCGCGTGGTGCTCGCCAACGCCGAGCAGCAGGCCGTCGGCATCCGGCTCGGCGTGGTCGAGCTGGTGCCCACCGAGCAGGAGGACCGGGTGATCGGCCACCTCGGCCCCGACCTGCTCGGCCCCAACTGGGATCCGGCCGAGGCCGCGCGCCGGCTGCGCCGCCGGCCCGAGGTGACGATCGGGGAGGCGCTGCTCGACCAGCGCAACCTGGCCGGCATCGGGACGATCTGGCGGTCGGAGACCTTGTTTCTGGCCGGGGTCTCCCCCTGGCGCCCGGTGGGTGAGGTCGATCGGCTGGAGGAGATGGTGGCGCGGACCGCCCGGCTGATGAGCGCGGTGAAGCACCGCCGGGGTCCGGTCACCACCGGGAACCCGCGCCCCGGCCGGGAGCTGTGGGTCTACGGCCGGGATCGGCGGCCGTGCCGGCGGTGCGGGAATCCGATAGCGCGTGGAGAGATGGGGTCACAGCCGTACGAACGGCTGATCTTTCACTGCCCGGTGTGCCAGCCGTGGTGAGGTCGGAGCACCGGTATCGAGGGCGAGCTGAAGAGAGCCTCGATGCCTGCCGGGCATGACGACCCGGAGGAACGTCCGCGATGGTGCGCTGCGGACGACGGCCGTCAGGCGGCGACCATGTCCTTCACCTCGGGGAAACCGTCGAACTCCGGACCGGAGATCGCGCCGGGCACGGCGTCCGGAATCGGCAGGCGCTCCCGCTCGGGAAGGTCGGTCATGACGGGCGCGTGCTGGAGCTCGGCCAGGGCGAACTGGTCCGAAACCTCGCGCAGCACCTGTGAGAGCGGCACACCGAGGGCGCCGCAGATCGACGCGAGCAGCTCGGAGGACGCCTCCTTCTGCCCACGCTCCACCTCGGACAGGTAGCCGAGGGAGACACGTGCCAAGGTGGAAACCTCGCGCAGGGTGCGGCCCTGGCGCACCCTCAGCCGCCGCAGGACGTCACCGAGCAGCTGACGCAGCAGGACCATCTGTCGCTCCCTCCCCAGCGCGGGCGGCGCCTTGACCCCTTCCCGCGCGGCCGGCTCCTGTCGACCGTTCTTAGCGCTCCTCTTGTACATACTCCCCAGCCGCATGCTTGGTTCGTTCGGCCCCTTCGCCGGGGGCGTTACGGGTTGACTCCTCGCCGGTGGCTCACGGACCTCACTCACAGCTCCCACCGTACCTGTAACGACCGACGTCGCGGCAGACCAAGGTGGACATGTTCGCTGGGGACGTAACGTGGTAATCAGACAAATTCTTCCTCGGAACTCGACTCAAGCACGTCACGCAGCAGGTCAACGGATTCCCGTAC
>Ga0065720_1020336_pt1 | contig 15150 bp, 12 predicted proteins | sample Thericmetagenome_FD_59107 | JGI IMG/M metagenome (GOLD analysis project Ga0065720, IMG submission 59107) | Thermophilic microbial communities from the Joint Bioenergy Institute, California, USA of rice/straw/compost enrichment - eDNA_2 v2... | ecosystem: Engineered > Solid waste > Grass >... | reverse complement strand
AAGTGGCTTGTACGGTCCGCAGGATGTGCTAGGATCTGGTTCCACATTCATTCTGTAGTTCGCTTGGCAATTCCTTGCCCTCCATTCTTCACATCTCCCCTTGCTCTCCTCTGTCGAGAGATTCTCCTCTACAAACCCATTCTCAACCGCAAACTGCGTCGCCAGGTCCCCCACCAGCAACGAATGTCGCGTGTGGTGCAAGACAGCCCGAGCAACAGCAATAGCATGCTTCACGCGTCGCAGCCCAGCCACAGCGCCGCTCTTCATGGTTGTGCCGTCCATGATCATGGCGTCGAGCGTCGTCTCGCAGGATTCATCGGGCGATCCACCGAAACCGACAGTGCCATCGCATTGGTTGCGCTCGCATGTCGCACAGCCGATCTCAACCGCGTCGAGGGCCGATACCGTTGCGCTGTTGATCAGGGCGAGGTAAGCAGCATCAGTGGCTGCTGTGAAGGGGCCGCCCCAGGTGTTGATTACGAAGGGCAGGCCTGGAGATGTGTGCAAGGAAAGGGTCGAAGTAGGAAGGGCGACAAGTGCGAGTAGGATTGATTCCCGCACCATCGTGGCAGATCTAATTCTGAACTTCCTGATAGATGATCAACGGCTCGGCACAACAACGTCAATCTTTTGCAAGTGATCGTCAAGATATCCCATAAACTTATGTGTGTGGAATGCGGCTTCACTTCATGCTTGCCTGTTCTGTTTCATGTGTCCATTCCCTGAACGGCCCGAGCGGTGAGGGGCACGGGTCTTGGCAACAACAACCATGGCAGCGCGGCTTCTATCAGGGTTAGGGTTTTGCTGGTTTCATGGCTAGGGCAGACTTTCGGATTAGGTTCTCTTCCGACTGCTTGGCCAGCTTTCTGTGTTATGTGGATATCCATCCACACTTTGCCTTATCACATTCCACATCAATGTCTCAATTATTTGTTGTGCAACAGTGACATTATGACCTTCCATCGGGAAGATGGCCCGGTTGCCGACATTAAGCTGAAAAAGACTGATGAGACAACCAACTTTCTCCGGCTTGTGCATTGTCGTCACTCGTGTTAGTTCGGTGTCTCCAAGTGAGCACCAGACTCATGAAAACTGTAGTCTGAAAAAAAATAAAATTGTTGGACCTCTTCTTGAAATGAGAACAGTGTGAAATGCAATGTGAAGGAGACACAGACCCCATGCCTTCGAAGGCGATGAACTCAAGGCTTATCAACAGAAAGTGACCCATGAGAGTGAGGCCAAGTCGAGGGTGTTTCCTGTCACGACGGGTTCACTACAAGTATCATCAGTCAAATATTGACCTAGCTCACATCGTGGCTCTGGCTTGTTTGTTACTAACATTCAAAGCCAGGTATCATACGCTAGTTGGAGCAAGGCTCTGTATCTGAAGTGTGCGAGGGCTTCAACGACTTTGACAGGAGCCTAGCAGGGAAACCTGTCCTTCTAAAATTTGTTATTTCTCAGGGGCTTTGATAGATGACCTTGGACATGTCGAAAGGCTCCGTAAGGGCGTGTCGCGTGCTAATGGTCAAGTTTTATGTGGCTTATATTGATCGCCACTTGGGCATATGTAGGGTTGTAGGGCTCACGTGGGGAAGAAATAAGCTTATTATCACTTCAAGCTCAGATATTCTTCTTGAGAGTCATGATACAAGTAGATGGTCATAGACTATCAGGAAGACTATATAAGACAAACATGAAACGCCCACCATCACAACAGGACCGAACTGAGATGGTTGCTTATGGAGTTGGATAGGGCTTTGCATGCCAATGTCGTCATCAGGCTCTGTGGTTAAGACAACATTCCAGATCGTTCGAAAAATCTGGCCCCCCTGACCTGTTTCCCACAACCACACACAAAAGTTCACCGTTCGTCTTTGTGACAGCAAGTTAATCATGTGGTGTGCCGCAGTATAAACCTGACCCATCAGAATCGTTAGTACGAGGAAACGGGGCTTCGTGTTCCGCTATCTCTGTTCTGCCTGCAGCTACTGTAGGTTGGCTAGCCCAATGCAACCCCCCAGGTCTGCAAACACACGGGCCTACACCATGCCTAGAAAAATAGTCAGCAGTAATCATCATTGGCATCGCAACAAGACCGCAAAACGCACCCACAGATATCGCGCCGTGGAGGTGGGTGGTCTGCGCTGGGAGCCTCGGGACGTTGCGCTGTAACGCCAACATTTGCTGCGAACTCGTCCAATAGGCGAAACCTGAACTTCAACCCCGACACTGAGTGGTGCGACGTATTAGTAAGACGAGACATATTCTCTCCGGGGCTCGGGCACGCATTCTAGACACCTGAGAAGAACGAGACTGGTAGCCCAGCACTTATGACGCCTCTGATTTTGATAACAACGTTGGCTCCGTTCGAGCACCACGAAACTGCGAGCCGAACGCTCTCAAGGATCGTTGCGGAGTTGCAGACTTACCCCCACTGTCTCCATGAAAGAACCCCACTAGGGGAATCCACAGGATGGGGGAATGGAACTCGTTTGCGGCTGGGCTCATCCTCGACGCCTAGTCTGCCTGCAAACCCTCCGCTCGGGCAGGTGTTCGGGACAACCCTTCTTGCCGCAGGCTGTCAGCCCAGGGGCAAGGAATCACAGCGCATTTGTGGCCGCGGCCCAAAAAAAGGTCGAGAACCATGTCAACCGTATATTTCTTTCGGATCAGCATGGATACGCTCTCTATCACGTTCCCTTCCCCGCGATCTACCGAGTTGTTGAAATGTCCTTATAATCCGCTCTCTTCGATGTCGTCCTGTTACCTGTGCATCTCGATCCGTTGACGTCGTCCCTCGTTTTTTATGATGCCCGTCTCTGAACACCCGGGCTCCAATGCCCCTTCGCTCGCCCATTCGTTTTCCTCCCTGCGCGCGCTGCTGGCTGCCCATTCAACCCGTCGCCAGAGCCGTGTCTACGCCCTCAGCTGCCTGGCCCTGGGCATGCTCGTCGCTGCCCTCTGGGTCTATGGAGGGCTCGTCCGTGATGTGACAGACTTTACCAGGACCCTCCCGCACCCGCAAGTCCAGTCCTCAACGGTTGGGCAGTCGAAGCCCTCTGTGATAACCGTCACTGTTACCGTCACCCCATCGCCAACGCCTGCTCTCGACGCCTGGCGCCATTCATCACACAGCGCTGCTGCCATTGATAATACCGGAATTCCACGGAAGATATGGCAGATCATGCTCCCTAAGAGGGTCTTACAGAATCAAACCTGGATCTCGGATCCTGCAAAGCTCAAGGATATCCCGTCCTGGTTTGCTCTGAATCCGGACTATGAATAGTAAGCTTGTCGATCCTCCACGACGACAATATAATGCATGTTAACCTTATCCCTCCACAGCAACCTCATCGGTCAGGATCGCGGAGATCGCTTTGTCAGGCAATACTTCGGTGACAATCCGCGCATCCTCTCCACATGGGAGAAAATGCCCAACGTCGGCCAGAAGTCTGATTTTCTGCGATATTTGATTCTCTCCGTCGAGGGTGGCGTCTACAGTGATACCGACACCGTCGCACTTAAGCCCATCGACTTCTGGGTACCGCCGCATCTTAAGGACCGCGTAAGGCTTGTCGTTGGCCTCGAGTTCGACCGTCGCGATGGGCCGATGTGGGCAGACATCCTACATGAGGTTCAGTTTTGCCAGTGGACGATCGCCGCCGCCCCGGGACATCCTGTGTTCAAGAAGATGATTAGCCGGATCTTGACTTCGTTGGATGACTTGTCTGCATTACATCAGGTGCCACTAGAGAGCTTGAAGCCAACCAGTAAGGAAGTCATGAACTCAACAGGGCCGGCGGCGTGGACCGATGTCGTCTTTGAGCAGTTGCAGGAGTACGATCCGTCACTGTTGGAGCCGAAGAATCTGTCGTACATGAATGCACCTAGACTAATCGGTGACATTTATGTCTTAACAATCGATGGCTTTGGTATGGGCCAAAAACACTCGGGGAGTACGAACGACGGAACTATTCCGCCAGCTGCGCTAGTAAAACATAATTTTAATGGATCGTGGAGAGGAAATAAGAGAGGAAGGGATGAATCTTCGGCATCAGAACCGTAGATGGATTATGAAACATATCTTAAGGGACGGTATACCGCGGATCCGTAGGGTAATTTGGGCCAAGTTGAGTTGGATATGATCGGCAAGTCTGGGTTGGGCAATGCCAGGGTTATATGGTTTCGGTGTATTCATAGACTTCCACGTATATTGTTGGACTTGACATTTTCTTCTAGTCAGCGGACTGGGAGCGGGTTCTGATCAATGGATGCTACCTTCGGCCCTGGGTGACGAAGTTATACGTCGCCAGCTGTTACATGGGTTGACATTTGAGCACAGCCCAACGTAATGCCCTTGTGCCTCAATCGCCAAGCCACAAAGCACTGAGCTTGTTACCAGTATAATCAATTGTAATCCTCCACTATTCCAGTACCCTTAGGAGCTATTTGATATTATTGTTGGAGGGGTTACAGCAAGACAGCTCGTCGACCGTCCACTACATCATGCTCCAGATTGTACAACCTGAATCATTATAAATTGGTAACTTCCTCAGTCCTCAGCCAGCAGCGTTGGCTACAGCTGACACTTGGTAATCATCACCATAAAGTTTAGATTTGCAGCTCAACTGGCATATATCAAATTCCGCATAAAGTTTGTTGAGAACACCATCTGGACAGACCACAGAAGATGTTTCTTATTCCAGGTACTTGGCTCTTGAATAGGTATGTAGGCAAGTAAAAGAATTCAAACTGCAGCCAAAAGACAGGCAAGGCCTGCACGCAGACCCACCTGGTGGAACCATGGCGCACAGATCACTCTTCGATGGCTAGTCGTTGCTCCATGCATGGCGTGCATGAATCGGCAGCCTGCTTGGGCTGTGGCCCCGCCACAGTCGCGTTCAACAACGTATCGCGCATCACATAACCCGTCAGACCGCGTCTGTTAGCAGCTTCAACATTGTTACTGTTCCGGACCTAGTTTTGGTTTATCTCGATTGCCAGGTATAACATCTGGTGATTTTATCCATATTTGTCCAGTTTGATTCCATGCATACCATGGCACCTCGGATTTCCGACGACAAGGTCACCGAAACCATTGTCAAAGCTGTTCGTGAGATATGGAAGAATGATCGGGATCAACTAACTGTCAACTATGCCCGGCAAAATGTGGAGAAGAAGCTTGGGCTTGAAGAAGGTTTTTTGAAGGAGGGTGATTGGAAGGCGAAGAGCAAACAGCTTATCCTTGAGGAAGTGGTATGTACACCCGGTTTGGTGACTTCTGGCTTAAAGGTCTGCATACGCTAACAAACTGCAGGAAAAGCTTCAGAACGAACCGGATGTGTCACAGGAGCAAGAAGAGCCCTCTCCGCCCCAGAAGAAGGGTCGGACTGGTGCCACCACCTCCAACGGCACGAAAAAGGGTCGCGGGAAGAAGGTTTCAACTCCTGAGGAAGAGTCCGAGAAGAGCGAGGATGTATCAGATCGGCCTTCCAAAAAACGCAAGGTTATGAGAAAACCGAAGAGACAATCAAAGACTAGCTCCGGTGATGAAGATGACGAGGAGGAAAACATAGAAAAGGAGAGAGAGGAGTCCAAGGCACAAGAAAGCGATAGCCCTATGTCCGATGCTTCTGAAAAGTCCGAGAAGGCCGCTGAAGTCTCGTCGAGCGAGCTGTCTTCCGTCATCGATGACGACCCGGCCAATCGCAAACATAAGGGTAAAGCCAAATCAGCTTCCATTAAGGCCCCTCCCATGGCAGAGGAGTCGGCAAACAGCAAACAAGATGATGATTCATCAAGTGAACTTTCCTCTGTTCTTGATGAACCTCCCCCTCAGAAGCGCAAGCGCGCTCTAAAGGGCTCTGGTACGACCACTTCGAAAAGGGGTAGTAGTAAATCTACTTCCGCCTCCGGCACAGATATTTCCCCTGATGAACAGCAAATTAAACTCCTGCAAACACAACTCCTCAAGTGTGGTGTGCGCAAGGTCTGGGCATTTGAGTTCAAAAAGCGGGGCGCCAACACAGCAAAGGAGAAGATTGCTGTGCTCAAGCAGGCGCTTGTGGATGTTGGTATGACCGGACGCTTCAGCGAGGCAAAGGCGAAGGAGATTCGTGAGCGCAGGGAGTTGGCTGCAGAGTTGGGTGAGGTGATTCAGGGGGAGAAGAGCTGGGGCTTGGGGATTGTGGATGGGGAAAGCGGTCGGGGAGCTAGGAGACGAGCTGCTGCACAGGCTGGACGACGGGGATACAAAATTGAAGATGAAGAGAGCGAGGATGAAGAGCGAGAGAAGGAAGGCAGGAAGAGCGGGGAGAGTGATGATGAAGAGAGTAGCAGCAAGATCGCAGTCAGGGCGAAGAGGCCTATAAAACGAAAGGATCCGCTGGCATTCCTGGGCGATGAGAGCGATTCGGAGTAAACAAAGCCCAAAAGTGAGGTGGTGGTCCACTACTGTGCTTGGCTAAGATTGCTATGGTATTATTGCTGCGGTCTGAAATATGGCTTGTACAATAGAGATACCCAGGGATTGCTTTACAATGGTGCTGTTTGGAGCATGCATAAAACATGTTTGTTGCTATGGTATGGCATGGACCATGGCCGTGATGCCAACACTTGAATCTATCATCTGGGCTCATAACCTAACTCCTCTAAAGTAAATGAGGTGATTCTGGGGATATTTCTCGAAGTCGTTGGGTTTCCCCATTCTGGCGCTGTGAATTTGTGTTTATCAAGTTCGATTGTCGGCGTATCTCACAACAAGTCACTTTGGCGGAGTGGTTAACGCGCTGCCCTGCTAATCCACCGATTAGCCGATTAGGCAGTTCCTTCGGGAGCGTAGGTTCGAATCCTACAGGTGACGCTCATTCAATTGGACCGCCTTATCTTTTTGCGCATTTTCCCTTTTTGTCTCCTCATCACTACCTGCTCCTTTTCGTTACAGATATCCTTTTTCGAGCGTCATAGTGCCCAGAAGCTTTCAAGAATGACATGGATCAGCTGTATGTCGGGACATGGAAAGACTTCATTTCGTTGCATTCATTCTCTGAGCTATCAGGCTAAAGACGGCTACAGATCCGAGAAATAGGAGTGCATTGTAGAACTAAGCAACGCTGTTAGAGGAGATGAAAAAATCGCGATTGCTGAGTGCTGTAAACTTACAGCTTTTCTTGATACGGCTCGTTCTTCATCATCGGTTCGGGCCTCGATGAAGAGGCGACGTAGATTTGGGACGTTTGGCTAAGATGTCAGCTACAAGATTTCTCCTATTGGAAATTTATACCATACCATTGGTTCCCCCTTGATCCAATTCCAGACTTTTTATAAGGCTCGGCGACGGAAGTCTGTTTATGTAAAGCTCCAAGTCTTGAAACCATGGTGTTGAGACTGGGTGGAAGACCCCGCGGTCAAGCCACCCGCTTGTGGCTAGAGCACGCTGCCAAGCCACGTAGTTGACAGACCAGACTGACGATGTTCAGACTTGGCCAGCAAGTCGCCATCCCACATTGACGGCCTGCGGCAACCGCACCTCGACAGTCGCCCTGGCTTGCCCAAATACAGAACTTCCAGGGCATATTCTAAGCCAAAACGGCTGGCTAATGTTCTGGGCCTATTCTTGATAACCGAAACCTCATCTTCTCTTGCGCCCGTCAGCTCACCGCCCCCCTTTGGATCCCCCTCCTGCGGACCCCTCTCCCCCTGGGCCCTTTAAACAACCTGTTGCCCACGCCCTACCTATCTTTCGAAGTTTAAGTACCCAAGCCACTCAAATCGCTTCCGTGATACCCTTCAGCACGTAATTCTCAGACCCAACACAAACGATGGCTAGCGCCGTGAACAGAATCCGCGGGGCCTTCGCACCCCCGCGCAAGGGCGAGACTTTCGAGCTTCGCGCCGGCCTGGTGTCGCAGTATGCCCATGAGCGCAAGGAAGCCATCCAGAAGACCATCATGGCCATGACACTGGGCAAAGATGTGTCGGCGCTTTTCCCTGACGTGCTCAAGAACATTGCGACTCCTGATCTGGACCAGAAGAAACTCGTTTATCTGTACTTAATGTTCGTTGGCCCCCGAGGTCCCAGGATTTTTTCGATATAAGAACGGCGGAACGCTGACTTGGACAGAAATTATGCGAAAACACATCCTGACCTTTGCATTCTCGCCGTGAACACATTCGTCCAGGACTCAGAAGACCCGAATCCTCTTATCCGCGCGTTGGCCATCCGGACCATGGGCTGCGTTCGCGTCGACAAGATGGTGGAATATTTGGAGGAGCCGCTGCGCAAAACGCTACGAGACGAGTCACCATACGTGCGCAAGACCGCTGCCATCTGCGTGGCCAAACTATTCGACATGAACCCAACCATGTGCATTGAGAACGGTTTTCTGGACATGCTTAAGGAGATGATCGGCGACCCGAATCCCATGGTCGTCGCCAACTCAGTGCAGGCATTGGCCGAAATTCAGGAGACTGCGCCCGAGACGAATGCCCTGATCATGACACCCGCTACGCTCAAAAAGCTGCTTATGGCTCTGAATGAGTGCACTGAATGGGGGCGCGTTACTATCCTGACTACTCTCGCCAATTACCCGCCAACAGACCCGAAGGAATCGGAACACATCTGCGAGCGTGTAGTTCCACAGTTCCAGCATGTCAACCCTAGCGTCGTCCTGGCTGCCATCAAGGTTGTCTTTATCCACATGAAGGTTATTAACCCGGAACTGGTCCGAATATATCTCAAGAAGATGGCTCCTCCGTTAGGTACGTCTACTTCTTTGCGACTGTTCCGATTCCCCGCTAACCGATTAGTTACCCTTGTTTCTTCTGCCCCTGAGGTGCAATATGTCGCGCTCAGGAACATCGACTTGCTTCTGCAAGCCAAGCCCGACATCCTCAGCAAGGAGATGAGGGTATTCTTCTGCAAGTACAACGATCCGCCGTACGTCAAGCTCCAGAAGCTTGAGATTATGGTGAGAATAGCGAACGAGCGCAACTACGAGCAGCTGCTTTCAGAGTTGCGTGAGTACGCACTGGAGCTAGATATCGACTTTGTTAAGCGGGCAATCAAGGCTATCGGCCAAGTGGCTATTAAGATCGAGGCTGCGGCTGAGAAGTGCGTAAATGCCCTGCTCGACCTTATAGCCACGAAGGTCAACTATGTCGTGCAGGAGGTGATCGTGGTCATAAAGGATATCCTGCGCAAGTATCCTGGATATGAGGGCGTGATTCCGACGCTGTGCAAGTACATCGACGAGTTGGACAATCCCGATGCTCGTGGGGCACTCATTTGGATTGTCGGCGAGTATGCCGAGAAGATCAGCAATGCGGACAAGATATTAGCAGGTTTTGTGGAAGTTTTTACGGAGGAATTTACTCAGGTGAGTTCGCTCATTTTGACTTGTAGGTTATGTCGGCTAACATCGCAGACCCAACTGCAAATCCTCACCGCCGTGGTGAAGCTCTTCCTCAAGAAGCCTCAAAACAACCAAGGACTCGTACAGAAAGTGCTTCAGCTCGCTACGGCTGAGTGCGATAACCCCGATATCCGCGACCGCGCCTACATCTATTGGCGTCTCCTCTCTGGTGACTTGGATGTCGCAAAGGTTCGTCCCCTGACCCCTTCCTTAACCTTCTCTTCATTGCTAACCTTAACCCAGAACATCATCCTCTCTCAAAAACCACCCATCACCACAACCGTTTCCTCCCTACCCGCTCCTCTCCTGGAACAACTCCTCTCCGAACTCTCGACTCTTGCCTCAGTCTACCACAAACCGCCGGAGTCATTCGTTGGCAAGGGTCGCTTCGGCGCCGACGCCATCCAACGAGCGGCCATCCAGGAACTACGCCAGAACGCAGCTGAGAATCCCATTGCCGCCTCTGTGGCCGCTGCTGCTGCTGCTGTCGGTGCCAACGGCGCCGCCGGTGCGGCTGCTGTTCCTCAGGCGAACGTGGAGAACCTGCTCGACATCGACTTCGATGGTGCTGTTCCCGCCAGCGCGACGCCCGGTACCCCCGATCGCGTGGCTAGTCCCCCGCCGATGGGACAGCCGACTGGCGCAATGGCTGATATCATGGGGCTGTGGGATGCCCCGCCGCTGCAGCCTACCTCCTCGTCTACCTCAACCTCTGCCCCAACTCTGACAGCAGGAAGTGGAGGCATGGCGGATTTGATGTCTGGGTTTGCTGGGCTGGACTTGAGTGGGGCCAGTGCGCCGCCGCCGCCTGGGCAGCAGCTGGGGCATATTAATACTGGAGAGCAAGGAGCACAGAGTGGAAGTGGGAAGGCGAGTGATGATTTGTTGGGGTTATTGTAATTCAGGTGGATGGGGTAATGAGGAAGTACGTGAGGTTAGGTAGAGGGAATGATAAGAGTTTCGTTCCCGATGGCTTGTGGTTGTGTGGCTGACACTCTGGTGATAAGTATGATGTGGCTTATTGGAGAAAGACAGCCCCGTCTGACTGGGACGGACCAGTGAGCGAATGCTGGGGCTGAAATGAATCCTGTGCTGGCAGGCTGATGTGACTTGCGTCCAGCTGAGACCTAGGGGAAGTGTGATGAGAGTAGCCGCTCGACATTCAAGACACAGCCTCATCATCGGGTCTATCTAGATGGCCAACTTATTGATCCTTTCTGGGCCAGCTTTTCAAGGACATATTTGAAAAGTGAATGTCCAAAGTTCGAGCCTGCAGTCGCATTCCAATGTCTAAAAGACCAGGTTACCTACCTGAGATTTACTTTCATCGGTCAGAATCCACTGAGATCGAGCAGTTCTGGTTCATGATAAATTCGGTACGCCGCCCTGCTTGTTAACCATCTCTTTCCTGCGTGGTCGTTGACGCTCAGCCTGCTTACTCCCCCTCCAACGAGAAGTGTAGTCAACACTCACCGCATGCCGTGAAACCAGTGCAATATATTCTCAAGCCATTAAACCCCTGGACTAGTCATTTGCGTAGGGCTGAGAAGCATCGCTGCCAATGTTGTATTCGCTGTAGCTGCGGCCGTGATCTGCGGCCGGTACATGCAGCCGCTGCTTCAGCGTCTACATACATGACGAAGATGTGGAGAGCGCTTCCCGACCCGGGGCTCTGGAATTGTTCGCCAAAATTCGGCCGCGTTGTCAGTGGAGTGAGTGTAATTGGGGTTCTAAAACTGCTCAACTCGGCATAGACGCTGAAGCTGTGCTGCAGTGTAGGGAGATTAGGATTTCGGGAAGAGGGCGCTTGGGTACTGCACCCAGCCGCTGGGGTAGAAGTGGATAAAACATGTCGTTGTGTGGCACAGCAAGCTTGTTGGTTCCTCCCCCTTACCCATCTGTTCACATCTTTACAATATGCACTTTCATAGACAATTGTCTAAGTTGTTTGCTCAAATTTTACCTTTAAGCACCAGTTGGAAGCTCGAACGAGAGTTAAGTCTCAACTTAAGCGCCTTCCGGCTACAGTAGCTCTTACCCAATAGAAGAACGGTGAAAGCTTCGGTAGCACAACAGACCGTATCTCAAGACAATTCAATGTCTACAATCTTTACTTGAAGCAACGGTTCATATGGTTCAATTCAACAATTTCGTTGACCCATTGGCAGGTTGTACTGATTCAACCTGTATCACTGGTTTGAGGTTGCCCTCTCCGCCGCCCTCGATCGTATAACGCACACTAACGATGACGCATGAGGGGCAAATAGCTTTACACTAAGGAGCCTGAAAATGGCATCAACTTGACCAGCAGCAAAAGATAACGACGAATCATGGTGTTTAACACATCTCTGGGAGAGCTCCGTGATCATGTGCTATCTCAAGCCTTCAACTCGTGCACCATTTTCAGCGTTTGGCGACTTCAACCACGCAGGCAGCTCTCTTGGACTGCGTGAAGCATCACCACCAGGCAGCTGGGCACTAAAAAAAGCAGCGGATCAGCCGAGGCACGAAATCCAGCGAATGAAAATACATATTATTAGGGACGTAGAGGGCTGGGGAATGATCTCTCAATTTTGCGGAGTTGTCGACCGTGATAGCTATTCTTGGAGGATAACATCCTCTGCACCGACATCACATTCCTTCTAACCGTTTTGGAAAGGGAATAGCCTATAGACTAAACTGGTTTAGCAGGTTGGCCTCAATGAGCAACTCAGAGCTGGGAATTGGGTGCTATCCCTCTTTCAGAGGCACCGACTTGCTGACAGAATAGATCTCGAGGGGGACTCATTCAGATGTTGAGGTTGAATAAGCATCTCGCCCTTTCAGAAGCCTGATATTGAGTGGCTATTTTGAAAGAATTACGGTTTGACACAAGGCCATTGTAGTCATTGACTTCCTCGCCACTCCCGGATCCTTCTGGGTCCTGTATGATGGGAACTGCGGTGACGACCGCTGCTGGAGCATGTAGTTCCAGGGATCTCGCCAAGATAGAATCATGCAAATCCACTCTCTCAATCAACTCGCATCAGGAAAGCCGAAATCCCAGCAACTGTGAAGGGTTATCCTCCATTCCAATCTCTGAATAGTTTATCGTTCGATTCTCCATTTCCTCCGCTGAAAGCAAGTTTTTGGTGGGAAGTTGGTGGGAAATAGCATCGAAGCTTCCAATCAAAGTCTCCCCAGGCAAAATAGCTCGAATTGTCGAATATCCAGCAGCTTTCTAATTCCCAGACAAGGAAAATATCTCCCACCGTTAACGTTCCATTGCACGCCCTCTGGCCAAGGTGTGAGGGAGGTGTGTAAGCGCCCAGCTGCACGTTCTTCGTTGACAGCTTGCATGCCGAACCCAATGGGCAGCCAATGGCGTTGCTCTGCTGCCGATCGCCCGCAGGGGCATCACACCAGCCAGTGATCGCCAAGAGAAGCCCGGCTCGTTGGGGGCGCCAAGCGCACTCTCTGATTGGCCAGCGATCCGTGCAGGACCTCTCTATTTTTATCTTCGTCCACATGGTGTCCTGGTCCATCGCGAACGTCGACGTCGACAAACGTGCGGGGTGTGAGCAAGCTGGCTGGACGACGCTGGTGGTGATGATGCCATTGTGCGTTGCTCACTTCGGCGATGGCAGGTCTCGGCACCGATATCACAGCGGAAATTGGTGCCCTCGCCAGCTGCAGATACCAGATGCGGGCACTCGATAGCGTGATGTGAGCCCTTTTTTTTTGACACCAGCATGCGAACTCGCCGCTGGTGTTGCGCAACCGACATGATCAATACCACGGAAGGTCAAGCGGGTAATTCGTATATTTTCAAGTCACTCCTTTCCCCCCTGTCCTCAATGGAGTCTTGTGTTCTTATGATCTTCAAGCAGTTTCGTTTTCAGTCCTTCCTTGTGTAGTCATTTAACCATTGTATAATACTAATACACCCAGCCTGGTGCTGAGGTACTTTGTTACCTTACTGGAGATCTGTCACATCAGTCAGTCCTTAGTCTTCATACTCGGTCACTCAACGTCTTAGCACTGTCGACAATCTCAACGACATGTGCACCTACGACTACACTCCTTACACTGGCTGCCCTGCTGGGCAGCAGCACTACTTCATCCAGTGGATGAAATGCCATAAGGCAGTCGAGCGTCGCCGCTACTGCCCCATCGAGAAGTCGACCGAGGCCGAGGTGCTGCGGAAGCTGTCTCCGAACGTCCTCTCGTGCCCTCTTCACGGTCCCATCGCCGTCCAACAGCACCTTCTCGATGCAGTTCGTCAAGAGGAAGACAACAGGGACCGGGACGCCGAGCGTGGCCGGTCTCGCTCGCGTGCCCGAAGTGGCCTTGGCGGCAAGCACAGCCTTCGGGTTAAGAGGAGGAAGAATGTGAGGGACAGTGACAGTGAGGATGAATCCTCAAGCAAGAAGTGGGAGCCCAGGAAGCCGGATTACGAGACTCGCTTGGATGAGGTCCCTCAGGAGGAGGAGCAGCAAGAGGAGAAGCAGGCAGAAACGCCAACCGATATTCAGACCACTCCCCTGAAAAGACAGGATTCTCATCGCCGTGCCAACAGCGTCGACCTCCGTCCTTTGAGGACTGGCTCGATACGTCAGACCCGCAGCGAGGTTTCCCTGCCACTGACTGACAAGAATGCTGATGGCCATCCTTCTGCCGATGAGACTGAGTCCTCAGCTGCAAGCACGACCAAGCGGCGTTCTAGACCTCGCAATCCTCCTAACGGCGTGATCATCGGTCTGCCGTCCAGCCCTGACATGCATCGTCGGGCTAGTGTGCGCCGTACCTCGAGCGAGGCTATTCTCAGGAAGCTAGAAGGGAGTGAGCAGGAGACCCAGCCCCCGGTTCCTCCTCTTCCGAGCTCTGTCTCGACTATGCCTGAGATATCCGAGCAAGCCCAGTCTGCTCCCGAGCAACTTCCTCAGGCCAAAGCCCTCCGTCGCGGTCACCGTGGTCCTCGCTCCCTCCGTGAACTCAGTGTCGAGCCACCGATGCGCCGTATCGACGAGAACATTGCCTCTGACCAGGAAGAAACTGAGCTCCCTCCTGCTCGCAGTATGACGGCCACACCGGAGCCCTCTGCCCAGCCCACGACCACTACAACCCGGGCCCAGGACCCCCGTAGACAACTCTCAACCCTCCAAATCCCCACCCATCGGCCTACCTTCCTCCGAGAGGCTTCCCCGGCCTCAGCCCTCTCCACCAGCCCCTCAGCAGGCCGCTCTGTCCGCTCCATGGGCAGCATCAGCTCCATGGCCACGACACTCAACAGCGCGGTGAGCCCCGCGTCGACGGTCAACACGGCATTCACGTCTTTCAGTAGCAGCGTAAGCCCTGTCCAAGAAGGAACTGAGACGTTTAGGAGGGACATGATGGGCGGCATTCCTGGGGCCATGAGCAGCCGGAGCACCCTGCCCGGTCTGCCGGAAGCTTGTGGAAGCGAGACAAATTTGGCTGTAGTGCTCGGGAGAAAGTCGGGTGATAGTGGGTATCGGAGCAGCACTGGGTCGGTGTTGCAGCGGCCTGGCAGCGGAGGAAAGGAGGGTCAGGAGCAAGCTCAGGCTCAGGGGCTGGGTATCTCGACCCCAACCCAGATCCAGCAGCGGGAGCAGCAAGAGCAGCAGCAGCAGCAGCAGCAGCAGGTTGGCGGAAGCGTCCCAACTCAAGCAGGTTCACAGACGGGTGGGAAGACCACGGCGCGGGCGCCGCCTCCCGCACCGCTGAACCTGGCCGG
>Ga0065720_1020335_pt1 | contig 15151 bp, 11 predicted proteins | sample Thericmetagenome_FD_59107 | JGI IMG/M metagenome (GOLD analysis project Ga0065720, IMG submission 59107) | Thermophilic microbial communities from the Joint Bioenergy Institute, California, USA of rice/straw/compost enrichment - eDNA_2 v2... | ecosystem: Engineered > Solid waste > Grass >... | reverse complement strand
CTTTGGGGCTCCTTAGCAGATATTTCTTGTTGATTGGATCTATAAGAGGGTTGATAAGAGTCATAAGTTTTCTTTGCTTCATACTCTGAATATCTATTTTCGGTTTCTCTTTCCTTTCTGGCAGAGCCCTTGTCACGGTAATCGGGGACATTATACTCAGGCTTTTTATCACTATAGTCCCTTTCTTTAAATCTATACTGAGTGTCTTCTTTGTCTCTCTTTGATTGATAAGTCTGTTCATTTCTCCTAGAGGATTGATAGTTACGCTCAGAGTAATCATCCTCAGTTCTTTGAAGGTTATCAGTCCTCGAAAATTCAAATGTCCCTGCATAACTAGAGGGGCTTTGAACCATCAATTCGGCTTTCTTTCTTCTCTCCTTGTCGAGTAACTTTTCAGTTCTGTTCAGAACTTCTCTTAATTGATTGATTTCTATTTGCATCTTGTCCATTGTCATCTGGGATGTTCTAAGGTCATTTTCTGCCTCAAGTGATCTTTCCTTATAACTGAAGACCTCTTTTTTCAGAGATTCATTTTCTGAAAGAAGTTCTCTGTATTGATGTCTCACAGTATTGACTTGAGATTTCAAATTATCATTTTCGATCTCCAACATATTTATCCTTTGATCTCTTTCTTCTAAAATTTTGATCAACTCGCCATTCTTTCCTGTAAGATCATTATTAATATAGTTAAGCTCCTTTATGGTCTGAGTAAGCCTCTCCTCAACACCCCTATTACCTTAAGCAAATTTATTTTTCAATATACTTTAAGTAGTTTATTTCACTTCTATCGGAATCAGCTTGCTTTCTAAATCTCATAAGATCTTCCTGTCTCTGCTCAAGCAATTCCTCTTGTTCCCTAGACATCTTAGCCCACCTCGAGAAAGGATTACTTTCTTATTCTTAAGGATTCTTCGTATTTCCTTGTGATGTCCTCATTTTCATCTAAGAGTCTTCCTCTTGAATTGAGTTCGCTATTTATTTTTCTTTTCAGATTGTTGTTTTCTTCTCTTAGCTCTTCTTCAATTTTTTCTTTGTCAGCGATCTTTTCATTTAGAGCTCTAATTCTCTCTTGGTAAGAACTCAATTCTTCCTGGTGTGAAGTATTTAAGTCATATATTTTCTTTTTCGCCTCTAAAACATGAGATAATACTCAAGAGATTTACCATCATAAGCGGCAGCAGCTTTCTCTAATTGATTCATATATTCTTGGCATTTGGCTTCAAGGACCTTTCAGGATTTATTTACAAAATAAGTTTATACTCTATTAATTTCAGCTTCTCTTTGCAAATTTTGGTTGAGCTCTTGGATTTTAGTTCTCAATAGAAAGGCATCATTTATTTCACTATATTCTCCTCCCTTCATCGTATTAGAATTAAATCCAAAGTTCATAAAAGGCATAAAAGGTGGAGCAAAACCGGTAGGATAATTGTAGTTTCCACCCTGTTGGTTGGCAGGAATGGCCACATACTTACTGGAAGCGTTCAAATTCAAATTGACTGTTGAACCTCCATGGTCAGACTTTACATAAGAGTCATTAGGATTTCTTCTTAGAGGTGAAACTAATCATTAACCAAAACTAAAAATTTTTCTTACTTCCAACTTCAGATGCAGCTACCAAGTCTTCTACCATAGATTCAGGCTCTTCATAAAATCTGGTTTGGCCCTTAGACCTATCTCTAGGTTCGAGAGATCTCTTAAATGTGTCATTCAATCTAGCTGGTGGTGACTTTTTGCTTCTTCTGAACTCTTCAGGCTTATCCTGAGTTTGAGGACTATCACTTCTTCCTCTTGGTTCTTGAGAGGTAAATCTGTTTTTTGGAGGTGATCTGCTCTGACTGAGTTCTCTGGCTTCAGTCTCCTTTACAAATTTTTGGTATAATTTGGATTTTTTGATCTTATTTATATCAATATCAGCTGAATATCCAAGTAATTCTTTCATTTCATTGTATTTGGATTTTCTTATTTCTTCATTCTTAGCTACCTTACTTTCTTTCTCAGCAGTCTGGTTTTCAAATTCTTCCAGTCTGCTTCTTCCTCTCCTAGGTTGCTCTTCAACATTTTGAGATGGCTTTGGTTCTTTTGCTTGCTGTTTCTCTTTCTTTAGTTTTTCTTGAAGATTCTTGATATATCTTTCCTCTATATCTTCAGAGTCTTCCTGGGGAGGTTTAACGTCTTTTTTCTCCTTTTTAGGAGGTTCTTTATTCTCTTGAGCTTTGGCGGGTGCTTGAATTTTAGTTTTTTCTTTTTCTTTTCTTTGTCTGTCTTGGAGATTTTTGATGTACTTCTCTTCGACATCTTCCACAGATTCTGGGGGTTTAGCATTGACTTTTTCTTTATCCTTTTTCTGTCTTTGCTGAAGATTCTGTATGTATTTCTCCTCAAGTTCTTCTTGCATATTTTTTGACTTAGACTCTTTCAAAGTTTGACTAGGTTGTTTTTCAACATTTTTCCTAGCAGGCTCTTCCTCCTCCCTTTTTTGATTTTTCTGAACTGGAGAATCGTCTTCATTCGTTTCCTTAGGATGTTCAACTTGGGCAGTCTCTTCTGGAGACTCTTCAGGATTTGCTTCATCATCTTGCTCATATCCCTCATTTTCGGCCTGCTCTTCTTCCTGATCTCCTTCATTATGCTCTTGTTCAGCATCCTCCTCTTCATGTTCTTCCTCTTCATGGGCATCTTCTTCTTCATGCTCCTGAGGTTCTTCTTCCTCATTTGCCTCATTATGATCTTCGTCTTCATGATTTTCTTCAGGACCTTCTTCGTAATCACCCATATGCTCTTCTTCATATTCTTCTTCTTCGTTTTCATTATGTTCTCCCTCTTCTTCTCCTTGTCCCGCTTCATATTCTTCATTTTCTTGATCATTATCGTCTTGATTTTCATTTTGAGAACCCGCTCTTTCCTCCTCTTCATCGTGGAGACTTTCACTTGCACGATCATTGAAGTCTTCAGTGGCTACATTTTGTGATTCGCCCATTTGCGAACCTACAGCTCTGTCATTTAGATCACTTGTACTCATTTGAGTTGAATTAATTTTATCTTTTGATAAATCGTTGTGTCATATCTACAATAAAATGATAAGGAAGAAATCCTCAGGTTCCATTCTTCTCCCCGAAATCCCAAATATCAAGAACAATCCCACAATAGTTAAGAAGAAATACAAGTACACTTTGAAATCATTGTTTCAATTTTCAGAGAATTGGTTAGCTTGCACCCAGATTCCCTCAGAAATCCCAAGGAAGCCATAAAAGCTGAGTTGGAAAAGTATAGAAACAAGTAGACTTTCTGAAACTGGAATATCTTACTCTTCTCATAGATGGAGAGACCTCTATAAAGGAGTCTTGATTGAAATCAGATATGTCGAGCTAGCACAACCTTTAGGAGAAATACATGATGAATATCCTGTTATTCATTGTGAAGTTCAGTACGGTGCAAGAATTTTCAGGCCAGAAAAAGGAGCTCAAATTAGTACATAAACTTAACGATAATCTTATACTGATAGCTGGAGTAATTACCCAGATCTTCCCCACTCATATAAGTAAAAATTGTTCTCCTAAAATAATGGTTCAGGTTTGCTTATTTTCGGGCTATACAATGCTTCTATCTTAGCTGAAGAGTTCGGAAATGCATTATACATTGATAACGATCAGGTAGAGTTTGAGGATTTTTCAGAATATTGTAGGATGTATGTGAGAGAAAAACAGGGAAAAAGTTGGAGACAGGGGATGACCTTACTTTTACAATTGAAAGGTGAGTTGGTTGAGAAGAGTATATGTAATTATTAGTGTTCAACATGATGCTGATGGAATGTTTACTGTGTATGGAACCATGAAAAAGCTGTAAAGGGGGTAAAAATAAGAATATTTGTTAATAATGTGCATGTCGTGTATTTTTGATGTATCTGTATTCCTTGTATCCAATGTCTTATTACAAAGCCATATACATAAAATTTCCTCATAAATGGACGATATTCATCTGGTATTGAGTTATCCCAGGACAAAGGTATAGCTATTTGGGCAGGAATACACCGACTATCGTAGAATATAAATCAAATACAGATATTCAATAAAACCTATTGCAAGCATTCCCTCCCTAATATTGATAAATTTTAATTAGTGAGACATGTTCGGCAAATTATTCAGAGGAAACTCTTTTATCAAGAGAGATGAGCCAGGAAGTCCTATTAAAGGTGTAAACACAAGAAAGGAGAATTTTCTCATGCTCAGATTCGAAACTAATCCCAACTATGGACATATCATCGAAAGAGGATTAGATTATTTGGTTGATTTTGATACTAGTTTTGTGCCAATTCCAAAAAAAGAATTTAAGGCATTGCTGGAAGATATAGCCAAGATGAAGGAATTTGAGAAAATTGCTTTTGACCGCGAAAAGGAAATTTCTAAGCAAAAACTTGAAATTCATGAATGGAGAAATAAATATGAGAAGCTAAAGGACATGTTTGAAAAATACGAGAGGGAAGCTGTCAATGAGAAGGAGGCCTTGCAGAAGAAAATAACTGAATACGAGGAAAATAAGCAAAAAAGAGATAAACAGATCCAAACTCTTGTTGCTCAGTATAAAGAGCAGCAACAGGAGCTTAAAAGATTGAAAGAGGTATAGTTATGATTTTCAATATTCATTCTAGGAAAAAGAAGAGTTTGAGGCCATTCTTGAAAAGAAAGATGGAGAGATTGAAATATTAAAGACAAAATTATATGACGTGTACTTTGAATTCAAGAAGTATCAAAGAGCGCTCAAGCCCAATAATCAAGAAGAAGATGAAGAAGAGGAAGTTAGCGGCCAAGAGATAGCACAATTTGAGAAAAAAGTTGATTTAACATATGTCATTTCTGACAAATGTGGTGAAACTCTCTGTGAATACTTAGACTACAAGGATATATTAGCACTCAGATCAGTGAACAAATTCATGTATAAGGCTATGACCAACAATCCCAAGTATTCTTTTCTCTTAGCCAAAAAGGTGAAATATGAAGCCAAGAAACTTGAAAAAGAGGCTCAACAGAAAATCAGTAAGGTTTGAGTAATATCTAACTTATCTATTTAGATTTCTGGCAAGAATTGGCTGCCACTATCCCTGATCCTTTTTTGAAGCACACATTCTCAAAATATGTTTGGAATAGAGAAACCATTGGAGAATACATCCTTTCGACTATTCTCCAAGGAGAAGATATATTCCAAATGATATTAGATTATGAAGGTAGAGTTCCTCATTCTAGAAATAAATTCTTAGATAAATCCCAAAAAGAAGTTAAGGATAGCAAGACGATTGTTAAGGAAACAACTGAAAAGACGCTCGCCACTATCGAAGAGGCTGGAAGAAATCTGATGGGAAAATTCTTCAAGAAATTTGACAAGTCTGCTCAAAATAATAACGAATCAAAGTCTCAAGAAAGGCCTCAAGAAACAAATCAGACCAGTACTTCAGGAACAAATTCAGAAAGCACTCAAAATACGACAGAGGATAATGATAAGCCTGCTGAGCAGCTTCCTGAACCTGTAAAGAGTGAGGATGCAGACAAGAAGTATTTCGAAAGAAGTCCAGATAAGAAGAGTTCATTCTTTGAGAGTCTTCTATCTTGGAATAATATTCTAACAGGCAGAGAGCAATATAAAAACTTATATGCAGATAATCCAAGGTGCATATACATCCCTTGTGATTCTTTCAAGAATCCAGGTGACAAGAAAGAGCTAATATTTAAGGTAGTTTTATTGAGAAATCTCAATCATATTTTTATAGGCTTCTCAAAATATAGATGATATGCTCAAGTTGACATTCAGAAAAAAGCATGCTATTGCTGAAAATAAGGATATGTTAACCCAAGTTCTCCAAGTGTATATCAAACTGTTAATTCATGCCAAAATACTTCTTCAAGAAGCCAAAGTAATTGATAAGAAAAATTAAGTTAATTTTGTTAGGAATTGGATATTTTGAAAGACTATATTGTAGCAAAGTGGGAAGAAGCAAAGGACAAGCTTAGCAAGATAGAAACCTTTATGGAAGATCATAAACCTCAATTAGAAAAAGAGAAAAATGTAACTTATTCTAAGTTCCAATCTGAATCTGTAGTTGAGGCTCCAATATGCTAAAAAATGCACAGAGCTGGAAAATCAATTAAATGTGTATGTCGCAAAATTCGATAAGGATATCAAAAGGGTTGAAGTAAGAATCACTTGAATTGTTTTGATGGATAGGCCTTGGAAAAACAAGTTGAAACACTCGAAGGCGAATTAAAGCAACTCAGGGAAGAGAAAGCAGAGTTTGATAATAAACTATCTATCCAAATGAATGAGGTATTTATATGAAAAATATCTAAGTCTGAAAGGTTACAACCCTTAAGGAGCAAAATAAAGCCTTGGAAAGTAGAATGGAGGAGTTGATGGATGGATATTCTGCCGTCAAAAATGTTTATGAGAATCTGAGACTTGAGAGTCTTAGTTAAGATGCTATTTTCGTTTGTTATACAATAAATATGGTAAGGAATTGCTATTATTTGTAATACAATATCAGAGTACGTATATGTGACAGTCATTTCTTGTCAATTTTATTCTAGACTATTCTTACTTAACCTTAAAACCCTTAGTTTTCTGGTTTAATAGGATTAATTGAAAATATAATCCTTTTAATAAATCCTTTTGAAATGAACCTAAGAGTCAAGAGTGTGACGAGCTTTGAGAAATTATCACTATCAGATCAGCTAACCTATTTCTATCATGTTTTCAAACAGAAATATGGGACATTCTCTAAAGAAAATTTGATAGAGCTTGTTCAAGAAATTGAGACCAAGTCGAAGAACAAGCTGATAAAAATTGTGAACTCAATTTCCAAAAACATTCTGTCTCACGAAGATCTAATAGACGCTTTCGAGTTGACAGAACTTAATCAGAAATACATCGCTATGCTATATTCCGAATTTTTGATTGAATCAAAGGTATGTTTATATCCTCTTAAGTTAACAATTAAGCTGTTCCTTAGCGTTGAGAGTCTTTCATTTGCTGAAAAACAAGAGGACGAGGATGATGAGTTAGCAGAGGAGCACTATGAAAGATGCAAGGGCTTCCTAGAAGAGATAGGAGTCCCAGAAGATAAAGCAAAACTCTATCTAGATATCTACTTCTATATATTTGATCCTCAGATAGATGAGATAGATATCAACCGGATCATGAAGGCATATGAAGAGCTGAATATTCTACTAGAGAACAAATCGTTATTACAAGAGTGGAAAAGCAGGGCTGAAATAGTCACTAGAAAGGATTTTCTAAAAATTTTAATTAAAACGAATGTTGATAATATTGATTTTCTACAACTCTTTACAAATATCCGTGTCCTCGAACGAGAAGCCTACAAAATTTTGAAATTGCAGCCATGTGAAACTAGAAAATTGATGAGAATTTTTGAGCAAATGGATTTGACTAGTACTAAAGTGATCACAAAACATGAATTTCTGGCTTTTTGCCATACATGGAATCTTGGGCCACTCATGAAAAGAGAAGAAGCAGCAATGTTTGAGGAAATTGATTTGGATCAAGACTCAACAATCAGTAAATGGGACCTTTTAGCAACATTTGCTAAGACGAAAAATAGAAAGCTCAAGAGGCTCTTCCACTTTTTAAATACCCAAATCGAAAAGAAAGGGCCAAAGAATCTAAACAATTCTCAACCTTGCCCCTGGTTTGAAAGAGATAGAAAGGCGAGACTATCAGTTGATTGGGAATACCGAAGCAAGATGATTAGAACATTCACTGAGGGCGATCTTTCTGAATCCCATAAGGCAAGCACCCCTCGCGAGAGATATAGAAAATCATTGTCTTCTATTTATGAGGTTAATAAATCTAATATTAATAAGGTATATCCCTCTACACCCATCTCCAAGAAATCGTCTAAAAAGCAAATCCCCACAGTCTCCTTGGCTCTCGAAAATCTTGAAGAAGAACCCAGGCCCCAAGTAACTTCCCCAAAGCCTCATACTCCAATTACTAAAATACCTTTGGATACTTATGTGCAAGATGGCTATCAAGTAGATACTGAAGGCTCTACAAAATACAGTGCTAATGAAGAGGCTTCAGAATCTTTTACTAGAGCAACTGTGACTAAGGAAACACAGACTGAGGAACCATATCAAAAACCAGCACCTCTGGATGAGCCTGTTCGTTTGATTATTTTCCAAAGAAGTACATCTGAACCACTGAAGGATAGCTTTTATGAAGATGCAAGAAAGAAGAGCACTGATTTCATGAAGAGTGTCAGCAAGTTGATAACTAAGAGTGCTCGTCAGGTTTATTATCAAACTGTATTGGGAGACAAGGCCAAAAAATTGATGAAAGAAGAGTTCAGCCCTGGGCAAGAAAACTATATTGCTCAATCTTTGAACGCTAAAGTACAAGAGTGTAAAGGAGCCATAGATAAATTAACTGGAGCTATAGATGAAAATAAACTCGATCAAATTTGCTCTAAAGATAAATGGGAGGAATTTAAGAAAAAGCTTGAGCAAATAGAAAAAGAAAAAGAACTCTTTGAGTCTAACTTGAAATTCATCAATTCTTATCTTTCCTTAGGAAAAAAGCTTCTCCTAGATAATCAAGTGACTAGATCCTAACTTTTTGTATAGTCTTATGATTGATATGTATGTTGTATCAATATTTATTGATTAGCAAACAGGAAAAATCAACAAGAAATTAAAACCGTAAAATTAAGGAGATTATAGAATTTTCGAGGAGACCTCCTCTGTTCAGTTTAAAATAAACCAGTGCTGAAACTCCATCATGCGAACTGAATTGAACCTTTAAAAGAGAAACATTACCCTATTTGAAATTAATATAGTGTATATAGCTAATGAACTGGGTTATTGTAATTAATATTTCCTACCTTCTTGATTCAATTATTTTATAAGACAGAAAGTATGGTTGATAATGTATAACTATGTTATCTATAGTTTTCAGCTTGTTTTTTACAATACTTCTCCAACTCCTCTGTCTTCCACCTATATTAAAAAGTACTCTGATTAAAACTGAGTTGTTTAAAATCGAAATAAGAATGCAAAATAAAGCCAAAAACATACAAAGTTTTGGACGGCTTTCAAAGGAAGAACAGATCAACTATATCTACGATAGAATCTTCCAAAAGCATAAAAGATTGACTCTAGATATTCTTCTTCGCTATGCAAGTAATACAAATGTCTCTGCCAAAATGATTCAAATGAAATTTGATTCTTTCCGAACCAACTCATTATCTAAGCAACAATTTAAACAACTGATAGAGAAACTTGGTTTCAATCAAAAGCAGTTAGAGAATATGTATCAAGAATTTATTCTTGAGGAAAAGGTATTTCAATTACTCTGAGTTTTGATATTTTTAGCTGCTCATCGGAGAGAACACAAGTCTAGTAGAGATAGACCAGAATCTGCTTAATGAAATTGAACAGTTTGAGGATAGCGCCCTTGCGACACTTAAAGAACAGGGAAATAATGAAAAAAATATAAATCTCTATATGGACATTTTCGACTTTGTCTACGGGAGGAAACACAAAACCATATCGATCGATACTTTTAAGAAATCATTGACCAAGTTGAAAATTCTGGATATCAACTCCAAGTTATTTGACCAGATCCCAGAGCTTCAGTCATCAACACTATCTTGGGATGCCTTTGTTAAAGTTATTCCAAGATTTGAATTAGATGCTGTAGACTTCTCTACTCTGTATCAAAAAGAAGCTGTTATACAGGGAAAATCTAGGAGGCTATTTGGAATGTCCTATGAGAGATATTTATCCCTTAGCAAAATTTTTGATGAAATTGATGTCTCTGACAGTCATCGTATTACCAGGAGTGAGTTAGGGACCTATATTGAAATTTGGGGACTTGACCAAATGATTCCGGTTTCTGAAGTGAACGTCATATTCGAGAATTTGGATAAATCTAATGATGGAGTTGTTGATAAGATGGAATTTATTTTTTATATTGCAAAAGGAGAACATCAAAAATTTGTTCAATTTGTTGAAAAAGTCATAGATATCAAGAAAGAAAGAGCTAAACCACAAATCCAGGAACAAAAGACTCTTCAAGAACTCAAGACTGAGGTTGGAGAGGAGAAGTTTGATAAGCTATGCTTTGTGTTTGATCTGATAGATCTAAATAATTCGGGAACAATTAATATGCCTGAGTTTATCCAATTTCTTAGATTAAAAAAGCTTGATCAACAAATGGGAAGGCAAGAAATTGCAGAGGTTTTCAACAGGATGGACAATAATTATAATAATGATATTGACAAAAATGAGTTTATCGAGTATCTTTCCAAACCAAATGTGAATAAAAAATTCTTGGAATTAATTGATCACTTGGCAGAAGCCTTTGGAGTAGATTCTAAGAAAACGGCCACTAAAAGGAATATTGCTCCAGTAACAGAAGAGGAATTAAAAAAGTTCACACAAATTTTCTACGAAATTGATAACAATAAGAGCGGCTCTATGTCTAAATCTGAACTTATGAATTACTTAAGGATTAAACATCTGGATGGTTTGATATCAGAATCAGTCATATCAGAGATTTTCCAGGAAATGGAAGGCAATGCTGATGCAACAGTTGAATTAGATGAGTTCTTAAACTATTTGAAAAGTGATACAGTCAATGAAGACTTTTTGAAATTCATCCGATCCCTTGTCAATGTTATCATCGATAAAGCTCCTCTCTCTGATGATGTCAGAGAGGAGGTAGAACAGAATACTAAAAAGAAGGTAAAGGCTCAATTTCCTTCATTGAAGGACAAAGACTATAATGACTATAGTCTGGTCTTTGATCTGATTGACAAAGATGGTAGTGGAGTGTTATCTAAGAAGGAACTACAGCAATTTGTAAGTGAGGCAAATTTATCAAAAGTACTCTCTTCAAGAGGTCAAGTTGAATTATTTACCAGAGGTGACACTGATAAATCTGGAACAATTGATAAAGCTGAATTTATCTCAGCCATAATATCCAAGAGTGCTTCTCAGGAGTTGAAATCATTTGTTACTGCTGTACTTAAGAAGAAAAAAGAATTATTAGCAAAAAGACCAGATCTTCTATCCAGATCAAAATCAACAGAGGCTAGCACTCCAAGAAACCAAACTCAAGCTGAGCCTAAAGCTCCTACAAACCAAGGAGAGAAGACAGTAATTAAGTCTCCTCCCAGAATAAAAGTCCCTGAAGATGTTGAAGAAACAAAAGATGAAGAAAAACTAAAATCTTTAGTTTTCACAGATCAGGAAACTCCAGTGAATAGAGTGTTAGAAGACACAGAGTCCTTCTATGAAAATCAACAAGAAGAAGTTGCTAAGAAGACTCCTACCATTACCATTCTCCCACCCAACAATGCAGGAAATGAATTTGATGAAGGTGATGACACAGTCATAATTCATGACGATGACCTTGCTAAAAAAAATGTTAGCCACTTAGACTTAATTCAGCCAGAAACACCAAAACTACATCAAACCCAAACACAAGAAAAAACCAAGAAGAAAGAGTTGCTTGAATTTGAGACAACTCCAGTGAAAAATACTAAAAAGCCTCCTCTTCACAAAAGTTACTTAAGAGATGATAGTCCTCCAATGAGAATAAGAAGATCCAATACAGATGAGGCTCCAGAAAAGAGCTTGACAAGATCAGAAACAAAGAAGCTAAGTTCTATTACTACTCCCTTTTCTAGAGATAAGAGATTTTCTAAGAGCTTTCAAGGCTCAAAAATAGATGAATTAAGTGATATGCAGGAATTTTTGAATGAGCATCAAGAAATTCCTGAAGATATCAAATCAGTTGTTATGAGAAACTTTAAGGAGCTTTACAAGCATACAGTTCTAGATTTGACCTGGAAGGCTATTGGGCCTAGAAAAGAGCAAATAGATACTCTACAAAAGAGAAATAAAGAGCTAGAAGAACAAGTAAAGGATCTCAAATCACAGCTCTTTGAACTCAAAACAAAATTGGAATTGACTACAGCACAAAGTACAATTGATTTAATGAGAAAAGAAGAGAGGTACAGGACACTTGAAGCTGAATTAAAGATGCATATAGCGCATAGTGAGCGTATTAAGAGACACCAAGAGGATATGAAGAAGCATTTAGAAGAAGAAAGGGATAAATGGAAAAATACTAGTGATAATCAAAAGATAGAAATTGAAGCTTTAAGAAAAGAGTTGGAAGAACTTAAAGAATGCAAAAAAATAAAAGAGAGAGAACTCAGGGAGAAGACGAATGAAATTGAGAATATCATGCAGGATCATAATGAGAGGATCGCCAACTGGACAAGAGAAAAAGAAAGATTTGAAAGAAACAAAAGAGAATCGGAGGAGAAACTAAAATCTGCTGAAGATGAGATAAAATCTAAACAAAATGAAATTGATACCCTTCAGGAAGAGAGAAGAAAATTAAGAGCAGAAACTACAAGTCTCAAAAAAGAGTTGGATAGTACGAACGAAAAAGTTAATGAATTGGAAAATAAAATTCGTGATATTAACAAAGAAAAACAGAAACTTCAGACCTCGAATGGGGAGCTCAAAGATCAGATTGAATCTCTTAACAATGAACTGTCATCTAAAAAGCTGGAATATGAGAAGAAAATAAATACTCTAAATAGTGAGCTTTCAAAAATCACAAATGTGTACAATACTGAAAGGCAACAAAATGAGACAGAGATAAGTGCTCTGAAGGACCAGATAAGGGCATTGCAATCTAAAGTGAATTCCGAGAAGCAGAACTTTGAAACTAAATTAGAGGAGTTAAATTCTACGATTTCAAACTTGCAGAAGGCAAAAGAGGATTTAAATAGAGATAAAATTAATCAAAAAAATGAACATGAAAAAGTTGTTCTAGAGATGAATGCAGACATCGAGAAGCAAAAGCAAGAAATCGAAGACCTTAAAAACGAAAACCAGAGGCTCCAAGGTGAAAAGAATAGCTTGCAGGACACTCTTAACAAACTTAAAGAAGATATCTCTGCTAACCATCAAAATAAAGACCACTTGGAATCTGTCTATAAGACAGAAATAGAAAATCTTAATACACAAAAACAGGGACTAGAAAGTCAAATTGAAAGCTTAAAAAGTCAGTTAATATCGCAAAGAGATACCTTTGACAATGAAAGAAAAGAACTCATTGAAAGGTACAATAAATTGCAAGATGAAAGGAGTGATATTGAACAAAAGTTAAACAAGATGATTGAAGACTACAAGGAATTAGAACAGAGATTCAATACAGAGAAGCAGAATTTTGAAAATGAGAAAAATTCTTGGACTCAGCAGCAGGAAAAATGGAATTCCGAAAAGACCAAACTACATGATGAAAATAAAGAACTTAGAGATCAGATCAGCTCTCTAGAATTAAAAATCAATTCTGGCCAAAGTGAGAGTGAGCAAGAAAAGAATAATCTTACTAGCCAGTTGGCCAATGTTACAGCAGAAAAACAAAGATTAGAGGAGCAGCTAGATACTCTTAAGGAAAAGCTAAAAGAATCTGAGAATTCAATCACAAACCTTAAGTCTGAAATTGAAGCATTAAAAAATAGCCAATTACAACTGACTAACGAAAAACAAGATCTAGATGATTCAGTCAAACACCTCAAGGAACAACTCAAGAAGGCCACAGATGACTCAACTAAAGAGATCAATAAATATAAAGAAGAGGGTGAATCCTTAAAAACAGAAATTGATGAATTAAAAGCTGTTGAAACTCGTCTTAAAGAAACTATCAAGTCTAAAGAGGACGAATTAAACAAATTAAATGACTTATTGGAACGAACAAAGGAAGAAAACGAGAAACTATCAAAAGAATTGGACCAATTGAAAAAAGAAGCTCAGGAACTGAGAGATAATTTAACAAATAAGAATGCTAGGTTACAAGAAGAAGAAGTGGCTCATCAAGAAGCACTCAAGAGCCTGGAGTCTATAATTGATGCGCTGAAAAATGATCACAAAAAGCTTGAAGAAGAAAGAGAGAAATCAAATCAAGAAAAGTCTGAATTACAAAGCACCATTAATTCTCTTAAAGAGACCCTCGCTAAGGGAGAAGATGATCTCAAGAAGCAAATCACAGCTCTAACTGATGCTAATAATAGCCTAAGAAATGAAAAGTCAGGGCTTGAAAATGAGATTAACGCTTTGAAAAATAAAAATAGTGAAGACCAAACAAGAATAAATTCTTTGAATGAAGAATTACAAAAATTAACATCGAAAAAAGCAGATTTAGAAAATAGTAAAAAGACTCTTGAGGAAAGAATTTCTGCTTTAGAGAGTCAATATAAATTAGAAAATGCAAATCTCCTTAAACAGATTGATGAACTTAAAACAAGAGAAAATGAATTATTAAGACAAATTGAAGATCTGAACAAGCTAAAGAAAGACTCAGGTATGGTTTCAACAGAAGCACAGACAAATTGTGACATTAGTCATAAAGAAAATATAAATCCCAGCAATCCATTAGAAATTGATGATGGAGTTCTTCTACAAACTCCGGATAGAACAAGAAAGGATATCCCTGAGGCTGAGATTTGTGAAACACCTGAAACTCTTATTAAGAAATTAGAAAAGGATCGAGAACTTCTTGAATCAGAGAAGAGAGATGCTAGGGAAAAGCTTGCAGAATTAGAAAAAGAGAATCAGAATTTAAGATTCAGTCAAAACGAACTGATGAACTCAATAGAGAGTATAAAAGCAGCTCAAGAAAAATTAAGAGAAGAAAAAGATAGGCTAGAACAAGAGAACAATAAGCTCAGAGAAGAGATAAAGAAGCTTGAAAAGCCCGAGGCCAGCCCTAAGAATAATGAAAAAGAATTAAATGAGCTGAAAAATCGTATTCAAGTGCTGACTGACCAGCTTACCGAAAACAACAAGAAAATCAATCTGATTGATTCTGAACTTAATGAGGACAAAATAAAAGATATTGATAATCTTATGAATGAGACCATAGAAGTTGTTGATAAAATTAAGACCACTCAAGAGCCTCAGAGGATAGTGGATTCAACTGAGCTAGTTAGAAAGAATTTGAGAACTATAAGCAATATGTTACAGAATATCCATTCAATAAAGAAGAGCATTCATGCAATTGGTGAACAAAGAAGAAGTATTTTTGAGCGTGCTCCATCTCATAGAAGAACTCCTACAAAAGAATT
>Ga0065720_1020334_pt1 | contig 15158 bp, 17 predicted proteins | sample Thericmetagenome_FD_59107 | JGI IMG/M metagenome (GOLD analysis project Ga0065720, IMG submission 59107) | Thermophilic microbial communities from the Joint Bioenergy Institute, California, USA of rice/straw/compost enrichment - eDNA_2 v2... | ecosystem: Engineered > Solid waste > Grass >... | reverse complement strand
CGTTACTACAGAAACCCTCCTTCGTCGCCAAAGAGCCCAATCCCTTGCCAATTCAGCCTACCAATCTCAGCCTGCCTTACAGTAATGATAAGGGATCTGCTTTCTTCAATTGAGATGTAATCTTTTGATCTTTAAAGTTTAATATTATTGTACGAGTTTATGAGTACGTTCGTAATAAAAGATCAACTAATCTACACGAAAAGCATTTTCACAGCATAAGAAACGAATGAATTTTAATACTTTGAAACAGAAGAAAGATAATAATTATTGAAAATTTAGAGTTCTTTGCCATTTGATTTGAGGAATCTGTCAAGTTGTTCATCTGTAAGAAATACTACATTACTTTAAACAATATTACTCAAATCCTTACCTTTTTTCTTTGAAGGACGTTCTACAAACCCTTTGCTTTCCATGTCATCATCATCTGTACTGAACCAGGATTTATTATTTAAACCGGCTTTCTTAAGAATAGGGTTTGATCCCCTATCCAAACCCTTTAGAGAGTATCTTTGTTTATTCTCTAGTGGGGGATTGTCTCTAAAGAGCAAATTTCCCATGAATTGTTGTAATAAAATTGTGTGAGATAATATAATTCTGTAAACAGATGCTTATATTTTGTGAAACTCACCTTGATAGTTCGTAAGTTAAACGAAATATTTTATACATTCTATAATCTGGGACTTGAAACATTTGTCTTTTGAACAGAGCAACAACATATTAGGAAATTAATATTTTTTTTTTCCAGTTCAAAAACATTAAACAGGTTCATTTAGAAAATACAACATGACTATTTACATAAGACAACGACAAATTATTCTTGATCCATTTCTTCACCTTCGCTTTCTTCACGTTTTTCTTCTTCGATCTTATGCAGAACATCGAACATGCCTGTTCCCAGGAATGGAGCCTAATAATATTAGAAAAATCAGAAATCTAATTACTCTTCCCAAGACAATCTGGGCAGAAGCTGTCTTTAATGCATCATATTCATTATGGACAGCAGCTTCTGTCAAGAATCTTGAAGCCATTTCGAAACTCATCTTCTGAAGAGGAGAAACAAATTCCTACAAAAGTTATATTTGACTCACAGTCAACCTACTTTCATTCCTTCTCTAGTAAGAGGTCTGATTCTTCCGTTGTGTGTGATGAAATCCGCAACAAGAGAGATGTGTCTGAAATCGACTGTGATACCGTATGGCTTGAAGACTCTGACAATTTCTCTAATGATGGCATTTCTAGTGGCTTCAACCTAGGAAATTAGAGGAACATCATACGATGATTACTCCGTAAATGTTATAGATTTCTGAGACGTCATTACAATCAATTGTGTTCTTGTCAATGAAGTCAAAGCTCCACATGGCAGGGAAGTTAACACCCTCTGTAATGATCTTATGGATTTCCTTCTTCACACCCTTAACTTCCTTTGATTCAGAGCTCAAATGGCAGTTATTGATTCCTGGGACTTCTGAGATACAGACATCAGAAATAACACTTTCAACCAAACTATCTTGTTAAAAGAATTTGAGACAACGGTACTTGATCATAAGAAGTTTCTTGGAATCAAGGGGAACTCTAGCAATAATTCTGACGATATGGTGATTTCCTTCTTTGTCATAAGAGAGCCCTCCATAGTATTGGCGATATTGAGCAAGCTTGGCTTCATCCATGGCATCCTTTGTCTTGCTAGTCTTGTTGCTCTTCTTCTTCTTATCCTTGGAGTCTTCTGCATCTTCCTCTTCGTCGGATTCCTCTGCAACTTCTCCATCAGCGACAGCTTTTTCTATTAATATTAGAAAGTTGAAACACAAAATTTACTCTCATCAGACTCTTTGACCTTTTGAATGGCAATTTCAGCACCACTATGCTTGGACTTTCTGAGTTCTTTGCCAATCTTGGCGAACAAGTGATACATGAAGATGTTTTGAATTTTCTATTGATTAATAAGCTTTAAAGATATGAATACCTCCTTGATTTGGTCAAAGGTCAGATCGAAGGAATATCTAATGGCGTTGATATCTTCAAACTTGATGGCTATATGGTACAATCTGGCTCTTTCCCCTTCAGGTAAGACTTTTCCATCCTTGACAAGATGCTTGATTTCCTTGACCTCTAAGCTCTTGACTAATTCCTTTAGCTTCAATTTTTGAAGCTTTCTAGTAATTAATTCTGCATCTCTTCTCTTAATCTCTCTTCCATCATCAAGTTTAAGAGTAAGGGTCATCATAGGAGTCTTGACTTTTCTGGGACCCTTGAACAAAATTTCTCTCAATCTGGGAATACCGAGAGTAACGTTAGCACCTCCGTGACCGGCCAAGTGGAAAGTATTCAAAGTCATCTGAGTAGAGGGCTCACCGATAGCTTGAGCAACAAGGGCTCCGACACACTCACCTGGATGCATGAGGGAATTGTAGTACTTAACAAAGACAATAGACTTGAATCTCTTCTTGGTCAAGCCTGCCTCTGGGTTTTCCTTGAAGTTTTCTTTGAGGTATTTGGTGACATTTTCGAGCATTCTTTCTGAGACAGCTCCGAAATGAGATCCTGGGAAGAATCTGTTCATGATGGTGTCATTTTGGATTTCTTCAGGAGTTTGCTTCTTTCTTTGCTTGATAAATCTCTTGACGGACTTTTGGTCAACCTTGTTGGCGAGAGAGTTAGGATTGTATTTCTCAATATATCCGTTAATGTTTTTCTCAATGAAATCAAATCTGTCAATGTATCTGATCTTAGTGGTATCCAAAGCATCCTCACCGTAATAGAATTGAACAACTGAACCATCACTATTATCTCTGACAGTGAAATCATAGTTGACAATAAGGGTTTCCATATTCTTGACTAGACATCTTTGCAAATATCCTGAGACAGAAGTTTTGACGGCAGTATCAATAAGACCTTCTCTACCAGCCATACAATGGAAATAGAAATCAGCAGGTCTAACACCAGAGATAAATCTATCGGTAATATAACCCCAAGATCTAGGGTTAGGATCATAAGGCAAGAAGCAAGGTAATGTCTTTCCTGAGGGAAGGACGGGTACTCTTCTACCTTCGAGTTCCTGTTGGGAAAGAAGTCCACTGACTTGGTTTTGGTTGACGTTAGAACCTTTGGCACCAGTAGCAACGATAACACTGAAGAAGTTATGAGGGAATTGCTTCTCAAGACCAATAGGAAGAATTGAGGAGTTGATGGTACTGGTTTGTTTACCCATGACTGGTTTCATGTGGTTATCAAAGTCTTTGTATCCATTCTCTAAAGAAAATTAGAAGAAAATAGAAAAATAATACTTTCGAAGAGCAGCTTCCTGTGGAGGGCCTTGATAATGTCATGATCAACAGAAATATAATGAACATCAGGTTCCTTCTTGTAAACTTTTGAGGTGTACTTTCCATCAGTCATTTCAAAGTTAGGTCTGTTATTCAAGTCCAAGTGCTCAGAGAATTTAGGTCTGACTCCTGCGAAGGAAGCAGCAGCTATAACACCCTCTCTAAGAGCAGCATCAATCAACTCTTTTCTTTCTTTTTCGAATTCTTTGGACACTCTCAGATCATCAATACCACAAGTCTCTCCATGGAATTGAAGATAGACAAGCAACAATCTAGTCAAGCAGGTCAAGAGGGTTTCAGTGACTTGTCCTCCATAAAGCTCGTAAACAGCATGAACCAGACCAAATTCTGTGTTACCGATCTGATTCTTATCAATAACACCCTGAATAAGCTCATTATCGTGAATGATAACTGTGGATTCTTCGGCAGCGACTTCATCAAAGATGGTCTTCTGGATAGGTCCTTTGACTGGGTCATCAACAATAATTCTCTTCTTGGTAACATCCTCCAGCTTGACCCTGGCTTTAGATGTCATATAAAGACCAAGTTTTTCTTCATTAAGGCTTGGGTTATAGCTTCCAATAATGGTCTTGATGACACTGGAGATAACTTGTTTACCAGTCCAAAGAGGTCTTGGCTTGAGGATAGCGGGCTTCAACAGGATAATTTTGGCCTTCTTCTTACTAGAAAGGACGTTCCAGACAGCAGAATAGACTAACTGTTGATATTCGTCCTTTTCAAGGAAATTGCCTCTTATGGTCAAGAAGAATCCTGAGACAATGGAATCCTGAATAAGACCTCTAAGAGGTTTACCGTGAGTGGGAGAAATGTATTGATTAGAGGTATTGGAGATGGTGTAGGCTTCGGATCTAGCCAAATGGTTCTGGAGCAAATGGAGGTTCATTTCATCACCATCGAAATCGGCGTTATAGGTGTTACAATTGGCATAGTGGTTTCTGATGGTATTTTCCTTGGGCAAGACTCTGGCAATATGACTCATAATGGAAGCCTTGTGGAGGGTTGGCTGACGGTTGAAAAGCATGATATCTCCGCTTTGTAAATGTCTGTAGACGACTTTATTTTTGTAATTATGCATCAAAGTTTTGGCTAAGGCCTCTCTTTGGGCTTCGGTTCTAGTATCAAGAGCGATCTTGACTCCATTTTCTTCAAGATAATTTGCACCTGGCCATTTGTGGGCACCATTGATAATCAACTTTCTTAACTTTTCTACGTTGTGTTCGTTGACAGATTCAGGGAAGGTCAAGGTCTTGGCAACGTACATAGGAACACCGACCTCATTTGTGTCAATGTAAGGATCAGGACTGATGACAGAACGGGCAGAGTAGTTGACTCTTTTACCCATCATTTTCATTCTGAAGAGACCTTCCTTTCTTTCAAGGAGTTGACGAATACCAGAAGCTTCTCTGTCTTGGATCTTCATAGCTTTTGAGGAATCGACCAATGTATTGACAGCATCTTGGAGTTGAATCCACAATCTGATGGTATCAGTAAGCTCAGTCTAAAGATTAGTTATAGCTTACAAATTTATACTCTTTCGTAAGGAGTGCTTTCCTCTTCAATAGCACCTGAATTTTTTCTTGAGGAAGTTTGCTCGTCTTTCTTGTCATCTTTTTTCTTTCCTCCTTTTTCATTTTTATTCTTAACTAATAAGGCCTTGATATCAGCATTAGTTTGAAGAATCTTGGTGTAAAGGACTGTATGCTCATGTAAGAAAGTTTGATCTAATGCATTAGTAATGAATTAGAGGCTCATACCTCCCATTTTATTCTCAGGTCTGAAGCGGTTAGGAGTAACGGGAACAACTTCTAAGAACATGGTTTCCCAATTATTGGCAACAATCTTATAACCCTTCTTGCACTTTTCGAGAGTTCTTTGGTTGACGATCAAATTACCGAAGATCAAGTTCAAGAATTTTCCATTGTTTTCATACAACAATCTAATATGTTCTTTGACCTGGAAATATGAGCCAAATTAAGAGATCAAAATACCTCGAGAGGATTAAGGAAAATTTGTTGAACATCCTTCTTAATTCCTGCACTCTTTTCAGTCTTCTTTCTTTCTCTTTCTTCCTCCTCTTCCTCTTCATTTTCCTCATCATCACTGAGATTCTCATGACCTTTCTTAGTATGGAGGACTTTTCCAACCTTTTCCTTGTCACTCTTGGTTTCAATCAGGAACTTGGTATTGGAATCAAGCTTAATATTAGATGGCTTAACACCACAGTGGGGACATTTTAAGCTCATAACTGAACTCCAAATGTCTTGAATGGTTTCCTTAGTTGCTCTGACCATTGCTGAGTTAAGCTCGGTAATCTGGAAATTGGGATTTTCCTTAATATTCAATAGCTTTTTCAAAGTCTTCTTAATTTCCTTCTTCTTAATTTCACTTTCTTCGAGAGCGTTAAGATATAGGGTGTCTTTATCTTCGGCTTCAGAGGCCTTTCTGGAAGTATTTCTGGAGGGATTTTGGGAAGTTTTTGTACTCAAACTTCCAATAGATCTAGACTCGGATTCGCTCATTTCTTTTTCTTCTTTCTTGGTTTGCTTCTTGATGCTTCTCATGTTGCAAGCCCTTTCGTAAATAGATTTTTCAGTGACGTAGCCAAGCTTTATCAACAGAAGCATGACAGAAAAATCGTCCATCCTAAAGAACTAAATATTACACTCAGGCTCATTTACCTTTTGTCTGGGATTCTAAGCTTATGACAATTAAGACACATTGCCCTTTTCGGTTAGACACAATATCCAAATATCTACCTCAATAATTTGTGAAGGTATCTGATAGTCAGAGGATTGTAGACGGGGAATGCAAGCTCAATATGTCCCATATGTCCTAAGAAGATCAGCATCCTTGTAAACACAACGGTGGGAAATTTCTGTGATGAATGAAATATTTACCTGTACAGTTCAGTCCCTCTTGTCCACATGTGATACATCTTTTAAAGTCAGAGAGAAATGTTGAAGATATACCTTGAGTTTTTATCGTATGGCGAAATACCCATCGCTGGGTCATAGAGACCCTCTAATAATATTGACTATATGAAAAAAGTGAAAATGAACTCTTTAGAGGCTTGTTTAGAGTATCAATAGCCACAGGGTTTGACACTTCGACAACACTAAGCTTTCGAATTTCTTCCTTAGTGTAGAAAGAGAAGAGAACTCCATCTAATCTTTTTTGGATGTACTCACTCATATCTTTGGAATAAAATTAATCAAATCTATGCATTTCGCAAGGAGAATAATTCAAAATAATTCTTTGTTTTCTGACACATGGTACAGGAATCGGCATCTATATTTTAACTAATTTGCAATAACAACAGTCTATTCACTTAATCTAGAAAATTTTGATCTTTATCTCTTTATTTACTCATATCGAAAATGGAAACCTTCTTTTTCCATCCTAACCAAGTAGGCCTTGCTCTATCATGGATCGATAGATAGCTCAAGCCAGGCATGCTACTCTAGTGTTGGGTCAACCCCTTCAGATAAATATAGTTCGGATTTCATATCTTGAAATTTGAGTCTAATTTGCATAGAGTTCTATTTTGAAAAAAACAATATTTTGTTTATTAAGTAACCCAATCCAATCCTAAAATTTATTCCTATAAATATTTTAGTTTATTCAATATAGGGAATGAAACAAACAACCCTCACTCTCTGCTTTGCTTTGTGTCTTCTGGTCTCCTTCACTGTTGTTCAGGCTGGCCGCAAATGTAGAGCTGTTGCCTTACAAGGTGGTGGTGACAGAGGTGCCTACGAAGCCGGTGTCTTATACGGTTTTGTCAAGAATGCCAAGAATCCTGAAGATTTCCAATACGATGTCGTTACTGGTGTCTCTGCTGGTTCAATTAACTCTTTGGCCATGATGATCTATGATAAAGGAGAAGAAGAACAAATGGTTGAGTTCTTGGTCAACTCTTGGATGGCCACAAGTCAAAAAGATGTTTTCCACAAATGGCCTGGCGGCTATGCTGAAGGCTTGTTGTTCAGACCCTCCTTGGTCGACAATGATCCCGAACTTAATTACCTCAGATCTCAAATTTACCGCGCTCCTAATAGAAGAATGGGAGTTCTTGTTACTACCGACATTAATACAGGAGAAAAGCTTGCCTTCACTGAAGAAGACTGGGAAGAAGATCAAGAATTTGCCGCTCGTGTTGGTCTCTTCTCATCTGCTATCCCTGCTCTCTTTAAGTACAGAATATATGAGAATCATACCTTCATTGATGGAGGCTGGGCTGAAAGTATCGATATGGAAGACGCTATCCTTAGATGCAGATCCATTGTTGATGACGATAGTGATATCATCCTTGATGTTGTTTACTGTGCTAACGCCACTGTTATTGATGGCAGTGCTGCCAAATTCAATGGTCTTCAAATGTACACAAGAGGCCAAAACATCATTTCCTGGAGAAAATCAAACTTCCTTTACACCTTCACCAAGCAATCCTTCCCTGAAGTCCAATGGAGATATTTCCTTATCCCCTCAACCAAACTCCCTAACCAAGAAATCCCTCTTGATTTCAAGCCCGAAAATCTTGACTACATGATTAAGCTCGGAATTTCTGATGCTATCAGAGTCATGAAACAGGGAGAAGGAGTTTCTGCTGAGGCTGCTTACAGAGAAATGATTAATTCCATGAGCCCTGGAATCGAAAACTACGTTATGGTTGGATCTTAATCTTCTATTATTAAATTAATCTTTGATTGTCAGCTCTATAGCAAAGATATGTGATGTGTCTTAGTAATGGACATGAATAAGAAATAACAATCTAATTTTCTTACAGAAGTAGTAACTCCTAAACAACTTTTCTCAAAAGTTCTCGCATAGAAATGATTTTTTTAAGCTTTAGGAGTGGATCCAAATCCTTCTTTAGTATCTACTAAGATTTATTTAATTTAAGGAAATAGTTAAGCATTGTTAATCTAATATCTTCTTATTAGTGAGAAGAGATTTAATCATAGTAAGATGAAACTAGACAGTGAGTTACAAGACAATATAAAAGTGTTCGTAAATGACATAGTCTCAGATTAGTAAATCCCTATTGATTCTTTTTTCCTAATCCTCTTTGTAGTGCAGTAAAGGAGTTTGATAATGATAAATTTCTTGTCTTGCTTTTTGCTCTTTACGAACAGTCTAGTAATCTAGAGGAATTCTCTGATAGCTGTCAGAGAGAGCTCGTTGATTTCTTCGGCGACAGTAAAAAACTATTCTGGTTCTTCTCAATAATATTAGATACTGAAAGTTTTGTTTCTGATCTCATGAACCATATATCCTTATCGTTTGATGTCACAAATTTGGAAAGCCATCCAAGTAAGGTTTCTCAACACAGACAAAAGAGTGGAGATGATGAGTCCGTACATTCTGACTTCGAGGGCTCAGATGATAAGTAGGTCACAAATTTTTCTATTCATAGATTTAGCAACCCTGATGACGATGAGGATGATAATGATAGAAATTACAGAAGAAACAGAAATAGAGACAAGGAAGAAGAAGAAAAAAGCCAACGTAATAGTAAAAATATGGATTTAAATGCAATAGAGGATTCGAATACTCAGCAGACCAAGAAAGAATCGGAACCCAGAAAAGAGAAGTCAAGCCAAAGAAGCCAAAACCAACATAAAAAGCAGACAACACCACCTCCAGTGAAACCACTACCTCAATTCCCTCAACAAAGTATGCCAGGAGCAATGCCAGGACCATATCCAGGTGCATGGAATCCGACCCCTTACCCATACATGTATCCTATGGGTTACATGCCTCCTGGATATCCACCTCCAATGTACCCTTATGATATGATGTATCCCCCGCATAAGTATATTTTTTTTTTTAACAAACTATTAATCTTAGACTTCCTGAGGGAAAGCCTAGTTCAGACTATGATCCTTTGAACCCTGAATTAAAGGCTCCTAAAGATGTTAGACCTCCTCCTATTAAACCTTCGGGTGATCATTCAACTATTTCTAGGCCTCCTATTGGTGGTGACCAATCTAATAGGAAAAAGTATCATAAACCAGAGGATGCTGGTGATGCAGGCCCAAATAAAGTTCAGGTAACCGAAAAAGATGGCAAGAAAACACCTAAGCCAACGACTCCTACTGATACCAACCCTAAGACTACTATATATGTGAAGAATATACCTGATTATTATAATAATGTCGATGCCCTTAATAAGCAGTTTAAGAGATTTGGACCTATTGTAAACATAAAAGTTGATTTGAAATCTAAATCATCTACAATTGAGTTTGTTAAACCAAAACACGCCAAAAATGCACTAAGTAATAAGCAGCCTCTCTTTGGAAATAAGGAAATCCTTGTTACAGGTGATCCCAACATGACTCTGGAAGATGAAGCCAATGAACTTAAGAAGGAACAAAAATTATTAGACAAGCTTAAGTTCCTTATCGAATTCAGAAAATTTGCCAAAGAACCCAACAAGCCTTTAGTTCTCCAGAAGATCAACGAAGTTAAAGCTGCACAAAAAACAAAAGAAATTCCAGAATCCTTGATGCCATTGATAGAGTATGAAAACTTTGATTTAAATGTAGACTATTCCCAAGCCATTGATGAAGTTTCAGAACAATTCCTTGAACAAAAGGCCCAATTACAAGCTAAGATTGAGGTAAGTATTGAAGTATTTTGATTATATGTTTAACAAGAAATTTGGCAAGGTTGAGAACTTCAAGTTGAATCCTAAAACTAAGATTGCAGAATTTAAGTTCTTCAATTTAGAAAGTGCAAAGAAGGTACCAATAACTCACCGCAAAAGTATATGTATCTAGGCTCAAGAGGAGCTATCTAAGGAAATGAAGATCAAATTCTTGAATGATAAAGTCTATGATATGATCAAGCAGATCGATAAATTCGAAGAAACAATATTCTCTGGAGGACCACAGAATGGAAAAGCCTAAGCCGGCTTCTTTTCATATATGAATTCGTTTTGAAGATTGTATTCAATTCATTTGTAATTTGTTTGTTGTTCGTGATGAACATGTACGTACAATAGAATATCCTGTAAGGGAGATTTAAGTGTAAAATAGCAGCGGTAAACTGGTCTCACTTTTTAGTTTAATATCGAAATTTTAGAAAACACACAATACATACTTATGTAGTTTAAGAAATAAGAATAAGAATTGTAATATACAAGAAAAGTTACCAAAAAGAATTGTCACGTCAAAGTGTTGATTAGAAGCATTCTTTTCTTGGACCGTGTTAGTGTCTTTTGTGCATCTTTGCGATTGATGTATTTGAAATCAGTTGGGATGTAGAATAATTCTTTTAGGTCTCTTTGGCTCTCCTGCTGTTTTAAATTCCTGAAAGATTAATTTATTTTACAAAATAATTACTCCATCCTCACTATTGTTACATTGGCCTTAATTGAAAGAGTGAGGGGAACCTGAATTTTCACAGGGAAGGTGTCATCATTTAACACAGAACTAACTTCCTCTTTTTGAAGGATTTCATTTAATTTCTCAAGCATGTAGTTCCCATTGGCCAAAAATTGAATAGTTGGAAGCAGATTCTACAAGTATTAACAAGATATTAAATAAGTTTACTTGAAATTTTAGAGGAAACTGCTTAGCTAACCACACAGATGCTGTTGCCTTCTTCTCAGTAACTTTTGCATTTTCAAAAGTGTCTATGCTGATCTTTGCCTCGATTGAGCTCCCGAGCTGTAAGCTAGGCTTTGACTCAGTTTTGGGAGACTTAACCCCATTTTTATTTTTTATTTGATTTAAAATGTAGGATGCATTCCTCTCTTGTGGCTTCTCCATAGGGTTCTTGTTTAATAATTCCAATTTCTAAGAGGTAAATAAAATTAAGAACACTGTACTAGCATATAAGTCTCAAACGTGTCCTTAAACAGGACTTTGGGCTTGCGATAAAGAGCATATTCCATGAAGACTTTGAAGTCATATTTGTTGGCTTCCCATCCACTTATTTTACAGCTACTCCCAAAATTGAAAAAGCCTTTATTCTCCGAAAATTGACAATCTTTAATATTTAAAGTTCCTTGTAATGGATCTGCCTTCAGCAAATCGTATATCATAGCCTGCTTTTCTTCTTTATCAAAGTCTTGCTAAGAAAGTAAATGCACTGCTTTGTCAGAATATACCAGGATATTTGTATACTGGTGCTTATTCCTGTACAAAGTAAATAAAGGAGCAGACCCTTCATAGCCAGAGGGCATGAGTAAGTCAGGATTAAAGATGAGTGACATGTCACGCCTTTTGGACTTCAATCTCTTGAAGCTAACAAGAGTATTGTCCATTCTCAAATAATGCTTATATTTCCAAATCTTGAATGTATCTAACAGTTAGGTATTGTGAACTAAAATTACCTGAAGGAGCGAATTTTGAAACAAAAGGAATAAAACTACTCTCAAAAACCCATTTCATTTCAATGTAAAAATCAGGAGTCTTCTTCAGTAATGCAACTAATTTCTCTTGTTGAGCTTTTATAGTCCTTTTCTTCCTTTCAATTAATTGGTCTAGCAAAGCTGCAACCAGCATTACATCTCCCTAGTTGAATTGAATTCATATTCAAAAGAGAACATACTTGAGATACAGCTTCATCTAGACAAGACCATCCATCCGCATCTTTAACTTTAGGATCAGCCCCATTTGCCATCAACAGTTTAGCTATTTCTAGATGTTGAAGATGCTTATGAGATAGCTTCGCAGTCAACATTAAAGGGGTGTTGCCAAGAGCATCAGGTTCATTTATCTTAGATTTGACTTCTTCTAATTATTTATAGTGAAATATTCCTCTTTTTACTTAAGGTCAGAAGTTGTTGCACTTTTTTCACATCATGATAGAATATAGCTCTTAGCATAGCCAAATCTGTTCTTTCTTCATCCTTCAAAATGAAAAAGAATAATATAATTCCTACGTTTGACATGGTTGTTGAGGAATGGATAAACTTCTTATTGTTAAAGTCAAGACAAGGATCTAAAAAGTTATTTTTTCTAAATGACAAAATACTTGTTGGTATGTTATCTATGGTAAATTTATCAGACTCCTGGCCAGACATTGCACTCTCATTTCTTAGAGGAATTAGTTTAATTGGAGGCTTTTGTTTCCAAAGTTCGCCATTCTTATCAAAAAATTCAGAGATAGGTACATTATTCTCCACAAAGCTAACTTTCGCTGTCCTATCATAAACATTTTCATCATCTTCCTCCTCAATAATTGCATCATTATCTTGTTTAATAGGTTTAGGGGAACCAATATCCACATCATCATATCTCGGACCAACAACACCATTAGTTCTGGTAGGGGAGGAAAGAACGATTTGTCTTTGAGGCGAAAGAAATAATCTGTTATCAATGAATTTTCGTCCTGTATTATTCCTTGAGTTCAATTGTGAAAATGACTTATCTAAAACCCCACTTGAATTTAATATTCCTGATTTCAAATTGCTTCTAAGGGACACATGAGCCAAAAGTTCTTTCTTATCTTCCAGGCCGTAATCATCTCCAACCTCACTGAATCCTAAGTCAATATATATTTCTTCTGCGGTAGAGGTCTTATAGCCGGTTGATTGAGCACCTGTGAACGAGGCCGGATTATCATTAGAATATTTCTCAGATAACGCTTGCAAAAACATAGACATATCAGATGCTTTTCTAGGACTATAATTGCTAGCATTATTTCCATATTGTATATCAGAGACATTGAGATTTTTGTCTCTAAGGCTCTGACCAATAGTTGTTTGAGTGAAGGTTTTAAATTGTGTAGAATCCTCTTCTTGTGCTGATGTATTAAGGAAAATTTTAGCTCTATTTTTGAGAAGTAATTGCCTAGTCCCTGACGAGGTGGCTACAGTTTTAGACTTTTCTTGTTTTCCTACAAGTATTAATTTGAACTATATTGAATTTACTATCCCAAACTTTTGTTGGTCTTGCTATAGTTGTACCTCCTCTTGACGGAACTCTGTTAACTTCTACCTTTTCGTCAATGTCTTTACCCTGAGAATTAATGACTGTGGGAATAGATTACGAGAATGCTTCCGATCAAACTATTTCTTTTCATTTATTTGGATAATTTTATTTCTGAAACAATTGAAACCTACTGTAAAAGATAATCAATGGTATGCTTACAACTATCAGTATTTCAAACATGGGCTGCTTTTTGATGATTCTAAAATGATTATTCAGTCTTTAACAGAAGTATTTTGCTCTTAGTTATTCCATTCACAACAGTGCTAATTTTGGCATATTCTGAGAAAGGCAATGACTAAGTGAGGTTCTCATCAATCGATTTAAGTTTGAACTCAGGAATTGTAGACTATTACCTATAGAAAATAGGTTTATTTGTGGAAAAGTATGTAATTTTCTAGGATCTTGGAAAAAGATAATCCTAATCTCTACCTCAATGCAAACTATGCCTCTTTTGAAATGCTCATAGCTTCTCATGGACAATTGGCACTTTTCCACAAAGGATATAAGAGAACCTTAAATCATTAAAGCGCCCGATGGGATATCATTAAGTTCTCAGACTTCAATATTAAGCTCCCATGAACAAGGCATATTGTTAAAAAGTTGGTTTCCATTCAAGGTTGGGGTGTCTCGTCAATGTTTTTGAGCGAACAGCAATTTTAATGCAACCACAAACTGTTTGAACAAAACTTTCTGCCAGAAAATACTCTTACACAGTATCATTGGAGAAAGTACACGCTCTCTGTTAAGAGTCCAAAATCATGATAACATCTGAGAGATGCCATTAATAGACTCACTATCTTTTTTCAAGAAACTAAACAATTAAACTATCTCTGTATATTTCTCAATCCCTATATTCTATTGAGTATATCTATCTTCTGGCATAAGAGAGGAGTTCTTCCAAAGGATTGCAAGCGAGAAACTCACAAAATTAAAAATGGAGGGTCGAAAAAACTAATCTTCGAGAAGGTCTTAAAATTTAAATGGAAAATTTGATTAGATGTGATTAATTTATTCATTGAATAGAGAATGGTTTATTATAGAATATTGATCAAGATCTAATATTAAACTGATTTTTCTTACTATTTAAGCTCGTCAGCATGTGGAAAGTTTATAAAATAATCAAATTATAGAAAAAACTCAAAACTTAATGTTCCGCTATATTGCTCTTTTCCTGGTTTTGACTGGGTGTCTAGCTAGCAACGCTGATAATTGTCACAAGCCTGAATATTGTAAAAAACAGCTTTCTGTAGATGCCATTTGTCCTATGAACTACTCCCCAGTTGTGGGTGTTTTCCAAGACAAGTATTGGGGAGTTTTCAGCAATGATTGTCAAGCCTGTAAGAACGGTGCTATCAAATATTATGGCCTTAATAATTGTGATGGATTTAAGGGTTCAGAGTTCTGCACTGGCGAATATGCTCCAGTCTGTGGATATACCATAGAACAAACAGGAAGCGGCATGATGTTCCATGGAAAGGAATTCTGGAAAAAATACTCCAATAAATGCGAATATTGCTCTAAATTCCCTGGTGAAAAGGGTCAATTTGTTGCTGGCCTTTGCCCTAAGAGCTTAACTAGTTTCACCTTAGAATATATGGCATAATATAAGAGATTATATTCATTGTTATTGTGCATACATACATACATACATACTACTGAATATATCCTATTGGCAATGGCAACCTAAATGAACACAGTGCTAGGTGCTTGACTTGTGGGTACTAAGTTCCTATTTCATATTTGTCTTATGAAGGGTAATCCTCTTCGAGACAATTTATGCATCGACCTATAATTTTAGTGACGGGTAATATAGATTTTAAGTGAAATTATAGGTTCATGAATGATAACTATAATCTTCTGAATTCTTAAA